>Ga0209526_10000175_pt1 | contig 39025 bp, 43 predicted proteins | sample JacPinW_OM2H0_M1_FD_188566 | JGI IMG/M metagenome (GOLD analysis project Ga0209526, IMG submission 188566) | Forest soil microbial communities from Algoma, Ontario, Canada - Jack Pine, Ontario site 1_JW_OM2H0_M1 (SPAdes) (version 2) | ecosystem: Environmental > Terrestrial > Soil > Boreal... | reverse complement strand
GACGGCGAACATGTGGACAATTGCCAGCACGTGACGCTGGGCTGCTGCACAAACCTAGACGATTTTTACCGCCGCGTAGGCTCCAGCGACAAGATCAGATATTTCGACCGCCTCCTTTTCCAAGACCCGCAGGGTCGCACCGGTGAGATGCAAGCGGGCTTTTTGCCTGCGCCTTTTCATATGACCGGTTCGTTCACGAAGTTTGCGCCGCTTACCCTTGCAGATAAGAGTTCGATTGCCAGGGTCATGCTGGAAATTCTGCGTACGAAAGGTCACCCGAAGGATCTGGGGGGCCCGGGCGGCATTTCGATGCAGGATTGGCTGCAAAAGCGCAAACCGACGCCAGGAGCGATGCAACGCTTTTGGCGGGTGGTGCTTGTCAGCGCGCTGGATGAGGACCTGGACAAGACCGACGCGCAATTTGGCATTGACGTTTTCTGGAAATCGTTTCTGTCCAACCGTACTGGCTACCGTATGGGCGTGCCGATCGTCCCGCTCGCGGAACTTTACGACGGATGCAAGCAGGAGATCGAACGGCGTGGCGGTGAAGTGAACTTACGTACGCCGTTGCGCGCAATCGCATTTGCGAATGGCGCCATACAAGGGGCGGAATTCAATGAGGGCCGCAAAGAAACCGCGGACGCGTATGTCTTCGCTATTCCGCACGAAGCACTGGGAAAATTCCTGACAGAAGAAGTACGACGGGCCGAGCCAGGCCTGGCAAATCTGGACAAGATAAAGGTTTCTCCGATCACCGGGGTGCATTTTTGGTTTGACCGCGAAGTAATGACGGAACCTTTTGTGACCCTGGTGGAAACGAAGACCCAGTGGATTTTTAACAAGACGGCGCTGTACGGCACCTCCAACGGCACCGGGAACGCCGGCGTGCAATACTTGCAATTGGTCATCAGCGCGTCTTACGAGTTTCTGCAAAAGAGTCGCCAGGAAATCATCGATATTTGCCTGGCGGAAGTTCGATATGCCTTGCCGAAGGCGCGCGAAGCCAACCTCGTTAAGGCTACGGTCATCAAAGAACCCGCGGCCACATTTTCTCCGCAACCTGGAGTGAACCGTTGGCGTCCAAAGCAAGAGACAGCTGTCGGTGGCATGTTCGTCGCGGGTGATTGGACGGCGACTGGATGGCCGGCGACGATGGAAGGTGCGGTGCGTAGCGGTTATCTTGCAGCGGAAGCTGTTTTGCGAAAAGCTGGCACACCGCGAACTTTTCTGCAGCCGGACTTGCCGCCAGACGGACTGGTCGCGCTGTTTGTTTAAGGTGTGGGTGCTGCGCCGGGTATCTGGTTATAACGCCCGACGGGGCGCTGCGCATCAGTAAGACCGTCGGTTGCGCGATCCAAGGCCTGGTAGGTGGATTTGTTAAGACTCAGAAACTCGTCGTAAGCACTCTCGGATTCCCAGAAATCGAGGGTGAAGAAGAAAAGGAGGCGGGCGGGATCCCGCAAGAGAAGAGTCTTCCGGTAGCGCGGATCGCGGCGGAACAGCCGGACCCACGGGCCATCCGGGCCATAGACTACTTGAAAGCGTTCTTCGCAACCGGGCTTGACTTCGAACTCCCATAGGATTACAAACATAGATGTCCCATCTTCTGCCCACGCCAAGCGGCATTCCAGGATAACTTCAGCAGGGAACGCTGGTTTGCAGGGCGTCGGCGGCAATCCGATCGGATACAAGCCATAGAGTGAACAGGTTTACCTCTGAGGTGTAACCAGGTGAAGTTGCAGTCCGTTGAGACTGACGGACGGAGGCGTTTGTGGATCGCAAGTATGGCCACCGCGGTTATCGCGACGCGGAAAAACAAGAAAAACACGAGAAAAGAGACAGGGCAGACCGGAAGCCCCCGCAGGGTGGACCGCGCGGGGCGACGGATCATTTGGGGCCTCGCACGCCACGCATGGTTGGCACAGTGACGCGGGCGCGCTGCTCGAATTGCGGCGCGGTGCTGGTGGTGGGTTTTGACCCCAAAGGAAAGTGTCCGAAATGCGGTTTTGAGTTGCATTGCTGCAAGCAGTGCCGTTTCTTCGACAGCGGAGCGCAGTTTGAATGCACGCAGCCGATTCCCGCTCGAATCACTCCCAAAGACGCGAAGAATGACTGCACATTCTACGAGTTTCGCACCACGGTCGAAAAGGATACCGCTCCCACCTCCTATATGCAGCCTGCTCAGGTCCCGGTCGAAGCGCCTTCACCCGCGCGGCCGATGGACGCGCGCCAAGCTTTCGAAAATCTCTTCAAGAAGTAGAGCGGTTGCGTTTCTTCGCTTCCGGTGAACCAAGCGGAAAGAGCGTCGGCGCTTCGGGCATTTCGCTGGCGATCTCCTCGAGTTGCGGATAGTGTTGGCGCAACGGCTCTGGCACTCTTACTTTTGTACCCGTTAAAATACTGATGAGTTGCAGGGCATTTACCACCCCTTTGCCCTGGTAATGGTTGTTGGTGACCACGAAGGTGTTCCGCGTATGTTCCGCAATCGAGCGGATGCGCGAGACCCAGGGGTTCAGCTCGTTCGGTTGGTAAAGATAGTTGTAGCGCTCGTGACCAGGCGTCGTAGGATCATCGCTGAACCAAGCGTCGTAGCGGCGGCCATGAAAACGGACATAGCCAATCGGTGAAGTGAACTCCGCGGAAGGTTCGACGGATTTTCCGATGATTGGCTGATCGATATTGCAAAACCCCGCATTGCGCTCCCGGAGCAGGGTGAGCGTTTCTTCGTTCTGCCAGGAGGCGTGACGTAGTTCCACGACCAGTGGATAGTCTGCGAATCGCTGCAACAGTTTGCTTAGGTGTCCAACCGTTTCGCGCGTGCAATGGAAGGAAAAAGGGAACTGCAGCAGGATGGCGCCGAGTTTGTCCGCTTTTCGCAGCACATCAAACCCCGCGCGAACGGCCTTTTCATCCTCGAGAGTGGCGGCTGGTGCATGCGTGAATTGTTGCCAGATCTTTGCGGTGAAAAGAAATGCGGGATTCGCGGCGACGCGCTCCAGCCAAAGCGCCGCGTGGTCCGGGCGCATGGGCTGGTAGAACGAAGCATTGATTTCAATCGTGTCGAAAAATTCGGCCAGGAAGGCGGCCTCATGAAAGCCTTTTGGGCGAGGCTGAGGATAGACGTAGCCGGCCCAATCCGAATACGACCACCCGGCGGGGCCAACACGCAGGCGTCCGAACGAATTCGATTTGCGGCCGGCGCTGATCATGTTTCGTTGTGCGGGAGTCCTCTTCGACCACTTTTTTGTTCGCAAATAGTGTATCGGACTGCGTGCAGGACCCAAAAATCCCAGCAACGGTGTCCTGGGCAGAGGAGATTGCGGCACGAAGAACCGGCTGCTATGCTTTGTTTGCTATGCGATGCAGAACGCGGACTGCTTCGTCCCCTTCCGTTTTTAAGTCCATTCCCAATAGGTGTAGCCATGAACGTATCCTTCAGTTACAAGCTCGTGGAAGCGCAGGAAGCGGTGACGGCGGAACTTACCCGGCGCGTGCGTAAGATGGAGAAGCTGTTGAAGAGTTACCAGCCGGACTTGGTACAGCTGAAAGGCGTGTTTTCGAAAAATCCACATACGGACGAGCAATCCCTGGCGCTCACTTTATCTCTCCCTACCGGTAAGCTGCACGCAACCGGCAGCGGCAAGAATATGCTTGCGGCTTGCAAGAAGTCGTTCAGCGAGATCGAAGCGCAACTCAAGAAACACCAATCGCTGCTGCGTCACGAACACGAATGGAAACGCAAGCGGCCGGAGCTGGAACCGCTGTGAAGTAGGCTGCAGGGAAAATCCTAGACGCCGGTACAGATGGAAAGCCGCGAGGATTTCTGCACCCAGTCAGTGCTTTCTTTTGCGCCCTTGCCTGTGTCCGTTACAAATAGGGGCATTTCCCCCGACTGCCGTGGGAATTCAATCACCTGCGAATCCGGCTTAATGTCCAATAGACTGACGGTGTCCAAACAATTCAACACGGGACCTCGCTAGCTAACCGTGGAGTCTGTCTGCTGACCCCTCGCAATCCTTTCGCCACCAACAGCTTACGTAAAACCGCGCTTCCTGACAAAACGGCACTTCGCATGCTTTTTGGGAAAGGTGCCAGTTGAAATCGGATCGGCGCATGACGAAAGGACGGCTCAGCGTGAAACCAGTCACTCCGGAAAACAATGCACTTGGATTTGTCGGTGTCGGCTTCATGGGCCGCCCGATTGCGCGGAGGTTGCTGGAATCCGGCTTCAAGCTGGCTGGCTATGACCGGGACCGCAGTAAGGCAGAGGAGCTAATTAAATATGGCGGCAAAGTCGCGGAAAGCATTGCGGAACTCTCCTCAAGCTGCGAAATCATATTGTCGTGCCTTCCGAGCGACGAAGCCGTCCTGAGCACCTATAGTGGCCCGGACGGCGCGTTCGCCAATGCGCATCCCGGGTCTTTAGTGATTGATATGAGCACCGTGTATCCAGAGACCTCTCAGGAACTATGGAGGCTGGGATCCGAACGTGGAATTGAAGTTCTCGATGTGACCATATCGGGGAGTACCCCGGCCGCTGAGCGGGGGGTGCTTACGCTGTTCGGGGGTGGAGACCGGGGATGCTTCGCCGCCGCCGAGTCGATCTTTCGGGTGATCGCCCGAAAATATTTTTATATGGGGCCGAGTGGCTCTGGGGCGACGATGAAACTTGTCGTGAACACGCTGTTGGGAATTGGAATGCAGGCGATTGCCGAGGCCGTTGCACTCGGCGAGAAGGCCGGGCTCGATCGCAACCGGTTGCTGGAGGTGCTTTCAGGAACTGCAGTGGTCGCACCTGCACATGTGGGCAAACTGGAAAAAGCCATGAAGAGCGACTACAGCCCGCAATTTCCGATTCGACTAATGAACAAGGATTTCGGTCTAATTCTCAATCTCGCAGCTGCTGTTGGGGTACGAATGCCAGCCACCGGAGCTGCCTTTGAGGCTAATGCAAGGCAATCGGAGCAAGGACCGGAGCAAGATTTCTCAGCGGTGATTCTTCAAATGGAAAAACAAGCGCACTTGAGTTCCACCGACAATGGGCTGACCCCGATCGGTGTCGATTCGCGGGAGAGCTGATGTAGTCGGATCAAGTTAGTCCCGCCTGCGTGCGTTAATGGTGAGGGTCGAAAATGATTGAACTAAAAGTGAATGGAACCGAGCAGTCTTTCGATGGCGATCCCGAAATGCCCCTGCTCTGGTATCTGCGTGACGTTGTTGGGCTGACAGGATCGAAATTTGGCTGCGGCGTAGGACTTTGCGGTGCATGTACGGTCCACGTGAACGGACAAGCGACCCGATCCTGCGTAGCAACCATGCGTGATACGGCCGGAAAGGAAGTCACGACGGTCGAAGGCCTCGAGAAGAACGGCTTGCATCCAGTTCAGAAAGCGTGGATGCAAATCAACGTGCCGCAATGTGGCTATTGCCAGGTGGGACAGATTATGCAAGCAGCGGCGTTGTTGAACAGCAAAAAGAAGCCGACAGATCGGGAAATCGACGAGGCCATGGCCGGGAATATCTGCCGCTGTGGAACGTATCAGCGGATTCGCGCGGCGATTAAGGCAGCGGCGGGAGAAGTGGCATGACCACCATTGAGAATGTCAGCCGGCGCAGATTTTTGACCGGAGGGGTCATTGCTGCGGGCGCGCTGGTACTCGGTGTGCGCTATTATTCCAGGCTTTTATCCGGCGACAAACGTCCACACGAGACAAACGCAGATCACGCCGCATTACATCCCAGCGTTTACCTCGGAATTGACCCAGACGGTACGGTTTGGATCGTGGCTCATCGCTCGGAGATGGGCACGACAAGCCGCACTACTCTGCCGCTCGTTGTCGCCGATGAGCTAGACGCGGATTGGAAGCGCATAAAAATCGAGCAGGCCATCGGCGACAAGCGTTACGGTGACCAAAATACGGACGGATCGCACTCGATACGCTCTTTCTACGATGCGATGCGCGAGGCCGGAGCAACGGTGCGATTCATGCTGATCGAAGCCGCGGCGCAGCAGTGGGCTGTTCCAGCGGAGGAGTGCGAAACCGATTTGCATGTTGTTGTCCACCGCTCAACGAACCGCAGAGCGGGTTACGGCGAACTCGCGAGTACTGCGGCGAAATTGCCAGTCCCTCCCAAAGAAAAATTGAAGTTCAAACCAAAGAGTGCCTGGCGGTATATAGGCAAAGGGGAAGTCAGCTACGACCTCGAAGCACTCGTGACCGGGAAAGCCATTTATGGCATGGATGCCCGTGTCGATGGCATGGTGTATGCGTCGGTGGAGCGCCCACCCGTTTTCGGCGGCAAAGTGAAATCGTTCGACGACAAGGAAGCTTTGAAGGTCGCAGGCGTGCGCCAGACGGTTCCGATTGACCCATTTAAGCCTCCACCGGCGTTTCAACCGCTCGGCGGCATCGCAGTAATTGCGGATAACACTTGGGCGGCGTTCCAGGGCCGCAAGAAGCTGAACATTTCATGGGATAACGGACCAAACGAAACCTACAACTCGGACGCATACAAGAACGAATTGCGAACGACCTCCCACAATCCATGCAAAGTGGTGCGCAATGTCGGTGATGCCGACGCGGTGTTTGCCAAAGGCGGCAAAGTATATGAGGCCGACTATTACGTTCCGCTTCTGGCGCACGCTGCGATGGAGCCGCTGGTTGCTCTCGCCGAATTTAAAAACGGCAAAGCGACGTTGTGGGCTCCGACGCAGAATCCTCAAGCCGTGCAGGACATCGTTTCGAAAGAGTTGGGGATAGCGAAGGAAGATGTAATTTGCCATGTAACTCTGCTCGGCGGCGGATTCGGGCGCAAGTCGAAGCCCGATTATGTTGCTGAGGCTGCGGTATTGTCCAAAAAAGTGGGCCGGCCAGTGAAAGTGGTTTGGACCCGCGAGGACGACATCAAGTTCGACTATTACAACGCCGTCGCTTCCATGTATATGAAGGCGGCCTTGGGCACGAATGGCAAGCCAACCGCGTGGCTGCAACGTTCGGTCTTTCCTCCAATTCCTTCCATTTTTGACGTGAATGCGGTCTATGGCGATCCTGGCCACCTGCAGCAAGGCTGGACGGATATTCCATACGATCTGCCAAATCTTCGCGTCGAGAACGGCCCGGCGAAAGCTCACGTGCGCATCGGCTGGTTACGGTCGGTGGCGAACATCTATCACGCGTTTGCGATTCAAGGCTTCACCGATGAACTCGCGCATGCAGCCGGGCGTGATCCGCTCGATAATTTGCTCGACCTAATCGGGCAACCGCGCACGATCGATTTCAAGGGCGTGGAATACCCGAATTACGGAGCTTCGATGGAGGCCTATCCATGGGACACCGGTCGTCTCCGCCATGTTACGGAGATGGTGGCGGAAAAATCCGGGTGGGGAAAGCGCAAGCACGGAAAGGGAACTGGCGTCGGCATTGCGGCGCACCGCAGTTTCCTATCCTATGTGGCCACAGTCGTTGAAGTTGAAGTCAATGACCACGGAGAGGTGCGGATCCCTCGCGTGGATGTAGCTCTGGATGCGGGGTTGGTGGTGAATCCAGAAGCAACCCGCGCTCAGTTCGAGGGTGCTGCGGTATTCGGCGCCAGCGTTGTGCGAAGCGGCGAGATTACCGCCACGAAGGGTGTGATCGACCAATCGAATTTTCAGGATTATCCGGTCGCGCGAATTGCCGAGGCGCCTTATCAGACCAATGTATACATCGTCGATAGCGACGCTCCTCCGGCGGGTGTCGGTGAGCCAGGGGTGCCGCCGTTTGTGGCGGCGTTCTGCAACGCCATTTTCGCTGCAACCGGCAAGAGAGTGAGGGATCTGCCGATTTCGAAGCTCGGCTTAAGCTAACGCTTGCTCAGAGCCTGGCGGGGAACCGCACGCGGCCGGAATGGAAAAGCTCAAGAAAGGAAAATCATGTTACGCGATAAGACACGACACTTTGCAGGCTGCACTTCGACTATTCGGATGGGGCTAGTCGCCGGCCTAACGCTCGTCCCTGTCTCGATTGTGCGGGCAAGCCCCGGTCCAGACGGCGCAGCCAGCAGTGCGACGTTCCGGACGAAATGTGCAATGTGCCACGGTCCAGACGGAGCTGGCTCTGAGGTTGGAAAGAGCATGAATGTTCCGGACCTTCGCTCGCCGGTGGTCCAGAAGCTGCCCGATTCGGAGCTCGCTCAAGTTATTTCCAATGGCAAGGGCGGAATGCCTGGATTCAAGAATTCGCTTAGCGAGGATCAGATCCACGCCCTAGTGGCGCACATTCGCTCGCTGCATCAAAAGAAATAGTTCGGACACTGTCCACTGCGTTCGCGCGACCGCGATCGGGTTCGGTTTGTTCAAAGTGCGAGCCGCTTGAGGAGGAAGGTCATGAATAGCAAGAAAAATCATCACGGCCACAAAGATCCATCCCAGTCGTATTTCGCGTCAGATTCGAGCACTCGCGACAGCGCGGACTCCAGCATTTCCCGACGTGGATTCCTTGGGTTCGCGGCAGCAACCGTTTTTCTGGCGCACGCTGACCCGCAGTTGCCGCGGTCGGAATTCAAAAATGGCATTCCCTATCGAACCTTGGGCCGCAGCAGAGAGAAAGTCTCGCTCATTGGGCTCGGTGGCTACCATCTTGGCAAACAAGCGGATCCTCAGGAAAGCATTCGCATCATGCGAACTGGTCTCGATGAAGGAATCAATTTTCTCGACAATTGCTGGGATTACAACGGCGGCGAAAGTGAAATCCGAATGGGCAACGCGCTGCGCGACGGATATCGGCAAAGAGCTTTTCTCATGTCCAAGATCGATGGCCGCAATAAGGCCGCTGCTGTGAGCCAAATCAACGAATCTCTGCGTCGCCTTCAGACTGACCGGATCGATCTCCTACAGTTTCATGAAGTGATTCGCGATACCGATCCGGACCGTGTTTTTGCCGAAGGGGGAGCGATGGAGGCCGTTCTGGAGGCCCGCAAGGCGGGCAAGATTCGTTTTATCGGCTTCACCGGCCACAAGAGTCCGGACATTCACTTGAAGATGCTGGCTACTGCCGCAAAACATGGCTTCGCATTCGATGCCGTTCAGATGCCTCTCAACGTAATGGACGCGCACTTCAATAGTTTCGAAAAGAAAGTTCTGCCGGTCTTGCTAAAGAACGACATCGGCGTGCTCGGTATGAAGCCTATGGGCGACCGCCTTATTCTCGACAGCAAAACGGCCAGCCCGGTGGAATGCCTTCATTACGCTATGAATCTTCCTACCAGTGTCGTCATCACCGGTTGCGATTCGCTCCCAATTCTTCAGCAAGCTCTCCAAGCTGCCCGCAGTTTTCAACCAATGAACTCTTCCCAAGTTGAGGTTCTTCTCGCGAAAACCGCAAAGGCGGCGGAAGCAGGCCAGTTCGAACTTTATAAGACCACTCACCGGTTCGACGGCACCGTCGCCAACCCACAGTGGCTCGGCTAGAAAGAACGAGAAAGGAGACAACATGGAACTCATCAAAGTCGGTGGTACATCTCTTAAGAGTTCACGAATCGCACTGGGTACCTGGGCCATCGGCGGCTGGATGTGGGGCGGAACCGACGAGAAAGAATCCATTCGCACGATTCATGCGGCACTCGATCGAGGGATCAATTTGATCGACACTGCGCCCATCTACGGTTACGGGCGCTCCGAAGAGATCGTGGGCGAAGCCCTGCGCCAACACGGACGCAGGGAGAACGTTATCCTTGCGACTAAGGTCGGCATCGACTGGACGAATGGCAAAATCGAACGCAACTCCACGCGCCAACGCATTTTCCAGGAACTCGAGGATTCGCTGCGGCGTCTCCAAACGGATTACATCGATATTTATCAGGTGCACTGGCCTGATCCAGTCGTCCCTATCGAAGAAACAGCCGGCACATTACGGGAACTCTATATGCAAGGAAAGATTGGGGCTATCGGTGTAAGTAATTATTCAGTAGAAGAGATGGACCGTTTCAGAGCGATCGCACCGCTTCACACGATTCAGCCGCCCTACAATCTCTTCGAACGCCAGATAGAACGCGACGTTTTGCCGTATGCCAATGAACATGGCACCACCACCCTCACTTACGGTGCCCTCTGCCGGGGGTTGCTAAGCGGCACCATGCATGTCGACCGTCAGTTTGCAAAGGACGACATGCGCAAGACCTCCGACCCCAAGTTTCAGGCCCCGCATTTTGCCGATTACCTGGACGCGGCGAGCAAGCTGGATGCCTACGCTCGCAAAAACTTCGGCAAGCGAGTGATTCATTTGGCGGTTCGGTGGCTACTCGATCAACCAGGTGTCGGCGTCGCGCTTTGGGGCGCGCGTCGTCCGGAGCAGCTTGCGCCCATCAACGAGGTCAGCGGCTGGTCCCTGACAAAAAGCGACTTCGCCGCAATCGACGCCATTCTTCATGAAACTATTCGCAATCCAGTCGGCCCGGAATTCATGGCTCCTCCGGCCCGGCAAATCCGTCGCGTGGCGTAGTCTTCTGCACCGGATAACGTGTGATTCCTGGCCTCGATGGCTTGTTCCAGGAGCGGTAGGAAGAATTTTGGAGGTCAATCATGAACAAGAAAGAGCTTTCTGCAAGTACGGCTGGCGATGTTTCGCTTGGCGGGGAAATTTCTGTGCATCGTCTGGGCTTCGGGGCAATGCGCCTTACCGGCGAGGGCATCTGGGGGCCGCCAAAAGATCGCCAAGGGGCGCTAGCGGTTCTCCGCCGGGCCGTGGAGCTTGATATCAATTTCATTGATACCGCGGATTCCTACGGCCCACACATAAACGAGGAACTGATTGCCGAAGCGCTGTTTCCCTACCCGGCTGGCCTTGTAATTGCCACCAAGGGAGGCTGGAACCGTCCCGGCCCGAATCAGTGGACCCATGATGCAACTCCCTCGCACCTTCGTAAGGCGGTCGAGGGAAGCCTCAAGAGGCTACGCCTCGACCGCATCGACGTTTATCAACTGCATATTCCCGACCCCGTTGTTTCGTTTGAGGCATCGGTGGAAACTCTGGCTCAACTGCGAAACGAAGGCAAGATTCGCCTGGTCGGGCTGTCCAACGTCACGCAAGAGCACATCGAGCGAGCGCGCAGAATCGTCCCTATCGTGTCCGTGCAGAACCGCTATAGCTTTGCCGACCGGGAATGGGACTACGTGGTGAATTATTGTGAGCGCAATGGAATTGCCTTTATTCCTTGGTTCCCATTGGGAGCAGGCAAAGTTGCCGGTGAAGTGCTTAACCGAATCGCACAGGCACACCATGCGAGTCCCACGCAGATAGCGCTGGCCTGGCTCCTGCGGCGATCTCCCCTCATGCTGCCCATCCCAGGAACTTCCTCGATCGAACATCTCGAACAGAACGTCGCGGCAGCTTCCCTGCGCTTAGCGGATGAAGAATACGAGAAGCTTTCCAGAGTTCCTGAGCTGGTCGCATCGCGGTGAAAGGGTTTGCCACTTCTTCACAGCTTTGCCGAATTTTCCCTCGATGGAGGCAATGGCCCCGGTCAACCTGCCAGCGCGATCCGCGTTCTGGCTATTATTCTCTTGCGTTCGCCTACTCCCGAGACAATGCGCAGTGGCGCCTCACGAGGTTTCGCGGGAACTGACGGCAACCCCCTGCGAAGGTTTTAGCTCATGCGATGGAGAATTCGAAAATCGTTCAAGATTTTCGCGCCCGGAAGTTCATTGCGAAAAAGGGTTGCCTATAGCCTGGCCATCGTGCGGTTGATTCTCGTCCCTGTTATTTGCTTCGCTGTTTATTATCTGTTTGCGATGGGCCGGATCGAGGACCGCATCGTGAATATCGATGCACCTGCGGCAAATCTGGCAGAGCAAGCTTCCGTCGAGATGTTAGAGGCTCGGAGAGCCGCACGAAATTACGCTCTGTTCCAGGATCCGGAATATCTTCAGGTGAACCAGAAATCGCTCACCAGCGTGAGGCAAATGCTGGTTCATATCGGGGATCTCGAGCCTGACGACGAAACTATCGTTCAGCAGGGACTGGAGGCGGTCGCCCTATATCAGCAGCGATTCGCTACGGCGGTTTCGACGATGGCGGAGTCAAGGCAAGATCCCGTCGAACGCATTCGGCAAGCCGTGCTGGCATATAAAAAAGACTTGGATGATCTTGTCCAAGAGGCCAGACACGAGAGACGAGCCCAGCTGATTCAAGAGCTTCGCACTCGAGTCGGATCGTTTGATAGTCGGATTACAGAAGCCATACAGATAGGAAGTCCGGCCTTAGGCCAAGTCACCCCAGACCTTCAGGCATCCAGTGAACAGATTCTGCAACTGATGTCCGAGTTGGAAAAGCGAAATTGGGGGCGCGTCCAAGAGGATCACCAGAAGGCTCGCCAACTGATCCATCGCGCTGACTGGAGCCTAAGCATCGTTTCCGCTATTACTCTCGTATTTAGCGTGTGGGTCAGCCTGATTCTGCCTCGCCAGGTCGTACAACCGCTTGTTAGCCTCAGAGAGGCCGTTGATCACGCGGCAACAGGAAAGTATGAAGTTGAATTCGAATTCCACGGAGGTGGTGAAGTCGTGGAACTTGCAACAAGCGTCCAAAAACTTATCTCGGTGTTGCGGAAAAAGCCATAAGGCACGTTGTTCCCGCTACGGGGCCATAGACCTCGCTGAAGATGTTCGCTATTTCACCCGCTGAAGCTGACCGAAGGAAAGTGTTCCAGGAACGAGCCGCCCGGTTTCTGGAACGTGTTGAGCATATTTCGCGGTAGGACCCTGCGTCGCGGCCTTGCCGTAATCACAACAGCGTGCTGGAAGCGTTAGGGAAGAATTTTTCCTCAGAAACCAATTCTTGATTTCTGACCTTCCGCTGAATAATTGCTCGGCGGGGGTCGACAAAGCAAATCAGCGCGACCGGACCACCGCGTCCAAAATGCTCTGCTTCACAGGTCAACAACTTGTGCTTGTATCCGACAGGCTGCGTAGACTCCGCGAAGGAGCCCGGGATTCACGGTTTCGCGCAACTTACGGCGTCCTTGGAAAACACGAGCTTTCACGGCGCTAGTAGAGGTGCCTAGAATCTTAGCCGTTTCTTGGACAGATCGGTCTTCGATGTGGCGGAGCAATATCGTCGTTCGAATCTTTGGACCTAAGCGATTGATTGCCTCGGTTAAGAGTTCCCTGCGCTCGCGCCGCCAGCAGGACTCTTCGGGACTGGGACCCTGGTCAACGAATGCATTTGAGACAGAGTTCACACCATCGTCAGTGCTTTCCAGCAAGACTTCGAATACTCCTCGCCTTCGCCGCAGCAACATCAAGGCTTCATTCATGGCGATGCGCGTAAGCCAAGTGGAGAAACGCGACTTCTCTTGAAAGGCGGCGAGATGAAGGAAAGCCTTCTGAAAACACTCTTGCGCCACGTCTTCGGCATCCTCCCGGTTATTTGTGATCCGTTGGGCCGCGGCCAAAACTCTCCGTTGGTGACGACAAACCAGTTCCTCAAAGGCCCGCGTATCTCCGCTTTTTGCGGCAGCCACCAACTCGCCGTCGGAATCTTTGTCCATACCGGTTGCACGAAACTTTTCCATGATCCTTACCTCCTCGCCATTCGGTTGCATCGCAGCCACGGCTAGAAAAGGCAATCGCTGTGCCAGAGGGTGCGCGAGACGAAAATGACTCGGAAGTCATTCGCAGAGTAAGGGATAGACAAGTTTACGGAAGGCTTAGCCATGTCCGAAGTCATGCAAGACTGTCGGAGTGTTGGCAGTATGTCCATTTGGCTGGATGAGCCAGAGCAGCGCCGTCCGCGAGGGTCCTGAAATGAAGGCCCCCCAACGAAACTCATGCGCCACTACCCAAATAGGCGGCAATGTTTGCGGCCTGGAGCGTATTCTCCGGAGAAATAACTTTCTTGTAAAATACCTTGGCACCGGCCCAGAATCGCGTCTCAGTTCGTTCAAGTCGTCTGGCCGCATCCACGAATACCGAGCTGGATGCAGAAACGAGTACCGAGTTTCAGGAATGCGGAGAGAAGCAGAATGATCGACACGGCATTTGTACCGAAGAATCGCTTCGCCGACAGGCTTCGGCAGTCAACCCTGGGAATTGTACTCGGAGGCGTGGGACTCGCGCTCATCACCTTCGTGGGGTCCGGATTTGAACAGTATCGCGGTGCAGTCGCGCTTCTTTACCTCATGGTTGTCGCCCTAGTTTCGCTGACGGGCGATTTCATTTCGTCGGCTGCCATCGCGATTACCGCCATATTGTGTTTACGGTATTTCTTTGCCCCGCCAGCCGCCACCGCGGGAATTGACAAACCGCTGCAGGTTGCCGCTCTTGTTACGTTCCTCGCGACCGCTGCCATGATCACTCGCTTGATTTCCAAAATGCGTCAGTCGCTCGTTGACAACCGTACCTTGCGAGATCAACTACAGACCACCATCGACACAATTCCGACAATGGTGGCCTGTGTGAAACCCGACGGATCGACGGAATTTAACAGTAAGCGCTGGCGGGAATTTTTGGGTTCAACTGATTTGAATGCAGCCGGAGTCTCCGTCCATCCTGATGATCGACCGGGATTCGAGAAGAATTGGCGCGAAGCTAGCTCGACCGGGGAGCCTTTCGAGGCCGAAGCCCGTTTCCACCACGCCAATCGTGGCTTTTATTGGTTCCTCGCGCGCGCGGTGCCGGAACATGACACGAGTGGTCAAATCATTCGCTGGTATGCAACGCTGACGGATATCGAAGATCGCAAACGAGTGGAAGAAACGTTGCATCAGGCGCAGGCGGATCTAGCACGCGTCAGCCGGGTAACCACCATGGGAGAGCTGACTGCCTCACTGGCGCACGAAGTGAATCAACCGATTGCCGCCGCCGTCACCAACGCCAATACCTGCTTGCGCTGGCTGGCGGGGGATACCCCGAATCTGGAAGAGGCGCGCGCGGCCGCCACGAGAATCGTGAAAGATGGAACCCGTGCGGCGGAAATCATCAGCCGGATCCGCCTGCTCTTCAAGAAGGGTACTCCGGAACGAGAATTGGTCGATGTAAACGAAGCCATTCGGGAGATGATCGTTCTTTTACGCAGCGAGGCAACGCGATACAGAGTACCGATCCGGACGGATCTGGCTGCCGATCTTCCCCAGGTTATGGGAGATCGCGTGCAGTTGCAGCAAGTGCTGATGAACCTCATGATCAATGGCATCGATGCGATGAAGGAAGTGAATGGGACGCGGGAGCTGGTCATCAAATCGCAGCGAGGAGACAACGAGCAACTTGTGGTTTCCGTCAGCGATACCGGCGTAGGTCTGCCTTCGCAGAAAGCGGAGCAGATCTTCAATGCATTCTTTACCACCAAATCTCACGGCACCGGCATGGGACTGTCCATCAGCCGTTCCATCGTTGAATCACATGGTGGCCGCTTGTGGGCTGCCAACAACTCTCCGCGCGGCGCAAGTTTCCATTTCACTCTACCTGCGAATGTCGAGGCACATGAATGACGCCTGCAGATGCTGCCACGGTTTTCGTCATTGACGACGACGCCGCTCTCCGTGAGTCCATCCAGGGCTTGCTGAAGTCGGCGGGCTTGCGGTCAGAAGTCTTCGGCGCGGCGCAAGAGTTCCTATGCAGCAAGCGGCCGGACGGGCCAAGTTGCCTTGTCCTGGACGTGAGGCTTCCTGGGGTCAACGGTCTGGACTTTCAGAGACAGCTGGCGGACGCGGGCATCCGGATTCCCATTATCTTCATCACCGGCCATGGAGATATTCCAATGACGGTGAAGGCAATGAAATCCGGCGCGGTAGAATTCCTGACCAAACCCTTTGGGGACAAGGAATTCCTGGATGCAGTCTACCAGGCGCTGGATCGCGACCGGGTGACGCGAAAACAGCAGAGCGAGTTTGCCGAGGTGCGAAAGTGCTACGAGGCGCTGACCAGCCGCGAACGCGAAGTCATGGGCCTGGTGGTTTCGGGGCTGCTTAACAAGCAAATAGCTTCTGAGCTTGGCACCAGCGAAATCACCGTGAAGATCCATCGCGGGCACGTAATGCGGAAGATGCATGCTGAATCCCTGGCAGAATTGGTGAGAATGGCGGCGAAGCTTGAGCTTCCACCCGGCAGAAAATAGCTTAATGCCAACATGCCGCCGTTACCCAAGACGGTTTGCCATTCGGGACTCCTCCTATATAACTGCAGCATTCTCAACTACTCCCTCCAGAAAAGTAGGCTACTACTCTGATCCGTGCCAGTATCCCGAGCCCTATACCAAAGTATAATTGCGCCGCTCTGTCAATCTAGCTAGAGTCGCCTCATGGTTATTGAGGATAAAATCAAACTAGTAGCGATTGTAGATGATGATGATTCCATGCGCAGCGCACTAGAGGGCCTGCTGAAAGCAGGTGGTTTGGCGGCGCAAGCTTTTGCCTCGGCGGAGGAATTCCTGAAGTCTGGACAGCAGCACGAGACTGCATGTCTGATCGCGGACATCCGCATGCCTGGAATGTCCGGGCTCGAACTGCAGGCGAAGCTGAACGCTGAAGCGTGTAGGATTCCGACCATCTTCATCACGGCACACGGCGACGAAAAAATGCGGATGCAGGCGCTGAGAGCGGGCGCAGTGGAGTTCATGGCTAAACCGTTCGACGACGAAGCCCTGCTAGAGAGTGTACGGGCGGCTCTGGAGAGTTGAGCATTAACGGAAGCGCATTGGGGTGCGCAAGTGCGCAAGGAGGTTGTCTGTGGGAGGGTTCGCAAGATTCGGAGGCGCTGACCAGGACCGTAATCAGCACAGATTCGAGCAGATCATAGGCAACAGCCCTGCTCTGGAATCGGTGCTCGAACAAGTCGAACGCGTCGCGCCAACAGATTCCACCGTTCTTATTCAGGGAGAAACAGGTACCGGTAAGGAGCTGATCGCTCGCGCAGTTCACAACATCAGCTCGCGGTGCGGACGCCCGTTCATAAAACTGAATTGCGCTGCTATTCCGTTCGATCTGCTGGAAAGTGAGCTCTTTGGCCATGAGAAGGGCGCTTTTACAGGCGCTATCGCGCAAAAGGTTGGTCGTTTCGAATTGGCCGACAAAGGGACGCTGTTCCTGGACGAGGTAGGAGATATTCCGCTGGCCCTTCAGCCCAAACTGTTGCGGGTCCTGCAGGAACAGGAGTTCGAGCGTTTGGGCGGCACTCGGACTCACCAGGTGGACGTTCGGCTCGTGGCAGCGACCAACCGAAATCTGGCGGACATGGTGAAGCGGAGCGAATTTCGCAGCGACCTCTACTACCGCCTGAATGTGTTTCCAATCCCGTTGCCACCCTTGCGCGGGCGTCGCGAAGATATCCCGGCGCTGGCGGCACATTTTGTAGAGATCTATTGCCGCCAGATGGGCAAGCAAATCGAACACATATCTGCCGAAACGATGTCCGCATTCAGTTCGTACCACTGGCCGGGGAATATTCGCGAACTGCAGAATCTGATCGAGCGGAGCGTAATCCTCACCTCGGGCAAAGTCCTGGAGCCTCCCCTAGCGGAGCTAATGCATTCCTCCGAAGTCGAATCGCCGGGAGCCATCACGTTGGAAGAAGCCGAACGAGATCATATCCGCAAGACGCTCGAGTCCACCAGGTGGGTCGTCGCCGGCCCCAATGGGGCTGCTGCGCGTCTCGGCATCAAGCGGTCTACTCTCTACTTCCGCATGCAAAAGCTAGGCATCTCACGTTCCAACCGAGATGCCGTTCCTGCCTAGCAGATTTCCATGATTTTGTGATCGATTTACCAATCGATTGACGCTATCCATGCATTTGCTGGCATGCTCACCCATAGTCACATCTCTAGTCGATCTGAATCCGAAGCCGCTGGGCACACAATCAAACTAATGTCTCGCTGAGGCTGTCGGCATTGGGACACTGTGTCTAGCGCGTTGGCATCCCGACTACCGCTATCGCTGGCATGGGGCCTCTACTTTCTGTCACTTACAACTCAACACCTTTGGCAACCGTGTTGCATTTTCCGGTTGTGTCGCTCGAGGCAACGACATGTTCGTGGCGACAGAAACGAGGAAAAATCGCCATGTTTACGGAAGTCATCGACAAAGCTCACGCAAACCACAAGGGCACAAGAGGGCACCAATGGCTGTCGTTGCTCATTGCCTTGCTTTTCGCACTAACGATTTATCCGAGCAAAGTACACGCGCAGATCATTGGAGAAATGGAAGTCAACATCCCGTTCCAGTTCCATGCAGGGAACACCAAACTTCCTGCCGGCAACTACGTCATCCACATGCTCGAGAACAGTGATCTGACGGTTATGGAAATCACCAGTGCGGACGGCTCTACTTCCGCTCTCTTCGAAGTCCAGCAGCTAGAGGCCAACTCCACACCGACCAAGAGCGAATTGATCTTCAACAAATACGGGAATCGGTACTTCCTCGCGAAGTTGTTTGATGAGGGCGACCCGAGCGGCAGCGAGGTGATCAAGTCGCACTACGAAAAACAGACCCGTCAAACGGACGCGGAAGCCCAGACACACTTGTCGGCACACCGCCGCGGACAAACAGGAAACTAGCGGCTCGCTCCGAAGTGTAGTTGTCTGAAGGCGAGTGGGCCGCTCTCGCGCTGGGGAAGCTTGGACTCGGATTCTAAAAAAAGGAGGAACTATGAAAGCGCAAAGAGTCGTGCTCGTTTTCGTTGCCATAATGTTTTTGCTCGCAGTCAAGTCATCGGCGCAGCAGGTGAAGACCGATTACGATCGCAGTGCAGACTTCGGCCAATACAAGACCTACTCGTGGGAACACATTAAGACGCAAGATCCGCTGTCTGTCGATCGAATCAAGAATGCCGTCAATGCCGCCTTGGCAGCCAAAGGCTGGACCCAGGTGGAATCGGGCGGCGAGGTTTCGATCGTAGCCGTCCAGATGACACAAAATCAGCAGACCTTGAATACCTTCTATGACGGATTTGGAGGAGGTTGGGGTTGGAGACGATTTGGGGGCGGCTTTGGAGAGGCAACCACTACAACAGAAACTTATAAGGTAGGCACGTTGGTCGTCGATCTTTTCGATACCAAGACGAAGAAGCTCCTTTGGAGAGGCACCTCGAGCGACACGCTCTCCAACAACTCCGACAAGAACATCAAGAATCTGGATAAGGGCGTGGAGAAAATGTTTAAGAAATTCCCTCCAGGCTCTTCGAAGTAGCGGAGTCCCACATGGCTCGCCGTCTATGTACCACCGTCACTCTGGCACTCACTTCGGTAGCCATCCCTTTGCGTGCGGCCAATGGGCGGCATCTGGGGACGGACAGGCAGAACAAGGTGGTCTGGACGCGTTTCCCTTAGGGTTCGGGCATCACGATGTTATTTGAACAGGGTTGACACCAACGGGATGATCGCAATTTAGTACCGGAGAGTTTGCCATGAACAGGAAATTGTCCAAACAAATTTTTATCCTACTTCTCTGTGGTTTACTTCTACGATCTGCTGCGCAGGCCGAGCCCTCCGGTGCCATCGGCCAATCCGAGGCACAAGCAACGGCTTCAGCCTTGAAACTGTCTTCCCAAGAGTTACAGCAACTGGTCGCGCCGATCGCCTTGTACCCGGACGCCCTGGTTGCGCAGGTTCTCGCCGCGTCCACCTATCCCGCTGAGATCGTCGAGGCGGATCGCTGGGTGCAGAGTCACTCCGATCTGAAAGGCGAAAAGCTGGCTAAAGAAGTAGACAAACAACCCTGGGACCCGAGCGTAAAGGCAGTCGCGCAGTTTCCCTCGATCCTGGAAAACATGGACAAGAACCTCTCTTGGACTTCATCCCTTGGCGACGCCTATGCCAACCAGACGCAGGATGTAACGGATGCCGTACAAGTTATGCGTCAGCAGGCCCGGAAAGCCGGCCACCTCGATAGCAACGAACAGCAGCAGGTAAAGACTCAAGGCAACACGATCATCATCCAACCGGCCAATCCGGAAGTGGTTTACGTGCCGGCGTACGATCCTTGGCTGGTCTACGGCGCACCTATCGTCGCTTATCCGGGCTGGTATCCTGTACCCGGAATCTTTTTTGGCGGCCCCGCGATCTCCTTCGGCGTTGGATTTGGAATCGGTTTCTTCGGAGGCTTTGGCTGGGGCTGGGGTCACTGGGGAGCGGACTGGCATGGCCACCGGGTGATCTACAACCACAACACCTATATCTCCCACAGTCGAACGATCGTCAATCGGAACAACTTCAGCCGGGGAAATTTCAATCGCGGTAACTTTAACCACGCCAACTTCAATCGTGGCGGCGTATCCCATGGGTCTTCGGCCTTTCACGGTCAGTCAGGAACACACTCGGGCGCGTTCAGTGGCTTCGATCATGGCGGAAATGTACGGGGCTTTTCATCCCGTGGGCGGTCGAGCTTTGGCGGCTTCCACGGCGGTGGCTTTCATGGGGGCGGTTCGCATGGCGGTGGCTTCCATGGAGGCGGGTCCCACGGTGGTGGCGGGCACAGGTGAACGCAGGTACCCAGCAGTGAAAGTTTTTAGAATTCCATAATGGAGAGTAACACCATGCTGCAGAGAATTTCGATTCTTGTTCAATTTAAATGGAAGAGCTTTGTGCGATTGGCCACGCTTGTTCTCTTCACACTTTCTTTTGCGGGTTCGTTTATGCCAACATTCGCCCAGCAGCCAGGGCAACGGACCTTTGCCTCCCCTGAGGATGCCGGCCGTGCTTTCTTTTCTGCCACGCAGGCACAGGACGAGCAAGCTCTGTTGAGCATTCTCGGACCGGCAGGAAAGACCATCATCTCGTCCGGCGATGCAACCGAAGATCTAGATTCCCGTGTCAATTTTGTCCACAAATACCAGGAGATGCATCGGTTCGCGACGGAGCCTAATGGAACGATAACCCTGATTGTCGGGGCCGAAAATTGGCCGTTACCCTTTCCCTTGGTGAATGATCACGGTTCGTGGTATTTCGACACACCCGCAGGCAAAGACGAGGTTCTATTTCGTCGAATCGGGAGGAATGAACTTTCCGCCATGGATGCGTGCCGCAGCTTGGTTGAAGCGCAAAAGCAATATTTTGCGCGTCCGCCGGGTGCCCGGCCCAAGCAATTCGCGCAGAAACTGGTCAGCGATGAAGGCCGGCACGATGGTCTGTACTGGCAGGGCGCCGACAACGAGTTCGACAGCCCGATCAATCCTCTCATCGCCTTTGCCTACGGAAAAGGCCCAAAGGACCAAGGTGGCGATCAGGTCCCGTTCAATGGCTATTTTTTCCGGCTCCTCAAGAGACAAGGGCCTCATGCACCGGGCGGAGCCAAGAAATATGTCATGGACGGGAAGATGACCGGAGGATTCGCGTTCGTCGCGTATCCGGTCGAGTACCGCTCCTCGGGTGTGATGACTCTTATTGTCGACGAATCAGGAACCATTTACGAAAAGGATCTTGGTCCCGACACAACAAAGGCCGCAGAAGCGATGACTGCCTATGATCCAGATTCCACCTGGTACAAGGTGAATTGAGCAAGAGCTCGCGAGTTTCCTATGTCACGAATTCCGTCTTTTCTGCGAACCACCATTCCCGCCATTGCTCTTTTGGTGATCGCTGTTTTCTGTTCGCTCGGACTGACGGGAAAGCCGCCAGACCTGCTTTCGAGTCCGCCAGAGCTTCGCGCGAAAGGCCACACACTTTCCCTAACTTTGCACGCAGCCATCGCAGGTGATGGAAAGAACTCCTTCTACTTTAATGGGCGACCCAACGCTCCGACCCTTCGACTGTCACCGGGAGATCAACTGAAGATCACCTATATCAACGATCTTCCGGCTAAGCCACAGGAAAGTTGCGCGATCACTCCGTGCATGGACATGACGAATTTGCACTTTCACGGCCTGACGGTTTCTCCCGATGCTCCCCAAGACGATGTCTTAACCATGATGACCATGCCCGGAAAATCACTCCGCTATACTGTGCAGATTCCGAAAAACCATCCACCTGGATTGTATTGGTACCACACGCACCCTCATGGAGAGAGCCACCGACAGGTGCTCGACGGCATGTCCGGTGCCCTCGTAATCGAAGGAATAGAATCCTATTTTCCGGCCCTGGTCGGCTTGCCAGAGCGCGTCCTGGTTGTGCGAGGCCGTTCGATTGCGCACGATCCTCAGTCGACCGATTTGAAGCAGCGCGTTGCTCTCGGTTCGTATGCTTGTGGTGGGGAAGCAGAGCCGCCTGAAGAGGTCTTTACGCTAAATGGTTCCGTGCGGCCTCAAATTGAAATCGCTCCTGGCGAACGCCAGTTCTGGCGCCTCGTGAACGCTTCTGCGGATCGCTATCTGGACTTGCAGCTTCAGGGTCAAACGTTTGAAATCGTCGCCATGGACGGGATGCCCATCGCTCAACACGACCCAAATCATCGAACCCGTACCGCCGATCATGTCCTCTTGCCGCCAGCAGGCAGGCTTGAAGCCATCGTCACCGGTCCAGCAACCGGCAGCCCCAGGCATCTTATCTCTCGCTGCGTGGACACTGGACCAGCAGGCGATCCGAATCCGGCGATGATACTGGCCGACATTGTTCCGCCCTCGTCAGTAGATTCAAAACCCAAGATTTCGGAAAGCTCACTCAAACCTGATTTCAAAACGCCGGACCTCGCGCCCGAAGAAAAAGGGCCTCCGCGATTCATCGTGATCTTCACCGAAGACAAGAACGGCTTCTACATCAACGGAGAAAAATTCACGCCCGACGCCGCTCCTATGGTGCGCGCAAAAGTTGGAACGTTTCAGCATTGGAGAATTGTCAACGCCACAGGGGAACTTCATCCCATGCACATCCATCAGGTGCATTTCTTGCTGTACGCTGAAAACGATAAACCGGTTGCCGATCCGTTGTGGCTGGACACCGTGAATGTTCCCTACGGCGGCTCCGTCGACGTCATCATGGACTTCACCGACCCGGTAATCAGGGGCATGTCCGTCTTTCACTGCCATCTTCTTAATCACGAAGACAAAGGGATGATGGCGAAAATTCTCTTTGAATGAATGACCTAGCGAATGCTGCCGTCCGAGAATCGAAACGCGCCGAGCCACTCGGCGATGGTCGCAAAAGTGTGCCGTTGTTGTTTCTCTTGCGGAAGGATGTGGCTACCAATGGACCGGCGTGGCTGCCGCTCTTGTTGGTCTTGGGGGCGATTGGCGCAGTCGCGTATGCAGACCATCTTGTTGTCTCAATTTCGCTTGTCTACCTCTACATTCTCCCTCTGGGCGTCGGCGCGATTTTTCTACGCCGGGAAATCAGCTACAGTCTCATCGCGGTTTGCATCTTGTTCCATGATTATTACTCTCCTCGAAATATTAACCCGGGACTTCGGATCTTCCACAATCTCTCCGCGATGTTGTGTTTCGCCTTTGTCGTTTATGTCATCCAGCGGTATATCGAGCAGCGGGAAGCCCTTGCCAAAACCGTCCAGCGGCAGCGTGACGATCTTCTTCAAGACGTGGAGCTGGCCGCGCAAGTCCAGCGCCTGTTTCTTCCTGCGGGCAAACCGGCCATTGCCGGACTCGAAATAGCCGGCATGATGCAGCCGGCGCGCGGCGTAAGCGGTGACTACTACGACTATATCCCCATCGACGGCCACACCATGCAGATCGTCATTGCTGACGTCGCGGGAAAAGGTGTTCCTGCTGCGCTCTTGATGTCCGCGACGGCGGCGGTCATGCAGCTTGGGGCGAACCATGATCGGAACTTGCTGAAGCAATTAGAACGGTTGAATACTGAAATCTACTCGGTGTCGGATGGCGAACGCTACGTGACGTTGCTGGTCGCCGAAATCGATGCGCACAAGCGGATACTCCACTATGTGAACTGCGGCCACAGCCCCGCGTTTCTGTTCCGAGCAAAGACTGGCACGGTCACGCGCATGAATTCGTCTTGTCCGCCCATCGGGATATCGCCAGAACAAATTTGTGAACCGGCCTCGGCCGGCCTCGTTGCCGGCGATGTGTTGGTTTTCTATACCGATGGCGTCACTGAGGCAGGGAACCAGCATGGCGAAGAGTTCGGTACAGAACGCCTTTCCGCAGTAGTACAACGAGGTGCTTCGCTATCCGCAGAAGGCCTCATGAACGATATCTTTAGCAGCGCAGCAGTTTTCTGCGGCGAGGATGGTTTCAATGATGATGTCACCATTCTCGTGGTCAAATGCGATTTTGACGGCGCTTCAACGGTGACTTCCTAGCTCCTTCCACGAGAGAGATATTTTAACTTTAGCGGGGAGCCTGGCGCAGACACGTCTGGCTCCAGGTTCGGTTTTACTTTCTAGGGGAGGCGAACTCTATCCTGAAATACCACTGTCAACGTGCTGACAACCTTCCAAGGCGCTGGACTCGTCATGTGTCGGGGCCCGGCGCTTAATTTCATTCGGCATGGCTCAAGGCGCCTTATTTTCAAGCACTTCCTGAAGCCTTCGATTCCAGTCCACTGTGGCATCCGGGCTGCATCATCTAGGTTTTAGGCAAGAAAAACTACTGGGAGGAAATCACGTGCGAAAGTTATTGCCCTGTCTGAGCAGCATTCTGTTGGCAGCTCTACCGATCTTCGCTGAGGTGGCGAACGCCTCGGACCAAACCAAAGATGATGACCGATTGAGAAATTGCGGCGCGGTCTTGAAAGAGATCCTCGACGTTCCTGACAACATTCCGCAGGGCTTGCTCGACAAGGCGGATTGCGTTGTCGTCTTTCCCTCCGTTCTGAAGGCCGCATTCATTGTTGGCGGAAGCTACGGGCGGGGCGCCATGACCTGCCGCAAGGGTGATGACTTCAGGGGTCCATGGGGTGCTCCCACGATGATGGCTCTCGAAGGTGGAAGCTTTGGTTTTCAGATAGGTGGGGAGGCCACAGATTTTGTCTTGCTCGTTATGAATGAAAGCGGCGCGAGGGGCATTCTCGCCAGCAAGGTCAAACTGGGAGGCGACGCTTCCGTGGCGGCTGGCCCGGTCGGCCGCGATGCCTCAGCCGACATCGACGCGACCCTACGTTCCGAAATCTTGAGCTACTCCAGGGCGCGTGGCTTGTTTGCTGGAGTCTCTCTTGAGGGCTCCACGATCCGTCCCGACAATGGTGACAACCGGCGCGTGTACGGTAAGGAAATTCCTGCGAGGCGCATTGTTCTGTCCGGAACTGTGCCCGTACCTCCAGCAGCCGAGCAATTAATCTCGACCTTGGATGCCAAGACCCCGAAGCACAGGCCGTAGGGTCGATTTGGTTGATGCAGTCCGGCCAAGCCGGGAGTGAATCATGTGGATTGTCAGACTAGCACTGAGGCGGCCATATACGTTTGTGGTTGTTTCGATACTCATTCTGATCCTGGGTTCGCTCGCGATTGTTCGCACACCAACCGACATTTTTCCGAACATCAACATTCCCGTTGTCAGCATCATCTGGAGCTATAACGGCCTCGTACCTGAGGACATGGCCGACCGCATCGTTAGCGTCACGGAGCGAGCGCTTACCACCACCGTTGACAATATCGAGCACATCGAATCGCAGTCCCTATATGGAATTGCTGTTGTCAAAGTGTTCCTGCAGCCAACCGCGAACATTCAGCAGGGCATTGCACAGATTACGGCGGTTTCTCAGACCCAACTCAGGCAGTTGCCTGCAGGAAGCACTCCGCCTCTCATCATTGCCTACAGTGCATCGAGTGTGCCCGTCCTCCAGTTGGCCCTCTCGGGAAAAAATCTGTCAGAACAAGAACTCAACGACTATGGCCTGAATTTCATTCGGACACAGCTCATCACTGTGCCTGGCGCTTCCGTACCCTATCCCTACGGCGGCAAACAACGCCAAGTACAAGTGGATCTCAATACGACAGCGTTGCAGTCGAAGGGCCTGTCCGCGCTGGATGTGGTCAATGCGATCAGCGTTCAAAATCTAATCCTACCCACAGGAACATCCAAGATCGGCTCCAGGGAGTACGATGTTACCATCCCCAATGCGGCACCACAGACGATTGCTGACCTAAACCGAATCCCAATCAAGACGATTGGCGGCACCACAATCTACATCAAAGATGTTGCTTGGGTACGCGATGGGTTTCCTCCACAAACCAATATCGTGCGCGTCAACGGGCAGCGCTCGGTATTGCTGACGATCCAAAAGGCGGGAAATGCGTCAACGCTCGACGTGATCTCCGGCATCAAGGCCCTTCTGCCTCAGATTAAGACCACAGTTCCACCCCAGCTCGATATAGCTCCGCTGGCGGATCAGTCGATTTTTGTTCGCGGCGCGATCAGCGGAGTTGTCAGGGAAACACTTATTGCCGCGTGTCTGACCGCCTTCATGATCCTCACTTTTCTCGGCAGCTGGCGAAGCACGGTCATCATCGCGACCTCCATCCCCCTGGCAATCCTGACCTCCATCATCCTACTTAGTGCTATCGGAGAAACGATCAATATTATGACCCTGGGGGGACTCGCTCTGGCGGTCGGCATCTTGGTGGATGACGCGACCGTCGAGGTCGAGAACATAAATCGCAACCGCGAGGCGGAACCAGATAAGGACATGGACGAAGTTGTCCTGGACAGCGCGTCGCAAATCGCGACACCTGCCTTCGTGTCCACACTTTCGATCTGCATTGTGTTTGCTCCGATGTTCTTGCTATCTGGCGTCGCGCGGTACCTTTTTGTGCCGCTCGCCGAATCGGTGGTTTTCGCTATGTTGGCCTCCTATTTCCTTTCGCGGACCATTGTTCCGACCATGGCCAAGTATTTGTTGCGGGGAGACAAACACGAAGTGGATGCCCCAAGCCGCAATCCGCTTGTACGACTTCAGAAGCGTTTTGAAAAGGCCTTCGAGAGATTTCGTCACAGCTATCGCAGCCTGTTGGAGATTTGCCTCCACCACCGGCGCGCTTTCCTGATTGCGTTCTTCGCGAGCTGCCTTGGCTCTCTCGCGATTCTGATTCCTTGGCTAGGCCGGGACTTCTTTCCTAGTGTTGACAGCGGCTCTTTCAAGCTTCATCTGCGTGCGCCAACCGGAATGCGCATCGAGGAAACCGCCAACCTTTGCGATCAGGTCGAGCTGTCGATTCGAGGGCAGATTCCTGCAAGCGAAGTCCACAACGTGATTGACAACATAGGCCTGCCTTACAGCGGCATCAATCTTTCTTACAGCAATTCGGCTCCGGTCGGCACATCGGACGCCGACATTCTGGTGACCCTCTCCGCCAAGCACCATCCCACGGATGACTACATTCACCACCTTCGTCTGACGCTGCCAAAACAATTTCCGGGTGTGAGCTTCGCATTCTTGCCAGCCGACATGGTCAGTCAAATCCTGAACTTTGGCTTGCCAGCCCCGATCGATGTCCAAGTCGTGGGAAACGATATGGAGGGAAACCAGCGCTATGCACATGTGCTGCTCAGCAAGTTAAAATACGTCACAGGAACGGCAGATCTGCGGATCCAGCAGCCCTTCGATCAGCCTTATCTGCGCCTACGGATCGAGCGTACGAAAGCAGAGCAACTTGGTTTCACCGCCCACGATATTGCGCAAAATCTCCTGGTGTCATTGAGTGGGAGCTTCCAAACCTCGCCAACATTCTGGGTTGACCCCAAGAATCGTGTTAGCTATCTAGTTGCGACTCAAACGCCGCAGTATCGCACGGACACATTGCAGGATGTCGAGAACATCCCGATTACAGGCACGGACCCAACGGCTCCTCCGTCGCTCATGGCCAGTCTGGTATCCACGCAACGAGGGGTAGGAATGGCTGTGGTCTCTCATTACAACGTGGCGCCAGTGATTGACATCTTTGGCGCTGCCACGGGGCGCGACCTGGGTGGCGTAGCTGGCGACATCAATAAGATCATTGACGACACACGCCAGCAGTTACCGCGCGGTTCTCGCGTCGTTGTTCGAGGGCAGGTTCAGACGATGCGAGCCTCTTACGTCGGTCTTCTGAGCGGCCTGGCGTTCTCGATCGTGCTCGTGTACCTGCTGATCGTGGTCAACTTTCAGTCCTGGCTGGATCCTTTCATCATGATTTCCGCGCTACCCGCGGCCCTCGCCGGCATTGCGTGGTTCTTGTTTATAACGCACACGACTCTTAGCGTTCCCGCACTGATGGGAGCGATTATGTGCATGGGCGTCGCAACCTCCAACAGCATTTTGGTCGTGAGCTTTGCTACGGAAAAAATGCAGGCAGGAAGCGATTCCATCAGCGCCTCGCTGGAGGCAGGTTTCACGCGCTTTCGGCCCGTCCTGATGACCGCTCTGGCCATGATCATCGGCATGGTGCCCATGGCCCTCGGGCTAGGTGACGGAGGGGAACAAAACGCGCCTCTTGGCCGAGCGGTCATAGGTGGGTTGCTTTTCGCGACGGTTTCGACGCTGTTCTTTGTCCCAGCATTTTTCAGTGTTCTGCAAGGTTCGCGCAGGCATCCGGCGCAAGTGGAACACCAGCACTAGGCAGAACTCCATGGGGGGTCATTATGTCGTCTCAAACTGAAGATAGAAGACAAATTGACGGGCAAACACCCTCACTGAATGATCGAAGGGGAGGGAAACGTTCGCGCAGGCCATGGCTGCCACTGGCGATCGTTTTGATCGTGGTTGGCACCCTTTTGGCATCCGGAATCCGCTCACGCGTCAAGGCCCGCGCGACTCAAACGGCGGAAACGGCGCAAGTCGCCCTCACCGCAGTATCGGTTGTCTCGCCAAAACAAACTGCGCCCGCCGAGGAGATCATCCTTCCTGGAAATGTGCAACCGTTCATCACCTCACCGATTTATTCGCGAACCAACGGATATCTAAAGAAGTGGTATTTCGATATTGGAGCGCATGTCAAGCAGGGGCAATTACTTGCGGTCATCGAAACGCCGGAAGTCGATCAGCAACTCCGGCAAGCTCGCAGCAATTTGTTGACCGCGCAGGCAAATCTCGACCTAGCTGCAATCACCAAGTCCAGGTATCAGGGGCTCTTGAAAAGCAATGCTGTGTCCCAGCAAGACGTCGATAATGCTGTCGGTACGTATAATGCAAATAAAGCCATCGTCGAAGCAGACCAGGCGGCCGTGGAGCAGTACGCGGCACTGGTCTCTTTTGAAAAGGTTTACGCTCCGTTCGACGGCGTTATCACTGCGCGAAACACCGACATCGGGGACCTAATCAACTCCGGTAGTAGTGCTAATGTAAAAACCGACCTCTTCCGTATCGCCCAGCCGGGAACGTTGCGCGTTTACGTGAACGTCCCAGAGCAATACTCGCGCGGGATCAAAGTCGGCATGACGGCAGATCTCTCTCTCGCCGAGTTTCCGGACCGCAAATTTCAGGGAAAACTGGTGCGCACTGCGGAAGCGATCAATGTGACGACCCGCACCTTGCTCATTGAAATCGACGTTAACAATCCGACGGGCACGCTGCTCACCGGCTCTTATGCAGAGGTCCACTTGGCGGTCCCTACCGCAGCCTCCACCTTCCTGATTCCGGTCAATACTCTGCTATTCCGCTCGGAGGGCCTGCATGTCGGCGTTGTGAAAGATGGCAAGGTCGTGCTCACTGCCGTGATGCCCGGGCACGATTTCGGTAACCAGATAGAGATCGTCTCGGGGCTTAAGCCGGACGATCAGATCATTATTAATCCACCCGACTCAATCATTCACGGACAGCAGGTCCAAATTGTTCAGGCAACATTGCCGGGGGATCTCAAGTGAGACCTCGACCACGACCACGACTCTATTTCGAGAAGCCACGGCAAACTGTCTGGCACAAACTTCTCCTGGCAATCGCAGTGCTGCAGTTCAGCGGATGCACGGGTGGACCAAATTATAAGCGCCCGACGGCCGAAGTTCCGCCAGCGTACAAAGAAGTGGGAAATTGGAAACAGGCTCAGCCGAACGAGCAGAATCTCGGCGGCAACTGGTGGGAGATGTTTCAGGACCCTCAACTGAACGCCCTCGAATTGCAGGTCAACGTCTCCAACCAAAACTTGAAGGCGGCTGAGGCCCAATACACGCAAGCTCGCGCGCTGCTTCGCTACAACCGAGCCGCTTACTTTCCCACGATCGACGGGGGCGGGAGTGCAACAAGAAACAGAATATCGAGCCACCGGCCTGCGAGTATCGTCGCCAATGGAATTACGTACAACGACTTTCAAATTCCCCTGGAATTGTCTTACCAAGTTGATGTCTGGGGACGGGTGCGCCGCACAGTTGAGTCGTATCGCGAACAAGCACAAGCGAGCGCCGCTGACCTGGCAACCGTGAACCTGTCTATGCATGCCCAGTTGGCTTTGGACTATTTCCAGGCCCGCACACTTGATGCTGAGGAGCGGCTTCTGAATTCGACCGTAACGCAGTACGAGCAAGCCCTGGAATTGATCGAGAACCGGTTTGCCGGAGGCATTGCTTCTGAGCTAGAAGTCCAGCAGGCCAGAACTCAACTTGAGACAACTCGCGCGCAGGCAATCGATGTTGGAGTTGCCCGTGCGCAATACGAACATGCAGTGGCAATTCTGATTGGGAAGCCTCCAGCCGATTTCAGTCTTGCTGCTCTTCCCCTCACTGCGCCTCCCCCGCCCATTCCGCCAGGTCTACCCTCAGAGTTGCTTGAGCGCCGTCCCGATATTGCAGCGGCGGAGAGACGCATGGCTTCGGCCAACGCACAAATCGGTGTAGCCAAGGCGGCCTATTATCCGACTGTTAGTCTAGGAGCCACAGGCGGTTTCGAGAGTGGTGTAATTACCACGCTCATTTCTGGCCCGAGCATCCTCTGGTCGGCGGGCGGTTCGGCAGTAGCGCCCATTTTTGATGCCGGTCGCCGCCGAGCGAACTTGGATCAAGCCATAGCTGCTTACGATCAAACCGTCGCCAATTACCGCGAGACGGTCTTGACGGGTTTTCAACAAGTCGAGGACAACATAGCCGCTTCGCGGATCCTCGAGAACGAAGCGCAGGCTCAGGATAAAGCAGTGGTCGCAGCCCAGAAATACTTGGAACTCGCGGTGATACGCTACAGGGGTGGCGTCACGAGTTACTTGGAAGTGACAACCGCTCAAAGTGCGGCTCTCTCGAATCAACTCACCGCGCTAAATATTCTTGGGCGCCGCATGGTGGACGCTGTGACGCTGGTACAGGCCCTCGGCGGCGGCTGGGATCGTACCGCTTTGCCCGAGCGCCCTGAGTGCTGTGGCAAACTGACGAGCAATTCGAGGTAATGCTGCCGTTCCTTTCGTTGCCAACCAGGACGGGTCGTCAACGAAGGATCTCGGACCGCAAACACTGAGAATGGCCCCTTCGATGGAGAACTACGACCCAAGCAACACACGGCAAAAGATGAGTATGAACGCAAGGCAACTACACATTTAAAGGAGTAAGAGAAATGTTTCAAATCAAGAACGCGGGTCCAAGAAATTACAGGCTTGCCCTCGGCAGTTTGCTATTTACCGCTCTGGTGATCGTGGGAAGCACTCTCGCTTTGTCCGCTAACAAGCCAGAGACGATTGAGGCTACGGCCATGGGCACAAGCACCCAGTTGGGATCTGAATTCGGCGTCACGCTTGACATTTATGATTACTCTACTCGGGCGGACAGGCAAACGCTGGTGCAGGCATTCGAGAAAGGCAAGAATGAGGGGTTGGTCAACGCACTCAGCAAGATGAAAGCGGCGGGCCACATCGCGGTCACAGGCGCTCTGGGATATGACTGCAGTTACATCCGGATGATTCCAACCCCAACCGGGCGGAAGATTCGCTTTGTAACTAACCGCCTGCTCAGATTCGGTGAGGTTTACTGGGACACCCGATCTACCGCCTACAACTTGACGGCTGGCGAACTGGATTTGAACGACACGGACAAGAGCAAGAGCACCGGCGTGTTCTACCCTGCGGCCGAATTCGAGATCGATAAGCAGGGAGAGTTGCAAATTAATCTCATTGGGAACCCTTGGAAGTTGGTTGATGTTATCGATTGGAAGGGAACGCCCGGCGTTAACTAAATGCTGCGGTTGCAACCAAAACCGAATTCAGCTTACCCCTTCCCATTGTTTACTACGCGGATTATGGATGACGGAGCATTACCGGCGCGAATCGCAGTATCGAGCGCCAAATAAGATCGAGGGTCGGACCCGTCAGGCCGCAGTGCCCGCCTGCTATTTCGACAACTGTCAAAACCTTCCGCGGAAATACCAGCCCGAGGAGAATGGCTTTCTCATTCTCCTCTGAGGTACAGCTCAACGCGATCCGTCGTCCAAGTGGCGACGCCGCTGCCAAAGAAATCTTGGTCCTCTGTCCAGATTGGAAAATCTAACAACAATACTACGGCTACCACAGGTCAATCGTCTGGGTCGTGAGGGTTACGCGCTCCCGCGCTACTGTTTCGTAGTCTTTGTACAGACTTTGGTCCACCGACTCAACGATGTTGCTAACTTCCTCCAAGACTGCCAGTCCCGGAAGCGGATCGATTCTGCGGCAAGATGAGACGTCGGGGTAAGGTCACGGTGTCCTCGAAGGCTTCCAATAATTCGCGAACCCGCTGCCCAAAACCGCACGCAGAGAATGTTCGCGTCTGACACCAGCCCCTTGCGTCGTGTCATTTCCGCCTGCCCGCGCGCCATTGCTTGAAGTCCTTGAGAATTTCTTTCTCGGAGATTCCTTCAGCGACAAGCGCCGCTTGTAGGCGAGATGCCGCTTCCTTGAGTGCGGCTCGATCCGTCTCCGTGCGTTTTCGCCGTGCGGGGATGTAGTAGCCAACCGTATCTCCGTGGCGTGTAATTGCCACCGGCACCTCGGTTTCAAGGAGGTAGCTGGCAAGTTTGTCCCGAAATTCTCGAATCCCGACCTTGAGCGTTTCCATCACGATCTCCTGTGTACCTGTGCGTACACAATTGGACCTTCTATTTCGTTCAGGGTGCAAGGGAGGATGTCCCTCGGTCGTCAATATCCCCTTGCCTTTCAGATGCGCACGTTCTGAGATACTCTTTCCGGTGACCCGGATCGGCGCAATCACGCCTTTCCGGGTTTCGCTTTTTACTTGACAAATCGTATGGGTCATACGAATATAAAAATGAAGACGTATTCTACAGCCGAAGTGGCGGAGATGGTCGGGATAACTTGGGATACTCTTCACCGCTGGATGAGGGAAAAGAAGATTCCGACACCTCCAGCGAAGACGTTAGGCAAGGTCAAGGTTCGCCTTTGGCCAGAGGTGGACGTAGAGGAAGTTCGAAAGTACAAAGCGAACCACTATTGGGGTAGAGGCGGTCGTAAGAAGAGAAAGAAACCGAACAAGTAGAGTAGCGGGACACGCCGGTGTTATCAGCACCGAACGCGCCCCTGACCACCATCACCTCACAGGCAGGCAACGATGGCTGCAAGAGAAGTTATCCATTTCATGCCCTGGGCGCAACTCACCCAGCGTCTGTTGTTTCCGGCTCAAACCCCTCCCGAGCCGGTCGCTGAATCCCCTTAACTGAATCTGCACTGCGTCGGTCATCACCTGACCGTGTATCGGGTGTGCTCGTTGCACGGCCAGAACGCTATCGGTGTGTCCCGACATTTCCCGCGACGAATTGGTGGAATTTGCAGTTCGGGAACAACGCTCGCTTGGGAATGTGGGGGCAGTTGTTCTCGAATGGGGACTCAAGCAACTGAAGACCGTCGGATCGACCCAACAGCTGTTGAAGTGCGAGATTCGCTCCTTGGTCGATGTGTCGAAACGGGTGTGAAGACCGAGTGCGGGTCGTAAAGCGAGGGGAGAGAAATGGGTGAGTGGAAGGCACAAGTCAGCGTTCGAATCCGGCAAACTCTCCGGGCTGAGATCGAAGAGTTCGCGGCAAAGGAGAAGCGCACGATGAGCAATGTGAGCGAACTGCTCTTGGAGTGGAGTATCGCCCACCTCAAGGCTGCAGGCTCGACCGACCAATTGGTGAGGACTCTGCCCGTGCCGAGCAATCACAAGACGACAGTGTGATCGCCCGGAGGCCAAAGGAAAAGGAGAGCATGATGTGGCGACGGAAACTTCAGATCAGCCTGCGAATCGGGCCGGCGCTTAGGACCAAACTCGAAGAAATGGCTAAGCGCGAGAACCGTACTTTCGGCAATCTCGCTACATTGCTCCTCGAATGGGGCTATGAACAGCTAAAGGCAGCCGGGACGACCGAGCGATTGCGCGAATGTGGGCTCCCTTTCGCTGACAAGAAAGCACATAGGTCACGTAGACGTGGGCCGAAAACGCCGATGGCTCCGGGAGTGCGCGAGGATGTATGGAAGGGAATCAAGGGAATCGCCCTGAGCGAAGACAAAAACCTCAGCCAGTTGGCGGAGCTTCTTCTCGAATGGAGTGTTTTGCAGCTTAGCGCAGCTGGCTCGACAGACCGCCTACCGAAGCATCAAATCCGCCCGGTATCCCGCCAGATTCGATAAGCCGGACCAGCCGATCAAGAAACAAGATGCAGTAGTCCATCTTCACGGGCGAGAAACGAAGGTTCAGCTTGAATCTAGACGATCTCGCGAGGCGCGTCATTGCTCCAACCGTGGGAGATGCATGGCACGGATGGCACGCATTTCGCCGAGGACTCGCATCGAATCTAAACAAGCTGGGCGCCGACGCGAAGACCCTTCAAGAGTTGCTGAGGCACGGTTCGATGGGTGTTACAATGAAGCACTACGTTGTCATCGACAGGACTGAGACTGCGGACGCCATGCAGAAACTTGAACGCCTTTTGGCAAAGAGCAGCGGTCTAAAGAGCAGCGAACAAAGGGTCGCAAGTTGGGCAAAAGCAAACATGTTAAACTTGAATAGCGGCCGCAAAAGCGAAATGTTACACGAAAGTGATACAAAGCAAATTTTCCTATCTGTAAATTGTTGATTATAAAACATTAGGGGCGTAGCTCAGTGGTAGAGCAGCGGCCTTTTAAGCCGAAGGTCGTGGGTTCGATCCCCACCGCCCCTACCAAAAACCCTGATGATTCTGTTGCCCTTGCGCTGCTAAACCTACCGAATAAGACCATAAAAAGGGGAGTTCTGGTCCCAAGTTGGTCCCAATTGGTCTCAACGTGCCTCCGCCGTCGCGTTTCTTTTTTTCAATTCGGCGTGATTTGCGGAAGGTTTCGTGCCAGGTGCGAGTCACCTTGTGTGCGCCTGAGTACCTCGCGCAGCGAGTTCGATTCGGGGCCATGGCAGCATGACCGGCAGAGTTTTTGAATTGGCCATCTAAGAATGGGGTCGCCCCTGCCGGAAGGGAACTGCGAAACCCGAATGTAAACGATGAGTCTATTTGAAGTGTTAAGCACAACTCTGAGTAATGGAGTACAGCGCGGATGCGAATCATAATTCTTGGCACGGACCATGAACTCCAGTGCCACGACCAAGACCTCAAGGCTCTCATCACGGAAATCGTGGCGCGAGAACGAGTCACATTCGTGGCTGAGGAGAATCGCCCCCTCTTGGACACGCTTGCTCGCAAGGTGTCAGACTCAATGGGTCTCAGATGGATTCAGATCGACATGTCCATCGAGGATCAGATTAAGGCAGGCATTAATGGAAAACTACTGAATCGAATGCAGCTTCGCTATGACGCCAGTGGTAACCCGACTTCGGCGATTCGATACGCCCCGGTCGAGGATGGAATCAGAGAAGAATTCTGGCTGGATAGAATTCAGGAAGCCGCGGATGATGGGACGGGTCTTGTCATCTGCGGATGTTTGCACTGCTTGCCGTTGGCAGAGAAAGCCGAGAAGAGGGGATACAAGGTTCTGTCCAAGATATTTCACCCCGAGAGACTCTCGGAACTGAGGCCGGAGCTTTACTGACCGGTGCACCACCCTCTACTTGACGAACGCTTCCCAAACTTCGGACGTGGGTTCGATTCCCATCGCCCGCTCCATAAACCTCGATGATTCTGTTGTCCTTACGCCGCTAATCTCACCGAAAAGGGCCATAAAACCGGGGGTTTTGGTCCCAGGATGGTCCCAACCGGAATGAATTGGTCCCAACTTGCCCATTGACAACGTATGCCTAGAGGTGTATAAGGGTAGATATGAAGCGTACCAACATCTGGCTCGGGGATGAGCACTTGAAAAAGCTCAAGGCCCTCTCGCAGAAGACCGGAGCTCCTGTTAGCGCGCTCATCCGCAAGGCAATCGAGGAGTTTCTGAAGAAGAAATAATAAGCGGGACGCGCCGGTGTAATCAGCACCGACACGCCCCTAATCACCAAAAGGAGAGTAAGCTCCCATGGCAACTCAGCAAATCGTATCACCCGTTGGTCAGCAGCAAAAATCCGCAGTTGTCACCTTTCCAAATCAGTCCCCGCAAACAATTTCACAGACCGAACTAGTTTTATATTTGAGCTTGGTTGGGCGCCTGCAGCAACTCGAAGAGCATGTAGCAGCCGCACGAGAAGAGTTCAAGGCTCGATTGGAAGCCGGCGCAGTCGTTCAGCCTGGCGATCACGTCGCTCGCCTCGATGAGCGAGCTCGCCGCAATGTCGCCTGGCGCGTCGTTGCAGAAAATCTCGCAGACATCATCCTCGGTGATGGCAAAGGCGTGGCCTACTGCGAGAAAGTTCTCAACTCCACCAAACCGACACGGACCGTCAGTCTCGTCGTTCGCTAGGTCCTGAGTGCCAGAGCGGGCTTCTCTGCGCCTGCTCTGGCCTCGACCAATTGAGTTTCGACTTGGAGAAAAAACTATGAGCGACACCATCACCGAAGAAATGGACAACGCAGCAAAGGACGATTTGCTGAACGCATTGCTCGCGGAAATTGAGCGAACGAAACAAATCATCGAAAAGGAGCGCCAATGAGAACCGCTATTGCCAGCCGGCACGACGTGGATCTGGCCATCAAGGCACTCGACCTCCAGGAAGAAAACCAAAAGATCGCACTGCGAAAGTATTACGAGCGTGAACGGGAAATGGACTTGCGCAGGATCTCCGCTAGGTGGCGCATCACCAGGTTTGCTCTCACCGTGCTTTTGATTTCCTTGGTTTTCTGGGCTTTTGGGTGGCTGCGCGCGCTGTGAGAGTAACTCTGAATAGGAGGTTTTATGGAAACTGAACTCGCAATCCTGGAAGCGTATGTGCGCGAAGAGGAACATCGCAGGGCGGAGTTGTTTCACTGGATCGCGGAAGCGCTCGAGGAGGCGTTCTGCCATGACTGATCTTGTCAATTTGTCAAAGAATAGGGCTCTCCCGAGATTGCAAAGCTCGGAAGCAAAGTCAATCCGCAGGATCTTCAACAACGATCAGCTCATCGAGCGGTTTGGGCGATGGCTGCAGGTCTGCGGCAAAGCCGAGAACACCCGAATCAACTACGTCCTCGCCGCGAAGCAATTTGCCAAGTTTCTGGTGAACAAACCTCTGACTGCGGCGACGAAGGAGGACGTCCGGGCCTGGATCTTCAGTCTCTACACCAGGCCGCTGGCCCCTGCCACAATTCAGCATCGCCTGGACTCCATTCGCGTGCTCTTTGACTGCCTCCAGCTGGGCGGCCAGGTCCGCGCATCGGTTCCCCGCTACATCCTCAGGCGCAAGCTCCCGAAGCGATTACCTCACGCAATTTCTGAGGAAGAGATTGAGCGCCTCATTGCCGCCGCTCGCACGCCGCGCGAGCGGGCGCTCATTGAACTCGGCTACGCCTCTGCTCTACGAGTCAGCGAACTAGCACACCTTAACGTCGAAGATTTGAACCTGCGGGCCAGAAGCCTGATTGTCCGCCGCGGGAAAGGCGGCAATGACCGTGTTGGGCTCTTCGGAAAGCAAGCGGCAGAGGCGCTCCAGGAATACCTCGGCGGTCGGCAATCAGGGCCGCTCTTTATAGCCCAACCTAAGGTCCAGGGTGGCGGAGTATCGCGAGACCGCCGGGGTACTTGGCGGGGTTACTGGCGAGAGGACAGCGACAACGGTCGGCGCCGCATGCGAAGCGTTCGACTTGGCGACTACGACCTTCCAACAAAGCAACGCGCTCGTGAAGCCCTGAAGGAATTTCTGGCCTATCAGTTGAGTCGGGCGTTGAGTCGGGCCGGGCGACCCTCATCAAAGGGACGGCTCAGTGTACGCGGCTTGTATCGAGATATCGTCAAGGTTGCAAAGCGCGCCGGCATCTCAGGCGTTCATCCCCACACTCTGCGGCACAGTTGCGCCACTCATTGCCTGAATCGCGGGATGGATATTCGCTTTCTTATGGAAGTGCTCGGCCACACTTCACTTATAGCCACACAGAAATACCTGCATCTTGCAACAGCCAATTTGAAAAAGACCCACGATAAGTTTTTCCCAAGAGGCTGACCATGAAAAAACTAGCCAAGGTCAAAGTGTTGCCGCCCGAAAAGAAACGCGCCGGGCGTCCGAAGAAGATCCTCGACCTTCGGAAATTGGAGAACATCCACGTTCCGGTAATCGAATCTCCGCTGCCAGCCATGGAGAGTCTGCTTATTTTCGACGCACGCTGCCTCGATAAAGAAACGCGGCAAGAACTACTGCGCCTTGTGCCTCAACTCGTTCACATCCGCCGCGCTTGGCGAGCCGAGTACATGGAATGCGGCTGCACCTCGTGCCACAAGAAAAAGGCCGGGTACGGTGCCGGCGGATTCTGCAATGCGTGCTGGGGGCGGATTTACATGCGAATGCGGAACCGCTTCCGCAAAGCGATGGTAGGCCGCGATCTTCCGGCAGAGCTTGCGACTTTCAAGGATGCGCTTTGTCTTCGGTACAACGCGGCTCAGCGCCTCTTCAACGGTGACGACTGATGATGGTCGCTTGGGCGTTCTCGCCTGAAAGTTGCCCCCGGTGCGATGGTCCGCTTCGAGAAAGAGGGTCTAACCAAAAGTGGCGCAGGTTTTTCGAGTGCCGCCAGTGCTGGGCGACATTCGAGCCCGTCGTCGAAAGACGCTTCCGGCCCTGCGCCCACAACCCCGAAGCGAAGTTCCTGCGGCACACCATAACGCTCCAGCCAGGTCGCTCCCGGTGGAATGTTCGGAGGCCGAAATGAGAGTCGCCATTTATGCCCGAGTCAGCACGGCCAACAACGGCCAGGATCCCACGATGCAGACGCGGGAACTGCGCGAATACATCGAGCGCCGCGGCTGGAAGCTCGCT
>Ga0209526_10000174_pt1 | contig 39056 bp, 32 predicted proteins | sample JacPinW_OM2H0_M1_FD_188566 | JGI IMG/M metagenome (GOLD analysis project Ga0209526, IMG submission 188566) | Forest soil microbial communities from Algoma, Ontario, Canada - Jack Pine, Ontario site 1_JW_OM2H0_M1 (SPAdes) (version 2) | ecosystem: Environmental > Terrestrial > Soil > Boreal... | reverse complement strand
AGCCGTCGAGTTCCCGCCGCACCCCGAGATCACGGCGGTGAGGAGCAGCACCGCGCCTAGGCTCCAGACTTTCATGGCATTCCCTCCGACTCGAACCACTGCCACCAGATTCTGCTTCTACGCCGGCCAGCGCCGGTTCGCCGCGTCGCGCTAGGCGCTTTTCACGATCCCCGCCACACCATCCCGCTAAAAAGTCCGGCTCACCGTGAAACGGAACGTGCTCTTTGGCTCAAGCAAACTCGGCGGGATCGTCTGGGACGACTGCAGTTGCTCTAGGAACGTATTTAATGCCGGCACAATTTGCGTATTGAACACACCCAATTGTTTCAACGAATCCTCGACCGGCGCACTGAGGTAATAGGCGCCCGAAGGTGGGACAATCGTGTGGTTCAGCCGCAGGTAGTTGTACGCGTAAAAGAAACGGAACGGAGCGTTCACGATCGGCAGAAAGACGACAAGCTCGACGCCCGCCGAAGTATGGGGCCTAAAATTTGTACCGGCCGCAATGGGGAGATTGGGCGATACGTTCAGTTTCGGAAAATTCTGGTTCGGAAATTGTTGGTTGAGAGACGCAAGGGCCGCAGGGTCAAGTCCCAGCTGCGATTGCCGCAAAACGCCGTTGATGCCGAAATCATGGAAGAGATCCACACTCACGGGTCCGGCGATCGGAATGCGATATTCCAGGTTCAGGATGCCCTGCAAGTCGCCGCCAGGACGCGTGGGAATATACTCGAGAACGCGGACGGGCAGTGTTTGCGGCGAGGGGAGTCCTTGCTGATTGAGAAGTCTCGGATTCTCAAACACCACGTTCGTCGTCGTGGAAAAAGGAATCATGACGAACGGAGAGATTGTGTAGAAGTCGTAACCCCGGATGTCGTTTTCTCCGCCAAGATAGAAGCGGTTGAATGGCGGGACGTCCTTCCCGCCATAGCCTGTGATCATCGCGGTCATAAACCGGACGGCGATGACGTTGCGGTGATGATAGGTCGGATGAAAGTACGACATATTGAACGTATTGCTGACCGTGTTCACATTCCCTTGCAGAGGACCGCCTTCCAGAGATGCTCCGTAGTAGAAGCTTTTCCCGCCGGTGGGATTCACCTGGCTGTTCACCGTGCTGTAGGAGATCGTCGGGGTGATCTTGCTGGATCGGATGCCGTTGAGCGCAGATGGGCCGGAAAGGCTCGTGAACTTGGTCTGCTCAAACAGCAGGGTTGCTGACTGGCTGAAGGACTTGATATCGGTCGTAGACCAGCCGTAGGTAAGGCCCAGCCGGGTGAAGGATAGCCTTCGCAAGGGGTAACTGGCGAAAATCGTGAAGCCTTTCGAATCGGTGTTGTAGTTCTCCTGAAGCGCGGGATTGATCGCTACCTGCTGTCCATACAGGAGGCCGGCTTGGCGGGCCGTGTTGTAGTCATACCGGTTTGCAAAGATGGTAAAACCAGTCGAAATCGGCCGGTCGAACAGATACGGTTCGGTAAATCCAAACTGAATGCTGCGCTGGATGTCGCCGAATTGAACCGAGAAGGTGAGCGTTTCCCCCAGTCCCAGAAAGTTGTTCGTTTGATACGAGAGGCCGACAAACGAGCCCGAGATTCCGCTGACGCCACCCGAGAAGCTGATCGATTGCTTGCCCTTTTCCTTGACCTTTAGATTGATGTCCACCGTACCGGCTTTGACGTTTCGCTTCAGTTCTGCGTTTTCCGGCTTGATGGTATCGAAATAGCCGAGCTGATTTAAACGCAAGATGCTCAATTCCCAGAAGCGGTTATTGAAAACCTGGCCTTCGTCCAGCAGGAGTTCTCGTCGGATGACCTTGTCCCGGGTCGTCGTGTTGCCCGAGAATTCGATGCGCCGAACGAAGAACTGCTTTTGCTGATCGAATTCCATCGTAAGATTTACGATCTTCTTGGCGTCATCTACTTCGGTGAGCGGCGTCGGAGTGAAGTCGATGTATCCGTACTCGCCATAGAGCTTCCGGTAGCTGTCGAGCGCCTTGCGGATCTTTGTCGTGGAGAATAGATCCCCTTCTTTTAGCGGGAATATCTGTTGCAGGAACTCGGGCTTGAACACCAGCCCTTGCTCGGGATCGGCGCTGCGGAAGCCGAGCTTGCCCATGTGGTATTGTTCACCTTCGTCGATCCGGATCGTGATGTCGGTAGCTTTGCCGTGCTTGCTGCCGATCAAAGGCCACGGGCCTGGAAGGCCACCGCGGTTTTCGTCTCTGGTCTTGAGGTCTGCCACGTTCACGTCGACTTTGAAATAGCCATGATCCTGGTAGAGGCCGCGTACGCCCACTTCGAGATCCTCGTCGAGCTTCGGACGGTCGAAGGTCTTGCTAAGGACCGGAACGTAGGTGAGATAAAGGGGAATCGAGTACGGGCGGTCGTTGCGCATCGTACGGATAATTCTGCGGTCGGAAAATGCCTTGTTGCCCTTGATGACGATGCTTCCGACTTTCACCTTCGGTCCTTCGTCGATATTGAAGACCAGCTTGACGGCGTTCGTGGCGGCAATGCGTTCGTAGGTCGGCTTCACGGTTGCGAACTGATGGCCGTGCGCGGCAAGCAGCGATTTCAGGACGACCTCGGCGTGCTTGATTTTGGTGGGGTCAAACTGACTCTCCACGGAAAGTCCGACTTTCTTGTCCTTGAAGGCATCGAGGATGTCGGATTCGGTGATCGATTTGTTGCCCTTGTACTCGATCCGGCGGATGATCGGCCGCTCCTGAACGTGAAAAACGATGATTTTCGCGTTCGGCTGATCGGGACTGTCTTCTACTTCGAGGCGCACATCCTCGAAAAATTGGGTGTTCCACAGCGCCTGAAAATCGCGCCGCACCGCTTCTTCGCTGTAGGGATCGCCCGGGCGGGAGAAGATGCGTGCCAGCAGGGTATCGCGCTGCACGCGACGGTTGCCCACAAATTCAATGCGTTGAATAACATACCGCCCCGGCGCAGGTGCCTGCCGGGCTCCGGCGGATAGTGGGAGAGGGAGGAAAAACGGAGACACAACCACGAAGAGTTCGAATACGAACAGAAAGATCTTCCCGCCCGCGGCCGAGGTTCTGGTCAAGGCCGCCGTCCCCAGCCCAAGATTTTTTGCTCCCCCGCCGGATCGCTCCTATCCGGCTCGCGCGAGTAGGATTCCTAGTGGGCCACCGGGGTTGCTTCCACCACAGGACGGAACGCGAGGCCATCGCCGGAGAGAAAAACTTCGAGCATGGCTGGCCGCTGCAATCCGCCCTGGATGAGCGCTTCCGAGAGTGGGTCTTCGACGTACTTCTGCAATGCGCGACGGAGCGGCCGAGCGCCATAATTTCGATCGCCGCAGGTCTTGTCGAGAATCCATTGGCGCGCCTCAGGCGTCATGGCAATCTGGACCTGACGGTGCACCAACGTTTCGTTAATCTGGCCCACGAGCAAGTCGATGATCAACAGCAGGTCATCATCGGTCAGCGAATTGAACAGGATCACTTCGTCTAACCGGTTCAGGAATTCCGGATTGAAAACCCGCTTCACCTCGCCCATCACCATATCGTCCTGGCTCTTCGCCGCGGCAACTTCGTCGGCCGACTGGAAACCCAGGCCCGATTGCTTCTGCAATTGCCGCGCACCGAGATTCGAAGTCAGAATGATGATGGTGTTGCGAAAGTCGACTGTGTTGCCAAGTCCGTCGGTCAGCTGCCCGTCTTCGAAGACTTGCAGGAGAATGTTGTAAACATCCGGGTGCGCCTTCTCGATTTCGTCGAGCAGGATCACGGAGTACGGTGTGCGGCGCACTCGCTCGGTCAGCTGGCCACCTTCTTCGTATCCCACATAGCCGGGAGGCGCGCCGATCAATTTTGAAACGGAATGCTTCTCCATGTACTCGGACATGTCGAAGCGGATGAGCGATTTCTCGCTGCCAAAAAGGAACTCGGCTAGCCGGCGTGCAACTTCGGTTTTGCCGACACCGGTCGGACCGAGGAATAGGAAGCAGCCCACCGGGCGGCCCGGCGCCTTCAATCCTGCGCGGCTCCGGCGAATCGCTCGCGCCAGTGCCGTAATGGCCTTCTCTTGGCTGATGATGCGGCGGTGCAACTCACCCTCGATGCGCAGCAGCTTTTGCTGTTCGTCTTCCTTGATCGAGGTAACCGCAATTCCGGTCCAGCGCGCCACGACCTCTTCGATGTCTTCCCGGGTGACCACGCCGGTCGAGGAATCATCGAGTTTCAGCTTTTCGCGCAGGCTCCGCAGATGCTCTTTTTCCTTGCGTTCTTCCTCGGAATAGAACCGTGCCTTTTCAAATTCGTGGTTCGCAATCGCTGTTTCCATCCGGTGCGTGATGAACTTGACTCGCTTCTGTACTTCGGCGACCTCATCGGGAAGCATGGCTTGCCGAAGTTTCACGCGGGCTCCGGCTTCGTCGAGCAGGTCGATCGCCTTGTCCGGCAGGAAGCGATCTGGAATATAGCGGTTCGAGAGATACACCGAATAGCGCATGGCTTCCTCGGTATAACTCACCGCGTGGAACTTCTCGTAGCGGTCGCGCACGCCCTGCAGAACGCGGATCGCTTCGTCTTCGTTGGGGGCCGAAACCTTCACAGACTGAAAGCGCCGCTCGAGCGACCGGTCCTTTTCGACAGACTTGCGGTATTCGCCGGGTGTCGTGGCGCCGATGCACTGAATTTCACCCCGGCTCAATGCCGGCTTTAGAATGTTGGCGGCGTCCAGCGAGCCCTCGGCCGAGCCCGCGCCCACGAGCGTATGTAGCTCGTCGATGAACACGATGGCGTTCTGGCTCTCCATCAACTCCTTCATGATCGTCTTCAGCCGCTCTTCGAATTGCCCACGATACTTTGTTCCGGCGACGATCAAAGAGAGATCCAGAGACAGGATGCGCTTGTCGGCCAGAAACGGCGGTACATCGCCGTCGGCGATCCGCTGGGCCAATCCTTCGACAATCGCCGTTTTGCCTACACCTGGCTCACCGATCAAGACCGGGTTGTTCTTGGTCCGGCGGCAAAGGATCTGAATGGCCCGCTCGAGCTCGCGGTCTCTGCCTACGAGCGGGTCGAGCTGACCCTCCATGGCCGCTTGGGTGAGATCGCGGCTGAATTCTGCAAGCAGGGAAGCCTCTTTTGGCCGATTCACAGGCACCTTCTCTCCCGTGCTACGCGCCAATTCCTCGCGCACGGTGGAAAGCCGCAATCCTCGCTCAAGCAGGATTTCGGCGCCAAAGGATTTTTCTTCACGCAACACGCCCAGAAGCAGGTGCTCGGTCCCCACGTGTTTGTGACCCAGCCGTTCTGCTTCCTCGGCGGCGTAGTTGAGAATGCGCTTGCACTCCTGACTCAGAGGGACTTCAACGGAGGTAGAGATACGTTCCCGAACGGTGATGCGCGCTTCGATTTCTTTGCGGATGGATTCGATAGAGCCGTGCGTGCGCAGAAAACGATTTGCGAGCGCCTTGTCTTCGCGCAGCAGACCGAGCAGTAGATGCTCGGTTTCGATGTAGGGGCTACCATACTGGCTGGCCTCGTACCGTGCGAAAAAGATAACGCGCCGAGCCTTTTCTGTATAGCGTTCAAACACAGGTCACCCACGCTCTCCCGTAGTCTTCGACCCGGTGACAGCTGCCCGCGCCACAGAAGCCGCTGCACCTGCTGACACTTCTCGAGCTGGCACTAGTTTCCCGCGCTCGAGAACCAGAACGCGGTCCGTGCGCCGTGCCAGCGCCAAATTGTGCGTCGCTACAATCGAAGTCAGGTGGTGAGACCGGTGGAGGCGCTCGATCAGCTCGAAAATGCTCTCCGCGCTCCGCTCGTCCAGATCCCCCGTTGGTTCGTCTGCGAGAAGTAACGAGGGGTGATTCACCAGCGCTCGGGCAATGGCGACGCGCTGTTGTTCGCCCCCCGACAGCTGTGCCGCACGCTGCCCCGCTCGACCGCCCAGCCCGACTTCCTGTAGCCAATCACCCGCTGCTTGGAGCGCCTGCCCCAACGTTTTTCCTCGAACCAGCAACGGCATCGCCACGTTCTCTGCCGCGGTAAAATCCGGCAGCAAATAGTGCCGCTGCCAGACAAAACCCACTGCGCGATTACGATATTCTGCCAGTTCCGCCTCTGCAAGCGACCGAAGAGAATTCCCGGCGAAGTATACTGCACCGCTCGTCGGAGTGTCCAGCGCAGCCAGCAAGTGTAACAGTGTGCTTTTCCCAGCGCCCGAAGGCCCGACAACCGCAATCATCTCTCCGCGCTCGACAACCAAATCGATACCGTCGAGCGGGATAATTTGCAGTAGGCCCGAGTGGAAAATCTTCGAAAGTGCCTGGGTGCGCAGAATTTCGCCGGAGTTTGGGAAGCCTCCGGAACCGGAGCCGTCCCTCTCTGCCGCGCCCGCGCTCGCCTGACTGTGCATCCTGCTTTATCTCCTTCACGTTAGATGCCGAACTACCAAATTATGTATGTCCTTTTTTTACATGCAACTGATCCTCCCAAAAGAAGAAACTTACCCAATCTTTTTCACATTATGGCCGTCGGGTTGTCCTAATCGCTCGCCCGACCCGTTCTAGCCGCCAATCACATTTTGGCGGCAACTTCGCCCTGGGGTTGATTCTAACATGGCGTGTGTCGAAATGAGATTTGTCAAAACGTAGCAGCGTACCGGACTATCATTTCTACTTGGTGTCGCGACGGCGTTCAGCCGCGAGCGAGATGGTCGAACGGAGAAGCATTTTGCGTTGTCTCAGCAGGCCATCGGAGACAGATTGCCACTTTATGGCCACTACTCGAAGCGGAGGATTTCGACCGGAAGGATGCGTGCGGCAGAGCGGGCCGGCAAGACGGTGGCGGCGACGCTGATGGCCAGTGCGGCCGCGGCGATCCAAATGGCGTCGAGGCCGTTCGCGTAGAAGGGCACATAGGGAATTGCATACACCTCGGGGTTGAGCGGAATCAGCCGCCATTTATCAGCGATCCACGCGAACGCATACCCAAGCAACAGCCCCGCGACGGTGCCGGTCACGCTGACAGCGAGTCCTTGCAGGACGAAAATTTTTCGAACGTGGCGGCGTCTTGCCCCCATGGCCATCAGCACCGCAATGTCGCGAGCGCGATCGGTAACCGTCATGGTGAGAACGACAAGAATGTTTAGTCCGGCGACGAACGTAATCAGCCCGATGAAGAGCGCGGTGACGAGCTTTTCAAGGCTCAGCGCGCGGAACAATGCGCGGTTCTCCTCCATCCAGGTCGTGACCGTGAAGCCTTTGCCCGCTCGGCGAAGGAGGGCATCGGCTACGGCTTTGGCATCGTCGATCTTCTCCACCCGGACCTCGAGCAGGCTCACGACGTTGCCCACTCCGGCGAGGCCTTGCGACGAAGCGAGCGTGTCGAATCCCCAGTTGGCGTCGTAGTCGTAGAATCCGGAATCGAAAATACCAGCCACGCGAAATCGCCGCGAGCGCGGTAGCATCCCGAACGGCGTCAGGTTCCCCTGCGGGCTTGTGACGGTGACGTAGTCGCCTGCGGAAATTCGCAGGTCGTCGGCGAGGATCCGTCCGACGAGCAGCGCCGGGATATGGTCCGCATCGTCGGCGAAATTGCCAGAACCGGCGATGATGTGACGTAGCGCCTCGCTCGCTCGCCGCTCCAGGTCCGGATCTACTCCCTTGAGTACGATTCCGTGCGCGCGGCCTCCGAAGGAAAGAAGAACGGTGTTGTAGATGGCGGGCTCAATCGAGCGAACTCCGGGCGTGCCGCTCAATCGCGTCATCAACTCTCGATAGTCATGGATGCCTTCGGGGCCGATCGGTTTCAGATTCACATGGGCGGTGACACTCAGCAAGCGATCGCGAATCGCCTGTCGAAAACCCGTGTTCATGGAGAGAGCGATGACGAGCGTCGTCACGCCCGCCGCCACCCCGATCACAGCGAGGAGAGTGACCAGTCGAAGTACCGCAGGCCGGTTTGGAGAGCGCAGATACCGCACCGCCACCAGCCATTCGAATGTCATTCGGTTTTTCCGCCAGATTCGGCACTCGCCTCCGAAGACGGGGCGGCCCCGGCTTCGGCCGATTCGGCGCGCAAGAGAGGAAACAGAATGACTTCGCGAATCGCGTGGGAATCGGTGAGCAGCATCACGACCCGATCGATTCCGATTCCCTCGCCCGCCGTGGGAGGCAGGCCGTGGCTAAGAGCGCGGATGTAATCAGCATCCACTTCCTTGGGGGCCTCCTGACCGCCCTTTTCCACCTGCGCGCGAAATCGTGCATCCTGATCGGCGGGGTCGTTCAGCTCGGAGAAGCCGTTCGCCAATTCCATGCCTGCGACAAACAACTCGAAGCGCTCGGCAACAGAGGGGTCATCTTCACGGCACTTCGAGAGTGGCGAGATTTCCGTCGGGAAGTCATAAATAAATGTCGGTTGGACCAAGTGTTTTTCCACGAGCGCTTCAAAAAGCGCCCCCGTCAACTCTCCATCGGAGAGCGCTGCGGGGTGAGCGATCGGATCAACGCCGCGAGCGTGGGCATAAACATTGTGGCGTTCGGCGATGGCACGCGGACCACCCTGCGCGGCCAGTTCCGCCGGGCTGGGCGGGGTGCCACCATCGGGGGGCCAGTATTTGCAGATCGCATCGCGCATGGAGAGGCGCTCGAAGCAGCTGAAATGAATCTCGTGTTCCCCATAACGAACCTCGACTGTGCCGCAGACCTTCTGTACGAGCTGCCGGAACAATTCTTCGGTCAGGTCCATTAGCTCGAGATAGTCGCTGTAGGCCTGGTAGAACTCTAGCATCGTGAATTCGGGCTGATGGATTGCATCAATTCCCTCGTTGCGGAAGTTCCGGTTGATCTCGTAAACGCGGTCGAGACCCCCCACAACAAGTTTCTTCAGATACAGTTCGGGAGCGATGCGCAGATAGAGGTCCATGTCGAACGTGTTGTGGTGGGTGACGAATGGCCGGGCTGTGGCCCCGCCGAGAATCGGATGCATCATGGGGGTCTCGACTTCCAGGTATCCCCGGTCATCGAAAAAGCGGCGCAGCTCGCGGATGATCTTCGCTCGGCGAAGAAAAATCTCCCGGGCACGCTCATTCACGATGAGGTCGAGATAGCGGCGGCGGTAGCGCTGCTCGACGTCCGCTAGACCGTGCCATTTCTCCGGTAGCGGCAACATCGCCTTGCTGAGCAGTTCGAGCCGTTCAACCCAGACGGTAAGCTCATTGGTCTTGGTGCGGAATAAATGCCCGACAATGCCGATGATATCGCCCAGGTCGAGGAGCTGACAAAGCTTGAACCCTCGCTCACCGACGACGTCCAGCTTGACGTAGAACTGCAGCCGTGTGCCATCGCCCAGCAAATGCCCAAAGGCGGCCTTTCCGTGCGGACGCAGAGCGACGACCCGTCCCGCCAGACTTACCTCAACGCGTTCGGTGGCGAGCGCCTCGGCGGTCCGAGCCCGGAACTGCTCGATAATCTGCCTCGGGGTGTGCGTCGTGGCAAACTTGTGCGGGTAGGGCGCATAACCCAGGGCCTCGATTCCGCTCAGCTTTTTGCGGCGTTGCAGGAACTGGTCGAGCGGTTCGAATTCCAAGGGATCGGTCCTTTCCGGTGATGAGGCGATTCGGCGGCAGTATAGCGGCCGGCTTCGACGAGCGTCAAGAAACCTGCGTACCGCTGGCGTAGGGGGAAACATGTCGTATAATGGCACCGTGCATTGAACCTGGGGGCTGCGTGTCCATCGGGCGCAAAGCGCGGCCTTTCGGCGCGCGACATAGTGTCTCAGACGACTGGGTCGCTGCGCTGCCGCGCGACAAAAAACAGCTATTTGAGACAGTTGTCCGTCGCTGGGAATCCGGCTACGCGATGATGAGCGTAGCGCTCGACGACGCCCTTTCCCTCCGCGCCCGCGGCGAACTGATCTGTGCCCGGCAACAGGTGTCGATCGCCGCAGATCTTCTCGGACGGCTCAGTGCCGTCCTGGTCTCCTCTTGCGATGTTCTTGCCGACTTCGGCAAGCACTTCAGTGACCTCCCGCTCGTCGAGCCCCTCAAAACGGAGTTCTTCCGCGGCAACACAGGACAGAGCGCCGCTTCCTGGAACGGGATACTGCACCATGTACTGTTCGGCGATCGCTCTCGATTTTTTCACAAATTGAAGATTCTTTCCGGCACGGTTGAGCAACTAGAGTGCGAATTTAATGAAGCGGCTGATGATCTCTCCGGCGGACTCTCTACCCACCCTGGTGCCTGCTGGGACTCTCTCGATTGCCTGCATTACGACTTCAATACGTGCCTGCGTGAAGCCGAAGTCGTGTTGAAATCGTTCCTTCGCGCGCTGCCCGGCGAGCAGATGACCGCGCTCGCAAGCACCTTGGACGCTCCGCCCAGTGCAAAGCGGCTGCGACTCCGGCCGCGCCTTTCCCGCGTCTCGGCGTAGTCGCATTGTCGAGACAGCGCCGGTCGGCCCTGCCTGTTCGCCTGTCAAAACCGATCGTCGGACCGGCCGGGCCGTCGCTTCCATCGCGCTAGGCGACCGAGCTCGGAGTTTGATTTCGCGCGCAACGGTACTGGACCTGTGGCCGGATACCGACGAGAATAGACAAGACTCGATGCCAGCAAGTAGCGTCGCAGGGGCGCAGGGCATTCGGTTGATGCGGCACCGCGTGGGCATCGTGCAGCTGCGCCGAAGCAACCGTGAGTACAACTTCTGGAGCGGCCGACGCATCGCACTGAGGGATGCGTCCCGACGGGTAGCGTGGCCCGAGCGAGACGAACCGAAACTGGGGAGTTGCCGGAGGCAGACGCGATCCGGCTTGCCCAGCAAGGCGATGCGGCGGCGTTTGAACGACTCTACCAATTGCACAACCGCCGCGTGTATTCGCTGTGTCTGCGGATGGTGGGGAATACGGCCGAGGCGGAGGATCTAACGCAGGAAGCATTCCTGCAGCTTTTCCGTAAAGTCTCGACCTTCCGAGGCGAATCGGCATTTTCCACATGGTTGCACCGGCTGGCAGTCAACGTCGTGCTAATGAAGCTGCGCAAGAAATCGGGGACGGAGAGCTCACTTGAGCAAATCACCGAGCCCGATGAGGATTCCGGAGGCCCTCGTCGGGACTTCGGCGCGCCGGATTTGAGGCTGAGTGGTTCGATCGATCGCGTCAACCTGCAGCGTGCAATCGACCAGTTGCCGCCGGGTTATAGGACGGTCTTCGTTTTGCACGACGTGCAAGGGTATGAGCATAACGAAATTGCGGGAATCATGGGTTGCTCGATCGGGAATTCCAAATCGCAACTCCACAAGGCGCGTATGCGGCTCCGCGAGCTGCTGCAGGAATCGGTTCGCGCTAAGGCTCGCGAGGAACGCAAGGCTGCGGGAAGCGCGTCCGCCGGTGAGGGCTAGAAAAACATGGGTACGATCGGCTGTAACGAATTTTTGAATCACCTCGACGCCTGGATGGAGGGCGAACGCCATCCCGACGCCCGGGCACACGCGCGCGATTGCGAGGGCTGCCGCAGTGTCGCGGATGACCTGGACGCCATCTGGGAGACTGCCCGCAGCTTCGCAACCGCCGAGGTCGAGCCCCCGGCGCGCGTTTGGATTGCACTGCGCGCGCAGCTCGAACGGGAAGGTCTGATTCGCAGCCCGCGACGAGGCTGGTTCGGCAGCCCCACGCATTGGTTCGACGGGATATCCGGGGCCCTGCCGCGCCCCGCTTTCGCGGCTGTTTGTTTGGCCGCAGTGATTGCCGTAGCGTTCGCTCTTGGCCGGCGAACCGATACACAGTTTAACGACAACAGTTGGATCAGAACGACGCAGACCTTCACGACGCCGCTCAGCGCGCAGCTCGCCACGGCCGAGCAGGACACGATCTCCTCGATGCCAGTATCGAATTCGCTTGCGACTGCTTCTTTACACGAGAACCTCGTCATTGTTGACAACTATATTGCTTTGTGTGAAAAGAGCGTGCGCGAGGAACCTCAAAACGAGATGGCGCGCGATTATCTGTATGAGGCCTATCACCAGAAGGCAGATCTGCTCGCAGAAATGAACGAGCGCGGAGACTACGGCCGATGAGCACCCATCATTCTCCTCTTCCGGGACAATTCAGTCGGAACGCGGCCAGGTTGCTGGTGCCCGGCCTATTGCTATTCGCTGGGGGGCCAGCTTCGGCGGATCGTCTCGAAAGGCATTTTAAGGTCGATGCCCGCCCGGTGATCACCGTTCACAACCCGAACGGTACGATCATCGTGAGGGCCTGGACGAAATCGGAAGTTGAGGTCGTCGGGAACCGCACGACCGGCCATGTGGAAGTGGACGCGGAGCAAACCGGAAACCGTGTCGACATCCTGACGCATCAACTCTCAGGTAGCGTTGCGCCAGAAGACATGCACGCCGACTATGAAATCAGCGTTCCCGAAGACGCCGAACTTCAGATTCATAATGACTCTGGAACCGTCAACGTCACGAACGTGCTCGGCGATATGAACGTCGAAACGGTTGGAGCATCCGTGGATTTGAAAGATGCCGCCGGCTACCTCACGGTTAAGACCGTGGGTGGGTCATTTCAATGCATGCGCTGCGCAGGTCGTCTGGAGGTTTCCTCGATCAGCGGGAATTTCCGTTTCATCGATGTCCGCAGCTACAACGTCCGCGCGCAAACTTCGACCGGCAACATCCTGTTTGACGGCGAGTTTCTCCCGAATGGGATGTACCACCTGAAGAATTACAACGGCGTGATTGAGGTCCGGTTCTCACCGGGCGATTCTTTCGATCTGAGTGCAACATCGCTGAAGGGGAAAGTGAACAACGAAGCGAAGCTCACTCCGCCATCTCACCCGCAACACCTTGTCCAGCGATTTGGCAAGAGCCTGTTTGGAACGTTTAACGCAGGCCGCGCCAAGGTGGAACTGACCTCCTTCAATGGTACAATCAACCTCGTCAAGCGTGATTGATTCCGTCATCCCGCAACGCACAACAGCTCGAATCCGATGACGAACGAAATCCGTCCTCGCAGGCTGGTCTGCCTGACTGGATTTATGGGCAGCGGCAAGTCCACGATTGCGCGCCTGCTCGCCGGGCAACTGGGATGGCCCAATATCGATCTCGACAAGCGAATCATGGACGCCACCGGCTTGACGATTCCCGAGATTTTCGCCCGCCTGGGCGAGCCGGAATTCCGCAGGATGGAAAACGAGCAACTGGCGCGCATCCTGGCCGAATCGGCCGAGCTGGCCAAGCCCCGGATTGTTTCTCTCGGCGGGGGGACCATCACGCAGCCGCAGAATGTTGCCTTGCTGCGGGAGGCCGGCGCTATTTTGATCTGGTTGCACTGCCCAATCGAAGAGTTGTTGCGGCGCTGCGCCCAAATCACCGATCGTCCGTTGTTTCGCGACGAGGCCAGCTTTCGTCGGCTCTACCAGCAGAGACTAGGGGCCTACGAGCAGGCTGACTTTCGCGTCGATAGCAATACCGAGCCATTGCGCGTTGTGGAGCAGATTCTGGGGCTGACAATATTCCCGAAGGTGACGGCATGACCTCCTCGAAGGAATGCTTATCGGCCTTGCTCACCCCTCCGCCCCGGGGTTTCCGCCTCGCAGCAGCGACCGTTGTCGCCCTGGGTTCGATTTTCTCCTCGACGGTCACCTCCGGTCCGCGGGAGCGGCAGCGCGCCGCCGCAGTCCCTGCCGATCAATCTTCGGTTCCGGGTGCGGCAATCCCGTTTGCTTCAGAAAAGGGAAAACTTCGCATCATCGTGAACGGCCAGGAGCTCGGCAAGGAAGAATTTGATATCAATCCGAGCGGCAGCGGCTGGGTCGCTCATGGAACTTCCGAGGTTCAAACGGCGCAGGGGTTGACGCGCATCACCGGAACCCTCGAATTGCGAGCTGATGGCACGCCGGTGCGATACCAATGGTCCACGCAAGGCCAAAAGAAGGCCTCGGCGGACATCGCCTTCAAGGGGTCCACGGCCACCATCGAGCTCCACGCGGAGGGCGCCAAGCCCTTCACGCAGCAGTTCACTTTCAATTCCCCTCAAATCGCCATCCTCGACAACAATCTCTACCACCAATACGTCGTGCTCGCCCGGCTCTACGATTGGAACAAGAGGGGCGCACAGACTTTTTCCGTTCTGGTTCCTCAGGATATGACGCCTGGCAACGTCACCGTCGAGTCGCTTGGCAAACAGGATGTGGATGGCAAGAAGCTCGATGAGCTGCGCGTCAAGAGTGAAGACCTCGAGTTGGACCTCTACTTGGACGGCCAGCGGTTGATCCGCATCGTCGGCCCGAGCGCCAACGCCGAAATTATCCGAGACTAGGGCCATCGATCTGGTAGCCGCTTGCGTTGGGCCCCTGTCGTGTTCCGAGCTAGGCTGGCATCCGCCGGTTCGCACACGACTGTCTGATGTCTATCGCGAGGTCGGGCTTTTCTTGCCCCCAAGCCCGCGCATTGCTTGGCTTTGCTCCCCACCATTTCCTGGGTCGCCCACAAAGAGCAGTGCCTCCACCCGAACCTGTTGTTTGAACATTCTGGATCGGATCGGCCACCGTCACGGGTCTGAGGTGTTGGCCGCAAAGACACGCAACGCCAGCAATTACCTGCTTGCATTAAGCAAGCGGAAATACCCCGATCCGAACCAGCATGTGCGACTTACCTGAAAAGGTGAGGGTGGGAATCCGCCAGGGCGCCGACAGAGGAAAGCAGGGAACTACCGCGAGCGAGTAAAACTGGTTCAGGCCTTAGCGAAATAGACGCGATCGTCCCATTCTTCCGGGGGGCGAGCGGGTTGCTGGCTGATCCGGCCGACGGATGCATGCTTTTGCGAAGTGTTTCTTGTAACAGCCGGCGAAGCCGCATACGAGCCTTGTGGAGCTGTGACTTGGAGTTTCCGGTCGAGCATCCCATTATCTGGGCAATCTCGTTGTGTTGGTACCCTTCGATATCGTGAAGGATGAACATCTCCTTATATCCCGGCGGAAGCTGATCGATCGCTCGCTGCAGATTGACCCGGTCAATCAAGCCGCTCAGCCGAAGGTCGGGCGCCCCAAACTCGATCGGCGGCCTGCCGTTCTCCTCGTCTTGTTCGCTCGCTGCATCGAGCGATATCTGGGGATGGTTCTTCTTGCGAAATCGCATGAGGACGATGTTAGCGGTCAGGCGGTGCAGCCAGGTCGAAAAGCTCGATTCACCCCGAAACGATTGAATCTTCCGGAACAATTGCAAAAAGGCGTCTTGGGTTAAGTCTTCGGCTTCGGTCGGATTATGGAGCATGCGCAAGCACAAGGCATACACCCGACGGCTGTGCAGCTGATAAAGGCGTTCGAACGCAGCGGGATCCCCCAGTTGCGCCAGCCGAATTGCTTCGGCTTCGGCGAGGCCGCCTGCATCTTGTTGACTTGATCGTCTCACGAGCTAGAGTCCATTCGCTGTCCGGGCGAGCCGGTGTCTGCTGGGCGGTTCTCTCAGACGCCACTATGGTTCCCACACCATTCTTGCCATCGTGAGCGGATCGAGTTGTCTCAGAAAGGTAAAAAGTGGGTCAACTTTTGTGCACCGACTGAACTTCGCCTGGTAACTCGAGCAGACCCATATGCCCCTCCGATGTGGGTAACGCACCGGCAGGCAGTGTCGCCGCCCGGGATTGCATCGACAGCGGGTCTCTTGAAGCGAGAAGCAGTAAGGCAACGGCTGCGAAAATTTGCGCAACCCACTCCTCTGGGTCGTCAAACCCCCGGGGGGTGCACGCGGAGCAGCCGGATGCCGCCGTTGATCGTGCGCAAGGAAATCTCGCCTCCACCCACGCCAAGTTTCGCACGAAAAGCACGCACTGCGGGCGAGGCCAAGGCGGAGGTCACCGGCAATTCTGAATAGAAATCGCCGTTCATATGAAGCACCTTCAGATTGGCACGGGTGTTAGAAGGAAGCCCGAGAACGACGGATCCGTTTACCGTTTCAAGGTTCATGGGCGCGCCGTCGAGGACCTTTCGAAGCTCAAAGTGTAGGTTACCGTTCGTAGTCTTGGCGCTGAACCGGCCGGAGCTATCAAGCACTTCGACGTCGCCATTGACGGAGCGAAGCTCGCCGCCACCGTCGACGCCACGCACGAGCACGCAGCCGTTGACGGTCTCCACATTGCCGAGCAGAGCGCGGTAGGGGACATGAATGTGATACTCGACTGCTACTTCGACGCCTTCGCCTTTCGGATAGCGCGTGTGAACGGTGACCTGGCCGGGCTGGCTTTCGACGTCAATCCTGACTTGTCCTAGGTCGCGCTGATCGTTCTTGGCCGTCTTCACGGCGCGCACCTCTACCTCGTCACGATCCCACCCAACGACCTGCACATTGCCGTTCACATTCTGGAGCAGGAAGCTACCACCCGCAGGCAACGGGTAGATCTGTTCGAAAATTTGATCGTTTGCGAAGCCGGGAAGCGAAATGCAAAGCACACCGGCTAGCGCCAATAGCAGCTGCGCGATGGCGCGCTTTGGTTGCTCCTTCATTCTGAGGCCCTGTCTAGCGGTTGAAGAAGCGCTCCTAGAACTCGAGCGCCGGGCAGTCCATACAGCAGGGCGAAAGCCTACGCCACGCTTAGAATGAGGCGTGCGATCTTTCTTGAAACCGATGCCAGAGTAAGCCGCCCCAATCGCGCAATCGGCCCGGAACCGAATATGCCTCATGATCTTGTACACAGCACGCCCCCTTGCTAGATTCCCAAAAAATCTTCTTTGTTACATCTCCTCCTAAAATAATTACCAATCTCGTTCGGCGAAAGCTCCAATTTGGCCGCCTGATGTTGACCTTATGGCTGGGGCGGATCTGTCCCCGGCTGAGATTGCTCGAGTTTGCGCAACTGCAATTGCAGTTGTTGGTCAAGCTGATCCATTTGCTGCCTGTAAATTCGATTTTGCTTATTGGCGTCGCTCAGGGCCACACGAATATTACCCGCCACGGTTCGCAGGCGAAGAACTTCGCCGCCGCCGTTCAACGAGCCCTCGGCCCGAACGATTCGTGCACCCTTTGACGACTCGTCATAGCTCACCTTCAGGGGAAATGCGGGATCGAAGATGACGCGGTGCTCATCCCCCTTTTGGATCTGGGCGTCAATCGTCACGGGAAGCTGCCTCGGAAGATAAACAACAATGTCTCCGTCGCTCGACTGGAGTTCGCAGATGCCCGGCTGTTTCGCCGGTGCCACAAACCACGCCGTGATTCCTCCGGCTTCGGTCGAAGCCTTTACGGCACTGTCCACTTGCGTGAGGTAGATGCTGCCGCCGCCGCTCCGCAAGTCCGTCGGCCCGGAGACCCGAACCACGCGGATTCCGCCGCCGCCCGTTTTTGCGCGCACAAGACCTGCGGCTTCGCCTACTTCAATTTGGCCGCCGGCCGTCTCGGCCAGCAGGTCAGCCCCGGAATGCTCAAGCGTAACGTTGCCCCCGCCCGTCTCGAGATGCGCCATTCCCTGGACCGAGGCTACGCGGATGTGTCCCCCGCTCGTGTGCAGGTACGCGTTGCCACCGACCGAGCCCGCGGTAATGTGCCCTCCACCGGTCTCAGCGACCAATTCACCCATCACGTTTTTGACCGTGATATGGCCTCCATCCGTCTCAAGACGCGCCGAGCCTCCGATGTTGCCCGCCGTGATGCCGCCGCCCGCCGTCTGGAGCGCAACACGGCCGTTGATGTCGTCGGTTTCGATGTTGCCGCCGCCGGTTGCGATGTCCAGGCTGTAATTTTTCGGAACAGTTACTTCGAGTGTCACCCAAAGACGCCCGCTCGATCGCCGCGCGAGGGTTTGACCCTTCAGAGTGACGCCGTCCGCCGTTTCGCGGGCATAAACGTTGAAACTTTTCAGAAGCTGCCGAGCGTCTCCCTGCGAGGCGTCTGTCTCTAGTCGCGCGTGGTAGTCCACCTTGGCGGAATTCTGCGTCCGGATCACGATGTTGCCGAGGTCCATCGCTATGCGGAGATGTCCGCCGTCGCGTGCGGCAACCTGGCCGCTCAGTTCCGAAGTCAGGGGCGTGCCGACCGTAGCGGGATTGGCTGTCTTCGCCTTGCCACGTGCGGCGGCGTGCGAGGGAGGCAGCAGGGCGGCGACGATCAACAAAGCTAGAGATAAATTGGAGAACGTGTCTTGCTTCAGACCGGGAAATCCAACGTGCCCTCGGAGGGAGCAGGGAGGCAGGACTTTGCTTTGCATCATCAGAAGTCTTGGCGGGGGCCGAGATCCTGAATCGCCGCCGCGCTTTGAAGTCGAATGTACGTGTTGGGATCCTTCCGCATTCGATCGCGCAAGATGACTAGCGTGTGGTCGTCCGAGGCGACCTGTCCCCTGGCAGCCATGTCGCGCAGCGCGTTGATCGCTTCAATGCGCACTCCGGGATTTTGGTCGTCGACAAGCGCGTCGAGCAACGTCTGGCGAATGATGTCCTTAGGCTCCGCGCCGTTCAGCGCTTCAAGCGCCTTCAACCGCACGGCCGCATTGCGATCCGTGTGGACCGCGTCGCAGAGGACGGAGCGGACCTCGGGATCATTTTTACGCGCGCGGAGCAGATCCACGGCGCTGAGCCGAACATCGGGGTCAAATCGCTGATTGTTGCGCAGGATATAGAGCAGCACGCGCTTGACGTCGTCATCGTCAACCGTGCCTTGCACCGTGACCGGCCTTTGCGCCTTTAACTGCAATTCCACTTGTGGCGGTTCGTTCCCTCCCGAGGGAAACACGTTGATCCCGGCGACGTCTGCGGTGTGCAGGTCAACAGCGGTCAGGGGGGAATTGATGGGCTCACTGATTTCCGCGCCGTTGGGATTTGACTGTGCAGGGCTGAGAATTGCGGGGGAGGCGGGAGGCAGAACAGGATGCCGAAGCAGTCGAGGCCCGAGCATGCCCACCGTAAATCCGAGCATCAAGAGCAGGGCGGCGCTCCAGGCTGGCCGCGGCGACAGCCACGTAGAAGGGAGAAGCGACCCGACCGAGCGACGCCACCATCCGCCCTCTTCTTCGCGATCGAGCGCGTCTTCGAGGCTTGCGCGACAGCTCGCGAGCAGTGTTGCATCCGGTTCGATCTGATGCGCGGCCAAGAGTGCGAGCAGTTCCTTCTCGCGATCAAGCGCTTCCGAGCACCTAGCGCAATGCGCGAGGTGGATGGCCAAGCTAGCCTGCTCGGCCGGGCCGATTTCTTCGCTGCCCGCAACCAGTACCAGCAACGGCTGCCATTCGCTGCACGGCTGGTTCGTCGTCTCCCGGCTATCCTCGTGGTTGACGCCCCGCTGCATTCTCTAGGGTCCTTGTTTACCGGATGCCATCCAGGCTCGCCCGCAGTTTCCGGGTCGCTCGAAACAACGAATTCTTGACAGTTTCTTCCGAGGTGCCGAGTAAGTCGCCGATCGCCCGCAATCTCATCCCTTGATAGTGCTTCATTTCAAAGACCATTCGCTCCCGGGGTGAGAGGCGCTTCATCGCTTCCTGTATGTGTTGGCCAAGCTCCTGGCCGAGCAATCGCCTTTCCGGATTCGCTGCGGCGCCCAGTGCGGGTTGGCGGTCAAAGAAATCGCGCGTGCCGCTTTCGGCTCCCTCCGGAACAGGCGCCTGGTCTTCGGGGCGGCTGGTCCGGCGGCGCAGGTGATCAAGCGCCACGTTTGTCACGATCCGGTAAAGCCAGGTGTAAAAGCTGCACTCGAACCGGAAGCGATGCAGGTTCCGGTACACCCGCAAAAAGCTCTCTTGATAGATATCGCGAGCGTCCTCGGTGCGGTGGGCAAGATTCAACGCCAGGCGCAGGACATCGCGATCGTAGCGGCGCACCAATTCCTCGAACGCAAGACGATCGCCCGCCTGGGTCTTCCGGACGAGTGCGTGCTCCTCCGCGAGCTTCACCGCGGCCGCCTGGCGCGCATCTCCTTCGAGTGCGACGCTCATCTCCATCGTGTTTGCTGCCGGCTCGGATTTGGCTTCGTCAGTCTCCCTCGTAGGTGAGCGGCGAAGCCGACTTCGTCCGGCACTGAGCCTTTCTTCAGGTTCTATTACGATAGACGGCCCAGTCGGCCGTCGGTGAGCAACCCACCGTGTTGCTTTCCTGTTTTTCGACACTTTTGCAATGGGGGCCACCCTCTATTACGATGCGAAAGCAGAGCGAACTGTTGCAGAACGGGGGTTTGTCGCAGCTCGCCGCCTGTTTATCCGTGTTGATTCGCTCAGTCTTCGCCGGGTCCCGGGCCAAATCAAAGGCGCGCACCCAGGCGGATCAATCCATAGACCGCCACGCAGACAGCAAAATCGACCGCCACGCCCAGGTCCATTTGGAATCCCTGGTGACGAAGCAGGTTCGGCAGATGAGGCACGAGCGAAAAATAGTAGATGACGTTGCCAACGAGAATTGCGATGAGGTATTCGAGCCATCGCCTGGGAGTCACTCCGAGCAAAGGAGGCACCATCGGGTCCGTCGCCCGAGCGAGCTGGCAATCGGGGCTCAGCTTGTGCAGCTGCTCTCACCCAGCCAGCGAGGAGGGCGAACGGTTACAATATAGGGCACCGGATCCCCCGTGTAAACGGTCGCCGAATTCCGTTAGCGGCTCGCTGTTAGGCAGTGGAGAATGTGCCCATTCCCGCCGAGCCGCCATGTAACCCCCCCCGGGCGATCGGAGATTCCCGGACCGGTGGTATAAGGGTGTTGCAGAAGTATGCACCTACATCGTTCCGTTACGATGGCCATGACGCTGAGCAATTCGGTGCAATACCTACGTGGCGTTGGCCCACAGCGCGCCGCGACGCTTGCTGAGCGCGGCATCTCGAATGTCAGTGACCTGCTTGGCTATCTTCCTTTCCGCTACGAAGACCGAATTCGCTTCACGCCCATCGCTCAAATTGTTCCGGGGCAAGTCCACACGATCGCCGCCGATGTCTCGAGCGGCGGTGGAGGAACCGTTCGTTTCGCCCGGGGCCGCCGGCCGGTCTTCCACGTCACAGTGCGAGATGCATCCGGCGTCCTACACGCGCGTTTTTTTCACGGGGCCTATCTCGAGGGACGCATCAAAGAAGGGCAGCGTCTGGTCCTGCACGGAAAGGCGGACCGCGATCCGTATCGGCCTGGGCGGCTCGAGATGGTGAACCCGCAGATCGAGCTGATAGGAAGCAGCAACGAGGCGCCCGATGATTCGACCGAAGTGGGCCGGATCGTGCCTATCTACGAAGCGATTGGCGGGATCAGCTCGCGGATGCTGCGCCGGATCATCTACGATGTGCTGCTGGGGTTCGACGGCAACCTAGCGGACCCGCTTCCCGTCGAACTCCGCGAGCGGTATCGCTTCCCCACGCGCGCCGAAGCGCTGCTGTATTCTCATTTCCCGCCCAAAGACGAAAACCTCGAGCTGCTGAACAGTTTCCGCAGCCCGGCGCAAGCCCGGCTTATTTTCGAAGAATTTTTCTATTATCAGCTCGCACTAGCGCTGCGCCGCAAGCACGATCAACGGCGGCCCGGAATCGCCATGCGCGTCCGCGAACCGGGGGTCCGCGAAGCGCTCAAACGCATTCTTCCGTTCAAGCCGACAAGCGCTCAGAAGCGCGCGCTCGGGGATATTGCCCGGGACCTCGAACGTCCCGTTCCCATGCACCGATTGCTCGAAGGCGACGTCGGAAGTGGGAAGACGATTGTGGCGTTCGAAGCCGCTTCGATCGTTATCGAGAACGGCTGCCAGGTGGCGCTGATGGCACCGACGGAAATCCTTGCCGCTCAACACTTCCTTTCGGCACGACGAATGTTTGAAAACGTGGGCTATCGCGTGGAATTTATCGTAGGTGGCCGCAAGCGTGCTGAAAAAGAGGGAGTGCTCAAGCGCATCGAACGCGGAGATGCGCAAATCGTCGTGGGTACACACGCGTTGATTGAGGATCCTGTGAAGTTTCACAAGCTCGGACTCGTGATCGTTGACGAACAGCATCGCTTCGGCGTATTACAACGCAAGCGCCTGATCGAAAAGGGCGTGTCGCCACACGTCCTCGTCATGACCGCGACGCCGATTCCCCGCACCCTCGCGCTCACGCTATACGGCGACCTCGAGCTCTCCGTGATCGACGAAATGCCGCCTGGGCGAACCCCGATTGCGACGCGATGGACCTCAGATTCGCAATTGCCCAGCGTCTGGGAATTCCTTCGTCGGGAGATCTCGCGGGGCCGCCAGGCGTATGTGCTCTATCCGGTGATTGAAGAATCGAAGCAAGAGCTCAAGGCGGCGACGGCGGAATATGAGCGCCTGGCGACGGCCGTCTTTCCGAAATTGCGAGTGGGCTTGCTGCACGGGCGGATGAAGAACGACGAAAAAGATGCCGTGATGGAGAAGTTCCGTCGCGGCGAACTGCAAATCCTGGTGGCCACGACCGTGGTCGAGGTTGGCGTGGACGTGCCGAACGCGACCGCCATGGTGATCGAGCACGCCGACCGCTTCGGTCTCGCGCAACTCCACCAGCTCCGCGGCCGGATTGGGCGCGGCACGGAAAAATCTCTTTGCATCCTTGTAGCGCCAGAGTCCATCTCAGGGGATGCTCGGGAGCGCATCGAGACGATGGTTGCCACATCCAACGGATTCGAAATCGCCGAGCGTGACTTGAAGCAGCGCGGGCCGGGCGAATTTTTCGGCACCCGGCAGCACGGCGACGCGGCATTTTCCTTCGCACAGCCGCTTCGCGATCACGAATTACTCGAAATCGCGCGCAAAGAGGCATTCGCGCTCGCCGAAAATTCCACGCGGGCAAAGGAAGTGGTGGCGAGGCTCGAATCGGTTAGCCCGGCGTGGCAGAAGCGTTACCATTTGGCTTCGGTAGGATAAGTCGTGCGTGTCATTGCGGGGAAATTTCGCAGCAGGCGCTTGCAGACACTGGGAAAGCTGCGGCTGCGGCCGACCAGCGACCGTCTGCGTGAAACCCTCTTCAATGTTCTCGGGCCATCAGTCGAGGGCTCGCTCTTCGTGGATTTGTACGCGGGCACAGGAGCGATCGGCATCGAAGCGATCAGCCGAGGAGCGCGCGAAGCGATTTTCATAGAGTCGCATCCAGCGACGGCGCGGCTCGTGAGGGCAAATCTCAAAGTGCTCGCCATTGACACCCGCGCCGAAATCATCGAGGGTGATGCCGTGCGCGGCCTCGAGAAACTCGCGATGCGGCACTTGATCGTCGATTTTGTCTTTCTCGACCCGCCGTACGAGGAAGAGGACGAATCGCTTCGCGTGCTCGAGTTTCTCGATGCGTCGCACCTCCTCGCTGCCTATGGCCTCGTAATCGCCGAGCATCACTACAAGGTAGAGTTGCCGCGGCGATTCGCCCGGCTTGAGCGCACCCGTCTGCTCGAGCAAGGGGACGCGGCACTCAGTTTCTATCGCTTGGCAGCTGCCGCGTAGAGCGGTGCATCTGACTCGATCGAGTATAATGGCCGGACCCATGCAGCCCTATACCAGCTCGGAACCTCCTCCGGAACGCGGCGCAGGACCCCGCCTTCTCGATCTTGGAGTGGAGTGGGAATCGCCGTGGCAGGCATTTCGCACCAGCGTGCGCGATCTCTTCGAAGGCCCGCGACCGCTCAACGGCAGCGAGGCCCTCGAACCTCCCGTCCTGCGGGTTGACTGGATAACGGGCAGGCTGCCGGGCCGGGCGTTCGCGGCGTCGTGTCTATGGCATGTTGCCGCCATCCTGATTCTTCTGCTGCCCATTGGGAGCTTCCTTCCGAGCGTGCGGCAAAATCTTGCACCCGTTCAAATTGAATCGACGTTGTATTTCCGACCGCAGGATCTGCCCCGCATATTGCTCGCGAAACCGAGCCCAACGCGCAGCCAGCCTGACAAGGCGAGCAAGCCTCTGGCAAAGCGCGGCGCCGACGCCTACGATCGGCGGCAGACAATTCTTTCCATCCCCGTGCACGTGACGCACCCGCGCCAGACACTGCTGCAGCCCGATGCGAGGCCGACTCCGCCGAAGATCAATCCACAATTGCCTAACATTGTGCAGTGGACTCAAGAGGTGCTGCCGACCCCACGGCTTCAACTCGCCCTGAGCGTCGTCGCGCCGCAGATCAAGCGGCGCGCCGTCGGTGACGTTGCCGCGCCCGAAGTCGCAAACAAGGAGAAGGACTCAGGTCCCCTCAATATTGCTTCGACGACACCGGTGAACCCGCAGCCTCAGTTGCCCATGAGTCCTATGTCCGCGGCAAAACCCGAACAACGCCAGCTGCGTCCGGATGCCGCCAACGCCCCGGAGATCGGCGCTCCGGCTGGCGATGCCAATTTGCACCGATTAGTCGCGCTCTCCGCGACGCCTGCTCCGCCCACCGCTCAGGTCGCCATCCCGGAGGGCAATCTTTTTGCCCGCATGGCTATCTCGCCCGAGGGGACGAGGCCGGGCGCTCCCGAAGGGCCAAAGTCTAGCAACGCGGATTCCCCTGTTCGATCGGGCCAGAATGCGGGTCCCATGCAGGGAGTGAACGCCGCGGGCGGCGAGGCTAGTCCTGTTCCCGCAGCGATCAGCATCAGCGGGGGAAGCGAGCGCACGGCGAGCGGCGGGATTGCCGCCGCGCGAAATCATTCCGGCACGCTCGATCTGAAGCCAACGGCGTCGTCCAATCTGGCGATGACGCCTCCGAAGAGCCCCACCTTGCCGGGGGCGATCCATCCGGGTCTGCCGCCGGAAAAGATTCTCTCGGGCAAAGAGGTTTACACGATGGACGTCAACATGCCGAACTTCACGAGCGTCACCGGAAGCTGGATTCTAAACTTTGCGGAGCTTGACGAAGAAGAATCACCGCCCAACCGAAGGCCAAAAGGTCGACTCTCGAGTCCAGTTCCAGTCGAGAAGGTGGACCCGAAGTATCCTCCGACGTTCATGAGAGAGCACGTCGACGGCGAGGTGGTGCTCTATGCCATCATCCGGAAGGATGGCTCGGTCGACAGCATTCAAGTCGTACGAGAACTGGATCCGCAACTCGATCGGAACGCCGTTGCGGCGCTGGCCCAGTGGAGGTTCCGGCCAGGGGGGCGCGATGGTGCTCCCGTGGATCTCGAAGCGGTGGTCCACATCCCGTTCCGCTTCCGCCATCCGCAGCACTAGCTCGCTCTGCACCCGGCGGTCTAGCTGAGCTAGAAGTGCTCGCGCAATTCCCGAAAAGCAGAAAGAATTAGCAGCCGTCCCGTGCCGCTTTCCAGTTCCGCCTGATCGGTCTCCCACGTGGCCGAATGAGGAATGAAAACCGCGTTCAACCCCGCGTGCAACGCCGGATTAATATCGCTGCGCGGGCTATTTCCCACCATCCACCCGTGGGACTTGACGATCTTGAACTGCACGATCATCCGCTCGTAGGTCACCGAATCCTTCTCGAGGACGATTTCAATTGCGTCAAAGTAGGATTGCAACCCGGAGCGCTCAACCTTTCCGGCCTGTTCGGCGGGCTCCCCCTTGGTCAGCAGGATCAGCCGGTGGTGCTTCGCGAGGTAGGCGAGCGTTTCGGGGACGCCTTCGAGAACATGTGGCGGCGTCGCTTCGAGTTCTGCGGCGACACGTTCGATTTCCTTGACGATCTCGCGGCGCGCCATGTTTCCCGCAAGCTTCAAGTATGTGTCCTCAAGCGACCGGCGGAAGCTGCGCACACCATAGCCGTGCTGGCGGATATTGCGGCGTTCGGTCTCGTTCAGGATGTGGCGGATGTATTCAGCCGTATACCCCAGATGCTCGAGCTGGGAAATGAAACCGGTGATCGTCTTCTCGAAGTGGATGGTGTTTTCCCAAAGCGTGTCATCGGCATCGATCAGTATCGTATGTCGCGCCATTCGCAATCCTTGGCTATAAATCTTGCGTCACTAGGAAGGAGAAGAGAAGGGGATTTTCCGCCGGACCTGCTCGGTTCGCCGATGCGCGAGCTCTGCAGGTGCTGGCAGACCGAGCGTTCTTCACCGTCTCAGGCCTCGGGTGCGCGCCTTCGCCGCGGGCGTGATATTGTCCTCATCGAGCCGCCGGCCCTTTTCCCTGCGGCACCGCGAGGCGCCCGACTCGACCCGAAGCGGAATGGTCGTCAAGCGGCAGCGGGAAGGAACTCGTAGCGCTCGATACGCGCGGCAACCCCGCGGCGGCCGTCGCGTGGCTCGACCCGTAGAACGCGGGCGTAGCATCGGATGAGGACGTCGCCGGCCAGGGTGATCTGCTGCGGAAGCGTGAGGACGAATTCGATCGAGCTGCCCGTCTCGAGACCCGCTTCGATCACGAAGTAGAGGCCTCGGAAACTGACGTCTCGCGTCTCGCCTTGCTTCTCGATGACGCCCTCTCCCGCCGAAAAACGCACCTTCATAGGGAGTGCCATCGAAAACCGCCGTGCAGCGCGCCGCTCCACACCGTTTTCCATGAGCCCCTCCGCCTTTTGCAACCGTGGCCAAAAGTTATCATCGCTCCTCGCCCTGTGCAATGCATTTTCGGCAATCTGCCGTCCTGCTGTCCCCATGTTTCGCTTCGGCACAGGCGGTGTGCGCTGCAGAATGCACGGCAGGGGTTTGACCTCGCGATTCGCTGCCGCTAGGATGGGACCCGATGGTGCACACCGAAACATCGGCGGCGACCACCGTCTTCGCCATCGGTTGCCCAATCCGGAGGTCCCCTGGTTGGACAGGCCATACGAAGCCTGCCATGCCCGGAAGAAGGCAAGCCTTCCATACATCGGAACCGGACCAGCACATTGCCGCCCGATGGCCGCTCGGTTCGATTCGCCTGCTGAAAATCTATGGCTGACGTCTTCCACCGCAGTTTTTTTCTCGAGAGTCCGGCGGGCCGGCTCGAAGCGATGCTCTGGACCACGCCTGTCGCTGATCCGGGCCTTGTCGGGCTCTTGTGCCATCCGCACCCTCTGTTTGGGGGCACGATGCACAACAAAGTGGTCTATCAGGTGGCGAAGGCTTTGCACGCACGGGACATCCCCGTACTGCGATTCAACTTTCGCGGTGCGGGGCTCAGCGAAGGCGCGCATGACCGTGGACGAGGGGAACAAGATGATGTCCGCGCCGCTCTCGCTTATCTGGCAAAAGAATTTCCGGGACTTCCGACCCTGCTCGCAGGGTTCAGTTTCGGCTCCTGGGTTGGCCTACGGGTAGGATGTGAAGATGCTCGCGTCGCGGAACTGATTGGCCTCGGGATTCCCGTGAACAACGTGGACATGACGTACTTACGCGTATGTACGAAGCCAAAGCTTTTCCTCCAGGGTGGCAATGACCAATTCGGCTCGCGCGCGAACGTCGAAAAACTCGTCGCGACGGTTCCGGAGCCGAAGCGCCTTGTCGTGATCGACGGCGTGGACCATTTTTTCGCGGGCCAGCTGAATCAGGTGCGTTCCGCCATCAACGCCTGGCTCGACGAGCGACATCCTCACACAGTGGCCACCAGCAGGCTCGACAAGGGCTAGAGGATGCTCAGGATGCCTCGGGCGCCCGCAGTGCATCGGTCGCACTTCCGGCCGTCTTAGCGCACAAAAATTCCTTTGCCTCCCGAGCGTATAATCGGATACCCATCGATCAGAGCCGCCGAATTAGAGGGATTCCGGGAAACGGAAGACATCGCTCCCCCTTGCGGGGTTCCTACAACAGAGTTCTCCCCGGGAGTGTTCCGAAACAAACGCTCACAGGCTGGTCCTAGGGGCGTTGTTGACGCGAGTGCACGGGAGCTGAGCGAGAGTCGATCGGTGCGTCTACGATTGGTGCCGAATTCGTGGCGTAATTTCTAGCTTCTTGATTCGAACAGTTTCAGGAATCGATCGCGCGAGGCGGGCTCGACGCCTACAAGCTCGAGGTTTGCTCGCACATGTTTGATCTGGCTCATGCCGACGAGCGCTGTCGTGAGCCCTGGCACTGAGCGTACGAACTGCAGAGCGAGCGCGGAATCGTTCTTCATTCCTAGCGCCTCCCGCATGAAAGGCGGCAAGTTCTTGGTAAGCTTTCCTTGCAGGAGCGCCGCGCTCGACACCAGAGTGATCCCAAGTGGGCGAGCCGCCTGCACCATGGACATCGTTTTTCCCGCGACCACTTGGTTGGCCCGCGTCAGCGCTTCAGGCATAGCAAGATTCAGCGGCAACTGCACGAAGCGAAAGTGGTGATCGTCACCTCCGGCTTCTCGCGCGATCTCAGCCATCTGTTCGAGCGAAAGATAACCGGCAGCCTTCGGGTCCTCGCGAAACGCGTTCCAAGTGGCCATGCCGAAGGCGGCGATCTTTCCGGCGGCGACGGCCGACTCAAGGAACGCGAACGCATCTCGCATCCGGCGGCGAAACAGGTCTGGTGGGACCTCGGGTAACTGCGTTTCGGGGTTGTGCAGGTAGAAGACATCCATGCACTCGACACCGAGATTCTGGCGGCTGCGTTCGAGTTGGTCGGCCAGGTAATGCGGTGCCATGCAGTGGCAGCCGGCGACGATTTCCTCCGCGCGGAGAACTCCGCTCTCGAGGAATTCACGAGAAAAATACTCATTCAGGTCGCCCGGCATTTCGCCGTCCGGGGTGAGGAAACCGGCCTTCGTGCAGAGAACAATCTGGTCGCGGGGGAAACCGTTTGAAGCAAGTATTTTTAGCGCGGCGCCGACGGCGCGTTCGCTACGCTGCAGGCGATAGTTGATCGCCGAGTCCACCACATTGAAGCCGCCTTCGATTGCCGCGACCACGGCACCGCTGTACGCATTGTCGGTCGCTTCGTCTGCCTCTCCGAGATACGTCCCGATTCCGATCGACGAGAAGACTAGGCCGCTCTGAACCTCGCGAAAGTGGCCGGCCGCCGAGCGCCCCTGAAACCGCGACGCATAGCGCAAGGTACCCTGCGCGGTAGCGCAGCCCGGCACGCGGTTGTCGTTTCGTGGAGCAGGGGATGGCATCAAGGCCTCACTTGGCCGCCGAATTTACAAATGCGCACACCGTATGTTAGAACGCCTCAGACAGAGCGTTCCGGGGTGAAATCAGGAAACGCTGCGAGCTGTCAATTCCTGGGACGGCTCGCCGCCCGCCATTCCCTGCGCAATAATTAGTTCGCGAGCTTCGACCCGAATTTTCGGCAGGTGCCGCGCAAAGACTGCGGAGCCGATAATCGCTCCTACGCCGCCGATGGCGACCGTCCAGGGGGCGCCAATACGATCTGCAAGCGCTCCCGCGAACAGCGCTCCGATCGGAGCCATGCCGATGAACATCATCGAGTGAACCGCCATCGTTCGTCCGCGTAATCGATCGGGCACCATCGCCTGTATGAGTGTGTTCGCTGACGCCATCTGTACCATGACGCAGAAACCTGCGGGAATCAGCAGAATCACGGAGAGGAAGTACCAGCGCGACAGCGAGAATAGGATTAGGCAAGTGCCAAAGCCGGCGCTTGCGCTCGCGACCCAGCTTCCAAGTCCCTGCAGTTTGGTACGCGTCGCAAGCGTAAGAGCGCCCGCCAGCGCGCCCATTCCCGTCGCCCCCATCAGCACGCCGAGGGTCCGGGCGTTTCCGTGCAGGATGCGCGCGGCGAAGATGGGCATCAAGACCGAGTATGGCAGTGCCACCAGGCTGACGAGACCTGTCAGCATCATCAGCGCCTTGATTGGCGCGGTGCCGCGCACGAACCGAAATCCCTCGGCGATGTGCTCGAATGGCGATGCGCTATGGTTCTCGACCGGCGCTCGATCGATTCGCATCATCAGGAGCCCGGCAATCACGGCGATATAACTCACGGCGTTCGCGAAGAAGCACCAACCCTCGCCAATACTCGCTACGAGGATTCCTGCGATAGACGGTCCAATCACGCGTGCGCCGTTGAACATTGAGGAATTCAGCGCGATCGCGTTCATGAGGTCCTCGCGGCCGACCAGTTCCACCAAAAATGCCTGTCGGGCGGGGATGTCGAATGCGTTCACGATTCCCAAAAGAGCCGCCAGCACGACCACTTCCCATACCGTGATGCGTTTCGTGAGCGTCAGCATCGCGAGAATGAACGCTAGAATCATCGACGCAGTCTGCGTGGCGATAAGTACACGCCGTCGATTCAATCGATCCGCCACCATGCCGCCGAGCGGCGCCAGGAAAAAGACCGGGACCTGACCGGCGAACGCGACCGTACCCAGAAGAAGCGATGAACCCGTCAACCGGTAGACAAGCCAGGCTTCGGCGATGTTGTCCATCCACGTGCCGGTCAGCGAGATCAACTGTCCGCTGAAGAAGAGCTGAAAATTGCGATACTTCAGGGAACGAATCATGTCCTGGAACCGCGAGCGGTCTTCCATCCTCGCGGTCGAAGAAGTTGTCGTTGTGTCCGTCTCGGCCATCTCGCTCAATTGTACGATGTAATCGTCTCGGCTGCGTCCACGCGGCATCGTGGTGAGGTTGCTAGACCGAAGGTGGCGGTCGAGACGGTCCCGCTTGCGAAGCGTCGGCGGGCGCAAGTAAGCGGCCGCACGCCCGGAGGATGCGCCGATACGGCCAGTCCGCTGCGCGGAAGAAAATCTCGCCTTCGCGCGGTTTCGCGTAGAACCACCGCGCGACAAGCGAGAGATGGTCGGCTAATTCCGCCGACGCCGCTCGCCGCCCATACCGCATGCGCCGCTCAGCAGCCGGGTCGCCTACGGCTTGACCCTCCTGCGGGCGAGCGCCGGGGTTTGCTTCGGCGGCCGACCGGTGCCCTTCGGTTTGTGCCGGGGATGCGAAAGCGAATCGCGGAACCTCTGCTGCCAGTCCCTTGCACAAGATTGCTTCGACCGACCGCGGCTGGCTCGATAGCTCGGCGAAGCGTAGAAACATCGGTTCCATGAGAAAGCCGGCGCGAACCGGAAAGGCGGCGATTGTTTTTTCCTCCGCCGTGCGTTCGAGGATAACGGCATCAAGCTCTTCGATTCGCCGGGCGAGGTCCGGCAGCCCGCGTAGTACCGCCGAAGCCTTTTCGAGGCGCTTGTGAACGATGGCGGCTCGCTCGAAATCGAGCGCCGCGCTTGCCGCTTCCCGCTCGCGCTCGAATGTCTCGGTAAGCGCCGCGCCGGTCGTGGCAAGCGTCTCGACTACACGGCTCACCTCGGAATCGTACTCCTGCTTGGTGCAGCCAGCGAAGCACGGTGCCAAGCACATTTTCATTTCCGAGTAGATGCATCCGGGGAATTGCGGATCTCGGCGGATTTTGATCTGACAGCGGCGGATCTTGAATAGATCAAGGAACCCATCGGAAAATGCCTCGGCCGCTCGGCGCGACGCAAACGGGCCGATATAGAAACCCTCGTCGGCGGAGATCCGCCGCGTGACGTAGCAGCGGGGGTAGTCGTTCCGCAGATTTACTTTCAGCAGTGCAGGGGGGCGCAAGCGCATCAGGTCGTGATAGCGTCGCGGAAAGTGGGCGCGCGCTTGCTGGTAGAGAGTCAGGGTCTGCTCGAATTTCGAGCCGGTAACGCGATAGCGAATCCGTGCAGCCACATGGCGTAAGTTCAGCCGTTTCGAGGGCGCTGCTTCAGGCGCGCGCAGCAGACGCTCCGCGGCCAGGCGGATATCTGCTGTCCGCGCCAGGTAAGGCTGGGTGCTCGCACCACCTAGTTCGAGCAGCAGCACGCCTGGGCGGGATGGTAGTGTCTCGAAAAAGTCCGCGTCGCGCGCGGCGTCGAATTCCTGTCCGCAATCGAGCTCCAGCATGCTGCAAGAATACAACGGTTCGACGATGGGGTTCGACCATGGCGAACAAGACACATCGAGCAGCTACGACACAATTTTGGAGATGGCGAAGCGAACGATTCCAGCCAGGAATGACTTCCAGAAGCCCGAGTCCGCCATCAAGATCCTCGAAGTAGGCAATCGGCGCCAAAAACCGATGGGGCTTTCCCAGTTAGCCAAAGCCCCAGTGAGAAGCAGGGCCGGGCGAGGATTGCCAACCCACGGTAGAGAGAATTCACCAGATTGACGGTGCGAAACGAAGCGAAGTTTGGTGGATTGCCTTAGTAGGAGCGCAGCACCCAGCCCGCGACGACGAGCCGCTGGATTTCGCTCGTTCCTTCGTAGATTTCGGTGATACGCGCGTCGCGGTACGCCCGCTCGACCGGATATGCACGGCTGTAACCGTAGCCGCCGTGAATCTGAATCGCCTTGTGGGCAACGCGCGTGGCCATCTCGCTCGCGAACAGCTTAGCGATCGAGGCCTCCATCGTGAACCGCAGGCGGGAATCCTGTTTCCAAGCGGCGTGCCTTGCGAGCAATCGCGCGGCGTCGATTTCTGTGGCCATGTCCGCCAGCATGAACTGAATCGCCTGAAAATCAGCGATGGGGTGACCGAACGCCTGGCGTTGCTGCGCATACGAGAGTGCCGCTTCAAACGCGCCTTGGGCGATTCCGGTAGCTTGCGAAGCAATGCCGACGCGCCCGCCGTCGAGCGTCGAAAGGGCAATCTTGTAACCCTCGCCCTCATTCCCGATGCGGTTTTCCGTGGGAACTTCGCAGTCGCTGAACGAAAGCTCGGTGCAGGCGGTGCCGTTTATGCCAAGTTTTTTCTCTTCCTTGCCGACGGAGAACCCCGGCGTGCCCTTCTCGACGATCAGCGCTGTGATTCCTTTCTCGCCCTTTTCGGGCTGCGTGTTTACGTACACGATTGCAGCGTCGGCTGCACCGCCATTTGTGATCCACGCCTTCGTGCCGTTGACAACGTAGCGATCGGCCTTGCGCACTGCCTTCGTGGTAAGTGCCGCGGCGTTCGAACCGGCTTGCGGTTCGGTAAGGGCGTAGCAGCCGATTTTTTCACCCCGCGCAAAAGGCGTCAGGAAGTGTTTCTTCTGTTCTTCTGTCCCGAACCGATAGATGGGATCGCAATAGAGCGAGTTCTGCACGGAGAGAATCACGCCGGTGGAGGCGCAAACACGGGAAATTTCCTCGACGACGATCGTGTAGCTGACGTGATCCATTCCCGCACCGCCATAATTTTCCGGCAGCGCTACGCCGGTCAGTCCCATCTCCGCAGCCTTCTCAAAGATGTCGCGAGGGAAGCGGCCGGTCTCGTCAATCTCTCTTGCACGAGGCTTCAGTTCTGCGTCGGCGAACTCCCGCACACTCTGCCAGAGAAGGCGTTGTTCTTCGCTTAGCTCCAAATTCATCTCTGTTTTTTCACACCTGGGTCGATCGCGCTGGGTGCCTAGCGATTGTACCCCTGCGCCCCAGGGGGTGTCATCGACGCACGAAGCCGTGCACCTTCGTGGGGGCGTCCTAGGTGTTTTGTCCTTCGCTTCCTACGCATCCCGGAAGGGCCAGAGGCCACGGGTGCGCTCCAGTGAATGCGAAGCGCCCGACCGAGCGAAGCCTGTCGGTACACCTCGCGAGGCTAGCCATCGCGTCGGTCTTCGGCGCTTGGGCTGTGCGGCTTGTTGTGGGGCCTGTGGTCGCACACTATGTCGCACACTGTGTCGCACACTATTGACGCCGGGGCGATTTACACCGACCATAGTGATCCTCGACTGGGGGGCAGAATGCAACGCATCCTCTCGACGTATCGGTATGTGAACCAGCCGCTGACGGGGGCGCTTCTGGCAGAGATCGCGCGCGCGGGCGTTGCGAGCATTGAGGTTTTTTGCGCGCCTGCACACTTGCGCTATCGGGCCCCGCAGGCCGTGCAAGATCTCGCCGATCAGCTCGGCGAACACCATCTCGACCTGCACGCGCTCCACTCGCCGACCGAGCGCGATCTCGCACCAGGCCGCGAAAGCGGCGTTCCGATTTCGATTTCCGATACCGAGCGCATTCGGCGGATCGATGCCGTGGACGAAGTGAAGCGCGCACTCGAGCTAGCCGAGCGAATTCCTTTCCGGTATCTGGTCCAGCACATGGGCCACGGCCGTCAGATGGCAGACCCGCGCAAGCTCGAGGCGGCTTTCAGCTCGCTCGAGCAGCTTGTGATTTTTGCCAAGGAGCGCGGAGTCATCATCGCACTCGAAAACACACCAGACGAGCTCGGTTCGCCTGAGTCGCTCCAGCACTTCATTCAAGACACGCATTTGCGCGACCTGAAGCTCTGCTTCGACATCGGCCATGCGAATTTGGAGTCGAGCGTGGCGGCAAGCCTCGAAGCGATGCGAGACCGTATCGTCACCACCCACATCCACGATAATCACGGCGAGAGAGATGAGCATCTTCTGCCCTACACGGGCGACATCGACTGGAATGCCGCTCTGGGCGCCCTGGGCAAAGTTCTAGAACCGCTCCCGCTCGTTCTGGAATTAAAGGAGCAGACCTACGGGAAGCCTGCACTCGCTGAAATTCGAGCGGTCTTTGACAAGCTCGAAAGAAATCTTCAGGACACGCGCGCCGACTCTGCCCGGTCGTAGCTCCTGCGAACTTCGGGTGACCCGAATGAGCCAGCAAGCCCAACCAACAGCACCGGCCATCGCGATCGAGCGCGCCTGCGAACATGCCGGCCGCATCGTGACGATCCGCGGATGGCTCTATAACCTGCGCGAATCGGGAAAACTATTATTTCCGATTCTCCGCGATGGCACCGGCGTGATACAGGGTGTCGTTTCGCTGAAGGAATACCCGGAGGCTTTCGATGCGCTGAAGGGCCTCACGCAGGAGTCGAGCGTCGTCGTTACCGGCAAGATCCAGGCCGAACCTCGTGCGCCCGGGGGATATGAAATCCAGATCAACGCCGCCGAAATCATCCAGCGTGTTCCCGAGTCAGATCCCTACCCCATCCAACTCAAGGAGCACGGTGTCGATTTCCTCCTCGACCGCCGACATCTGTGGATCCGCACGCCGCGGCAAGCTGCGATCCTACGCATTCGGGCTGAGGCGGTCCGCGCCGGTGGCGATTTCCTCGATAGGCTGGGCTACACGCGCACGGATGCGCCGATCTTTACGCCCGCCGCGTGCGAGGGCACGACGACTCTGTTCGAAGTGAACTATATCGATGACCAGAAGGCGTACCTCACGCAATCCGGTCAGCTTTACCTCGAAGCCCTGGCGGCGGCTCTCGGGAAGGTCTACACATGTGGGCCCGCGTTCCGCGCGGAAAAATCGAAGACGAGGCGTCACCTGACTGAATTCTGGATGCTCGAGCCCGAGGCCTCCTATGCCCACCTCGAGGACATGATGCAGCTCGGAGAAGGCCTCGTCTGCGCGATTGTTCAGTCGGTCGTGAAGAATCGTGCGCGCGAACTCGCTACGCTTGAGCGCGACACTTCGAAGCTCGCGCAGATTGCGCCGCCATTCCCGCGGATCAGCTACGAGGAAGCGATTCAGCTATTACAGAAGGCCGGCAACCCAGCGAAATGGGGCGATGATTTCGGCGGTGACGAAGAGACGATTCTCTCGAAGCAATTCGAGAGGCCAGTGATCATCCATCATTATCCCACCGCCCTGAAGGCCTTTTATATGGCGACCGAACCGGCGCATCCCGAGCTTTCGCTTAGTTTCGACATCATTGCTCCGGAAGGCTGCGGGGAAATTATCGGTGGCGGCGAGCGCGAGTCAAACTATGAAACTCTTCTCCAGAGCTTACGCCGGCACAAGCTGCCCGAGGAATCGTTCCAGTGGTATCTCGACCTGCGACGCTACGGCAGCGTTCCCCACTCGGGCTTCGGCCTGGGCCTCGAACGCACGGTCGCATGGATTTGCGGAACCGAGCACATCCGTGAAGTCATCCCCTTCCCACGAATGCTTTATCGCGTCTATCCTTAGGTTGCGGAACGACGGTCAAACCGTCGCCCTCGCTTTCAGGGCGGACGCTTAGAGCGCCGCTCTGGAACCCGGCAGGCCGCCTGGCGGGCGCCCGACGTCGTTCCCGTACCTGCGCCGTCCGGGGTCGCGAGAGCTGAGAGTACATGGCTGAGAAGATCCGCATCATCGGTGTGCCGATGGACCTGGGCGCCAGCCGCCGTGGCGTCGATATGGGTCCGTCGGCGCTGCGAGTCGCCGGCCTCCAATCGCGGCTCAAGCAACTCGGCCGTCAGGTCGAAGACATCGGCAACATCCCGGTTCGCCAGCCCGAAGAGCAACATTATGGCGATAAGAGCGCAAAATATATCGACGAAATCTCGGAAGCCTGCAAGGGACTTGCAGGGATGGTCCGCAAAACTCTCGATGAAGACTTGATGCCGCTCGTGCTGGGCGGCGACCATTCCATTGCGGTTGGTACCGCGGCAGGCGCAGCCGCGCACTTTCACAAGAAATCTAGACGCATTGGCCTGATCTGGCTCGACGCGCACGGCGATATGAACACCCCGGAATCATCTCCCTCCGGCAACGTTCATGGTATGCCGCTTGCGTCCATCATGGGTTACGGTCCGCCCGAGCTCACCGAGCTTGCCGGCATAAAGCCGATGGTCGAGCCGCGAAGTGTGGTGTTGGTCGGCATTCGCGAACTCGATTCGAAGGAGCGCCGCCTGGTGAAGGAGTCGGGCGTGCACGTTCTCACCATGCGCGACATCGACGAGCGCGGTATGCGTCAGGTGATGGCCGAAGCAATCCGCTTTGCCGGTGACGACTCCGCGGGCCTTTCTGTCAGTCTGGACATGGATTTCGTAGACCCGTCGGATGCGCCAGGTGTTGGCACGCCAGTCCGCGGCGGCGTGACCTACCGCGAGGCGCATCTTGCTCTGGAGATGATCGCCGATAGCCGTTTAATGGTTTCGCTCGAGCTCGTCGAAATCAATCCCGTGATCGACCTCCACAATACGACGGCCACTCTAGGAGTCGAACTGGTCCTTTCCGGCATGGGGAAGAAGATCTTGTGAACTGCACAAGCATCGCGAAGATCAAGAAGGCGGTATGGCCATGAGTTTCAAGAAGCGGATGCGCGTAGGTATCCTCTTCGGCGGGCGCTCGGGCGAACACGAAGTGTCGCTCGCGTCGGCTGCTTCTGTTATCCGTGCGCTCGATCCCCAAAAATACGAAGCCGTGCCCATCGGGATCGCGAAAGATGGGCGCTGGCTCGTCGGCACCGGCGCGCACAACATGTTGGCCGAAGTTCTGAAATCGGGTGAGCGCGTTTCGCTCCCGCCCGACCCAACCTCCGCCGCACTCGTCCCGCTTGGCGAGGGCGCCGAACACAGAAGCGTAGCAGTGGATGTCATGTTCCCTGTCCTGCATGGCACGTTCGGCGAGGATGGCACCGTACAAGGCCTGCTCGAACTGGCAGGTCTGCCCTATGTGGGCGCCGGAGTCCTGGCTTCGGCCGTGGGGATGGACAAGGACGTTCAGAAGCGCCTATTCGAGCAGGCTGGACTGCCCATCGTGCCTTTCTTCGCCCTCCGCCGCTCGGAATGGGAGCGGGAGCGCCCGGCGATCCTCCGGCTGATCAAGAAAAAATTCCGTTTCCCCCTCTTCACCAAGCCCGCGACGCTAGGCTCATCTGTCGGAATGACGCGGGTCAAGACCGCGCGGGAGCTTCCTGCCGCCATCGACCTCGCGGCCGAGTTCGGGCTAAAAATCGTAGTGGAGCGTGGAATCACTGGCCGGGAGATCGAAGTCTCCGTCCTGGGCAACGATGAAATTCGCGCTTCGATTCCCGGCGAGATTGTACCGCATCGCGAGTTCTACGATTACACCGCCAAGTACCTGGAAGAAGGCACGCGGCTCGTGATTCCCGCGCCACTGACCAGGAAGCAGGTGATCACTTTTCAGGACTACGCAGTGCGCGCCTTCGGCGCGATCGATGGCGTCGGAATGGCCCGCTGCGATTTCTTTCTCGAACGCCGCAGTGGGAAGATTTTTGTCAACGAACTCAACACCATCCCTGGTTTCACGGCCATCAGCATGTACCCGAAACTCTGGGAAGCCTCGGGACTCCCGTATCCCAGGCTCATTGATCGGCTGATCGAACTCGCGCTCGAACTGCACCGCGAAAAGGCTCGCACGAAGTATTCGATCGAACTTCCTCCCGGCGCCGCCGGCGCCCTCAACGTATAAAAAAGTCTCCGGGATCGAGCGCGGCCTCAGCACCGTCGTCCGGATCAAGCATCCGCGATGCGCCTCCGAGCGCGGTGATCTGCCCTTCTTCCCCTTTTCCCCTTTTTCCGCTTTCTTGACAACGACCCCGGCGATTTATAAACTAACCGCCTGGTTGAAGAATACAATTTATCCGCTAGGAGAAATCCTATGGAGTACCGTCGCCTGGGTCGGAGCTCACTCGTCGTCTCCGCCATGGGGCTCGGCTGCATGGGCATGTCTCAGTCCTATGGCACGCCGGACGAACCGGAATCCATCGCCACCATTCATCACGCAATCGAACGCGGCATCACCTTCCTCGACACCGCCGACATGTACGGGGCCGGTCAAAACGAAGAGCTCCTCGGTCGCGCGATTCAAAAACGTCGCAACGAGATCATCCTCGCGACGAAGTTTGGAAACGTGCGGCATCCCGACGGCTCGATCTGGGTGAATGGCCGTCCAGAGTACGTGCAACAAGCCTGCGAGGCGAGCCTCAGCCGCCTCGGCATTTCCGCGATCGATCTCTACTACCAGCACCGCGTGGACCCCGATGTGCCGATCGAAGAAACCATCGGCGCAATGGCCCGGTTAGTGGAGCAAGGCAAGGTGCGGTACCTCGGGATGTCCGAGGCTGGGGCGAAAACGATTCGGCGAGCCCATGCGACCTATCCGATCACGGCCCTCCAAAACGAGTACTCGCTATGGACCCGCGATCCGGAAGAGCAGATTCTCGACGTCTGCAGAGAACTCGGCATCGGTTTGGTCGCCTATAGCCCGCTCGGTCGCGGGTTTCTCACCGGTCAAATCAAGAGCAACGACGCGTTTGCTCCGAACGACTTTCGGCGTATATCTCCGCGTTTCCAGGGCGACAATTTCCAGAGAAATCTGTCTCTCGTCGAGCGAATCCAGCAGTTGGCTTCTGAGAAGTCCTGCACCCCGGCACAGCTTGCTCTGGCTTGGGTGCTCGCCCAGGGCCAGCACGTGGTGCCGATTCCGGGGACGAAGCGCCGGAGCTATCTCGATGAAGATCTCGGTGCTTTCGATCTGCAGCTCACCGAAGCCGACCTCTCACGCATGAATGAAATTGCCCCGCGCGGCATCGCGGCGGGCGCGCGCTATCCCGAGGTCCATATGAAGCGCGTGGGGATTTAAGAAGCTGATGCG
>Ga0209526_10000173_pt1 | contig 39181 bp, 31 predicted proteins | sample JacPinW_OM2H0_M1_FD_188566 | JGI IMG/M metagenome (GOLD analysis project Ga0209526, IMG submission 188566) | Forest soil microbial communities from Algoma, Ontario, Canada - Jack Pine, Ontario site 1_JW_OM2H0_M1 (SPAdes) (version 2) | ecosystem: Environmental > Terrestrial > Soil > Boreal... | reverse complement strand
CCCTCCCCCGCAAGGGGGGAGGGAGTTGCGCACGGAACCATCGGCATACTGGGTGGGACGTTCGACCCGGTTCACAACGGCCACCTCGCGGCGGCACGCCAGCTCCGCGACGTCGCCGACCTCAGCCAGATCTGGCTGATGCCGAACGCCCGCCCGCCGCATCGGATGGAGGCGCCGGCCGCCAGCGCCGAAGACCGCATGCGGATGGTGGAGCTCGCGACCGCTGGCCAAGCCGGACTTGCGCCGTCGCGCATCGAGGTCGACCGGGGCGGCATCTCCTACACGATCGATACCATCCGCCAGCTGGTCCGGGAGTTTCCCGGGCAACGGTTCGCGATTCTGCTCGGATCTGATGCCGCGCTGAAGATCCGCAGCTGGCGCGACGCCGATGCGCTCCTCGATGAAGCGAGCTTCGTGATCTTCAACCGGCCGGAGACGACGCTCGCGCCGCAGACCCTGCATGAGCTCGGCTTTGCACCGGCCCGTAGCCGAATCGTCCACCTCGACACCCCGGCGATCGCCGCCCACCAGGTGCGTGATCGCCTCGCCCGCGGGATCGCCATCGACGACCTGGTGCCGGCCGCCGTCGCCGATTACATCCGGAGCCACGCGCTCTACGGCGGCTGACGCCGCTCGCGGCACCAATGGGATAATCAGGGAGGTGACCCCACTTCAGCTCAGCCGGCTCATCGCGGATGCGGCTGCGGACAAGAAGGCTCGGGGCATCGTGCGCCTTGATATCCGTCAGAAGAGCTCGATCGCGGATTACTTCGTGATCTGCGAGGGCGACACCGACCGTCAGGTGCGCGCCATCACCGACTCGATCATCGAGGCCGCCAAGGCGAAGGGCGTGCAACCGCTGCGCACCGCCGGCTATCCGGAGGGATCCTGGGTCGTGCTCGACTATGCCAGTGTCATCGTGCACGTCTTCCTCCCGGGCGAGCGCTCCTATTACGACCTGGAGTCGCTCTGGAAGGCGCCGGCGAAGTCCGCGGTCGCGTCCAGCGCGAACGGTGCGAAGAAGGCCAAAGAGCGACCCAAGCCAAAAGACAAGCCGACTCGCCCCTCCCGGCGCCGCATCCGGACTGCCTGAGGGGCCCCCACCCTGCCCTCCCCCGCGAGCGGGGGAGGCACGATGAGCCCGATTTCCGGCGGGCGGGGGAGGGACGATATGCGAGTCCGGCGAGCGGGGGAGGGGCGATGTGCCTGATCCACAGCGTTGTGCGCCGCGTCTGAATGACGCCCGCTCGCCTGTGGGATAATACCGCTGGTCGCGTTGCCTTAGGGCGCGGCGTACGAAGGATGCCCCCCAACAAACCGGTCGCCCCGCCGCATCCCCATGTCACCGTCGAAGACGTGTGGCGCGGCGCCCTACCGAAGGAGACGCAACTCGTCGCCGGAGCCGCCGGCAGCCGCCGTGAGGTGGTCTGGTGCACCGCCCTCCGAGCCCGCTCGCCGGCCTTCACCCCGCTGCGCGGTGGCGAGCTGCTGCTGATCAACCCGCAGGTTCTGACCGCGGTCGACTCGCGGCTCACCCTCGCCCGGCTGCTCGAATCGCTCGCCGGCCAGGGCGTGGCGGGAGCGGCGGTCCTGGGCCGGGTATCGCCCGAGGCCCGCCGGGTCGCCGACGCGCACGGGCTTCCGCTGTTGGCGCTGCCCGCCGTCGCGCTGGACCAGGTGGAGCAGCAGGTGCTGCGCTATATCGTCGACCGCCGGGCCGAGCTGCACGAGCGGGCGCAGGATCTGCACCGCCAGCTGAGCGAGCTGGCGCTGGCGGGCCGCGGTCTCCCCGCGCTGCTGGCACGGCTCCACGAGCTGACCGGCGTGCCGGTGGTGCTGGAGCGGGATGGGGGGCTCGACTACGTTGGCGCCGGAGGCCGGCTGTCCGATAGCACGTCCGCGGCGATCGCCGCGGAGCGCCCGGCGCTGGAGGAATGGCTGCGCGAAGTGCCGCTCAGTGCCTTCGATCCGCCGGTCGCGCTGCGGCCGCTGCTCCACGGCCAGGCGAGGTTGATCGCTCCCATCCTGGTGCAGGGGAGCATTGCCGGATTCCTGTCGCTGCTGGGCTCCGACGGCGAGCTCGGGGAGCTGCACCGGCTGGCGGTGGGCAGGGCGGCGCATGCCTGCGCCATCGAGCTGGTTCGCGCCCGGGCCGCGCGCGACGCCCGCGACGAAGTCGAGGAAGAACTGCTGGACGTGCTCACCGCGGGACGGCCGGGCTCGCATGAGGCCGCCCGCGAACGAGCGAAGCGCAAGGGCTTCGATGTCGATGCGCCCTACCTGGTGATCGCGGCTGAGCCGGTCGAACCAGACAGCGCCTTAAAGATCCGCGCCGCCTGGGAGCGAATGCTCGCCACCATGCGGAGCAGCGCGCTCGTCCGCCAGCGAGGGGATGCGACGCTGGCCGTGGTCAGCCTGGCGGGCCGGCGGGCATTGGAGCCCCGGTCCCTCGTCGATCAGCTGCATCGCGCGGCGCGCGCCGCGGCGGGGGGCGCGGTCGCGCTCGGCTACGCCGCGATCCGCACCGGGACCGCCGAGATCGCGAACAGCGCGCGTGAGGCGGAGCAGGCCCTGACGATGGGCCGTCGCCTCTTCGGTCCGGACAGCGCGACCGCGTTCAAGGACCTGGGCTTATACCGTCTGCTCTACGCGCTGCAGCCGCTGCCGGAGTTGCGCGCCTTTCGAGATGACGCCCTGACGCGGCTGCGCGCCAAAGATCGCGGCGGCGTGCTGCTGCAAACGCTGGGCGCCTACCTGGCAACGAACGGCAGTCCGACCGATGCGGCCGACCGGCTGCACCTGCACCGCAACACGGTGCTCTACCGATTGGGCCGCATCGAGGACCTGCTCGCGGTCGACCTGCGCAACGCCGAGGTGCGGCTGGCGCTCCACCTCGCGCTGAAGATCGGCGACGTCCTGGACGTCTAGCGCTACTTCGGGTGCGTCTGGATCACGTCGGGGATCTGCGGCGCCGACGGCAGTGGCCCGACCACCGGTGCGGGCCCGGCGCCCAGCGCTGAGACGACGGCCGCCGCGATCGCCGCGTGTCCCTGGTCGCCCGGATGGAACCAGTCGGTGCGCCCCAGATAGCTCGAGCCGCCGTCCACGCCGTGGAAATCGTTGACGCCGTAGAAGCCGTCCAGGCTCACGAAGGTCCCGCCGTGGCGCTGGCAGGTCTGCGCGATGATCGCATCGAGGCTGGTGGACGGCAGCCAGCTGCCGATGCAGAGTACGCGCGTGTTTGGCCCGGCCAGGGCGCCGACGATCGTCTCGTACTGCGCGGCGAAGACGTCCGCCGGCGTGTTGAACCCGACATCGTTGGTACCCAGCTCGATCGTCACCAGTGCTGGGTGCGCGGCCGCGACCGCGCCCAGCAGCGGGAGCGCCCAGGCGGCCTTCGCGCCGCTGCGGGCCACCAGGTTCAGGTTCATGCCCAGCTTCTCGGCGACGAGCGCCGGAAAAATATCGTCTTGTGCGGTGGCAAAGCGGCCGGCGCTGATGCTGTCGCCGACGGCAACGTAGACCTTACCTTGCAAGCCCTGATTGTCGGCCGCGGCGGCCGTGCCAATGACCTCGCTCGGTGCCATGACCGGGCCCCGCGCGGCCGGCTGACCGACGGCGAGAACCACCAGCAGTACCCAGAGTAGATATGTCACGACCCTCGGGGTACGCGCAGACATAGCCGCAGACCCCATCCTCCTCCGACTATTGTGCCAGCCACGCCCCGGTGGCGGCCCGCGCGAACCCAGGTCACGCGGCTAAACCAGTCCCGACTCCAGTGTGGTGACCATGTCCGCCAGGGCCCGGACGGCCCAGTTGGGACGGTCGGTCATGCCGAACAGCTGCAGTCGGGCCTCGGCCAGGTGCTCGGCCGCCTGGCGCCGGCAGATCGCCTGCGCACTCGACTGGGTGATGATGGCGCGCGCGGTCTCCATCTCGGCAGCGGTGAATTTTGCGCGGGTCAGCAGCGACCGAAGGACGCGCCGGTTTCCGGCGGCGCCGCCCTTCAGGGCGACGAGCGTGGGCAGCGTCTTCTTGCCGTTCTTCAGGTCACTCCCCACCGGCTTGCCCGTTTGCGAGCTTGAACCCCAGACGCCGAGGATGTCGTCGATCACCTGAAATGCGACGCCGAGGTGGTAGCCGAACTTGCCCGCCCGGTCCAACGAGGTGTCGCCCACGCCGGCGGCCAGGCCTCCCAGCCTGGCGGCGCACTCGAAGAGTGCCGCCGATTTGAGACCGATCATCTCCATGTACTCCTCGGTCGAGACGTCGACGCGCTGCTCGAACTGCAGGTCGATGACCTGACCGCGGCAGAGGGCGAGCATCGCCTCGGTGAGCAGGGAAAGGGCAGGCCGCGTGCGGTCCACGTGGCGGGCAGGCAGCAGGTCGACGACGGCACGGGTCACGAGCGCCTCCAGCGCCGCGCCCGCGTTGATCGCCTGACCGAGGCCCCAGACCTTCCAGACCGACGGCCGGCCACGGCGCAATTCATCATGGTCCTGGACGTCGTCGAAGACGAGCGAGAAGTTGTGCACCAGCTCGACGGCCACCGCCGCCCAGAGGGCATCGGCATAGCGGCGCCCGAACGCCTCGCAGGTGAGGAGCGCGATGTTCGCTCGAAGGCGCTTCCCCGGCCGGTCACCGGCCTTGCGCAGGCCGAGGTGGTACTGCACCATCTCGGTGAGCAGCGCGCTCTGGCTGGAGCCAACCCGCTGCGAGAGGCGCGCCAGCTCGCGGTCGAGCGCCTGGTTCATCGCCTGCAGGCGGTCGGTGCGGCTGGCGAAGGTCTTGGTCTTCACGACCCCCACCCTGGTCCCCCACCCTGACCCTCCCCCAAAGGGGGAGGGAAATTATGGCAAAGGGGGAGGGAAAAACGTGTCGTCATCGGACTTCTTCAGGTGGGTTGGTCTTGAGCGTCGCGATGGTCGGCGCCGCGGCGCAGAACATGGCGACCCGGAGTTGCCAGGCGAAGCCGTCGAGGAGCCGGCGCACCGACTCTTCGCCTTCCGACGCGGCGGCGAGGACGGCGTGGGCGAAACCGGTCAGGTCTGCCCCCAGTCCGATCGCCTTCGCCGCATCGAGGCCGTGCCGCAATCCCCCGCTGGCGATCAACGGGAGCTGGGGCGCCGCCCGGTGCGTCAAGACGAGCGCCTCCGCCGTGGGGATCCCCCACTCGGAGAAGGCGAGCGCCAGCTCGACTTCCTCGGGCCGCTCGCGCCGGAACGCCTCCACCCGGGCGAAGCTGGTGCCGCCCAGCCCCGCGACGTCGATGGCGGCCACCCCGGCCTCGGCCAGCAGCGTCGCGGTGCGCTCCGAGATGCCGCAGCCGACCTCCTTCACGATCACCGGGACGGGTAGCTCCTTACAGAGCGTGGCGATCTTCTCGATCAGCCCCTTGAAGTTGTGGTCGCCTTCCGGCTGCAGCGCTTCTTGCAGCGGGTTGAGGTGCAGGATCAGCGCATCGGCCCCGATCATCTCGATCGCTTCCAGGCACTGTTCCGTCCGCATCCCGTAGTTCAGCTGGACGGCGCCGAGGTTTGCGAAGAGCAAGACGTCGGGGGCGACGCCCCGCACCTGGTAGGTCGCGCGAAGGTCCTTGTGGGTGATACCCGCCCGCTGCGAGCCGACACCGAAGGCGATCCCGACGGTCTGAGCGACGAGCGCCAGCCGGCGGTTGATGTCGCCGGCGGCGTGCGCGCCACCGGTCATGCTCGAGATCAGGAAGGGGAGCTTGAGCGGCTTGCCCAGAAAGCTGGTCGTCGTGTCGATCGCGTCCAGGTCCAGGTCAGGGAGCGCCTGGTGGGTGAAGGCATAGCGCTCGAAACCCGCCGAGCGCGTCGACTGAACGGAGGCTTCCAGCGAAAGTCTCAGATGCTCGAGCTTGCGCTGGGCAATCCGAGAGACGGGGTGACCGGTCGCATCAAGGGCCATCTAGAGCCCCCACCCTGCCCTCCCCCAGAGGGGGAGGAAATTCTCGGCCAGCATCAGCTGGCCGCCTCGACCGCCGGCGCGGCCGGATGGTCGTCGTGCCCGTCGGCCTCGAGGGCGTCCGGGTTTTCCGCCTGGCGCTTGCGCATCATCTGGATGAAGTAGTCGACGATGATGGGGTCGAACTGCGTTCCCTTCCCGGCTTCCAGCTGGGCCAGCGCGAAATCGGGCGTGCGCCGCTGGCGGTAGGGGCGGGTGGACGTCATCGCGTGATACGCGTCGCAGACCGACACGATGCGGGCGTGCAGCGGGATGTTCTGGCCCGCCAGCCCGTCCGGGTAGCCGCTGCCGTCGTACCACTCGTGATGGTGCAGGACGACGTTCAAGATCTGCCGGAACGCTTTGATCGGCTGCAGGATGCGCGCGCCCAGGATCGGGTGCATGCGCATGATCAGCTTCTCGTCCTCATCGAGCTTGCCCTCTTTCAGCAGGACCTTGTCCACGACGCCGATCTTGCCGACGTCGTGCAGGATCGCGGCCAGGCGCAGCTGGTTCTTGTGCGCGCCGGACAGCTGGAGCATGTCACCCAGATCCTCCGCCAGCTTGGCGACCGACTGCGAATGGCCGCTCGTGTAGGGGTCCTTCGCGTCGATGGAGGCGGCCAGCGCGTTGAGCGCCTCGAGCGTGGACTCGCTGTTCGGCGACAGCATGCCTTCGGCGAGCTCTTCCAGGTGGCTGGAGTTGGCGATCTGCCCCAGCCGTTTCTCGAGGGTCGCGACCATGCCCGGGCCAACCGTGTCGGCGCTGGCGAGCTGGGCGACGACTTCGCTCAAGACCGAGTCCAGCGCGGCCACACTCTCCAGTTCGCAGGCACCGCAGATACAGTTGCGGCCGCGCTTCTTCGCCATGTACATGGCGAGGTCGGCGCGATTGAGGAGCTCGTCACGGTTCCGGGCATCGACCGGATAGGTGGCCCAGCCGACCGACGCCGTCAGTGGCGCGAAGATCGTCTTCGGGTTGTACATGAAGACTTTCGACAGGGTGTCGCAGATCTCTTGCGCCCGGTTCGGCGCCGTCTGGATGTCGACGCCCGGCAGGATGGCGACGAATTCCTCGCCACCGTAGCGGGTCACCGTGTCCTCGCGCCGCATCGTGGATGAGATCGTTCGCGCTGCGGCTTTTAACGCCACGTCGCCGGCCGCGTGGCCGAAGCTGTCGTTGTAGACCTTGAAGCGGTCGAGGTCGATCATCATCACGGTGATCGAGCCGCCGGTGTCTTTCGTCTTCTCCATCTCTTCGTCGAACCTGGTGTGGAAATACCGGTGGTTCGGCAAGCCGGTCACCGAGTCGGTGACCGACAGCTTCTGCGCCTGGTCGAGGGCGTGGGCGTTGCGCATCGCAATGCCGGCGCGCTCGGCGAAGGTCAGCATCAGTTCCTGTTCCGTCTCGCGCAGCGGTTGCTCGCGTCCGGCGAAGCCCACGATCATGTCGGCGATGGCACGGGCGCCGTGGAAGACCGGGACCCGGAACCACAATCCGGCCGGCAGCGGCTTGTGCTCGTTGGGCAGCAGCAGGTTCGGGTCGGCGACCGTGATCACCTGCTCGCCGGTCGCCGGGGTGAGCGCCAGCCGCGCGGAGCTCAGGTCCACGCCCTCCTGCTCGGCCTTCAGCTCGGCACTCCAGTCGACGTAGAGCATCGACGCCGGGGGCATCGACTCGTCCTGGCCGATCAAGGGAGGCATCTGGACTTGCATCAGGAAGGCGTCCGCCTTGAGCAGCGCCCGGCCCTTCTCCGCGGTCAGCTGGCAGGTCTGCTCGAACTCGAGGTCGCGGTTCAGCTCGACGGTCACCTCGGAGAGGGAGGCGTGCGCCCGCTCGAGCTCCTCCTGCAGCGCCCGCTCGGCCCGCCGGGCCCGGTCACCGACGAAGCCGACGAAGATACCGGTGATGGCGACGAAGCCGGTGCGCATGGCGAGGTCGGTCAGGTCTTTCAGCGTCAAGGGCGTGCCGCTGGCGGTGTTGTTGTAGTAGACGACCGCGGTGTAGCTGAGCGCGATGGTCAGTACCGCCGTGAGAGCCGCCACGCCACCGAAGCGGACGGCCGAGGTGACGGTGACGACGAAATAAGCGAGGAAGAAGGGCGACTGGAGCCCGCCGGTGACGGCGACGCCACCGGTCACCAGCAGGACGTCGCCGATTGCCGAGATGTAGCCGCCCGTCAACCAGGTTGGCTTTCGGGGGAGCACCAGGACCTGAAGCGTCAGGTTGTAGATCGCGCCCAGGCCGATCAGACCGAGGAGCGGCAGCAGCGACTGTTTGCCCAGGTTCAGAAATGGCAGTGCGAGGGTCGAAACCAGGATCGCCAGCCAGCGGATGATGATGATGCGCCGCTCCATCTCGATCGCGGACGCATCCGCGTTCCCCGCTCGGCCGGGGGGCTTGCGCGCCCCGAGCTTCAGGTTGATGGAGCTGCTCATGGCGTCCGGCCTAGCCTGCCTTCAACAGCCGGTCGGGCCGCGTCTTCTGCCCTCCGGGGACTTCGTAGAAGTCGAGCAAGACCTGGGTGCTGTCGATCAGGTGACCAAGGAATTGCTGCGTGATGCCGGTGCGGCGCTCGCGGGCGATCGCCTTCTTGAGCTGCTCGAACTCTTCATCCATGAGGTGATGGACCGCCTCGCGGGCGCTCTCGAGGGTTCGCTCGCCGGCCGCCCCGAAGATCAGGTCCACCGAGTTGAATCGGCCCTGCGCCGATTCGCGCTCGTGCGTACGCAGGTCGTTCGCCAGCCGGACCACCCGCGACGCCTGGCAGATGTGGCCGAAGATTCGGTTCTTCAGTTCTTGCGAGACGTCCTGGTACGAAAACGCCAGGATCGAGACCTGGACGATCGGGAAGGAACTGCTGTACATGCCGTTCGCCAGGTAGGCGTCGAGGGTGACGCGCTCCTTGTGCTTCAGCCAGTGGTTCTCCTGGAGCATCGTCCAGATCGACTTTTCCCAGACCAGCCGGCGCATGGCGGTCCACTCCTCGGGGACCTCGTCTTCCCGGAACTGCTCCTCGATCTTGCGCGCCACGGTGGCGTTGACCAGGGGCATCTGGCTCAGGTCGCGGTTGGGCCAGAGCAAGAAGTTCTGGCAGACGCGCCGGTAATCGGCCAGGTCCAGCTCGGGGTGTTCCTCTTCGAGATAGTCATCGATGTAGACGATGTAGGCCATCGTCCGAGCCAGCGTCAGCGCTTGCTCGAAGCTGGAGCTGGGGTGGAGCAGGATGGCGGCGCGGCAGACCTCACCCAGCATGTCGTCGCCGCGTGGATTGGCGTCCACCAGATGGCGGACCACCGGGGCCTCGTCCACCTGCCGCAGCAGGTTTTCTTTGAGCTTGTTAATTCGCCGGTCTAGCATGTTCGCTCCTCGCAAGCAGGATCTGGGCCGACAGCACCGCCGAGCGGACAACCTGGGTGGGCCCGTAGAGCGTCTTGCCGACCCACATAGGGATGACGGGCTCGGCCTCGGTTTCATTCAGGTAGGCGGCTGCCCGGCGCAGCTGCTCCTTGATCTCGACCTGGAAGGCGGCCGGCGCCAGCATCAGCGCCTGGACGGCGTAGGCGGTCTCCTCGGGCGTTCCCTTCGAGAACCAACCCCAGGAGCCGTCCTCGCGCTGGGTCTTCGAAAACCACTTGAAGGCCGGCAGGCAGGCGTCCGGTGCCGACGTGGTGAGCGCGAAGACGGCGTGGGCGGTGGCATAGAAGGGGGAACCATGCCACTTGTCGACCCAGTGGTCGCCGTCTACGCGCGCGTCACGCAGGTACTTGAGGACCTTCTGTTGAATCACGTGCTGGCGGGGAAAGGGCGGGACGACCTGGAGCACCTCGAGGACGTGGGCATTCGCCGTCACGGAGGCGTCACGCTCGAGGGGGAACGTGAAGAAGAAATTCACGCCCTCGAAGGGCCGGAGCGGCCCCGCGGAGATCGGGTAGCCGTAGCGATGCAGGACGCTGAGGGTCAGGGCCGTATCGTCGGAGTCCGGGCGAAGGCCTTCGCGGGAGACGCCCACGCCGTCGTCGGTGAGGGCCTGGGCCAGGTAGCGCACGAGTGGCTGGGCCTCGGCCGGCCGCTGGTCGGCCCGAGCCAGGTTGTACAGAACCCAGGCGATCTCGAAGACCTCGAAGGGCGCGACCGTCGGGAGGCTGCCGTCACCGCGGTTCTTGAGCAGCATCGCGATGTACTCGTTCGCCTGTTCGTCGCGGGTCTTTCGCAGGAAATAGGCGGTGGCCGATGGAGAGTTGGCGAAGGAGCCGTGTGGCGAGAGCTGCTTGCGGGCGGCCTCGATATCGAGCCGGTTGCCGAGGTACTCCAGCGAGTGCAGCAAGGGGGTCGCGACGTTGTAAACCAGCCGCGGCGGGATGTGTCCGATCTTGGCGTCGCGCTGGGCCGAAATCCCCATGAAGCGCTCGAACGGCAGTGGCAGCTCGCGCAGCTTGGCCTCATCGAGCAGCGCCGGAAGGACCAGTTCGAAGCCGGCCATGTCCGGGCCCGTCTGCCAGTTGCCAGTGTCCTCGTGGACGAAGCGCAGCGCCGTGACGCGCGCCCGGTGGGCGGCTCCATCCTGGAGGTTCTGCGGCAGGTCGGCCAGCGCGACCAGCGCGCTCAGGGTCGAGATCAGCTTGTCCTTCGGGATCGGGAGGGTGGTCCCGAAGCTCCCGTCGGCGTTCTGGCTGCGCAGCAGCCAGCCGAGTGTCTGGGGATACGCCAGCGCGTTGGGATCGCCGGCCTCCCGCAGGCGGGCGACGAACGCGGTGTCGTAGGCGGCCGCCGAGATCGCGCCCTGCTGCAGCGACGCGAGCAGCTGACGGGTGGCGGCCGGCAGGGGCAGATCGACAGACCGGGGCAGGAGGCCCTGGCTCGAGTGCTGGACGTCGTTGATTTCCGTGTTCCGCCCCCTGTGGATGGCGCTTTGGTTGTGCGCCTCAGGGCGAGGCTACTGCCGTCCCCTTTCGGCGCACGTTTCGAACAACGCCCAATTGGCCGTCACCCGGCCGTGTTGCCGGTGACAGGCCGATGACCAGGGAAAGCGGTCCGGGGTCGGGGCGTTGTGGGAATACGGGGCTGCGGGACCGGCCCCGAAGAGAGGGACGACGGTGTTTCGGCCGAAGGCGTTATCGGGCGGGCTGGACCGGCGCGCCAGCTGCATGGTGCTGGTTCACGGCGCTTACACGGCGGCGAACCTTCTGGCCGGCACCTTCCTGGCGATCTTCCTGTGGCGGGCCAGCCATAACCTGGTGCCGATCGCGCTGTACAGCGGGCTGAGCGCCCTGATGATTCCGCTGGCGTTCGTCGCCAACGGTCTCCTCTGGCGGGGGTTAGGCGCCGGCGCCTCGATCCGGCTCGGCCTGTTCGGAAACGGACTCGGCTACCTCGTGATCCTCCTGCTCGGCAATGAGGCGCCGAACTGGGTGATCGCCCTTGGATTGATGCGCGGCATTTCCGAAGGCTTCTACTGGTCGGGCTTCCACCTGGTCAGCTACGACACCACCTCGGACCGGGACCGCGACCGCTATTTCGGCGCCCAGGCGACGGCCAGCTTGTTCCTGACCGCGACCCTGCCGCCGGCGGCGGGGGCGATTATCGTGGCGGGCACCCGCGTTGGGGGCACGTACCGCGGCTATCAACTGGTCTTCGCCCTGTCCGCCGTGGTGCTGATGGCCGCCATGGTGCTGGCCGGACAGCTCCCGTCATCCGCGCGCGACCGCCTGTCGTTCCGTCGGGTGGCCAGCCTGGCGCAGCGAAACCCGGACTGGCGCTGGGTGACCCGGGCGCGGCTGGCCGATGGCTTCACCGGGAGCTTGGTCGGACTGGTGCTGACAATCCTGATGTTCCTGGTGCTCAAGAACGAGCAACAGGTCGGCAACTTCAACGGCTTGATGGGACTGCTCGGTGTCGGGATCAGCCTCGGGCTGGCGGCCTTCATGAAACCCAAGCACCGAATCGCGTGCGCCCTGGTCGGTGGCGCGCTGCTGGTGCTGTCGACCTTCTTATTGCCGCTCTATCTCACGGCCTGGGCGATCGTTGGCTTCGGCTTGCTGCGCGCGGTCGGCGGTCCGTTGCATGGCAACGCGCTGGCCCCGGTCGCGCTGCAGGTGATCGACCGGGATCCAATGCCAAAGGCGATGCGCTACGACTACATCGTTCACCAGGAGCTGTGCCTTGGGATCGGGCGGGTGCTCAGCATCGGCTGCTTCCTGTTGCTTGCGACGCCTCTCGACCAGATGCTGCTGGCCCGGATCGTCGTCGTGGTGGCAGGCGCGGCCCCGATCCTGATCTGGGCGGCGTTTGCCCGGATTCCGCAGAGTGTGGCGGCTGCGGACGCCGAGAATCGCGTGCTTCCGGCTGCGGCATAAGTCCCGTTCCTAAGGTTGGCCTGGTTACGAAGGGTGCGCAGGAGGCCGTAACGGTGGTTGAAACGATTCGGGACGTTTAGTAGGTAGCGGGCAGCCGAGTGGCTGACTGCGTGAGAACAATGAAACAGTGGTTGCGGCATCAGGCGAAGCGGAGAGGCCAATCGATGGTCGAGTACGCGATCATCCTGGTCCTGGTCGGCTGTATCTGCATCGGCGTGGTGGCGGTAACCGGCAACCAGGTCACCATGACCTTTCAGGACATTCAAGAGGCACTGATGAATCCGGGCGACACCGGCACGACCGACGTCATCACCTGCCCCGACGGGACGCCGGCGGTGCTGCACGGTCACAAGTACCACTGCCACCATTAATTTGCGCCTGCCCACGACTTCTGGGACAAACGCCCATGGACCGGGACCCCGATCGCGGTCGGTGTAGGACCCCGATCCTACACCGAGCTCATCAATAAAACTGGTATCAGTTCAGGGTCTTGACTGTTAGCCGCGCACTCATTAAACAGTGCTATTAGGAGCCTCAAGGATCGGCGGAGGGAAGCCCGGTCGGGTTCTTTTGGAGGTGGCGCAGCAGGCGGGGGTTTGGTGGCCTGCGGAGGGAGTCGTAAAGATCAAAGGCCCGTGGGGGGCCGTGGGGGCCGGTAAGCCTCTGGAGATCAAAGCATGAAGAGACGAATCTTTCTCACCCTGCTCGTCGCATTGGTCGCAACGGCCGCGACGGGTCAAACCGTATCCAGGCAGGCGGCCGCCGATACCGCTCCGAACATCAATCTGGCGCTGAACCAGCTTATGCTCGCCGCCATACCGGAGCCCGCCGACGATCCGCTCCTCGACGCCACCGGGGCGCCCGTGCTCGATGCGACAGGGCACCCTGTTTCGGATCCGAACGAAGGGTTCCACAAGGTCATTGCGCAGGTGTTCGACCCCTCGAATACCCACCTGGCCCAGTCGACCTGGCTCGACGGAATCGGTTGCCCGACCTCGACAAACATTGAGTATTTTGTGCCGCCCCTGTTTGACCACACTGCGGCCGGCACGTATCAGGATGGCGCTTGCCCAACCGGCGACCCGAAGGACAAGCACAACGAGGGTCTGCTGATGGTCAAGACAGGACCGACCAACAACAACGCGTCGGCGGTCGCCGAGCTCAAGAAGGTCCGCGGCATCCATCTGACTGAGCTTGGCTACGACCTGCGAAAGACTGACCCCACCCTGGCGCAAGGATCGCACTGCGGTGCGGGCGCGCCGCGCTTCAATGTCGTGACCATGGACGGCGTGACCCATTTCGTCGGGTGCAATTCCCCGGCCGGCGTCGTGACCGATACGAGCGCCTCGAGCATGACAAACGGCGCACCGTCGGCACCACCCCAAGCCGGATGGGTCCGGCTCCGCTGGACAGCCGTACAGCTCGCAGCGGCGTTTCCGCCCATCTCATCGACGGACACGGTTAAGCGGATCACCATCGTCTTTGATGAGGGCCAGGACACCGGCCCTGACTTTTTCGGTGCGGCGATCCTCGACAACATCGACGTCAACCAAACGCTCGTCGGCCGCGGCGCTCCCGGGCCCGGCATGACTGAGGACAAGTCCAAGGACGACGACGACGACGACTAGTCGCTAATCGTTCGGATGCGTGGCGGCCGGCTGATCGCCGGCCGCCATCATTTTTCGGGTTGCGTGCGAGCGTTGCGACAGACAGCTGTCGCAGTCGTGGCCCACGATGACAGCGTGGCCATTTCAGGCGATCACCGCGCCGGCCCGATGGATGAGCTCGATGCTGCGCTCACACGGGTGGCGGGCTGGCTTCGCGGGATTGACGGCACAGCGCTGGGGGAAGGCTTGATCCAGGTCCGGGAGCGGATCGACCGAACGGAGGCGATGTTCGTCGATGGCGTCGGCCGGTTCGATCGGTCCGGTGAGTATGCCGCGGACGGGGCGCTGTCGGTCATCAACTGGCTGCGCTGGAAATGCCGCCTCTCCGGGGGCGCGGCGGCCGAGCGCGTCACCATCGCGCGCCAGCTCGATCAGCTGCCGAAGAGCGGCGAAGCGTTCGCCAACGGCGATCTCGGGTATCAGCACATGGCGCTGATCGCGCGCACGGCCGAACACGTCGGCGCGGCCGCCGTCCGCCAGGCCGAGTCGACGTTGCTGCAGGCGGCGCAGACCCATGACCCCGGCCAGTTCGCCGGCGTCACCAAAGATTTCGAGCACCGGGTGGACGCGGCGGTCGCGCTGGCCGAGGCCAACCGGGCGTACGAACGGCGTTACCTGCACCTGGGCGAGCCGCAGGATGGCCTGGTCCGGATCGACGGGCTGCTCGATGCGGAAGGCGGCGCCGTCCTGCGGACCGCCCTCAACCCGTTCATTCTGCCGGCCAGAGACGACAACCGGACGCCCGGCCAGCGGCGGGCCGACGCACTGGTCGAGCTCGGCCGTCGTGGTGCCGGCGGGAAAAACGCCGATGGCGCCGGTCCCCGCCCGCAATTGATCATCACGGCCAGCGTCGACACGCTGGCGGGGATTCCGGGGGCGCCCGCGGCACGGCTGGAGTCCGGCGCGACGGTGCCCTCGGAGACGGTGCAGCGGCTCGCCTGCGATTCCGCGATCACCCGGATCACGGGATTGGGCGAGCTGGACCACGAGATCAGCCGCGCCAGCCGCAGCATTCCGGCGGCCACCCGCCGGGCGCTGGCGACCCGCGACCGGCATTGCGTGTTTGCCAGTTGCGACCGGTCACCGGTCTGGTGCGACGGGCACCACCTGGTGTTCTGGACGAAGGGCGGTCAAACGGCGCTGCCCAACCTGGCGTTGGTCTGCCGCCCGCATCATCGCAAGCTGCATGAAGAAGGTTGGACGCTGGCCCGCCACAAGGATGGACGCTGGGTCGCGACCCCGCCGCCCCGCCGAGTCATGCCCAGCGCGCGGTCGGCCTGACCTGGGGGTGGTGGAGCGAAAGGGACTCGAACCCTCGACCCCTGCGATGCGAACGCAGTGCTCTGCCAGCTGAGCTATCGCCCCGGCCGGAATTATAGGATCTGGGCTGGGAATGCCCCGAGCCGCGGTTGTACCCAAGCGCGCTTGTTTTATTTTCATGAAGGCCGCATAGACTAAGCCTATGGCCCAGTTCCGGCCCGATCAGACGCCGCAGCCGCCGAAGGCGCCCCAAACTCCCCGCCAGCCGGGTTCCTGGTTACGCCTGGCCCTGCTCGCCGGGCTGAGTCTCTACATCGTCATCCTGCTGTCGCCCGTCCTGAGCCGCCTGGGTGGTCCGGCGCGGGCCGACATCAGCTACTCGCAGCTCAAGACCGAGATCGCCCAGGGCAACGTCAAAGATCTCGTCGTCCAGGGCCAGGACGCGCAGGGCGACTTGACCCACTCGATTGCCGGGACAAACGGCGTTTCGAACACCCAGTTCGACACGACGGTGCCGGCCAACGTGGGCTTGACCGATCCCTCGCTGATCACCCTGCTCGACCAACAGAAGGTCCCCTACTCGTTCAAACAGGACACCGGCGGCCTGGGGAGCCTGCTGATCAGCGTCCTGCCCTTCGTGGTGCTGATCGCGATCTGGATCTGGTTCATGCGGCGCAGCGGACAGGCGGCACAGGGCATCTTCTCCTTCGGCCGCAGCCGGGCGCGGATGCAGGAACCGGGGACGCCGAAGACGACGTTTCACGATGTCGCTGGGGTCGAGCAGGCGCAGTTCGAGCTGCAGGAAATGGTCGATTTCTTACGCGACCCGGCAAAGTTCCAGAAGCTCGGTGGCCGGATGCCCAAGGGCGTGTTGTTGATCGGCCCGCCGGGGACCGGCAAGACACTGCTGGCGCGTGCCATCGCCGGCGAGGCGGGCGTGCCGTTTTTCAGCATCTCCGCATCCGAGTTCGTCGAGATGTTCGTCGGCGTGGGCGCCTCGCGCGTCCGCAGCCTCTTCGAGGACGCGAAGAAACACTCGCCCTCGGTGATTTTTGTCGACGAGCTCGATGCCGTGGGACGCCAGCGCGGCGCCGGCCTCGGCGGAGGCAACGACGAGCGCGAGCAGACGCTGAACCAGCTCCTGGTCGAGATGGACGGCTTCGATCAGCGTGAAGCGGTGGTCGTGGTCGCCGCCTCGAACCGCGCCGACGTCCTCGATCCGGCCCTGCTCCGCCCGGGTCGCTTTGACCGGCGCGTCGTCGTCGATCGGCCCGATCGTCGTGGCCGGGCGGCGATTCTGAAAGTTCACACCCGGAGCGTGCCGCTGGCGCCGGATGTCGACCTCGACATCATCGCCCGCTCGACGCCGGGCCTGGTCGGTGCCGACCTCGCCAACCTCGTCAACGAGGCGGCGCTGCATGCATCGCGCACCAACCGGACGGACGTCTCCATGGCCGACTTTGAGGACTCGTTCGATCGGGTCGTCCTCGGCTCAGAGCGCAAGATCTATCTCAGCGAAGCCGAACGTCGCGTGATCGCCTATCACGAGTCGGGTCACGCGCTGGTCGCCTGGTACCAGCCGCAGTCGGACCCCGTGCACAAGATCACGATCGTTCCGCGCGGCATGGCGCTGGGCGTAACCCAATCGATCCCTACCGACGACCGGCACAACTTGTCAGAAGAATATTTAGAGGCGCGGATCGCAATGGCGCTCGGCGGACGAGCGGCCGAACAGCTGGGCCTCGGATCGATCACGACCGGCGCGCAGAACGACCTGGAGACCGCGACGGAGCTGGCGCGACACATGGTCGTGAGCTGGGGCATGAGCAAGAAGATGGGCCTCTTCTCCTTCGACGATTCGCCACAGGCCGTGTTCCTCGGCCGTGAGCTGGCTGGAAGCCCGCACATCAGCCAGCGGACGGCGGCCATCATCGACGAGGAAGTGACCCGGCTGCTCCATGAGGGCTACGAAACGGCGGAGGGCATCCTGACCACCAACCGGGCCAAGCTCGACGCGCTGGCCGCTGCCCTGATGCAGGAAGAAGTCATGGACGAAGACCAGATCGCACGGCTGATCGGACCGCGGGCACTCGAAGGCGGGATTGCGACCCCCAGGCCGTGGAAAGCTGCGGTGAGCGACGCGGGGGCTCAGGTCTAAGCCATGTCCCAGTCGCCCGAGTCGCCCGGATCGCCCGAGTCCCCGGATTCCCCGGACTCCCCGGATTCCCCGGATTCCCCCGATACGCCCCCGGTGACCGCGCTGCGGCGCCTGCCGCTGGTCCCACTGCGTGACGACGTCGTCTTTCCCAAGCTGATCGTGCCGCTGTCGGTCGGTCGGCGGACGTCGATCGCGGCCATCACGTCGGCGATGGACCGCGACAAGCAGGTGCTGCTGGTCGCGCAGAAAGACCCGCAGATCGACGACACGGTCGAGAAAGACCTCTACTCGATCGGTGCCATCGCCGAAATCAACGGGATGCGCCAGACCCCGGCCGGCGTCCAGATGCTGGTGGCCGGTGTGCAGCGAGCGCGGATCGTGCGCTTTACCCAGTTCAAGCCCTTCATCGAGGTCGAGATAGAAATCCTCGCCGACCAGGTCGGCGAGGGCCTCGAGATGGAGGCCCACATGCGCTCGGTGAAGAGCCTGTACGAAAAATACGTCGAGTCGGGCGCCGCAGTCGCCCCCGAGGTCGCCGCCACCGTGTCGAAGACGGACGATCCCGTGTACCTGGCCGACCTGGTCTCGGCGGCCCCCGACCAGACGCTCGAGCAAAAACAGCACATGCTGGAGACCCCCAACGTGCTCGAGCGGCTGAGGTTGCTCGCGCTCTTTCTGAGTAAGCAGGTCGAGATCCTCGAGCTCAAAGCCAAAATCCAGAACGAGGTCCAGAGCACGATCGGCAAGCTCCAGCGCGACCAGATCCTGCGCGAACAATTGAAAGCCATCCGCAAAGAGCTTGGCGAGGACGAAGAAGGCGCCGAGCTGCATAACTTACGGGAAAAGATTGAGGCGGCAGGCATGCCCGATGCCGTGAAAGAGCGGGCCCTGAAGGAAATCGACCGGATGCAGAGCATTCCGGCGGCCTCGCCCGAGGTCGGCATCATCCGGACCTACGTCGATTGGCTGATCGCGCTGCCCTGGGGCGCGCCGGCGGCCGAGACCTGGGACATCAAGCTGGCGGCGAAAGTCCTGGACGAAGACCACTACGGGGTCGAGAAAATCAAAGAGCGCATCCTCGAGTACATGGCCGTCCGCCAGCGCTCGCAGAGCCTGCGCTCACCAATTCTCTGTTTCGTCGGACCGCCGGGTGTCGGCAAGACCAGCCTGGGCAAGTCGATCGCGCGGGCCCTCGGCCGCAAATTCGTGCGGCTGTCGCTGGGCGGCATCCACGACGAAGCCGAGATCCGCGGCCACCGGCGCACCTACATCGGCGCGATGCCGGGACGGATTTTGCAGCAGATGAAAGTCGCCGGCGCGCGCAACCCCGTCTTCATGCTCGATGAGATCGACAAGGTCGGCGCCGACTGGCGGGGCGACCCGTCGTCGGCCCTGCTCGAAGTCCTGGATCCCGAGCAGAACCGGGACTTTTCGGATCACTACCTGGAAGTGCCGTATGACTTGTCGCAGGTGCTCTTTATCACCACGGCGAACGTCGTCGACACCATCATTCCGCCATTGCGCGACCGCATGGAGATCATCCGGCTTCCTGGGTACACGGAAGACGAAAAGATGCACATTGCCAAGCAGTTCCTGGTGCCGCGGCAGCTGCGCGAGCATGGCCTGACCGAAGAGAACCTCGAGGTGCCCGAGGATAGCTTGCGGTTGCTCATTCGCGAGTACACGCACGAGGCCGGAGTGCGAAGCCTGGAGCGCGAGATCGCGAACATCGCCCGGAAGATTCCCCGGCGCATCGCCGAAGGTGAAACTGAAAAAGTCATTGTCCAGCCCGGCGACCTGATGGGGTACCTGGGGCCGCCCCGCTTCGAGTTCGGCGTCGCCGAGCTGGAAGACCAGGTCGGCGCCGTGACCGGCGTGGCCGTCAACGAGTACGGCGGCGACGTGATGACGGTCGAGGCGATCCTGATGCAAGGCCGCGGCGAGTTCGCCCTGACCGGGCAGATCGGCAAAGTCATGGAGGAGTCGGCGCGCGCCGCCGTCAGCTACGCGCGTTCGCACGCGCTGGAACTCGGATTGAAGCCGGGCTTCTTCGAGGATCATTTCTTTCATATTCACGTGCCGGCGGGCGCGATCCCGAAGGACGGTCCCTCGGCCGGGATCACAATGGCGACGGCCGTCGTGTCCGTGCTCACCGACCGGCCGGTCCGCCGCGAGGTCGCCATGACGGGCGAGATCACGCTGCGCGGGAAAGTGCTGCCGATCGGCGGCCTGAAAGAGAAACTGCTGGCCGCGCACCGGGCCGGCATCAAGATCTTCATCCTGCCCGAGAAGAACCGCAAGGACCTGCACGAAGTTCCCGACGAAGTCAAGAGTTCGATGGAGCTCGTCCTGGTCAAGCACGTCGACGAGGTGCTCGAGAAGGCCTTGCTGCCGGCGGCCTCGCGGCCGGCGACCCCTGGGCTCGGCTTCCGTCGGCCGATCGGCGACGCGCAACCCGGCACGGTTAATTAACGTGCTGGGCCCCCGCCCTACCCTCCCCCGGAGGGGGAGGGAAATCCTTGCGGGGTCCGCGAGCCTCCTCTTCATCCTTCTGCTCCTGGCTGGATGTACCTTGCAGCCGGACGTCTCGCAGGCGGCGCCCAACGGCCGGGTGGGCGCGGCGGCGCCGCGGCTTTCGGGACAGACGCTCGACGGGTCGGCGCTGACAGTCGACTTCAAGGCGTCGAAGAGCGTCCTGGTCTTTTGGGCCGCCTGGTGCGGACCCTGCCGCAAGGAGCAGCCCGGGCTGAACGCGCTGGCGGCTCGCTACGCCGGCCAGGGCATCACCTTCTATGGCGTCGACATGCTGGACCACGACCGGGCCCTGGCGCGGGCGTTTGTCGCCGAGTTCAAGGTGCCGTATCCGAGCCTGTACGACGATGCCGGCAGCCTGACCGCCGCCTATGAAGTCGACTCACCGCCGTCGTTCGTGCTCGTCGATCAGAAAGGCGTGGTCGTCGGTCGGTATCCGGGAGAAGCCTCGCAGGCGCAGCTGGCCGCGTTAATCGATCAGAAGCTGGCTACTTCGTCCGGCGCTGCCACCGGGTCGCCTTGAGCATTTTCTTGTGCTTGTGTTTGCGCATTTTCTTCCTGCGCTTCTTGATTACCGAGCCCAAGCCCGGTCCCTTGTCGTGAGTACACCGACGGCCATGTCGCGGAACATTCTAGACGATGCCGAAGTTTAGACTGATGAGGGCGTTGATCGCCCCAGGGAGAGATACCTAATATGACTCAAGCCGTCATCGTTGAAGCTGTCCGCACCGCGATCGGTCGGCGCAGCGGCAAGTTGAGCCCCGTCCGGCCGGACGACCTGCTGGCGCTCACGCTGCGAGAGCTCGTCACCCGCGCCGGCGTCGATCCCGCCCAGGTCGATGACGTCGTGGCGGGCTGCGTCACCCAGACCGGCGAGCAGGGCATGAACATCGCCCGCGCCGCGGCCCTCATTGCCGGCTTTCCCATCGAAGTCCCGGGGACCACGATCAATCGGTTCTGCGGCTCCGGCCAGCAGGCGGTGAACTTCGCGGCCCAGGGCGTGCTGTCGGGCGCCCAGGATGTGGTCATCGGAGCCGGCGTCGAAAACATGTCTCGCGTGCCGATGGGCTCGGATGCGTCCGGCCCCGGCGAGGGCCCGGTCAGTCCCAAGCTGATGGACCTCTTCGAGATCATCCCGCAAGGCAACTCGGCCGAGATGATCGCCAAGAAGTGGGGATTCAGTCGCGCGCAGCTGGACGAGTTCGCCTACCAGAGCCACGTGAAGGCCGGTCAGGCCATCCAGGAAGGCCGCTTCAAGCGAGAGATCTTCCCCGTCCAGGTCAAACAGAACGGCAGTAGCTATGACTTCGCGATCGACGAAGGCGTGCGGATACCACCGTCCAGGGAGAAGATGTCCCAGCTGAAACCATCGTTCCAGGACGACGGTGTGGTTACCGCCGGCAATTCGAGCCAGATCAGCGACGGCGCCGCGGCCGTGCTCGTCATGACCGAGGAAAAAGCGCGCGAGCTCGGGCTCAAGCCGCGCGCGCGCATCGTCGCCCAGGCGATCGTCGGATCGGAGCCCACCATCATGCTGACCGGGCCGATCCCAGCAACACAGAAAGTTTTGAAGAAGGCCGGGCTCTCTCTGAAAGATATTGACTTGTTCGAAGTCAACGAGGCTTTTGCCCCGGTGGTGCTCGCCTGGCAGCACGAGACCGGCGCCGACATGGAGAAAGTCAACTACTCGGGTGGGGCGATTGCCCTCGGCCATCCGTTGGGGGCGAGCGGCGCGCGGCTGATCACGACCTTGCTGCACGAGCTCGAGCGCCAGGATGCCCGCTACGGGCTGAGCACGATGTGCATCGGGTACGGGATGGGCATCGCCACGGTTATCGAAAGAATCTAACTTCTCGTCCGGCGATCCGGGAAGTCGATCGGCATGCTCTGCCGGCGACGCTCGACAACGCCCGAGAGGACGAACAAGAAGATCACCTGCACCAGGAAATACAGCGCGACCATGAGGTCGATGACGGCGGTCACGGAGCCGCCCGACTGCCGGACGTCCGCGACGGCCAGGCCAAAGAACAGAAACGAACACAGGTAGGTGATCAAGGCGATGCCGTAGATCGCGTTGATCCAAAGGCGCCGGTTGGCCAGGAGCCGGTTCGGCGTTGACGGGGCGAGACGAAGGGCTGCCTTCATCACTGTCCTACCTGGTGCTGGTCCTGCCAGTTCTGGTCCGAGAGATGCGTGACGTGGTCGACCGCAGTGTTATATGTCGTCTTGATCTGGTTCCCTGCGAGCACGATGACGCTGATGCCAATCGTGGCCAGGACGATCAGCAGGAAGGCGTACTCGATCAACGCCTGGCCGGATTTCCTCCGCTCACGGCGGCGCAGGGTAGTCATGGCGGGTACGACGCTAACACCGGAATTTGGGTACGCCATCGGTCATTCGGACCCTATTGAGAACGGGTCGACTAACGGTCGCCGTTACGAGAGCCGATCGAAGCCCGGGCGCAATTGCTGATAGCTGGCCGTAAGGCTTTCGTTAAGGACTTTGGTGTCCGCGGTCACCGGCATGAAATTGGTGTCGCCATCCCAGCGCGGCACGACGTGCTGATGGACGTGGTCGGCGACGCCGGCACCGGCGTTCTTGCCGGCGTTGATGCCCAGGTTGAATCCTTGGGGTGACAGGACCTGGCGTAGCACGCGAAGCGACCGCTGCGTCAACGCCATGACGTCATTCGCCGTGGCCGCCGGCAGGTCCTCCAGGTTGGCCAGGTGCGCTTTCGGCGCGATCAGCAGATGACCGTTGTTGTACGGATAGCGATTCAGCATGACGAGACCAAGGTCGCTGCGGGTCAGCACCAGGTGCTCAGGATCGGCGGCGGCGTCCGCGGCGGCCGCCTCGCAGAAGAAGCAACCGGTGGGTTTGGGCGCTTTGATGAATTCCATTCGCCAGGGGGCCCAGAGGTGCTGCATCGCAGGAATGATAGGCGCCAGCCGCGCCGGGCTTGTCGATGCAGTTACACAAAAACGTGTATATTAGATGCGTGCCCTCGGCCATCGCCCCGTCGGGTTCGCTAAACTTGACGCTCGACCTACGGGCGTGGGGCCGTGGCGCAGCTGGGAGCGCGACTGCATGGCATGCAGTAGGTCACGAGTTCGAATCTCGTCGGCTCCACCACTCCTTTACGAGCATGGCCAGGACTGCTGCCCCCGTCTACGATCCGCAGGCGATCGAGCCCAAGTGGCGGGACGCCTGGAAGAAGGCGGGCCTGTTTCGCGTCAGCGAGGACGCCGGCAAGCCCAAGTTCTACAACCTGGTCATGTTTCCCTACCCATCCGGGCCCTTGCACATGGGGCACTTCCGCAACTACGTCATGGGCGACGCCTTTGCCCGCTACAAGGTGATGCGCGGCTTCAATGTGCTGAATCCGTTTGGCTGGGACGCCTTCGGCCTGCCGGCCGAGAACGCCGCCATCCAGAGCGGCATCCCTCCGAGGGTCTCGATTGAAGGCAACATCGCGATCTCCAAGCACGAGCTGGACCTCATGGGTGTGCTGTATGCCTGGGATCGCGAAGTCACCACCTGCAACCAGGACTACTACCGGTGGACGCAGTGGCTGTTTTTGAAGTTTCTCGAGTGGGGCCTCGCCTACAAGCAGAAGGCCGCCGTCAACTGGTGCCCAAAGGACAACACCGTGCTCGCCAACGAACAGATCGTCAACGGCGTCTGCTGGCGGTGCGGCACCAAGCCGACGAAGAAAGAGCTGGAGCAGTGGTTCTTCAAGATCACCGCCTACGCGCAGCGATTATTGGATGACTTGAAGAAGCTCGACCGCTGGCCGGATCGCGTTCGTGTGATGCAGGCCAACTGGATCGGGCGCAGCGAGGGCGCCGAGCTGGACTTCGCCGTCGAGGGGGACGGGAGCCTCCGCGTCTTCACGACGCGGCCGGACACCGTCTTCGGCGCGACGTTCATGGTGATCGCGCCCGAGCACGAGCTCGTCCAGAAGATCGTTACGCCAAACCACCGGCGCAACGTTGACGATTACATCGAGAAGACCAAAGGCGAGACCGAGATCGAGCGCCTCTCGACCGAGCACGAGAAGACCGGGGTGTTCACCGGCGCTTACGCCATCAATCCGTTTACGGACGAACGCATTCCGATCTGGATCGCGGACTACGTGCTCGCGACCTACGGGACTGGCGCCATCATGGGGGTGCCGGCGCACGACGCGCGCGACTTCGAGTTTGCTCGGAAATATCAGCTGCCGATTCGCGAAGTGATCAGTCCCTCGCTGCAGCCCTCGGGTGGTGCGCTTGACGCGGCCTTCGAGACCTACGACGGCTTCCTGGTCAACTCAGGTCCCTATTCCGGATTGAGCGTAAAGGACGGCATCGCGAAGATCATCGCGGACGCCGAGCGGCGTGGCATCGGCAAGCGGATGATCACCTTCCGGTTGCGCGATTGGTTGATCTCACGCCAGCGCTACTGGGGGGTGCCGATTCCGGTGATCTATTGCCCGGATCACGGCATCGTCCCGGTGCCGTCTGACCAGTTACCGGTGCGGTTGCCCGAACATGTCGAGTTTCGTTCGGATGGGCAGAATCCGCTGCTGCACACGCCGTCATTCGTCAACACCACCTGCCCGAAGTGCGGGAAACCTGCCCGGCGCGAGACGGACACCATGGACACCTTCGTCGACTCCTCCTGGTACTTTCTTCGCTACACCAGCGCTGGTTACGAGCAAGGGCCATTCGATAAAGCGAAGGCCGACTACTGGATGCCCGTCGATCAATACATCGGTGGCATCGAGCACGCGATTCTGCATTTGCTCTATTCGCGTTTCTTCATGAAAGCCCTCTACGACGCCAAGATGGTTTCGGTCGACGAGCCGTTCGCCGCCCTCTTTTCGCAAGGCATGATCCAGCGCAACGGGGCCGTCATGTCCAAGTCCAAGGGCAACGGCGTGGTGCCCGATGACATCGTGGCGCACTACGGCGCCGACACCGGCCGCGTGTATGAACTGTTTCTCGGACCGCCCGATCAGGACGCCGAGTGGAACGACCGCGGGGTTGACGGGGTTGCCCGCTTTCTGCATCGGGTGTGGCGGCTGATCATCGGCGAGGAGGACGAGGTCATCGCCGGCGCCGGCCCGGCATCGGTGGAGGACCTGAGTCGAAAGCGACACGAGACCATCGACAAGGTCACCCGTGACGTGGACGCCTTTCATTTCAATACCGCGATGTCCGCCTTGATGGAGCTGGCCAACGCGATGCAGGACTATTTGCAGGCCGGCGGTCAGCGCAATGAGGCGTGGGACAGCGTCTGCCGCGACATGACCCGCCTGCTGGGGCCCTTCGCGCCGCACCTGGCGGAGGAGTTGTGGCAACGGCAAGGTGGTGAGGGGCTCGTCGTCTTCCAGCGCTGGCCGGAGGTCGATGCGGTGCAGCTCAGGCGGCCCCAGGTCACCGTTGTCGTCCAGGTCGACGGACGCCTTCGAGACCGGATCGAGATGCCCTCCGGAATCGACGAGGCGGACGCCCGGGCGCGGGCCCAGGAGAGCGCCAATGTCCAACGGGCGCTCGGCAGACGGGCGGTCCGGCGCGCGGTCTACGTTCCCGACCGGCTGATCAACCTGGTCACGGAGTAAATCGCTCCGCATGCAGGACGGCGGTTCGAGGCTGGCCACCGCATTAGGTCTGGACAAGCACACAAAGACGTTGCGAACCCGCATTCTAGGCTGGCTGTACCGGCACGATTGGCAGCTCGCCGGCGTATTGGCGATCCTGGTGATCGTGGCCGTTGCGTATGTCCTCTGGCCACGACAGGCGCCGACCGCGGCCGTCACGCCGGCGGCGATTTCAGCCGATGAGGCCGATGCGGCCCAGGAGCGGACCGTCATCATCTACATCAGCGGCGCCGTGCGCAATCCCGGTCTCTACACGGTGCTCGCCACCTTGCGCGTGAGCGACGCGATCGTCGCCGCCGGTGGGCTGACGCAAGATGCTGATCCGGCCTGCATGCCGAATCTCGCCGCCCACGTAAAAGATGCGAAGCAAATTACCGTCCCCTTGCTCGGTCACTGCTCGAAAAGCAAGAAGCCAAAACTCGACATCAACTCGGCCACGCGGGATCAGCTGCTCTCCCTCCCGGGGATGGACGCCCAGCTCGCCGACGCGATCATCACGTACCGGCAGGACTTCGGTGGCTTCAACGCGCTGACGGAGCTCAAGTCGGCGATGGGACTCGATGCGACCACGTACAAGCAGCTGGCGAAGTTCTTGACCGTACCCTGAAGGGAGACCCCCCACCCCGACCCTCCCCCACAAGGGGGGAGGGAGAACGACCGCCCTCCCCCACACGGGGGGAGGGAGATCGACCGCCCTCGCCCACACGGGGGGAGGGGGATCCAGGAGACCGATGGCCCTGGTGGGGCCTGGCCGTCGTCGTCGCAGCCTGGAGCATTGGCGTCATGGCGGGCGTCCTGCTGAGCCCGCTCGTTCCCTGGTTGATGCTGATTGCGGGCCTCGCCGCCGGCGTCAGCCTCATCCGCCGAAATCTGGCATTGCTCGCGGGGCTTTCGCTCCTGGCATGTCTGCTCGGCGCCGGCCGCGGTGCCAGTTCGGGATCCGTTCAGCTGCCGGCCGGGCTCAGTGGTCAGTCGGTCGCCGTTTCGGGGACGGTCGACGACGACCCGGTCGAGCGCAAAGCCAGCCGGCGACTGACGGTCCGGCTGGATCACATCGTGACCGGCACGGCGCAGCTGCGCAGCAGCTTGCGGATCGAGGCCACGGTTTATGGCATGACCCCCGTGCACTACGGAGATCTGGTGTTGCTGAGCGGCGAGCTCCAGCAGCCGCCACGGTTCGATCAGTTCGACTACCGGGCCTACCTGGCCGAGCAGGGCATCGCCGGCGTCATGCCGTCGGCCAGGCTGGTGCGAGTCACCGCCCATGGCGGCGATCCGCTCCATGAGCTCCTGTTCAGTGCCAGGCACGCCCTGATCGACACCGTCGACCGGGCGCTTCCGGAGCCACAAGCGGCGCTGCTCCTCGGGGTTGTCTTCGGCTACCGGGCCGCGCTTCCGGCGGCCCTGCAGCAGCAGATGATCGCCAGCGGACTCATCCATATCGTCGTGATTTCCGGGCTGAAAGTCAGTTTGCTGGCGCGGATCATTCACCAGGCGCTTGGACGGCTCCTGCCACGCGCAGCGCCATTGGTTGCCGTGACCGCCATGGCCGGCTATGCGCTGCTGGCCGGGGCGTCGGCGGCGGCGTTGCGGGCGGCGGCGATGGGGATCCTGGTCGTCATCGCCGGCCGCTTGCGCCGCGACAGCCAGGTGTTTGTCGCGCTGGCCCTGACGGCGGCGGTCATGCTCGGGGTAAAGCCGGCGCTGGCTCGGGACGTGAGCTTCGAGCTGTCATTCGCCGGAACGATTGGGATTGCCGCGTTCACGGACCCGGTTGCCGCGCGGCTCCCGTGGATCCCCGGGCTCCTTCGGGATCCCTTCGCGGCGACGATCGCGGCGGAGGCTGCGACCTGGCCGCTGATGCTGGCCAACTTTCATCAGCTCTCGCTCGTTGCGCCGGCGGCCAACGCGCTGGTGCTGCCATTGCTGCCCGTCATCATGGTCGTTGGTGGTGGCGGCGCGGTCGTGGCGACGGTCATCTCCGCGTTGGGGTGGCCGGCGTTGCAAGCCGCCGGTGCCATCGCCAGCTGGTTTCGAATCGTCATCGAGTCGCTGGGCAGCCTGCCCGTCGCCGCCGTCGTGGCGCCCTATTTCCCTTCGCGATGGCTGGCCGCCGCCACGATCCTGAATGGCGGCGCGCTGGCCGCCATCAAGCTGCGGCAATTCTTCTGGCAGCGCAGGGTCTGGACGGCCTTCGCAATCGCCGGGCTGCTGGCCGTCGGCCTGCTGTTGATTCAACCCGATGGCCGGGTCCATGTCTACGCCCTGGACGTCGGCACCGGGTCGGCGGTCCTGGTGCGGACCGCGAATGGTCACCAGGTCCTGATCGACGCCGGTCCCGACGCCGATCGGTTCGCGCAGGCGATCGGCCGAGCGCTGCCCCCGACGGCCAGGACGATCGATCTCTGGCTGATCACCGGCGGCCGACGGCAGCAGATCGGCGCCGCGATGAGCGTGCTGCAACGGTTCCAGGTCGGGCGTTTGCTCATCAGCGATCCCGATCCCTGGAGCGTCACGCTCCGAAACGTGGTCGATCAAGCAACGGTGGCCAGCGTCGCCGTCACGGTCGGTGCGGCACCAGTCGAGGTCGACGGTGTGCAATTGCAACCGGCGCCCGACGGCCGGACCTGGGTCATCCGTGCCGGAGCAGCGGCGCTGGCGGTGATTCCCGCCGACGGCGCCTGGCATGGGAATCCAGCGCCGCTCTCGCGTGCCATCTTCACAAACGGCGGTCCGCCGGACTGGGATCCGGTCGCCGCACCCTGCCTCGCCGTTGTCCAGGTGGCGCCGCGCCGGGTCGACGGCCTCCCGACCCGACTTTTCCTGGAAGCCGTCAGCCGGTGTCAGATCCTGCGGCCGGACCAGGTCGGGACGGTCGAGTTGATTGCGGCGCCATCCGGCTTCATGCCGGCCGCGTGAATCGGCAGGTGGTCTTTAGCCCCCCGAGCGGACTCAGATAATCGTCGCCCAACCCCCCACGGCGAGGTGACGGTGATCGCGGCTCGGTAATGGAAATCGCGCCCCCAAGACGCCTGTCGCAACTTGGCCGGAGCGCATTGGACTGACCTGATCTCAACGTTCCAGCTTGTAAGGGGCGTAATGCTTTCCGTAAGGCGGCGGGGGCGAGGGGCAAACGGCTTGGGCCAGACCGTGACCGAGTTCGTCATTGTCATGCCCGTGCTGTTCATGCTCATGCTCGGGGTGCTGGACGGCTGCCTCGTCATGTTCAGCGTGGGAACCGCTCGCTACGCCACCGTCCAGGGCGCCCAGCTGGCCGCCCAGGTCGGCAACGCCACCACCGCCGATGACCAGCTGATCGCGGTGATCCGCGACCGCATCGGAACGACCGGCATCTTCTCGGTGACCGAGGTCGACATCTACAAGCTCGACCAGGATGCGAACGGGAACCTGGCACCCGACCCCGTTTTCTTCAACCGGTACCGGCTTGACGGTACCCCGATGATCCCCGAGCCGTGGCCAGCCGAATCGCGCAACGTTGGCAATGGGACCACCGACTTCCTCGGCGTGACCGTCCACTTCACCTATACCTGGAAGGCTGGCTTCCTGGCGCCGCTCGGTTCGATGCGGAGCACGGCCACCCACTACATCCGGCTGGAGCCGCAGAGCTACTGAGATGCGCGCAACCCTCCGCTTCCGCGGCGATCCGGTTCGGGACCATCGGGGGCAGTCGCTGGTGGAGCTCGCGATCCTGACGCCGCTGCTGGCCATGCTGCTGATGGGCGGCTTCGACGCCAGCGTCATGATCTCGGACAAAGTCACCTCTGGCTCTGCGGTACGCCAGGGAGCCCGCCTGGCGGCTGAGCTCGGTGGATCGCAAACAAACCCGGGAACGACGACGACCGCCATCGACATGCAGATCGTCCACAACATCCAGGCGATGGCGGGCGGGATGACCTCCGCCACCATTCAGGAAATCGATATCTACTTGCCCACCCGGCCTGACGGGAGTTACCAGCCGGGCACCGACCTGGTGGACCAGTACCTCGTGAGCGCGGGTGGTGGAGTAACGGCCGGAACGCAGACATTCCCGATCACGAACCGGAGGCAGACGCCGCCTAACGAAACCTCCATTGGCGTCCGGTTGGTCTGGCGCTACAGCCCTCCGGCCGGGATCTTTCCGAGGAACATGACCCTGTCCGACTACTCCGTGATGAAGGCAGCGCCGATCCTGGGATGAAACCGAAGCCCGCGCCGGCGTTGAACCACGGACTCGAGAGGCGGGCGCTTCGCTCGAAGCTCGGGCAGGGAATCGTCGTGGTCGCCCTGGCCGGCACCCTGTTGATCGGCGGGGTCGGCCTGGGGGTCGACATGTTGGTCGGTTACTTCTACAGCGTCGCCACCGAGCGCGCCGCCGCGGCCGCCGCGCTGTCGGGGGTGGTCTTCATGCCTGACCAGTTCAGCCCAAGCAATGCCATGCCGCCAGGGTCCCGCAACGATGCGACCGACCGCGCGCTCGACGAAGCCCGGCGCAATGGTTTCGACAACCTTGACACGGTCAACGGGATCGCCGTCACCCCCGCCGCGGTACCGGGCTACCCGAACCGTCTCCAGGTGAGCGTCCAACGCACGGCACCCGTGTTCTTCATGCAGGCGCTGGGTTTCCGCCCCTACGTGGTGAAGAAGACGGCGGTGGCCGCCTACCTGCCGCCCATCTCGCTCGGCGAGCCTGGGAGCCAGCTGGGAAGCACCCTCGGCGATCTGGGTCGCACCAGGTTCGTCTTCATGCGGACGGAAGGCTGGGGTGCCGACCGGGGGTATGGCGATGCCTTCACGCCGAGCCCGTTCAATCCACCGGCAACCGCCGGCGCCACGGACGACGTGCACCAGATCAGCTACGTCAACGGGACCGAGGCCATGGACCCGACCCTGTCCGACCGCGGGGGATACAACTACCGGATCACCATCCCCAGCGGAGCACCGGGTGGGGTGGTCCAACTGTACAACGCGGCGTACGGCCCCGATGGCTACGGCGCGGCGGCAAACTTCTGCGATAACAACAACCAGAACCCGGCACTGCGCACCTGCTCGACTGGTGGCATCACCTGGTATCACGAGGACGACGACATGGGCGGCAGTAACGCCTCGAACTACCCGGCGATGCGATACAGCCTCTACCGGGTCAACAACCCCTTCATTCGGAGCAGCGACGTGCTCCTTTCGCAGCTGACGGTCTATCCCATCGATGCCAGCAACTGGTCGCAAGGGTCGAATCAGTACCTCATCATGGGTGGCGCGAATCGCGGTCGAACGGTGACACAGCGATACTCCGGTGGTCTCCCAACCAACATGCTCATCTATCACAACTGGATTGACGTCGCCACCTACACCGGGCTCCAGGACGGCGGCCTGGTCGGCTTGCAGCAGACGGCTGCGTTTAGTACCTATGACCAGAACGGCGTCCTGGTGCCGGGCAGCTACCGGTTGCGGGTCGACACGATGGACAACAACGGGCGCAGCTTCACCACCTCGACCACGATCGGTAAGAAGGGATACGCCGTGCGCACGGTCAACGGCGACGTCAACCGGACCAGCTGCAGCAGCTGCAGGGTGGCGGCCTGGGACGACATGTGTTTCTTCACCCCGTTCGACGCCGGACTGGGTGGAAGCTTCACCATGAACCTGTTCCAGCTGACCCGGGACTACGCCGGACTGACGGTCACCATCGACCTCTGGGACGTCGGCGACCTCTTCAGTTCGAGTGGCACGGTCGCCATCAACATCCTGGACCCATCCCGGGCCGTGGCCAGCTCGCCGTTAGGGATCAACATCTATGACCTTGGCCAAAAGCGGTCCAATCTCGCGACCCGGCAGTATACGGTCTGGGCCAGCGCCGCCAGCAACCGGCTGGCCTCCTTCGTCGCCCAGGACACTCGCATTGGCCTGTCAGCCGACAGCCAGTGGATTCACCTCGAGATTCCGATTCCGCCCTCCTATAACCCGGCTCAGGGGCAGGATTGGTGGAGCCTGCAATACGTCACGGGTCCAGGCACCATCACCTACGACACGGTGACCGTGGCCGTCGGCCTGAAGGGCGGCCCCGTCCATCTCGTGCCCTGAGTTGTCGTAATTACTGCTAGCGCTCCAGACTGCACATCCGGTGCCGCCTATTGACTGTTAGGCGCCAGTCGCACTAGTCTTTTTCCCGTCACAGCGGAGCTCGCTGAGGGAGCGAGCCCAGGTTCATCGGGAGGGACGCCAGATGAGGCAGCAGATCAGTGTGTCATGGATCGAGCGCGCGAGAAGGGTTCGCGCAAGACGGTTGGCCGCGATGATGACGCTTCCGGTCTTGCTGCTCAGCATCGTGCTGGGTTCGTCGGCGGCCGCCAGCACCGGCCCTGCCTACCTCGACGCCAACCAATCGATGGCGAACCGCGTCAACGATCTGCTGTCACGCATGACACTGGCCGAGAAGGTCGGCCAGATGGACCAGATCGAGGTCACCCAGGTGACGGACACGAATAACAGCTGCACCAGCCAGGGCGGCTTCAACGATCCCAACCCGGTCTGCGAGCAGAAGATCTTTGTCGACAACCAGGTCGGCACCATCCTCGCCGGCGGGACGGACATCCCGATCGACACGACCCACTCCGGGGGCACCGGCAACACCGGTAAGGATTGGGCCAACGAGTACAACGCGATGCAGCACTTTGCCATCGAGCATTCGCGGCTGCACATGCCGGTCCTCTTCGGCGTCGACGCCGTCCACGGCTTCGGGCATCCCTTCCAGGCGCCGCTCTTTCCGCAATCGATCGGCATGGGTGCGACCTGGGATCCGGCTGCCGCGCAGGCCGGTGGCGCCGTCACCGGCAGCGCGCTAATCGCCACCGGCTGGGTCTGGGACTTTGCACCCGTCCAGGACCTGTCGCGTGACAACCGGTGGGGCCGCACCTACGAGACCTGGGCCGAGCAACCGGTGCTCGCGGCCGCCCTGGGCGCCGCCAATGTCCAAGGACTGCAGGGCGCTGGCGGCGCTGACTCGCTGAGGGTCACGGCCACGGTAAAGCACTTCGCCGGATACTCCGAGTCGATCAACGGGCACGACCGGGCCGAGGCCCAGCTGCCGATCCGATACCTGCAGGATGTCTTTCTGCCGTCCTACGCGGGCGCCATCGACGCCGGCGCCGGCACCGTCATGGTGGACTCCGGATCGATCAACGGGATCCCGGCCACCGCGTCGAAGTTCCTCCTCACGACCGAGCTGCGGCAGCGCCTCGGTTTCAAGGGCGTGATCATCAGCGACTTCGGCGACGTGGGAGCCCTGGCCAGCACCTATCACGTGACGCCTGATCTGGCGGGTGCGATTGCCAAGGCGGTGAACGCTGGTGTCGATGTCAGCATGACGCCGTTCAACGCCGACCAGTTCCAGGCCGCCATCCTGAAAGATGTGCAGACTGGGGCGATCTCGAGGGAGCGGATCGACGAGTCCGTGAGGCGGATCCTCACGCTGAAATTCAAGCTGGGGCTCTTCGATCACCCGTACGTCGACGCCGGCAAAGCCAACGCCGCGGTCACCGCCGGCCGAGAGGCCACGCTGCAGGCGGCCAGGGAATCGATCACACTTCTGCGCAATCAGAACACCGCCCTGCCGCTTTCCAAGAGCAGCAAGCTGGTCGTCACCGGACCCAGTGCCGACTCGATGACCAATCAGCTGGGTGGCTGGAGCGTCAGCTGGCAGGGCGTCTTCGGCGCCGGTCACGTGTGCTGCATGGGGCCAGCCGACCAGATCCCGCCCGGAACCACCGTCCTCAAAGGGCTGCAAGCCCAGGACCCGGCCGTCGTCTACGCGCCGGACCAGGCGACGGCGGTCGCCGCCTCCAGCACGGCTGACGCGATCGTGGCCGTGGTCGGCGAGAAGGCCTACGCGGAAGGGCTGGGTGACAATCCGTCGCCGGCGCTCCCGGCCGACCAGAAGTCGCTGATCAGCGCGCTGCGCGCGACGGGCAAGCCAGTGATCGTGGTCGTCATCGCGGGCCGCCCGATCGGGCTCGGATCGAATGCCGAAAACGCGAACGCGATCCTCATGGCCTACCAGGGGAGTACGGAAGCCGGCGCCGCTGTGGCCGACGCCATTTTCGGCAACATCAACCCGAGCGGCAAGCTGCCGGTGAGCTGGCCATCCGACGCGGCGACGACGGGCGGAGACTTCAACGGCGGGGCGCCCTCACCGCTGGGTGACCAGCCGAAGTTCTTCGACCTGTTGCCGGCCACCAGCTTCGGCCAAGGCTCGGGCTACAACCCGCTGTATCGCTTTGGCTTCGGGCTGTCCTACACGACCTTCACGACCAGCGGGCTGACGACGCAGTCAACGGTGTCGTCAGATGGCAAGCAGACCGCGACCTTCACGGTGACCAACACGGGAACGCGTGCCGGAACGGAGGTCGTTCCTGTCTACGTCCACCAGCCAATCAGCGACGTCGTCGTGCCACCCCAGCGGCTGGTGGGCTTCGCTCGCGTCACGCTCAACCCCGGTCAGTCGCAGACGGTGCACCTGTCATTCCCGGTCTCGGTGCTGGCGGTGACGCCCGGCGACATCGAGGCGACCGCACGTCCGAAGGTCGAGCCCGGCGCCTACCAGCTCCAGGTTGGCAGCATGACCGCGAACTTCACGGTGACGAGTAGCGGCCACGAAGACGGATAGATAGGTCGGCACGCGCGGGTCTCGGTGGGAGCTGTTCTCATCGGGACCCACGCAGCCGTTTGGCTTACGGGAGTGGCAGCTTCGCCAGCGTGCCGTCGACGTAGTTCGCCACCCACAGCGCGCTGGCCCCCAGGGCGAACAGTTGCGGTCGTCCGCCCGTACGCAGGGCTGTCGAGATGACATCCGTTTGCGGGTCGAACCTGGCCACGAGGTTGTCGAGCGGCGCGCTGATCCAGACGGCGTTGGCGTCGGCCACCAGGGCGGGCCACTCCGGGCTGCCCACCTCGAAGTTGCCGACGACCCGGTTGGTGCGGACATCGATCTGCGTCAGGTACCCGTCCTGGTTCGCCACCCAGAGGTCGGGGGCCAGGTAGGTGAGGGCGCTACTGATCGGGTGACCGGTCGGGATCGTGGCGACGACCTGCCGGGTCACCGGATCGATCCGGTAGATGGTGGTTGGCTCGAGCAGGCTGGCGACCCAGACTGACCCGCCGCCGACGGCGACGCCGACCGCCACACCGCGGATCGGGACCGTCGTCAGGGCCTCGTTGCTCGTCGATGTCAGGCGCACGACTTGTCCGGGACTGATTGGGGCGGTGGCGCCGCGCTCGAAGCCCGATGACAGGGTCACCCACACCGAGTCGTCAGCCGCCGCGATCGCGCTGGGCCGGAGATCGATGCCCAATCGAAGCGGGATCTCCCGGATGACCTGGCCGGTGGCGCCGTCAACGCAGATGACCACGCCGCCGAGGTCGTCGGTGACCCAGATGAAGCCTCCCTGGGCGACGACGTGAGAGGCATGCGCGCCGACATGCAGTCGCTTCATGACCCGGGACGTGCGGGGGTCGATCCGAACCAGGTTGCCCCGCTCGTACTCAGTTGCCCAGATCGAGTCGGCACCGACGGCCACTCCGAAGGGATGCTGTAAGCCTGAGGTCATTGCGCTCCCGGCCGGCATCGTCGATCCGGCGCCGGCGACGCCGGCGTTTACCTGCGGCGCGCTGCTCGGCCCAAGTCCGGATGGAACCGGAGTGCAGGCGACCAGCAGGACCGTCAAAGTGCCAAGCAGCCAACCGAGCCTGAGCCTGGTCACGTCTGGGTCACCCTCGAGGCGGCGCTGACGGCCTCGGTCTGTTCGGCCAGCAGACTGAAGGCGAGCACCGGCCGGTGAAAGCCTTTGAGCGTCAGCGGCCCGATCGGCTGGGCGGAGACGGAGCCCTCGACCGCGGCGTAAGCCCGTGGTCCCAAAAGGATCTGCCCGCCCTGCGCCTCATCACAGAGTCGCGAGGCGAGGTTCACGACGCTGCCAACGGCGCTGTACTCCCAGCGTGCTTCGAAGCCGATCTTGCCCAATGTCGCGTAGCCGGCCGCGATGCCAATCCCGAGGTCCAGGTCGTAGCCGCGCTTCCGCCAGCCGACGGCCAATTCGCGGAAGCGGGCCTGCATCGCCAGCGCCATCTGCACAGCTCGCATCGTCGGTTCGGCGCAGGGCAACGGGTCGTTGAAGATCGTCATGATGCCGTCGCCGGCAAACCACTCCAGCGTGCCCTCGAATCGAAACACCAGCTGGCCGAGCTCGCCATGAAATTCCGCCAGGACGCCCATGACGTCCTCGGGCTCGGCGGTTTCCGAGAATGCGGTAAATCCCCGGAGGTCGCAGAACACGACCGTGATCTCGCGACGGTGACCATCGAGAAGGGCTTCGCTTTTTGACGACTCGATCAGGTCAGCCACCTGGGGCGATAGGAACCGGCGGAGCCGGCTGAGCCGCTCGAGCTCGTCAACCTGGGCTCGAACGCGCGCCTCGAGCGTTTTGTTCCAGTCGGCGAGCTCGGCCGCCTGGGCCAGGATCGTGTCGTGATAGGCCTTGATCCGAATCAGCGACCTGACCCGGGCGAGCAGCTCCGGCTGATCGAACGGCCGGGCGATGAAGTCATCGGCGCCCGCCTCGATCGCACTGGCTTTGTCCTGGTCGCCGGACGAGGTCATCATGACAACCGGGAGCAGTCGGGTGCCGGGTTCCCGCCGGATCCGCAGGCAGACCTCGAGGCCGCTCATGTCCGGCATCACGATGTCGAGAAGCACGAGATCCGGCTTTTCGCCGCTGATTTTGTCCAAGCCTTCTTGCCCGGATCCGGCGACGAGGACTCGATATCCTTGCGGGCTGAGCACGGCATCGAGGAGCCGGGCATTTTGCGGCGTGTCATCGACGATCAGGATCGTGGCGCGGGTTTCCACTATCGCTCCCGCCGCGCCCGCTCGCAGTGCGCGCGGACCTGGTTGGGAAACTCCTTGATGTCGATCGGCTTCGTCATATAGCCATCGAACCCCGCGCCGAAGAATCGGTCGCGGTCCGTCGACATCGCCGACGCGGTGAGGGCAACGATCGGAATCCCGGCGGTGCCGGGATCCGCCCGCAGCTGCTCCAGGGCGGTCACGCCATCGATCCCGGGGAGCTCGATGTCCATCAGGATCAGATCGGGACGGGACGACCGCGCGATGTCGACCGCGGCCTCGCCGGTCCCCGCCTCCAGCGTCTGAAACCCGCTGAACTGGAGGACGTCGCGAGCCAGCTTGAGGTTCTTTTCGTTGTCTTCCACGATCAGGATCACCCGCCCCCCGGACGTGGCCGTCACGAGATCACCTGCGCGCTTGGGACCACGGAGTGCTCTTGGTCGCGAGCCTCGCCATTTTGGGATGGCGGCCGTAGTGGCAGCGTGAACGTAAACGAACTCCCAGCACCCACCCGGCTCTCCACCCAGATGCGGCCGCCGTGCATCTCGACGAATCGTTTGGCCAGGGCCAGGCCGAGTCCGGTCCCCTCGATCGCCTTGCCCGGGCCGGCCTGCTGGAATTCCTCGAAGATTCGATTCTGGTCCTCGGCACGGATGCCGATGCCGGTATCGGTGATCGAGATTTGGATCGCGTCATCGATCAACGCGGCGTCGAGCGTCACGCGTCCGCCCGCGGGCGTGAACTTCAGCGCGTTGGAAAGCAGATTGAAGAGGATCTGTTTGACGCGTCGCTCGTCGGCGTCGATCTCGCCGATCCCCGGCGCAACCGCGAGCGACAGCGTGATCCCCTGGCGGGTCGCTCGCTCGCGAACGAGGCTCACCGCGTTCTGGAGCACGAATCGGAGATCGAAGGACCCGGGCTGCAGCTCCATCCGGCCGGCCTCCACTTTGGAGATGTCCAGGATGTCATTGATCAGGGACAGTAGGTGGCGTCCGGAGCCCAGGATGTCGTGAAGGTATTCCTTCTGCTTGGCATTGATCTCGCCAAACATGCGCTCGAGCAGCACCTCGGAAAACCCGATGATCGCGTTCAGCGGTGTCCGCAACTCGTGCGACATGTTGGCCAGGAAGTCCGATTTGTGCTGGCTGGCTGCCTCCAACTGCGTGACCGCTTCCGCAAGCTCACGCGTCCGCTCGGCGACCTGCTGCTCGAGGCTGCCGTACGACTGGCGCAACTGGACCGCCATGCGATTGAAGGTCTCGGCGAGTTCCTCCAGTTCATCGCCGGTACGAATCTCGATTCGCTGATCCAGGGTGCCTGAGCCAATCCGGGAAGCTGCGGCATTAAGCGCTCGGATCGGATGCGTCATTCGACGGGCGAACCATATGCTCAGCAGCAACGCCAGGATAAGGGCAAGCAGCAGGAGGACCGCTGTCAGGGCTAGCGACTGGTAGACGGGCGCGAAGGCTTCGGCCGCTGGCTGCTCGACAAAGACTGACCAACCGAGCGCCTGAATGCTGTGATGGGCCGTGAGAACGGTTCGTCCCTGGATGTCTTGGGCCGTCGTTGCTCCGGCCGATGTCCTGCCCGGCGCCTCGATGGCTGCTCGGACCTGTGGCAGGAAGGAGAGGTCGGTCACTTTGGAGCCCGGGTACGCGATCGCGATTCCGCGCGAGTCGACGACGTAGGCGCGACCGGATGGTCCCTGCCTGATTCCCGAGATCACATCGCGGATGAAGCTGAGGTTGATGACGGCGACGGCCACGCCGCCGGTGGCTTGAGATCGCATCGCGATCGTCATGTTTGGCTGCGCCTCGCCCAACTGGCTGACGCAGTCAAGCACGGCTGTTGGGATAGAGGTCTCGTTTACTGAGCGGTCATAACTCAGGTGTGAACAGGGTTCCTGGAAGAAGACGGGTCCATAAAACGGCTGGCCGACAGCTGCTGGATCCGCGATCTCCCAAAGAGGTGTGTCGGCGAATTGCGACAGAATGTGCGGCGGTGAGAAGCGTGTGACCCGGACTTGAACCTTCGACGGAGCATCCAGGTAGCGAATTTCTGTGAACGAGGGAGCCTGACGCAGAAAGCTCTCGTACTGGTCCTTCCGCTGGTCCACCGATAGGCTCGCCGGCGTGTACCGCACCATTCCTGCGAGCTGCGCCGTCGTCTCTGCCATGAATCGCTCGATGGTCAACGCCGCGGCCGCCGCATTGTCCCGCGCGCTAGTCAGAACGCTCTGCTGCCTGTCCTGATACGACAAGTAGGCTTGAATGCCGTTGCTGACCAGTAGGGCGCCGACGAGCAGGCCTACGAAAACCAGGGCGTACTTGCGAAACAAGCCGCCCCGGCGTCCGCCCCCTCTCCCTGAATCGCGCAGCAGCTTCCCCTCCCCGGGCCCAGCTATACGCCGTTTGAGGGCGAACGTCAATCGCTTGACGCCGCCCTCGCCTCGCCTCACCTCGTCATGATTAGCCGCGCGGCTGAAGCGCCGGCCGGGTCGAAGCGCTCCGCCGCCAGAAGTGCGCCAGATTCAGACGGATGAGCGCTGAACGGGCGGCTTTACGCTCCTTCAGCACGTCGGACACCCGGTGCAGCCGTTCGGCGTCCCGGTGCGTGTCTTGCATTTTCAACTGGGTCAGCAACTCGGGTCCGCTCATGCCGTACATCTCATTCCTCCCGCAGTGTGGTCTCGACGGCAGCAGG
>Ga0209526_10000172_pt1 | contig 39293 bp, 33 predicted proteins | sample JacPinW_OM2H0_M1_FD_188566 | JGI IMG/M metagenome (GOLD analysis project Ga0209526, IMG submission 188566) | Forest soil microbial communities from Algoma, Ontario, Canada - Jack Pine, Ontario site 1_JW_OM2H0_M1 (SPAdes) (version 2) | ecosystem: Environmental > Terrestrial > Soil > Boreal... | reverse complement strand
CCGCAAAGTCGGGGGAGTACCCGGCCGGGGCCGGGGGAGGGGGTCCTTGGAGGGCTGTAACTGAACTCCTATGTGTCGATCTGGGCTCTTTGCAGGCGGCCGGAGTAGTCGACGTAGATCGACTTCCATTCAGTGAACTCGTCCATGGCGGTCGAGCCGGCTTCACGGTGGCCGTTGCCGGTCTGCTTCACGCCGCCGAAGGGGAGCTGGATCTCGGCGCCGATGGTCGGCGCGTTGACGTAGACGATGCCCGCCTCCAGCTCACGCATCGCGGTGAATGCGCGGCGCACGTCGTTGGTGTAGATGGATAGCGAAAGCCCATAGATGGTCGAGTTGGCGTACTCGAGTGCCTGCTCCAGCGAGTCTGCGACCAGCACCGACGTGCTGGGGCCGAAGATCTCCTCGCGGGCCACGCGCATCTCCGGCCGGACGTCGGTGAAGATCGTCGGGGAGTAGAACCAACCCTCGCCCAACGGTCCCTCGCCGAGCACCTCGCCGCCCGTCAGAACCGTTGCCCGCTCCTCGCGCGCGACTGCCGTGTACCCGTGCACGCGCCGGAGCTGCCGCTCGTTCACGATCGGGCCCACCTGCACTCCTTCCTGGAGCCCGTCTCCCACCCGCAGCCCCTCCGCCCTCTGCTTGAGGGCGTCCACGAAGTCCGCAGCGACGCCTCTTTGCACGATCATCCGCGAGGCCGCGGTGCAGCGCTGCCCGGTTGTTCCGAAGGCTGCCCAGACGGCACCGTCCACGGCCAGCTCCAGGTCGGCGTCGTCCATCACCACAATCGCGTTCTTGCCGCCCAGCTCCAGGCCGACACGCTTCAGTGAGCGACCGCATTCGGTCGCGATCTGCCTCCCCACCTCCGTCGAGCCGGTGAAGCTGATGCAGCTCACGTCCGGGTGGGCGACCAGGGCCGCGCCGGCCTCCTCGCCTGTGCCCTGCACCAGGTTCAGCACCCCGGGGGGCAGCCCCGCCTCCAGCAGCACCTCCACCAGCCGCTGGCCGCAGAGCGGCGAATCTTCGGCCGGCTTGAAGACGATGGCGTTGCCGGCCATGAGCGCGGGAAAGAGCTTCCAGCTGGGCACCGCGACCGGAAAGTTCCAGGGCGTGATGATCCCGACCACGCCGACCGGCTCGCGCCAGGTGAAGCAGAACTTGTCTGGCAGCTCGGAGGGAATCGCCTCACCGAACGGGCGGCGGCCGAGGCCGGCGGCGAAGAACGCCATGTCGATGGCCTCCTGCACGTCTCCCCGGGCCTCCTCGACGACCTTGCCCATCTCACGCGTCATGGTCCTGGCCAGCTCTTCCTTTCTTTCCTCAAGGAGCAGACCTGCCCGCAGGACAATTTCGCCCCGGCGCGGTGGAGGCGTGGCTCGCCAGACCCGATAGGCGGCGCGCGCGGTCTTCACCGCCGCGTCCATGTCCTCCGGTCCGGACCGCGGGAAGGCGCCCAGGAGCTCGCTCCAGCGGGCTGGGTTGCGGTCCTCGAAGGTCTCGCCTGAGCGGGCGGGCGCCCACTCCTCGCCGATCAGGTTCAGAAAATGCTCGGCCATTCCAACTGCTCCAACCACGGCGCAACGCCAACAGGCCCGAGCATAGCCACCCCGGCGACCCCACTCGCCACCGGCCTTTTTTCGGCATGAGCGACTGTTCTGTCCACCCCAGCCGTCGATATGGCGATGGAAGAGCGCTGCGACGTCGTTCGGCTGAAGATCGGTCACCTGAGAATCGCCGCCCGCCTCGGCGCCTGCCTCTCTATGCTCGCTCTGGAAGCCGCGTTGTGGTCGCCCACCACCGAAGCGGCCGACGTCCAGCCCGCACCCCCGGCGGTGCACCACCCGATCCAAAAAGCCCCTCCGAGCCGCCGCGTTGCTCCGGCCGGCCCGGCGCCGCAGGGCTACATTCCTTGCGACGTCACGAGGGCCTATCACCTGGACCTGATGCACGCCGCCGGGTTCACGGGGGCCAATCAGAAGATCGCCATCATCGCCGCCTTCGACAACCCGAATGTGGGGGCGGACCTGCACGCCTTCGACATCGCCTTCGGCCTACCGGACCCCGCGTTCCAGATCGTCAACATGGGGCCTCCCAACACTGCCACAGGCACGGGATGGGATACCGAGATCGACTTGGACGTCGAGTGGGCCCACGCCGCCGCGCCGGGTGCCGCCATCACTCTCGTCGAGGCGGCCACCGATCACCTCAACTCGACACAAAACCCCCAGGTCGGTCTGCTCGCCGCGGTGGACTATGCCGTCCAGTTTGCTCACGCCGACGTGGTGTCCATGAGTTGGGGAGGCATCGAGTTCACCGGGGAGACGGTGCTGGACACGCACTTCCCGTCGACCGACCCGACCAGCAACAAGCCCATCATGTACACGGCCGCCGCCGGCGACAGCGGGTTTGGGACCATCTGGCCGGCCGTCTCGCCGGCCGTACTGGGCGTTGGCGGCACCAGGCTCGCCCCTTCAGCAGTCGGCAACGATACGAATCAGACGCACTTCGGCTGCTCCGGGATGAGCACGACCCCCGGAGTCACATCCCAGAACGAGACGGTGTGGGGAGGAGGCCCTGCCTGCGTTCAAGGTAGTTGTCCGGGTACGGGCGGCGGCATCTCGAACTTCGAACCCAGGCCGACCTGGCAAAACAATCTCGGACTGAGCAGCGGGGGCCGCGCCACGCCCGACGTGGCCATGCTGGCAGACCCTTCAACCGGGGTGGCTCTCTACTCGGACGGGTCCTGGTCGGACTTCCTGCTGGGCGGAACCAGCCTCGGCGCGCCGCTCTGGAGCGGCGTGATCGCGCTCCTCAACCAGCAGCGCATCGCCCAGGGCCTCAGCAACCTCAACGTGACCTCCAGCAGCTCCTGGGCCTACCAGACGACGGCGCTCAACGACATCGTGACCGGCAACGCGCCGAGCTCGCCGTCCGACCCCTGCCTCAGCTCGGGAGCGTGCACTGCACACAGTGGCTACGACCAGGTCACCGGCCGCGGGAGCCCCATCGGCACGCTCCCCTGGGAACCGCTGCAGGGACCGATCACCTCGGCACCGGATGCCGCGGCGCAGGGCGGAGGGCGCCTTGACGTCTTCGCCAGGGGGTCCGACAACGCCCTCTGGCAGCGCACCAGCAACGGCGGTCAGTGGGGGGGCTGGCAGTCCCTGGGGGGAGTGCTGACGGCCGCGCCTGGAGTTGTCGCCTGGAGTCCCGGACGCCTCGACGTGTTCGTCCGCGGCAGCGACAACGCGCTCTGGCACAGGTGGTGGACCACCGCGGGCTGGAGCGGCTGGGAATCCCTGGGCGGCGTCCTCAGCTCAGGCCCCGCGGTGGCGTCCTGGTCATCCGGCAGGCTGGACATCTTCGTACGCGGCAGCGACCAGGCGCTCTGGCACATGTCGTGGGACAGCGTCCGCTGGACCCCCTGGGAGTCGCTCGCAGGAGTCCTGTTGCCCTTCGATCCAGGCGCCGTCTCCTGGGGTCCGAATCGGATCGACATCGTGGTCCGGGGGAGCGACAGCCAGATGTGGCACAAGTCGTGGGACAGCGTCCGCTGGACCCCCTGGGAGCCCCTCGGAGGGTCGCTCACCTCAGGCCTGGGCGCCGCCTCGCCTGGCGCTTCACAACTGGACCTCTTCGGGCTGGTCGCCAACGGCGCGCTTCAGCACAAGGCCTGGGCGGGACGCTGGGGCGTCTGGCTCGATCTCGGCGGTCCGTGGGCGTCGGATCCCGGAGTCGTCTCCCAACGGAACGGGACCGTCGACGTCTTCGAGCGGGGCACCGACGGGCAGCTCTGGCATACCACGATTCCCTCCCCCCTGACTTGATCCGGAGTCTGTCTTCCTCCCCTTCTGGACCCCTTCTGGACCCCTTCTGGGGGAGGGAAAATACGAGTGATGAGTGCGGACCGTTTGGAAGACCTCTCCGCCCGGATCCGCGACGCGCGTGCTCGGTTCGAGCCGCTCCACCGCCAGCTGGGCGCGCACCTCGAACGGTGCGAGCAGTGCCGCCGCGCCGACTCGCTCCAGGGCCCCCCGGCGCCGTTCTGCCCGGCGGGGGACCAGCTCCTCAGGCGAATGGCGCAAACGCGCTTCGACATGCACATGGCCGCCACTCGGCTGATGGCGCTCGAGGGTCGCTCGGGTCCGGCGCCGATCCAGCGGTCTCGGCCTGAGAGGAGCGCGGCATCGGGTTCTCGTCAGAAGTCGGGGCGGCGGCCCTGGACGACCAATCCCAGGCACCGGCCCTATTGAGCTCGAGCTCCTCCTGAGACCCTCCCAACGCTCCCTGCACTAGGCCGCCAGGTGGAGGGACCTTAGAGGCCCCCACCCAGCCCTCCCCACAGTGGGAAGGGGTTCTGAGTAGAAAGTGAGAGGAGGTTGCCGTCCGGGTCTTTGAACCAGGCCACGCGGGCGCCCGAGGGGGCCGTCCAGATGGCCAGCTCATCCTGCTCCAGCTCGCCAAACCGTTGGAAGGTGATGCCACGGGCGCCGAGCTCGCTGACTGTGGCGTCCACGTCCTCCGTCACCCAGCCAAACACCGTGAACGGCTGCGGGGTGAGCTCGCCCACCTTGGCGATGCGCAGCGTCGTGGCTCCCAGCTCGAACACCAGCGCGAATTCCTCGTCGGCGAGGAGCCGCAGCTCCAGCAGCCCCTCGTAGAAGCTCCTAGCCTGGGCGGAATCGGCGGTGGCGAGAAACGCGACCGGTCTCGCGTTTCTCAACACACCGCCGGCTCCCCGACCCGCTGGCGGCGCCTCAGGCCTTGCCGTAGATGAAGCCGACCAGCGGGACCTGCCCGGGATGGATGGTGCGCCTGGAAACCATGTTCCAGCCGGCGTAGTTCATCTCCGAGACCGTCCAGGACCCGTCGCCGCCGACCGATTCAACGTAAGCGACGTGGCCGATCGGGCTTTCTCGCGTGACCATCACGGCTCCCACGGCCGGCGACCCTCCCTCCGCGTATCCGTAGGGACGGGCGTTCGGCCACCACTCGATGGCGTTGCCGAACCAGGGGATGTTGCGCCGGTTGGCGACGTACCAGGTGCAGTAGCCGTAGGCGAAGTGGTTACCGCCCGGCGCTTCTATGGAGACGCCGCCCACCGGCCGTGACACGAAGACCGCGGCGGCCTGGGTTGCCTGCCCCTGCTGGGCGACCGAGGCGGCCTTCGCGGCCAGGACCTGGTCGTTCACCTGATTGCGTACAGCCAGCGTGTGGGCAACCACAGAGGCGGCCTGGTCCTTGGCGGACTTCACCTCGTTCAGCTTCACCGCCTGCTGATCCCGGACCTGCTGGTCCTGGCGTCGCAGCTGCTTGGCCTCCTTCTGGACGGCCTGCTGCCGAAGTGAGATCAGTCGAGCCTGAGCGAAGTTGGAGATGAGCTCCTGGAGGGTAGGCGCCTCGAGAAGGGTGCTGATGCTGATCGCGGGCCGCTCGTACTGGTTGCGCGCCAGAGCGCTGACCTGCTTGTCCAGCACGGTCTCCCGCTTCTGGTCCTCGGCGAGCTTGCGATTCAGCGCGTCGACCACACCCGCGGCCTGCTCCACCTGATTGTTGAGGCCGTCGAGCTTCGCCTGATCCTGAGTCAGCTGCATGTCGAGGCGGGCCAGCTCCTGCTCCGCGTCTACGGCCGCCGCAGGTATCGGAGCGGTCACCGGCACCGCCAGCACGCTCAGAAGAAGGGCGAAGAACAGGGTCGCGCAGGTCTGCTTCATCTAGGCAACCTCACAAGCAAACTGCAGGCGCCGAGGGCCATCACGCTGCCGGCCAGGGTGGCCAGGCTGATGGTCCGGACGGCGTCCGCCGCCCCTCCCAGCTGCAGGAAGGGCAAAGAACCGTTGACAAGGGGGACCAGGTGGCCACCCACGTAGATCAAGACCAGAGTTGCGATGATGCTCCCGGCCAGGGCCAGGGACACCGCCTCCACGAGCACCGGCAGCCGGATCACCGGCCGCGGGGTGCCGACCAGGGAGAGCACAGTGAGCTCGGCCCGGCGGGCGCGAATCTCGCTCCGGAGCAGTACCAGACCGACCAGGCTGGCCACGCCGAGCGCGGCCGCGGCCACGCCCACGATGATCGCCTGCGCGGTGGAAAGGAAGGTACTGAGACGCTTGCCCTGGGCAGGCGTGTAGGAGAAGGGCACATCGTGGTCGGTGGCCGGGTCCTGCGAGATGGCCGAAGCCACCTGGGAGGCCGCCGACGGGTCGGCGAGCTGGACGACCAGGCTGGCGGGGAACGGGTTGCCCGGCGTCGTCGAAGCCAGATTGGCAAGGGTCGGGTCGTGGCGGGCGAGGCTCAGCGCCTCCGTCTTGCTTCGGTAGGTCACCGATTTGACGCCGTGGAGGTCACCGACCTTCGCCCGCAGGGCATCCACCTGCGGCTGCTGCGCCTCGTCCGTGAGGAAGACCTGGAACTCCGAGGCGGACCGCGCCTGCTGCGCCAGGCTGTGCTGCGCGAGCACCAGGAAGAGTTCGGCCGTCGCGGCCAGCGAGAGCACGGCGGACACCGCAAGGGCCGTCGCCAGCCATGCGGTCAGCCGCCGGCGCCAGCAACGCCAGCAGTAGGCGAGCACGCTGACCGCGTACTGCGGCAGCCAGGTCGAGGTGGGCACGACCCTCAACTGGCCACCCCCTGCGCCTGCTCCTGGTCCTGTTTCTTGGGATCGAGCCAGTAGGCCCGTGCCGAGTACCTGGAGAGCACGAACTCGTCGTGCGTCGCCATGATCACCGTGCTGCCCACGTCGTTCAGCTCGGCGAACAGCTCCAGGATGCGGGCACTGGTGTCGCTGTCGACGTTGCCGGTCGGCTCGTCGGCGAGCAGGATTCGCGGCTGGTGCGCGATCGCTCGCGCCACAGCGACCCGCTGCTGCTCTCCACCCGAAAGGTTCTCGGGCAGCTCGTTGAGCTTGTGCTTCAGCCCGACGAGCTCCAGGGCGTCGACCGCATATCCACCGGGGTCGTTCACCCGCGGATGGCCCAGCTGCAGCGGCAGCAAGACGTTCTGGTACGCGGAGAGGTGCTGCAGAAGCTCGTAGTTCTGGAACACGCATCCCACGCGTCGCCGGATTTTCGCCGTCTGCCAGCGGTGCATCCCGTGCAGGGCCACACCGTCCACGAAGATCTTCCCGCTCTGCGGGCGCACCATCCCGAAGAGCACTTTGAGGAGGGTCGTCTTACCCACCCCCGAAGGGCCCACGAGATATACGAACTCGCCTGGCTCGATGCTCAGGTCGAGCTTTTCAAAGACCGGCGTCCTCGCGTAGCCGACCGTCACGTCCTGCAAGCTCACTGAGCCAGGACGCACGGCAACAGCCTCCGGTCGTCGCTTCCCGTCATCCGGGAACCCCCCAACAGCATGCACGAGCGTGCTGAACACGCTGGCTGCTGTGCCCATTTACTACCCCCTTGGGCGACTGAGGACGCACCTTACCTCATCCGCCCGACTCTTTGCCACCGCAACTGAGGGCTCGGCCTCCCGCGAAGTCGCCTTCACAGTCGTTGACCGGATCGCAATGGCGCGGCAATCCGGCCCCGCCAGGCTACCAAGATGGCGCGCATCGCGCTGACCTTCGTCGTGAACGGCGAGGACCCCCGCTCGACCGGCTACCTGGCCGGCATCCACCTGGTGGCGCTGATCCCAGCCTGACCCCCCTCCGAAAACCCTCCCCGCAGCGGGGACGGAAGAATGGGGGACTTGGACCGCACTGTTTCCGGCCGGCGCGTACTGGCGGCGGGGCTTGCTCTGCAGCTGGCCTTCGGGCTCGTGTTCGCATGGGGGGAGGTCGCGCCCTACGTCCGTGCCGCGGACCACTGGCCCCCGGTGCTCCTGGGCGCCGTCTTCTCGGGCACCCCGCTCGGGTACGGCACCGGCACGCTGATCGGCGGCCGGCTGGCCGACCGGCTGCCCCCGCGAGGACTCTGCTGGGCCGGCCTGGCGCTGCTCTGCCTGGGCTTTGCGGTGGCTTTCATATTCCCCGGCGGGGCCACCTTCATCGCGTTCTATGCCTTCCTCGGACTCGGCGTGGGCGGAGGCGTTGCCGTTACCGGCGCGGTCGCCGCCCTCGTGCAAGCGTTCCCCGGGCGAGCCGGCACGGTGGGAGGCGCGGTCACGGCTGCCTATGCAGCTTCGGCGATCGTTCAAGCGCCTCTCCTCGGGGCGCTGCTCTCACATCTCTACTGGCTCGACGCCCTGCGCCTCGTCGCCGTGGGAAGCCTGGTGCCGGCGGTTGCCCTGCTGCTCCTGATGCCATCTCTACCGGCCCCCACCCATGCTTTCTCCGAGGAAGCGGCCCCAACCCTGGCCGACCTGCTCCGGCGCCCAGCCCTCTGGACGGCCTGCGCTCTCGTCTTCTGCGGGGCGACGCTTGGCCCCTACGCCGCCGTGGCGCTCGCCGGCGAGGTGCTGGCGCATCACCAGGGCCCGGCGCTGGCGACCTCCGCGGTAGTCCTCTTCGCGGCGGCCAACGCCGTCAGCCGCTTCACCGCCGGACTGGGGTCGGATCTCTTCGGGGTCGACCGGGTGGTCCTGGCAGTGCTGCTCCTGGAACTCGCGGCGGCGCTGCTTCTGGCCAGCGGCGTCACGCCCTTCACGATCATCGCCGCCGCACTGGCCGCCGGCTTCTCGCTCGGCGGCTCCAACGGGGCCATGACGCGCATGGCGGTGGAGGCGGCCCCGGAGGCCCCGAACTCGGCTCTCGGCGTCATCTTCGCCGCCTTCGCCCTGGGCGCGGTTCTGGGGCCGCTGGCCGGCGCCCTGACCGGCGGGCCGAGAGCGTGGTTGACCGTCGGAGCCCCCGCCCTCGCCGGGCTCATCGTGCTGGCCGGGCGCCGCCGCCTGACGCGGCGCTCGTAGCACCCTGGTTACGGTAGCAATCATGTTACGGTCACGACGTGGGCTCGCCTGAGCTGAGCGGGGACCCGTTCGACGCGCTCGGCGACCCCAACCGGCGCGCCATCGTGGAGCTGCTGGGTTCGGGCGGCCGGACCGTGCGCGAGATCGCCGACCAGCTGCCCATAAGCAGGCCGGCGGTGTCGCGTCACCTGCGCCTGCTGAAAGAGGCGGGCCTGGTCATCGACGAGGCCCGCGGAACCCGCCGTCTGTACCAGCTGCACGATCAGGGGGTGGAGGCGGTGCAGGCTTACCTGGCCGAGGTCTGGGGGGAAGCGCTGGCCCGTTTCCGTTTGCTGGCGGAGAATACCAAGCCGCCCGAGCAACGATGATCGAGCCGCTTCGCATGTCGTTCTTTGTCGACTGTCCCGTGGAGCACGCGTTCCACGTCTGGACCGCCGAGACCTCGCGCTGGTGGCCGGTGACCCATACCGTCACCGCCAAGACCGGCCTTGAGGTGGTATTCGAGGCCGGCGCCGGAGGCCGCATCTTCGAGCGCACCCCGGCCGGCTTGGAGGTCGACTGGGGCGAGATCACGGTCTGGGAGCCGCCGCGGCGGCTCGGATATATGTGGCATATCCGGGCGGACCGCGCCGACGCCACCGAAGTCGAGATCGCGTTCTCCGACCACGGCGATGCAACCACCCGCGTGGACATCGAGCACCGGGGCTGGGAGCGTCTCGGAAGCCGCGGTCCGGGCTGGCGCGACGCCAACCGGGCCGGTTGGGATGGGGTGCTGCCGGACTACGTGTCGGCCTGTTCCCGCGCCGGCTCCGGCCGCCGCCCCTGACGTCCGGGACGCGCGCCGTCCTCCGATCGTGGATGGTCCTGCACCCAAAGAGAGTCGTAGTCTCTGACGGCTAAGATCCGTACCGAACGGTACGGTTGCTCGTTGAGCTCGGGGGGTTTGCAAGGCTGAGGGAAGTCGAAGACAGGGCGCTGCCCGGTGCCCTGGATACCGGAATCGCAGAGGGCGTGGAGCATCTCTACGCCGAGTACGGGGCCGTCGCCTACGGCGCGGCGATGAACGTGCTGCACGACCACACCCGGGCCGAGGAAGCTGTGCAGGACAGCTTCATGAAGCTGTGGCGCAATTGGGACCGCTACGACTCCAGCCGGGGGTCGATCAAGACCTGGGTCATGACCACGGTGCGGAACCGGTCGGTCGACTACCTGAGGGGCCGCCACGCGCACGAGAGGCGGGAGGTCGAACTGCCGAGCGACACCCGCGCCACCGGGCTGGGAGCCGATCCCTGGCGCCACGTCGCCTCCCTGGTCGACCGCACGGTGCTCCGTGAGGCTCTGGACGGCCTGCCCCCCGAGCAGCGGGAGGCGATCGAGCTCGCCTACCTGCAGGGCTACCGTCATCCCGAGATCGCACGCCTGCAGGGCGTGCCACTGAGCACGGTGAAGGGCCGCCTCAGGCTCGGAATCAAGAAGCTCCATCTCGACATCAAGGCGCGCGGCATCGTCTTCGACGCCGCCCACGAAGCGATCCAGAACATGATCGGGCCATACCTCATGGGAACCTGCGAAAACGGGCAGAGGGAGGTGATCGAGACGCACCTCGAGCTGTGCGCCGGCTGCCGCCAGCTGGCACGGAGGTTCCGGCGCCAGGCCAAGCGCCCCAAACACGCAGCGTAAGAACCCTGTTCCCTCCCCGTGCGCACAAGCGAAGGGAATGCTGTGTGAGTACCAAGGGCCGATAATCACCCACCAGGCGACCATGTCCCCGCCCACGTCATCGCACTCCACGATCGCCTCCGCGCCGCAGGCCGAAGAACCGCTCCTGGAGGCCGCCATTGCGGCCGGGCCCGAGCGGCGAGCGGTCGTGGAGCGGGCTCGGCAGCACTGGGTCTCCCGGCTCATCGACCTCTCCCGCCGGAACCGGCTGCTCTACTTCCAGCCGCTTCGCGTCCGCACCGTCGAGCTGGACGCCGGCCAGCTCGCCAGGGCCCTGCCGCTGCTCGCCGGGCAGCCGGTCCCCGTGGGCCGCATCTTCCGCCAGAGCGAGCTGGTGCATCGCGACGAGGATGCCGAGCTCTTCACCGAGCTGCACGAGATGGACGAGCTCGATGTGGCCGACCTGGGGGTGGCGAGGCGGCTGCGGGAGATCCAGAAGCGCGGCGACGAGGACTTCGAGGAGCGCGGGCTGGAGACGGTCCACCTCGCCTACGGCATGGCCGGCTGGAGGCCGGCGGACGAGGGACGGCCCCCCGAGGCAGCCGTGCTGCTGATGCCGCTGGCCGTGACCGGCACGGCCAACCGGCTCAGCCTGCAGCCGCGAGGGGACCTGGACGTCAACCTTGCCCTCACGCACGTGCTGGAGCAGCAGTTTGGCTGTGAAGGCCTGGGCGAGCGCCTCGAGCAGCTCCTGGCGGAGAGCGACGAGCTGGAGCCGGCGGCTCGGGCCGAGAGAATCTTCGAGGAGCTGCAGGAGGCCGCCCGCACCGTGCCCGGATTCGTCCTGACGCCACGCGCGGTCATCGCCAACTTCGCCTTCCAGAAGCTGGCGATGGTGGAGGACCTGGAGCGCTGGCAGGAACACATGGCGGGCCACGACATGGTTTCTGCCATCGCCGGCGACGAGGACTCCAGGGTGGCCCTGTCGCGGCAGCGGGTGGAGGTCGACCCACGCCGGCTCGACCTGCGAGCGCCGGACCAGGAGTTCCTGGTCCTGGACGCCGACTCGAGCCAGCTCCGGGCGATCGCGGCCACGCTGCAGGGGCAGTCCGGAGTGATCATCGGACCGCCCGGCACTGGCAAGAGCCAGACCATCGCCAACCTGGTCGCAGAGCTGGTCGCCGGCGGGCAGCGGGTCCTCTTCCTGGCCGAGAAGCGGGCTGCCCTGGACGTGGTGAAGAACCGGCTCGAGGAGCGCCGGCTGGGCGACCTGGTCCTGGACATCCACGGGGCCCTGTCGAGGAAGGAGATCATGCGCCAGTTCGCGGCAGCGCTCCAGGCGGTGTCGGAGGTCATGGCGCCGAACGCGGAGGACCTGCACCGCGCCTTCGCCCGGCAGCGCGACCGGCTCAACGAGTACGAGGAGCGGCTCCACCGGCCCCGGGTCCCAAGCGGTTGGTCGGCCTACCAGCTGCTCGGCCACCTTCAGACGGTGGAGGCCTCCGGCGCTCGCAGCGGGGTGCGCTGGCGGGGGACCCAGCTGGAGGCGATGACGCGCGAAGTGCTGGGGCGCGTCGAGGGCTTGCTGGAGCGCGCCGCCGCTGAGCCGCCGCTATTCCTCCGCAGCTCGGACTCCCCGTGGACCGACGCCGACCTCGCCGACGCCGGCGCCGTGCGGGAGGCTGTCGACCTGGCCGACCGCCTGCATCGCGTCCTCTGGCCGGAGCTGCTGCGCCAGACCGCGGACTGCGTCGCAGCCCTTTCGGTTCGCCCACCGGAAAGGCTGGACGGCTACAGGCCGCTGCAAAGCGCCCTGGAAGAGGCCAACCACCTGGCGGAGCTCTACGGGCCCGAGATCTTCGACCAGGACCTGGAGAAGCTGGCGGCCGACCTGCGCCCGGCAGAGAGCCCGCTGGCCGCCGCCTGGGCCGCGCTGACCAGCTCGAACTACCGAGCGGCGAGACGCACCCTCCGTTCTCTGCGCCGGGCCGGGGTGCGGACCCCGACGCTGGCGGCAGAGGCCACGGCGGCCCTCGAGCTGCGCGCGGCCTGGGCGGAGCTGGCGGAGGCCGGGCGGCCGATTCCCTACGCGCATGCAGGTTCACTGCGTGAATCCTGGGAGGCCGCCGTCGAGGCGCTGGAGCAGCTCCAGCGCTACGTTGCCACCCCGCCTGCCTCGGCGACGCTACCCGAGCTGGCGGGCCTGCTCGCGCGGCTGGCCGCGGACACCCAGGCGCCCCCCCAGATTCCCTCGCTGCGCGCCTATGAGCGCGAGATCGCGGAGCTCGGCGCGCGCGCCTACGTCGAAGAGCTGAAGGCGGTGCGGCCCGGCGTCGCCTCCTGGGTGCCCAACCTGCATCACGCCTGGGTGGCGTCCTGCGTCGACCAGCTGCTGCTGGAGGAGCCGGAGCTGGCCGTCTTCAACGGCCGCGAGCACGACAAGGTGGTGCAGGAGTTCAAAGCCCTCGACCGCCGGCTGCTGGACGTCTCCATCGAGCGGGTGCGGCGCGCTTACGGGGAACGCGCCATCGAGACCGCCAACGCGCACCGCGACCAGTGGCTGCTGCTCCGACGCCAGGCCGGCCTCCGCTCGCGCCACCTGCCCTTCCGCGAGCTGATGCGGCGGGCGCCCGACGCGGTCACCGCTGTCAAGCCCTGCTGGATGGCCAGCCCGCTGGCGGTGAGCCAGATCCTGGGCGACAACCGCCAGCACTTCGACGTCGTGGTCTTCGATGAGGCCAGCCAGGTGCTGCCCGAGGACGCCATCGCGGCCATCCTCCGCGGCCGCTCCCTGGTGGTGGCGGGCGATCCCCACCAGCTGCCACCGACGCAGTTCTTTGCGGCCGACCGGGGCGAAGAGCAGGGAGCCGGTGAGGCCGAGGACACCGAGGGCTTCGAGAGCATCCTGGACGTGCTGGGCAGCTTCCTCCCCCGCTGGCAGCTCGACTGGCACTATCGGAGCCGCGACGAAAGGCTCATCGCCTTCTCCAACGAGTACGTCTACGACCGCAGGCTGGTCACCTTCCCCTCTTCAAGCTGGCAGACACCCGTGGTCAGGCATCTCCAGGTCGAGCAGGACCGGCCGGGAGGCGCCGAGGAGGAGTCCTCGTCGGCCGAGGTTCGGCGTGTCGCCGACCTGGTGGCGGAGCACGCGCGCACCCGGCCGCAGGCCAGCCTGGGCGTCATCACCATGGGCATCAAGCACGCCGACCGGATCGAGTCTGAGCTGGCCCGCCGGCGGGACCAGGATCCCCAACTTGAAGAGTTCATGGACGCCGGTTCCCCCGAGAGGTTCTTCGTCAAGAACCTGGAGCGGGTGCAGGGCGACGAGCGCGACGAGATCGTGCTCTCCATCGGCTACGGCAAGGACGCCGGCGGCAGGCTCCCCTACCGCTTTGGGCCGCTGCTCACGGAGGGGGGCCACCGGCGGCTCAACGTCGCCGTGACTCGCGCCCGCCAGCGGATAACGGTGGTCTCGTCCTTCGGCCACCTCGACATGGATCCGGCGCGCTCGAACAGGTGGGGCGTCGAGCTCCTCCGGCTCTACCTGCAGTACGCCGCCTCCGGTGGGCGCCTCTTCGGCCAGGAGGGTCTCCCGGCCGCGGAACAGGACGACCTCCAGCAGCAGCTGCAGGAGGCGCTGGAGGCGGCCGGCCTGCAGGTGACGCCTCGCTTCGGCGCCTCGCGCTACCGGATAGACCTGGCAGTGCGGCATCCCGGCGGCGGCGGACGCTGCCTGCTGGCGATAGAGACCGACGGTGCCGGTTACCACTCGGCGGCGACGGCCAGGGACCGCGACCGGCTCCGCCAGGAGCACCTGGAGGCGCGGGGCTGGCGCTTCCTTCGCGTCTGGTCGCCGGACTGGTTCAGCCGCCGCGACCAGGAGCTCGAGCGGATCCTCCACGCTTATCAAGAGGAGCTGGCTGCCGTGCAGGAGCCCGATGCTGTGCCGCCGGCGGCAGCCGCGCCGGAGCCCGGACACGGCGGAGCCGCTGCGCCGATGCGCGCCGGCACCCGGCCCAGGGTGGCGCGAAGCCAACCGATCGACGACTACCGCGAGGCCGAGCTGCGCCGGCTGCTGGCCTGGATTCGCAGCGACGGCCGGCTGCGAACCGACGACGAGCTCCTGGAGGCGATGATGGACGAGCTCGGCCTCGACCGGCACGGCCGCCGGATCGACGCACGGCTGCTGGCCTTGATCCAGGAGCCCTCAGGCTGAACGCCGAGGATTCTCGCTGGACTGCCGGGGCCTCGCTTCCACAAGGCCCACCCCGGCTTCGGCGGCCACCGGCTCCGCCTCGTAGGTCCGAGCCATGGCCGCGGCCTCTGCCGCAATCTCCTCTCTGAGCGACGCCGGCGCCTCGACCAGGCAGGCTCGGCCCCAACCCAGGATCCAGTGCCGGATCTCGGCCGGCTCCGAGACCAGCAGCCGGAGGCGAACGCCGCCGTCCGGCAGCTCCTCCAGGCGCTGGCTGGGATGCCAGACCGTCTCCCGCACCCGGCGGGCGGCGCTGGCGTCGAAGCGGAGGATGACGTCGACCGGCTGCTCGGAGGTCCAGATGCCCCAGGCATGCGCCAGGTGCTTGCCTACCGAGAATCCGAGCGGAGGGTCGAAGCGCTCCTCCAGGACGGTGACCGAGGAGATCCGCTCCAGCTTGTAGCTGCGAACCGCGCGACGCTTCTGGTCCCAGGCGAGCAGATAGCAGCTGTGTCCGGTTGCGTTGGGCTCCAGGAAGAGCGGCCACACCACGCGCTCGAAGGTGTTCTCCGTCGTGTATTCGATGACCACCTTGCGGCGCTCGGCCCAGGCCGCGGTAAGCGAGGCCAGCAGCCTCATGTAGGCCGGGTCCGCAGGCCGGGCAGCCATGAGGTCGACCGCCTCCATGATCGGGGCCTTGATGGGCGGCGGGAGAACGGCGGCCACCTTCTCGTAGGCGGCGACCGCGAAGCCGTTGTAGCGGTCCGAGAACCGCAACATCAACCGCGCGCTGAGCAGCATCGCCATTGCCTCGTGGAGGCTGAAGTTGACCGGCCGGAGCCAGTACCCCTCGGGGACCTTCCAGCGGGCGCCGATCTGCACGAAAGGCACCTCCAGGTCACGCTCCAGGGACCGGATGTCGCGCTGCGCCTGGCGCTGGCTGATCTCCATGCGCTCGGCCAGGTCGCGGCTGGTCAGGCCGTGAGGAATCGCCTGGAAGAGGACGAGCTCACGTGTGAGCCTGAGTACACGGTCCTGCTTGTAGAGATCGTCTGGCATGTTCGAGAACCGGTCGCGTCCGAGCTTCCTAGCAGTGTACTCCTGCCCCCAAAAAAATCCCTTTTCCTTGCGGCGAAGGTGCGGTTGCGTGACAAAGGCCCAGGCGAGGTGGGCCACGCGGTGGTTCCCTCGACCCGATGTAAGGACTAAACTCCTGCACGGGTAGGCTAATACGTAGGCTGGCGCCCATCGCGTGGCTGGGCCGGGGGTGAGAGATCACGCCCGGGTTGAGTCCGAATGTACATGACACCTAGAGGGGGAGGGGGAGAAGACATGAGCCCCAACGACCATGCCACCGCCGCCTCCGCTGAGACGGGGGAGACAGCAGGCCGCGCTGCGGCCGGGAGTGGGGGCGGCGTGCCCTCGGACGGCAAAGCCGAGGTCCAGGCGTCCGGCCAGGCTCGCAGGCTCCTGTCTCGCGACGGCAGCTGGTGGTGGAACGGCCGGCGCTGGATCCCGGCCACAACCGAGGACGGCCTCTGGAAGTGGGACGGCGGCCGCTGGCGGCCCAGCGTCAACCTGGAGGGAAGGAGGCCGGAGGACCTGGCCGCCACCCTGGCGGTACTGGCCGAAGATCGCTACGCGGAGGCCGGCGCGTACCTCGCCATACGAGTCGGCGACTGGCAACCCGAGGGTGGCCTTCAGGACCTTGCGGACCAGGCGCGCGAGGTGGGCGAGCGGCTGCGCCGGATCGAAGACGCGCTCTCCAGCGACGGCCAGGCCGCTCGGGGCGGAGGCATCCTGGGCCGTCGCGGCGTTCCCTATGGCGACCGCCGCCAGCTCGAGGAGGAGCGCGACGCCCTGCGCTCCGAGTATCGGGCGCTGACCGCGCGGGTGGGCCGAGAGGCCCCCCAGCCGAGCGTCAAGGAGGCCGACGACATCCTGGGAGCTGCCCGCGCCCTGGACGAGCGGGCGGCCCTCCTCACCAACGGGCTGGCCGAGGTCGACGAGGCCGAACGGATGCGAGCGGACTCGGCGGTGGCCGCCCAGAAGGCGCTGGCCGCGGCAGAGGAGGCCAGGCTCAAGGCCCTGCAGGAGGCCCGGCGTGCGGTCGAGGCCGCCGAGGCGGGACACGCCTGGGCGGTGGCGGAGGCGCGGGGTCGTCTGCGCTCAGTGCTCACTCCCGGCTCGGGCGAGCTAAAGGCCGGCCTCGGCCTGCTCCGCCTCCACGCCACGCTCCTGGAGACGCCGAACGGACGGCTGCCGGCGGCCGGACTGAGCGCCTACGCAGACACCGCCCCCCAGCTCTGGCGAGAGCACCGGAACACGCTCTCCGACCTGGTCCTGCTCGAGACGCCCGAGGCGGAGAACTTCCTGACCGCGCTCAGCGAGGGGAGTGCAACTCTCTTTCTGCTCATCACCGGATCGACCGGGGCGCTGCTCTGGGCCTCGCCGCCCGGACAGGAAAAGGGTGCCAAGCGGTTCGCCGCGGTGGTGACGGAGCACTCCCGGGAGGCGATAGCGGCCCGGCACGAGCGTGAAGCCAGGGCCCGGAAGGCCGAGAACGAGCTGGAGGCGGTCACCCGCGACCGCTCCGGGATCGAGGGATCCGAGGCCGAGCTGGCCCGCATAGAGGCCGACGCCAGCCTGCTCGGAGAGATCGACGAGGCCAAGCAGCGGCTGGAGCGGGCTCGCGCTGACACACCGGACCTCGTCGACGCGCGCCGCAAGGTGCAGGAGCTCGTCCGCAAGGTGACGGCCTCGCCGGAGCCGCTCCAGGTGGCTAGGTAAGGGCGCGCAGCCGGCTCAGGCGCTTGGGGATCTCGAGCCAGAAGGGAAGGATCGCGCCCGCCAGGACTGCCACAGCCGCCGCCCGCGGAGGGACCGGACCCACCTGCAGGAGCGACTGCACGGGCGGGATGGCGACCAGGAGGACGACCAGGCCCGCCGCTGTCGCGCCCCAGAGCACAAGGGCGGGGTTGGCGCGCAGATCAGCGATGGTGACGCGGCGGCGCTCCCAGCCCATCGCCACCCCCAGCGCGACGTGGCCGATCAGCCAGGTGATGAGAGCCAGGCAGCGGGCGCCCGGCAGGCCCAGCCAGGGGTAGGCGAAGAAGAACGCCCCGCCGGCCAGGCCGGCGAGCGTGATGCCGCCGCTCAGGATGCCCGTGACCATGCGCCGGTCGAAGAAGGGCGCTCTCGGGTTCCGGGGCGGACGCTTCATCTCGTCGCCCTCCGGCGCCTGGTTGACGAAGGCGATGGCGGCGCCCAGCCCGATCAGGAGCTCGATGATCATGATGTGCAGCGGGAGGAAGGGCAGCGGCAGGCCGATCGCCGCGATCAGCAGCGAGACCCCGACCAGCGCCAGCTTGACGCCGAGGTAGTAGCGGACCGCCTTGCGCAGGTTCTCGTAGAGCCGGCGGCCCTGGCCCATGGCCCGCACCAGGGTGGCGAAGCTGTCGTCGGAAAGGACCAGATCGGCCGCCTCGCGGGCCACGTCCGCCCCGGTCCGGCCCATGGCGACGCCGATCGCGGCAGCCTCCAGCGCAGGAGCGTCGTTTACGCCGTCTCCGGTCACCGCGACGATCTCGCCCGCCCCGGCCGCCGCCCGGACGATGCGCAGCTTGTCCTCGGGCCTTGCCCGGGCGACTATGCAGCCTTCAGAGACCCACTTGGCCAGCTCCTGGTCGGTCCAGACCTTGGCCTGGGCGGCGATCAGGACCGGTCCCGACAGACCGGCGGACCGAGCAATGGAGTCGGCAGTGGCCGGTTGGTCCCCGGTGATCATCGTCACCCGCACTCCGGCGCGCTGCAGCTCTCGAACGGCGCCCGGGACCTCTGGGCGCAGCGGGTCGTCGAAGGCCATCAGACCCTCGAATGTCAGCTGTTCCTCCAGCCTGGAGGGGCCGCCTGAGGGCGTCTTGACCAGGGAGCGGGAGGCGACCGCCAGCACCCGGGCGCCCCCCGCCGCCAGCTGCCTGGCCGAGGTCAGCACGCGACTCTTCTGCTCTGAATCGAGGAACTCGACCCCTTGCGCGGAGTACCAGCTGGCGGACCTCACGAGCACTGCCTCAGGAGCGCCCTTGACCCCGACCAGGAACTGGCCGTCGAGCTGGGTCAAACCGGAGGCCAGCCGGCGAGAGCTGTCAAAGCTGAAGCGTGCGATGGGGTCGGGCCAATCCCAGCTCGCCGACCGCCAGACCGCCACGTCGGTTGGATCGGCAAGCCAGGATTCTTCGGTCGGCTCGCTGGCCAGCTGCGCGTAGTGCATGACCCGCCCCAACCGCTCCTGCTTTCCCTCCTGAGCCTCGGCCGGCTCCAGCACTTCGGAGGCGGTGAGGACGCCGGTCAGGGTGACACGGTTCTCGGTCAGGGTCCCGGTCTTGTCGGTACAGATGAGAGTGGTGGAGCCGAGCGTCTCGGCGGCGCTCAGCTTGCGTACGATCGCCCCCTGTCGCGCCAGGCCCCTCGAGCCGAGGCCGAGCAGCACCATGACAAGGATCGGAAGCTCCGCCGGGACGCTCGCGAAGGTGAGGGTCAGCCCGCGGGTCAGCATTTCCGCTAGCGCCTGGCCGCGCAGCTCACCGGACGCCGCCACGACCACGCTCACCAGGACGGCGGCCAGAAGCAGCCGGCGACCGAGGCGCGTCATCTGGATCTGGAGCGGGGTGTCCGGCGTCTCGGCCTCGCCGATCATGGCCGCGACCTGGCCCAGCGTCGACTCCCTGCCCACGGCGGTGACCACGGCCACCCCCCAGCCGCGGACCACGCTGCTTCCGCCCAGCAGCTTCGCGTTCTCATGCGGGCCGATGCCGCGTTCCACCGGCTGCGACTCGCCGGTCAGCACCGACTCGTCGATCATCAGGTTCCGGCTCTCCACCAGGCGGCCGTCGGCCGGCACTCGAGAGCCGGATTTGAGCAGAACCATGTCGTCCGTGACCAGCTCATCAGGAGCCAGCTCGCGCAGCTTCGCGTCCCGCCAGACCAGTGCCCGGGGCGCCGAGAGCCGCGTCAGAGCGAGGATCGCGCGGTCGGCCCGCCACCTGGTCCAGGTTTCGACGATGACTACCGCGAGCGCCACGACCACGACCAGCAGACCGTCCGGACCTCTGCCGAGGGCGGCGAAGCCGATGGCGACGGCGATCAGGAGCAGCACCAGCGGTTGGGTCAGCGACTGCAGGAGCTGCCTGACGAGGCGGCCCGGGGACCGTGCCCCGATCAGGTTCGAGCTGCCCTGGCGGCGCCGCTCCGCTGCCTCGGCGGTGGTCAGTCCCCTGCGCGGCGCTCCGGGGCCACCGGGCGCCGGGCGCGCCTCCACGAGCCCGTCGGCCTTAGCTGCGGCCGGGGTGGCCGAAGTGACCGCGGATTGCTCGGGATGGCTCCGAACGCTCAGCTTTTGTTCTCCCTCCAAGCACGGCCAGGGCCGCGCCCCCGAAACGATATCGGTTCCAAGGCCCCGGCGCTACCCCGTCCACCGGCGCCAGGCTCTCAGCCGAGCGCAGCCCTTTGGGGGAACCTGAACTCAGGCGTCGCCATGAAAGGCCGGATTCACTCCGGCCGCATGAGTTGTATTGCCGACGCCCAGCTCCACTCCCGAGAGGAGAGGGGCTCCGTGGGGGGAACCTGGGTTCCCCCCGCGTCGTTAGGCGTCGCTCTGAAAGGCCGGATTCACTCCGGCCGTATGAGTTGTTATCCCTCGACGCCCACCTTCACTCCCGCGAGGAGGGTGGGCCCGTGGGGGGAACCTGGGTTCCCCCCGCGACGTTAGGCGAGCGCTGCGGTCCCGGGTCTGCTCCTGACCGCTGCGGCTGACACAAAGGCCTCGAACAGGGCCTGAGCCCAGTCGGTGGAGGGAGCCAGCGATTCCGGATGGCACTGCATCGTCAGCACCCGGCCGTCCACCGATTCCAGGCCTTCGACGACTCCGTCGGGGCTGACCGCGTTCGGCCGCAGGCGAGGCGCCACCCGCTTGACCGCCTGGTGGTGGAAGCTGTTGACCTCGATCTCGTCGCGTCCGACGATCTCGCGGAGGTAGGAGTCCGGCTCCAGGCGGATGGTGTGGGCCAGGTAGTCGCGGCCCTTCTCCAGAGACGCCCAGTGGTCGAAGCTGCTCACCCCCTCGGCCATGATGTCCTGGTAGAGCGTCCCGCCCAGGGCGACGTTCACCATCTGGTGGCCGCGGCACACGCCCAGAATGGGCAGCCCGAGCTCCACCGACTGCCTGACCAGCGGCAGCTCCAGTTGGTCCAGGTCGGAGTTGACGCGCCCCAGGGCCGGGGTCGGCTCCTCCCCGTAATAGGAAGGGTCGACGTCCAGGCCGCCCGGGAAGAGCACTCCGTCCAGCCTGTCCAGAATCGCCGCGGCCGCCGGCTGGCCGGCGGGCAGCAGGATGACGTCGGCACCCGCCTCCTTGAGCGCAGCCACGTACTGGCCGTTGAGGCCGAAGTAGGGCAGCCCCGTGTATTCGAGGACGGCTCCGACGGTCATCCCGACAAGGGGACGATGTTGATTGGTCGGTGTCATGTTTCCTGAGACCGTCCAGGCGCGCGACGGTATTCCAAGCCTAGCAGCCGCCACCCTGCGGCCCGTCCGGGTAACCTCAGCACGTGAAGCGCGACGGCTGGGTGAGACCGGCGGTCGGCTGGCTTGGGGTGGCCGCGACGCTGGGCATGTTCCTTGTCCTGGTCATGGGGGCGACCGTGACCACCACCGGTTCCGCAGAGGGCTGCGGACGGGACTGGCCACTCTGTCACGGCCGTTTCATCCCGGATTTCGCGCTCGCCACGGCCATCGAGTTCAGCCACCGGGCGGTGACCGGAGTCGAAGGCATCCTGATCCTGGCGCTGACGATCGCCGTGCTCGCGCTCTACCGGGAGCAGAGGCCGGTCTGGCTGCTGGCGCCCCTCATGTTGGGATCACTGCTGCTGCAGGCTGGGATGGGTGCCTGGGCGGTCAAGTACCCCCAGCAGCCGGTGGTGCTGGCCCTCCACTTCGGCATCTCGCTGATTGCGCTGGCCTCCGTGGCGCTGACCACCGTCTATATATGGCGGCAGGGGGACATGCGATCGGGACCGCCGGTCTGGGGAGGTCTCCGGCTGGCCACCTGGGGGGTCGCCGCGTACCTCTACCTGCTCGTCTACAGCGGGGCCTACATCCGCCACGCCGGTGCCGCCGGAGCCTGCGCCGGCTGGCCGGCGTGTCCCCCGGGAGGAAGCTGGACCGGAGTCGCGGTCAACCTGGCCCACCGGGGTGCAGCGCTGGCGGCCCTCCTGCTCGCCCTCGCGCTGCTCATCGCCTACCGCCGTCTCGAGCCGGACCGGCGCGATCTGTCGACCGGGGCCTCTCTCCTGATCGGGACGCTGCTCCTGCAGGGAGCTGCGGGCGCCTTCCTCGTGCTCTCCCGCTACTCGCTGAGCGGTGAGCTGTTGCACGCGGCTCTGACCGGCGTGGTCTTCACCTCCGCCGCCTTCCTCTGCCTGGCGGTGACGCTGGCGGCGCCGCGCGGTGAATCGGCCCTGCCGCCCCGACGGCGGCCTCGACTTCGGGCCGAAGGGGTCCCGCCTTCCTCGCCGCTCTGAAACTGACCAGGACCGCGCTGGCCGCCGCGCTGGCCGGTCTCAGCCTCGCCGCCGCCTTGCTGCCGTCGCCAGGGGTGGCCGCCGACACTTCGGCCTCCCTCCAGGAGGTCGGCCACGACGACCTGGGCGCCCGAGGCCTCAACTCAGCCCTGGCGCTGGCCGACCACTGTGCTTACGTGGGCAGCCGGGGACAGGGCGCAGTCGAGATCGTAGACGTCTCCGACCCGACGCACCCACGCACCGCGGGCGCCATCCCTGGACGTCCGGCCACCACCTCGCGCGAGCTCCGGACGGTGGCCGCCCGCAAGCTGCTCGTCGTGCTCAGCTACTCACTCGGCCGGGGCGGCGTCAACCGCCTCGACCTCTATCGCTGGGATGGCGACTGCACCCAGCCCACTGCCGCCGGCGGCTACGACTTCGGAAGCCGAGCGCCGCACGAGTTCTATCTCTGGCAGCAGCCGGACGGCAACCGCCTCCTCCTCTTCACGACCATGTTCAGCGGCCGGGCGGGCGACCTCCAGGTCATCGAGGCCAGCGATCCGGCCGCGCCGCGGCTGGCGGGCAGCTGGTCGCCGCCCCTCGGACTCCTGCACTCGATCGCGCTGAGCGACGACGGCCACCGCGCCTTTCTCTCGCTGTGGACCGGAGGAATGCTGGTGGCCGACGCCAGCCAGTTCACCACGGGGCAGCCGAACCCCCAGCTGAACCTGTTCACGCCGCCCTCGGCCGTCCTCCGACCGGCGGCCGGTGGCAACGTGCACAGCGCCGTCCCCGTGCCAGGCCGGGACTTTGTGATCGTGACGGACGAACGCTACCCGCCCGGCTGCCACGGGCCGGCCAGGCTGGTGGACGTCTCCAACCCGGCCCAGCCCCGCGAGGTGAGCACGCTAGCCGTGCCGGAGGAGGCGGGCGTCGGCTGTGCGAGCCCGGTCGCGACCTACACCAGCCACAACCCGACACTCGTCGGCGACCTTGCGCTGGTCAGCTGGTACTCGAACGGGCTCCAGGTTTTCGACCTCTCCAACCCCTCCCAGCCGGTTCGGTTGGCCCAGTTCAGGCCCCAGGCCGTCGATCCCGGGGCCCGCGACCCGCAGCTGGGAGCCACGGCGACGCTGACCTGGAGCTATCCCATCGTGCGCGACGGCCTGATCTACGTCGCCGACATAAACCAGGGCCTCTCGGTGCTCCGTTACCAGGGCCCGCACCAGGACCAGCTGGAGCACATGGCCTTCGCCGAGGGCAACAGCAACCTCGCCCGCCTTCTTCCGGCTCCGAGCCCAAGCTCCAGTCCCACGCCGACGGCCAGGCCCAGCTCGAGCGCTCGCGCAGCACCCTCGGCCTCTCCCGCGGCGAGCCGCCTGGGCTCAGTCCCGACGCTGGCGCTGATCGTGGGCGCGCTGGTCGGCCTCCTGCTGCTCGGGGCGGCCGCCTACCTCTGGCAATCTCGAAGGCCTCGCGGCCCGGTGCGTTAGCATGTACTAATCTGAGGGTTAGTGGATACTCACAGAGGGCTTGGTAGGGAGTCGATTCATTGAGCCAGACGACGGTGGCGATCCTCGGGGGCCTGGCCGGCCTCACGATATTCCTGGGCCTGCCCGTGGCCCGGGTGCGGGGCCTGAAGGTCTCGATCCAGGGCTTCCTGAACGCGGTTGCCACCGGCGTCCTGATCTTCCTGCTGATCGACATCCTGAGCAAGGCGGGCGAGCCGGTCAGAGCCGCCCTGGGGAAGGTCCACGAGGGCCAGTTCGCGGGCTTCGCCGGCCTGACCGGGGTCTACGTCGGCGGACTCGCGGTGGGCCTGCTCGGCCTGACCTGGTTCAACCGGCAGTTCGGGAGCCGGCTACTGGCTCGCCGGGAGCCTCGAGGACCGGGCGCGGCGGTGGCGGCCAAGTCGCCGGCGCTGCCCTCCGCCCGCGCGCTCGCCGTGATGATCGCCATCGGCCTGGGCCTCCACAACTTCAGCGAGGGGCTGGCCATCGGCCAGTCGGCGGCGGCCGGCGCGCTGGCCTTCACCGGCGTGCTCGTGATCGGCTTCGGTCTTCACAACATCACTGAGGGACTGGGCGTGGCGGCGCCTCTCGCCTCCCGGGAGGAGCGGCCCAGCTGGGCCTTTCTGGGCCTGGCCGGCCTGATCGGCGGCGGCCCCACCTTCCTCGGGACCGTCCTCGGCTTCAACTTCGTCTCGCCCTACGCTTTCGTGCTCTTCCTCGCCCTCGCCGGCGGCGCACTGATCTACGTGATCAACGAGATGTTCGGGGTCTGCAAGCGGCTGAACACGCCTCGCGCGCTGGCCACAGGCGTCTTCGCCGGCTTCCTGGCCGGCTTCACCACCGACCTCCTGCTCACCTACCTGGGCGGCTAGAGCGGCAGGTTCGACCTCCCCGCAATGGGAGGAGGGGAGCGATGACTGCCGCTAGCATGGTCGTGTGAGGATCGCGCTGGGTCAGTTCGGCGCTTCCGTCGACAAGGCGGCCAACCTGCAGCGGATCGTCTCGATGACGCGAGAGGCCAGGGCGATGGGGGCCGAGCTGGTCCTGTTTCCCGAAGGCGCCATGGTCAGCTTCGAGCCGCTCCGGAGCCTGGCACCCGACGGCGAGCCTCTGGACGGCCCCTTCGTCGACGGGCTCGCCAGCGCTGCCAGGGAGAACGGACTGACTGTGGTCGCCGGAATCTTCGAGTCGGTGCCGGGCAGCGAGCGCGTCTACAACACGATCGTGGCGCTGGGCGCCGACGGCGTCCTGCTCGGCTGCTACCGGAAGATCCACCTCTTCGACGCCTTCGGCCACATGGAGTCGGAGCGCATCGAGCCGGGGTCCGGCGACACGCTGGTCTTCCGGCAGAACGGTCTCAGCTTCGGGGTCCAGACCTGCTACGACGTCCGCTTTCCAGAGCTGTCCGGCAGGCTCGCCGCCGAGGGCGCCGACGCGATCCTGCTGCCCGCCGCCTGGGTCCACGGGTTGCTCAAGGAATCTCAGTGGGAGGTCCTGGTCAGGGCCAGGGCGATCGAGAACACCGTCTACGTGGCGGCCGCCGACCAGGTCGGGGCCGGCTACTCGGGCTCCAGCATGCTGGTCGACCCCATGGGCGTCGCGGTGGCCAGGGGAGGCGAGATCGAGCAGGTGATCGCCGGCGAGATCGATCCCCAACGCGTCCAGGCGGTACGGCAGAAGCTGCCAAGCCGCATGCACGTCCGTCCCGACGTGTACCGCCGCTGGGCGCTGGTGGCGCGCTAGTCGCGGCGGAGCCAAAGCCGGCCGGCCGGAGCCCCGGGCCACGGCGCCTGGGGGGCCGAAGCCTCGCACCGATCCTGTTGCTCTGTGCGGCCGCGGCCTGCGTGCTGGTGGCCGCCGGCGCCATCTCGCGCTTCCGGACCGCCGGCGAGCTGGCGCCGCCGGCCGGATCGATACTCAACGACACGGGCGGCACGGTCACCGTCGGTCCCTGCCGGGCACCCTGTACGACCATGCTGGCCCGCTTCGAGCTGGCGCCCGGCAAAAGCGTGCGAACAGGACCCGCGCAAGCCTCAGAACGCTGGCTCTTGCTCGATGCGGCAGGCAACCGGCTCGGGTGCCTGGAGGTGCGCTCCAGCGCCGGCCCGACGACGGTCCGCGTGTCCGACGCCGTCAGCTGCTGAAACCGACGCTTGCCCGCAAAACGAGAATGGAACCATGAGCCGCACGTATGTACACGGCTATCACCCGCGGGAGAACGAGCGCCTGCAGGATCAAGCCGGAACGCTGGTCGATCTACTGCACGCCGACACCGCGTACCCAGCCGGCAGCATGGTGCTGGAGGTCGGGTGTGGCGTCGGCGCCCAGACGATCACCCTCGCTCAGCGGAGCCCGGATGCGCGGTTCACGTCGGTTGACCTCTCCGCGGATTCGATCGGGCAAGCCAGGCGAAGGGCCGACCAGGCTGGACTCACCAACGTGGAATTTCTGCAGGCGGACATCTTCGCCCTGCCGTTCAAAGCTGAGTCGTTCGACCACGCTTTCGTGTGTTTCGTCCTGGAGCACCTCTCGCGGCCTGTTGAGGCCTTGACGCTTCTCAGGAGCCTGCTAAAGCCCGGCGGCACAATCACCGTTATCGAGGGTGATCATGGATCGACGTACTTCTTTCCCGATAGCCGGGATGCACACGCGGCAATTCAGTGCCTGGTCCAGAAGCAGCGGGAGGCGGGCGGCAACGCACTGATCGGCCGGCAGCTCTACCCCTTGATGGTGGAGGCGGGCTTCGACACGGTCCGAGTCTCCCCCCGGATGGTCTATGTGGATTCGAGCCGGCCTGACCTGGTGGATGGTTTCACGAGGAAGACGTTCACCGCGATGATCGAGGGCATCCGCGAGTCCGCGATTGCTGCTGGGCTGATTCAGCCGGACAGGTTTGATGCGGGCGTCCAGGACCTCCACCGAACGACCGAGGCGGATGGCGTGTTCTGCTACACGTTCTTCAAGGGCGTGGGCGAGAAGAGCCGGCCTGATCGAAATGCGGGGCGATAGCAGCAGGATCTCGAGCCACGTTCTGGCGCTGGACGTGGGCACGTCCTCAGTCCGTGCTCTGCTCTTCGATCAGCGCGCCCGCCAGGTTCCTGGGGCTGTTGCACAGATCCCTTATCAGCCGCGGTTCACCTCGGACGGAGCTGCCGAGGTTGACCCGAACCGGCTGGTGAGCCTGGTGATGCGGGTCATCCACCAACTGTTAACGAAAGTGCGCCAGTCGTCCCCTGCGCTACGCATCGTGGCTGTGGGGAGTTCCACCTTCTGGCACAGCCTCGTCGCCGCGGACGATTCCGGCAAAGCCTTGACGCCTCTCTACCTGTGGGCAGACAGCCGGAGCTGGAGGGAGGCCGAGGAATTGCGCGATCGCATCGACGCCGCCGCGGTGCGTCATCGCACTGGCTGCCTGATCCATCCCAGCTACTGGCCTGCCAAGCTGGCCTGGCTGCGCAAGCAGCGGCCCGAGCTCTGGTCCGGCCCCGTGCGCTGGCTTTCCTTCGGGGACCTGGTCTACTGGCACCTCTTTGGGCGACCGCTGACGAGCGTCTCGATGGCTTCTGGCAGCGGGCTCTTCCGACTGGACAGTCTGAGCTGGGACGAGCAACTGCTGGACCTGCTGAGAGTGCGCACGGAAAGCCTGCCAGAACTGAGCGAAGCCGCCACTGGCCTCCTTCCAAGCGTCGGACGACGTTTTCCTGAGCTGGCAAGTGTTCCCTGGCTCACTGCTCTCGGCGACGGCGCCCTGGCCAACCTGGGCAGCGCGTGCAACACGGTCCAGAGACGTGCGCTCACCGTGGGGACTTCGGGGGCTCTGCGCGTCCTCTATCGCGGCGCTCCGCCAGAACAGCTTCCGGACGGACTGTGGTGCTACCGGCTCGATCGCGAGCGGCCGGTGGTGGGTGGCGCGCTCAGCAACGGCGGCAACATCCACGCCTGGCTGACGAAGACGCTGTCGGTTGACAGAACGAGGCTAGAGCGAGAGGTCGCGCGGTTGGAACCGGGCGCGCATGGACTGACCTTTCTGCCGCTGTTGGCCGGAGAGCGCAGTGTGGGTTTCGCACTGCATGCCACGGGCGCCATCGCCGGATTGACGCTGGCGACGACTCCTCTCGAGATAGTTCGAGCCGGACTCGAGGCGATCGCCGTCGAATTCGCCCGGGTCGACAGGCGGCTGGACCAGGTCCTTCCAGGCGCCGAGTTGCTGGTCGCCAGCGGAGGAGCGCTGCTCGCGTCCCCCGCCTGGGCGCGGATCATGGCGGACGCAATCGGCAAGCCGGTAGCCGCCGGCAAAGATCGCGAAGCCTCAGCTCGGGGAGCGGCCATCTGCGCTCTGGAGCACCTGGGTCTGCTCGACGAATCTCGGTTGCAGCCTCACCTTGGAAGAACCATCACTCCCGACCCGCCGGCCACCGAGACCTACGCGCGTCAACTCACAAAGCAGGAGCATCTGTACCACCTGCTGATCGCAGAGCAGCAACCAGTGGACTGACCTAACAACACCTCCTCCACCCGCAGCTGCGGAGGGAGGACGATTCCACCCTCATCCGGGCCTGGCGGTGCGGCTGCGCCACTCTGCTGTTCTGGCTGCCAGGGCGGCGGCGAAGAGGCCTGGCAGGATCCAGAACATCGCCTGATACCCGACCAGGGCGGCCACGGGAGCGAGGATCAGCGCGCTGGTGCCGAAGCCGACGTCGACGGCGACGTTCCAGAGGCCTCCGACCAGCCCTGCTCGCGAAGGGTGCGTGGACCTCAGCATGCCTATGAAGGTGCCGGTCTGGACGACTCCCAGCGAGGCGCCGAAGAGGACAGCGGCCACCACGGTCAGCACCGGTTGCCGAAGGGGCAGCATCGCCAGCGCCAGCCCACCGATGACCAGCGCCGGCCAGACCGGCCGCCAGTCCCCGAGACGGTCGATGACCCTGCCGGAGAGGGTGCGAGTGGCGGTGCGGGCGATGCCGGCCAGCAGCAAGAACATGGGCGCCGACCCCAGCCCGCCACCGGGGAGGAGTAGCGGCGTGAAGCTCACGACGGCGCCGAAGGTGAAGGTGACGCAGACGAACGCCGCCCAGATCAACAGCACCCTGCGCGTGGTCAGGGTGGCGAAGAGGCCACCGGTCGGCTGCGCCGTGCCGGCCTGGCGTGGGAGTCGGAGCCGTGTGGCCAGCAGCGCCGCCAGCAGCGAGGTCGCCGCTCCGGTCCAGAAGACAGCGCTCAGGCCGACCCCGTTCAGGAGAAGGAGCCCGGTGGTTGGGGCGATCACCGAGGGGAGCGAGGCCGCCAGGCCGTAGTAGCCGATCGCCTCTCCCCGGCGCTCCGGGGGAGCCAGGGAGCCCATCATGACCGTGCTGACCGTGGCGACGGTGCCGAAGCCGGCCCCCACCAGGCCGCCGAGGACCAGCATTGCAGGCAGGGCGCGGATCTCGGCAAATCCTGCCATCGCAACCATCTCCAGCAGCAGCCCGGCCAGGAGCAGGCTGAGCGGCCTGAAGCGTGACAGGAGTCGTGCCGCCTGGAGTTCCGAGACGACTGTCATCAGCGCTATGGAGACGGTCACGAAACCGGCCACGCCGGCATTGCCGGTGGCCCTGGCCACGCTCAGCGGAAGGACGGGCAGGATCAGGTTGAGGGTTGTGAGGCCGAACGCCACGGTAACTAGCAGCAGCGCGAGCTGCGCGGTCCAAATCGGCTCGCGGCGCCCCGCGGGTGCTCCGCTCTGCCCCGGAGCCGGGCCCTTGGTTACCGCGATGGCTCGTCCCCTACGACCGGAGAGCCTCGATAACCGGCGCGAAGGCGCGGACGCCCTCCACGCCTCCCATGGTCAACGCGACCTGGACCTCTGACACGCCCAGCTTCGCGTGCCCGCGGAGCACCTCCGCCATCTCCTGGGGGGATCCCTGGAGCGGCCACTCGCCGGGCGCCGGAACGTAGCCCGAGCCGGGGATGGCGACCCGCACCGCCGTGGTCCGGGCCAGGGTAGAGGGGTCGCGGCCGTGCTCCAGGCAGGCTTGCTCGATGAGCGCCCACTGTTCGGCGGCGGCCTCGGCCGAGGCGTTGGTGTAGCCGAGCCAGCCGTTCCAGATGTCCGCGTACCGAGCGACGAGCCGTCGCATGCGCGGGCGCGGGTTGAGGGTGCCGATGAGGAGCGGCGGCCCGGCCGGGCGCGGCCCGCGCGGGATCAGCTTCACCTCCCGCGCCCGGTGGTAGGTGCCCTGGAAATCGATCTCGCCGTCCCGGAGCAGGCCGCGCACCACCTGGAGCGCCTCCTCGAAGCGACCGACGGGATGGTCGGGGGGCAGCCCAAGCGTCTCGTACTCCCCTGCCGAGTCTCCGGCGCCCAGCCCGAGGATGAAGCGGCCGCCGCTCACCTCGTCCAGCGTCTCGGCGATCTTCGCCAGCAGGACCGGATTGCGGTAGCCCGTGCAGGCGACGAGCGTGCCTATCTGGACGTCCGGGATCTCCGCCGCGATGGCGGTGAGCACGGTGAAGACCTCCATGTACCCCTCCGGCTCTGCCACCGCCTCGGCGCGAACAGCGCCCCCGGCCCGCTCCCGGAGCTCGGCGTTGGTGCTCGGCAGCAGCAGGTGATCGGTTGCCCAGAGTGAGTCGAAACCCACCGCGACCGCCTCACGGGCGATGTCCAGCACCTCCGACCAGCGCAGGGTGGTCGTCGTCCAGGTGGGCAATATCAGGCCCAGCTTGAGGTTCCTGCCGGACTCCGTCTCGGACACTTTGGGAAGGGTAATTCGCGAGGACGCCGGGCTGACCCCGATGCCGGACCTGCCAGAGCTCGTAGCCACTCGTCAGAAGCAGAATGTGACCTGTGAACAGGACCTCCTTCCTCGGCAGCAAGCCGATCGGCCGCATCGGCTTTGGCGCCATGCAGCTTGCCGGCCCCGGTGTCGTGGGGCCGCCACGTGACCCCGCCGCCGCGCGGGCCGTCCTGCGTCGAGCCGTCGAGCTCGGCGTCGACCATATCGACACCTCGCAGTACTACGGCCCGGACACCGTCAACGACCTCATCCGCGAGTCGCTGCACCCCTACCCGGAGAATCTGAAGCTGGTCACGAAGGTCGGCGTGCGGCGGGACGAAGCCGGCGCCTGGCTTCCGGCTCTCACCCCCCAAGAGCTGCGCGAGGGTGTCGAGGCCAACCTGCGTTCCCTGCGCCTGGAGCGCATGGACCTCGTCAACCTGCGCGTCTCCGACGGTACCGGGGGTCCTGGCGTCCCCCTGCCCGAGCAGCTCGGCGCACTGGAGGACCTCCGCCGGGAAGGCAAGCTCGACCTGATCGGGGTCTCAAACGTGACCCGCGAGGGCGTCGAGCGAGCCCTCGACCTCGTGGACCTCGGCGAGGTCCAGAACTCCTACAGCATCCTCGACCGCGAGAACGAGCCAATCGTCGAGCTCTGCCGCGAGCGCGAAATCGCGTTCGTGCCGTTCTTCCCCCTCGGCTCGGCGTTCCGCCGCGGCCCGACGACGCTGGCGCAGGACCCGGCGGTATCCCGGGTGGCCGGCAAGCACTCCGCCACGCCGTCGCAGATCGCGCTGGCGTGGCTCCTGGCCCGCTACGAACGGATGCTGCTCATTCCCGGGACGACCTCTGTCGCACACCTCGAGGAGAACCTCGCAGCCGCCAACATCGAGCTCGACGAGGACGACCTCGCGGCCCTGGAAGCCGTCGAGCAAGTCGGCCGCCCGCGAGCCTAGTCGCCACCCGCCCTCCCCCCGAGCGCGCCGCGACGATGCATCAAGCCTGCCCTTCGAAGCGCAGACCCTTGACCGTGTAATTCACCACATGTAGAATTCAACGCCCGACGAATTAATCGGAGGAGGCTGATGTGGTGATGGCTGAGGTTGGAGCGTTTCAGCGAAGGGGAGTTGGGAATCACGCCGCCGCCCGTTCAAACCTGGCCCGGCTGCTTCCGCCCCTGGTCGGAGGGCTTGCGGTCCTGCTGGCCCTGATCGGGCTCATCGGAACCGCGATCCGCGACCCGAAGCCCCATGACATCCCGGTTGGGCTGGTGGGACCCGCCCCCGCCGTGCACCGTATCTCGACGTCATTCGGTTCCGCGGCGCCTGGGGCCTTCAAGTTCACGTCCTATGATTCCGAATCTGCCGCGCGCGCAGCTCTAGATCAGCGTTCGGTCGACGGCGTCCTGGTGCTGGGCAGCGGGACCCCCCGGTTGATCCTGGCCGGGGCGTCTGGCGACGGCTCGACAGGCGTGATCACAGGGGCCTTCACCAAAGCCTTCCAGGCCCAGGGTGTCGCGGTGACAGTGGAAACCGTCCACCCCTTTCCGGCCGGCGACTCGCATGGCCTCGTCCTCTTCTTCGTGGTGGTCGCCGTCCTGATCTCGACGCTCGTGTCGCAGGCCTTGCTCGGGGTCGGCAATGAGGCGCGGTTCGGGGCGCGATTACTGGTCGCCGTGCTGTACGGCGCCTTGGCAGGGGTGACCGGCATGGCCTCGGCGGCCTGGATCGCCGGCGGCTACGGCTCCGGGTTCTGGACCGCCGCGGCCTTGATGGCGCTGGCGTCGACTGCCGTCGGAGCGATTACGGCGGGCAGCGTTCGCCTGCTTGGGGGCGCCGGCCTCGGGCTCGCCGCCCTGGTCGTGGTGCTTCTCGACCTGGTGTCCTCGGGCGGACCCGCGGGCAGCCAGCTGCTGCCCGACTTCTATCGCTGGCTGGCGCCCTGGATGCCGGCCGGCGAGCTGTACAGCGGGCTGCGGAGCGCCCTCTTCTTCGACAGCGCGGCGCTCGGTCTTCCTCTGACTGTCCTCACCGGCTGGCTGCTCGGAGGCCTGGCCCTGATGTTGCTCGGCGAGCTTGCCGCAGCCCGCAGGCGTTCGCTGCCGGCGGCTCCGGCTCAGTAACCTGACCTCGATGGCGCGAACCGGCAGGCGGCCGGGGGCGGGCGGTACGCGGGAGAAGATCCTTGCCGCCGCCCGCTTCCAATTCAGCGAGGCCGGCTATGAAGGCGCCACCATCCGCGACATCGCCGGCGAAGCAGGGGTGGACCCGGCGCTGGTTCTCCACTACTTCGGCTCCAAAGAAGGCGTCTTCGTGGCCGCGGTCGAGTTCCCGATCGATCCCGCGGAGGTCCTCCCGGGCCTGCTGGCGCCCGGCCTCGAGGGGCTCGGCGAGAGGCTGGTGCGCTTCTTCCTCGGCGCCTGGGACTCGCCCGCCGGCAGCCCTCTGCTCGGGCTGATCCGATCCGTGGTCGGTAACGAACGCGCCGCGGCTCTGGTCCGCGATTTCGTCAGCCGAGAGGTCCTGGGCCGCATCGCCGAGGCCCTGGAGCTGGACCAGCCGCAGCTGCGGGCGAGTCTGGCGGCCAGCCAGCTGATCGGCCTGGCGATGCTCCGATACGTGGTGAAGCTGGAGCCCCTCGCCTCAGCAGAACCGGACGAGGTGGCCGCCTGGCTGGGCCCAACCCTGCAGCGATACCTGACAGACCCGGAAGGGGTACCCGCCAGGGCGCCGAGCCGGCGGTCCGCACGTGGCCCAGCCGGGTCTTAAAGAGACCACCCGATCCTCCTCGCAAGGAGGACGGAGACAGACTCATCCTTTCTTGGCGGCGACCATCCACTCCCCCGAGGCGGATGGAGAGCGGCGAGGGTTCAGGGGGGACAGGTCTACGGATGGGTCTGGGTGGCCGGCCATGGTTCTGGCGAGCAGGCGGGCGACCACGGGGCCGTGCATGGTTCCGTGGCCGCCGAAGCCGGCGGCCATCCAGAGGCCGGGCTCGACCTCGCCCACGTAGGGATGACCGTCGCCGCCCAGGTCCACGTTCGCCACGACCTGCCTCATCACCCTGACGTCGCTGAGCCCGGGCGCTCGCTCCCGCGCCAGCTCGGCGAACTCGACGAGCATCTGCTCGTGCCCGTACCCGGGCGGGTTCTCCTCGAGCAGAATGCCGATGACCAGGCTCTGCCCCTCGCGCTCGACGACGAACCCGGTATCCAGATCAATGGTCAGCGGCACCTGCTGACCTTGCAGAGCCGGCTCAGTGATGGCGCTGTAGAGCGGCATGGGCCGGATCGTCAGGTCGAGGCCGAAGCGCCGCATGAAGGCCGAGCTCCAGTAGCCGGTGCAGACCACGACGCGCTCGGTCTCCACCACGCCCGGCCCGCTGACGCGCCAGCCGCCGCCGGCGCGGTCGACTGAGACGACCTCCCAGCCCTCTCGGAACTGGACGCCAAGGCGGCGGGCGGCCCTGGCGAGGGCGGCCACCCCGTCGGGCGGCGTGACCCGGCCGTCTCCCGGGGTGTGGCAGCCGCCCAGGAGTCCCCGCGTGTCGAGCCAGGGAGCGATCTCCGGGAGCCGCTCCGCGTCGACCATCTGAACGTCGGTCAGGCCCATCGAGCGCTGGAGCTCGGCCGCCTCCCCCAGCCCGGCCATGATCTCCGGCCGGCCGCTCAAGAACAGGTAGCCGTCCTGGTAGAACGGCACCGGCGAATCGAACACCCGGCCGGCGGTCTTCCAGAACTCGAGCCCGCGGCGCGAGAATTCGATTTCAAGCGGAGTGGAGAACTGCTGACGCACTCCGCCGAAAGAGCCCCCGGTGGACCCGCTCGCCAGCTGGGTGCGCTCGACCAGGAGCGTGTCCGCCTCGCCCTCCTCGGCCAGGTAGTAGGCGAGAGCTGTGCCCACGATTCCGCCGCCAATCACCACAGTCCCAAAACGCTCGTCAGCCAAACCGACCTCCCTGCTGAAACCGCACCTGGCCGTCCGTGCCTCAAGGGGACACTAGCATTGGCTGCTGCACCCGGTAGAACGTCAGTCGGAAGAGGAGAGGCGATGTTCTCGTACGAGGGCAAGAAGGCACTGGTCACCGGCGGTGGCCGCGGGATCGGCCGCGCGATCGCGCTGGCCTTCGCGAAGCTGGGCGCCGACGTGGCCCTCGCGGCTCGCAGCAGGAACGAGCTCGACGCGGTGGCCGAGGAGGTCCGCGCCCTCGGCCGGCAGGCCGAGGTGCTCACCGTCGACATGCTCGAGGTCGCCCAGGCGCAGGAGGTGGTCAGCCGAGCGGCAGAGGCGCTCGGCGGTCTGCACGTGCTCGTGAACAACGCGGGCGGCACGGTCGACGTGCCCGGCGCCTTCGGCCCGCTGACAGAAGCCACGCCGGAGGCCTTCGACGCCATGTACGCGCTCCACGTGCGCTCGCCCCTGTTCGCCGCCATCGCCGCCGCCAGGCAGATGGCTGCGCAGGGGACCGGGGGCGCCATCCTGAACATGGTTTCCATCGACGCCGTCTTCCCGGCCCCCACCGAAGCGATCTACGGGTCCGCCAAGGCAGCCCTCGTCAATCTCACCAAGGTGCTCGGCTACGAGGTCGGCAAGGACCGGGTTCGGGTCAACGCGATCGCGCCCGGCGTGGTCGAGACCCGGCTCACCGAGCGCTGGCTCGAGACCGAGGAGCAGCGCGTTGACCGCGCATCGTTCTATCCGCTGAACCGGGTGGGCGTGCCGGATGACGTGGCGGCCGCCGCCGTCTACCTCTGTTCAGACGAGGCGGAGTGGGTCTCGGGGAACGTCCTCTATGTCACCGGCGGACAGCTCGCGACCAGCGACGTGTTCCGCTGGGTCCGCGCCCACAACCCGGTCCCGGAGTCGAGCAAGATCTAGGCGAGGGGTCGGGAGACTCCCGCGGCGCCGACCATCGCCTCGACGTTGGCGGGGGGTGCGGCGGGCCAGGGGGAGACCGAGCAACCCGGGGTGAGCAGGTGCCCGCGGCCGCCGGTCGCCTCGAGGGCCGCCAGAGCCTCCGCCCGCACCTGTTCGGGGGTTCCGGTGACTATCGGGGTGCGACGGTGGAGGCCGCCGGCGACCGCCCTGCCGAACCGGTCGCGCATCTCGGCGAGGCTCGGGTTGCCCTCGTCGTGAGCAGACCAGTTCACGCACTCGGTCGGAAGGCGCTCGACCAGCCCGACGTCGATCCGAGGCCCGCAGAGGTGGAGCATGTTGAACCAGCCTTCGGACGCCGGCTCGATCGCGGTCCGATCGTGGGGCAGGAACCAGGTCGCATAGTCGGATGGCGCAACGAGGGCCGCGTCGGCCAGCGGATTGACGGCGTAAAAGACACCGGCTGCGCCCGCGGCAAGTGAGTCCTGCGTGAACGAGGCCAGAGCGAGCGCGATCTGAGCCATCCCGGCGCGTAAAAGATCCGGCGCGTCACGGACGAGGCGAAGGAGCAGCGCGGTGTCCCGGCCGGTCAGGTACCAGGCCACCATCCCGGGCGAGAACACCGTCTGCAGGCAGGGCAGGTCGGGGCCGAGCTCCTCGACCACGCGGCGGATGACCTCCACCTGCAGTTCCAGCGGCTCGCTGGCGGTGGGGCCGCCGGCAATTCGGCGCCAGTCTTCGACCGAGGTGCCGCCGGCCCGCTCCAAGACCGGCTCGGCCTGGGCAGATCCCGAGGGGCGCCAGCGGGCGCCGAAGGCCTCGGCGAAACAGGTCGCTCGGATCTGCAGCTTGACGAAGTCGAATCCGAAGCGGCGAGCACCGGCGACAGTGCTCTCCACGAGGGAGTCCACGGCCCACTCCCGATCGTAGGTGTGGCCCCAGGCGGAGACCGGCGGCCGGTCCGCCCGGTCGAGCGCCAGCGCCGCGGCAACCCGCTCCCGGGAGGTGCTCATGGAGAGCAACCCTAATGCTTCCCCTCCCGGCGGGGGACGGAAAAGGCCTGGCTCGCTTCAGCCGGCGATGTGGTCCTGCGGCTTGCGCCAGTGCGAGGTGTCGACGGTCACGCCCTCCCTCGAGGTCGGCGCCGGCTTCTCCGCCTTCATCTTGGGAAGCACGTCGACCGCGATCCTCTCGAGCAGGCCGAACTGCTGGTCGTTGGGCTGGTCGAAGATGAACTGGTTGATGCCCGCCTCGATGTAGGGGCCGATCACGTCGTGGAAGGCCTGCTCGGAAGCCCAGGGGTCGGCGTCCGATTTGGGCACCCAGTAGTAGAGCGAGCGGTCGAGCGTTTCCGGGTCCCGTCCCAGCTCGTGGCAATACTCGTCCAGCAGCTGGTTGCGCTCGCGCATCTCTGCGGGGGTTCCGAAAGCGTTCCAGCAGTCTGCGTACTTGGCGATGATGCGCAGCATCTTTGGCCCGAAGGCGCCGAGCAGGAAGGGCGGCCTGGGTTGCTGGATCGGAGCCGGGCGGTTGCGCAGCTGCTCGGTTCGGTAGTATTTGCCCTCATAGGAGCTCGTGTCGTTGCGGAGGGTGGTGTCGATCAGCTCTACGGCCTCGCGGAACCGCCCCACCAGCTCCCTGGTGTCGGGCCAGGGGATCCCGAACATCCGGTGCTCCGGCTCGTACCAGCCCGCTCCGAAGCCGAAGTCGAGGCGCCCGTTTGAGATGTGGTCGACGGTCACCACTTCCTTGGCCAGCACTGACGGATAGCGGAACGTGTTCGAGGTGACGAGCACCCCGATCCGGATCCACTGAGTACGGGCGGCCAGCGCCGCCAGCAGCGTCCAGGCCTCGAAGTAGGGGCCTTCCGGGCGGCTGGGCTGGATCAGGTGGTCGCAGAGCCACGCGCTCTCGAATCCCAGCTGCTCGAACTGCTGCCAGCGCTGGACGGTCTTCTCCCAGGTCATGTTCTGGTCGGTGCAGATGCCGAATTGGAAACGTCGACCCATCCCTTCTCTCCAGTGACAGGGGGCCGGCGCGCGCCGGCCCAAGGAACCCTGCGGCCAATGGTAGAGCGGTCATGGAAGTCCAGTGGACGGTTCACGGCCGCTGCGCACGCTTACGATGGATCACGTTCCGCTGGGCCGGGAGACAGGAGAGGAGACGAGGATGCGCGAGGACATCGAGTTCGACGCCGAGGGCGCGACGCTGCGCGGATGGTTCTACCGGCCGGACGGTGCGGGAGAGGAGGCCCCGTGCGTCGTGATGGCACACGGCTTCTCAGCGATCAAGGAGATGCGCCTCGACGAGTACGCGGAGGTCTTCTCCGCCGCCGGGGTGGCTTGCGTCGTCTACGACAACCGCGGCTTCGGCGCGTCGGGTACCGCCCCCGGCAAGCCGAGGCAGGAGATCGATCCCTGGGAGCAGATCCGCGACTACCAGCACGCGATCACCTACGCCCAGACGCGCCCGGACGTCGACGCCAACCGAATCGGCGTGTGGGGCTCGAGCTACTCCGCCGGCAACGCCTACGTCGTCGGGGCGATCGACCGCCGCGTCAAGGCGGTATGCGGCCAGGTGCCGCTCGTTGCCGGGCGGCTCGGCTTCGAGATGCTCGTGCGCATCGATTCATGGGCGCAGATTTGGCAGCTGCTCACCGACGACCGCCTGGCGCGCGCGCGCGGCGAGGCGCCCGGCATGGTGCCGGTCGTCGACGCCGATCCGACGGCGGTGTCGGCGCTGCCGACGCCCGACTCCTACGAGTTCTTCCACCCCTACGAGGGCACCTCCTGGAAGAACGAGGTCACGCTGCGCACGCTGGAGTTCTTGCAAGGCTATGAGCCGGGCGAGTACCTCAAGCGCATCTCCCCGACGCCCGTGCTGATGGTCGTCGCGCCAAACGACCGCCTCGTCGCCGGCGAGGTCGCGTGCGAGGCATACGAGACCGCCTTGCACCCGAAGAAGCTCGTCCTGGTGCCCGGCGGCCACTTCGACGCCTACGTCGGACGCGGCTTCGAGATCTCGTCCGGGGCGGCGCGTGACTGGTTCGTCGAGCACCTGATCACCAACGCGGCGGTGCCTGCGCGGGAGGCGGCCACGGCCTGATCAGGTCTCGTATGAGGTCGTGAGCGGCTGGGACTGAGCGGGGAGCCGGCGGGCATGGAACCCTAGAATCCGCTCAGGGAGAGAGGCACGCCATGGGATTGACCACGCTGAGGATGCCCCAGCTCGGGGAGTCGGTCACGGAAGGGACCGTCGACCGCTGGCTGAAGAAAGAGGGCGAGTTCGTCCGCCGCGACGAGCCGCTGGTCGAGGTCGTCACCGACAAGGTGAACGCCGAGGTGCCTTCGCCCTTCGAAGGCCGGCTGGTTCGAATCGAGGTCGGTGAGGGTCAGACCGTCCCCGTGGGCGCAGCCCTGGCCGAGCTCGACGTGGGTGGGTCGGAGCAGGCGGAGGCCGCCGCGACCGCCGCGCCGGCGGTGGAGCAGCCCGCCGGCGTCCCGGCCACGTTCGAGGAGCACGCCAGGCTGATGCTCGATCTTCAGGTGCTGGCCTTTAAAGCGGACATCACCCGCGTCTCCACGGTTTTGTTCGCCCGCGACCTGACCGGACGGGCGTTCCCCGCCAGCGACGTCCCCAGCCTCAGTTTCCATGGCGGCTCGCACCACGCGGAAAACCCCGACCGCATCGCCGAGTATTCCAAGCTGAATCAGTACCACGTGAAGTGCCTCGCCTACTATCTGGACAAGCTGAAGAAGACTACCGAGGGCGATGGCAACCTGCTCGACCGTTCGGTGGTTTTCTATGGCACCAACATGGGCGACTCCAACCAGCACCTGCATTACGATGTACCGCACATTCTGGTAGGCGGCGCATCCGGCAAGCTCAAGGGT
>Ga0209526_10000171_pt1 | contig 39704 bp, 44 predicted proteins | sample JacPinW_OM2H0_M1_FD_188566 | JGI IMG/M metagenome (GOLD analysis project Ga0209526, IMG submission 188566) | Forest soil microbial communities from Algoma, Ontario, Canada - Jack Pine, Ontario site 1_JW_OM2H0_M1 (SPAdes) (version 2) | ecosystem: Environmental > Terrestrial > Soil > Boreal... | reverse complement strand
CTCGCCGCCTAGGTCCTCGCGCATGGTGAGTGGCTTGCGGCCACCGCGTTCCGTGGTCGTGGTCTGGTCCTTCGCGCGGACTTCGCCGTTAGGCAGGATTTCGATCTCCACTTCGTCTTCACGCTGCAGGATCGCCTCCAGTTCCGAAATCGACGGCCTTGTACCCATGCTCTCGCCTCATTCGTGGTTACAGTGCGATCGCACGATCGCACGATCGTGTGGTAAAATTTGTACCTTGTCCGTCGCAATGTCAAGGGCGTGGCAGAGAGAAGCGGCCAGGGGCGGTGCGGGGGGGGTTCCTCGGTGAATGCGATTAAAGAGTTCTTCGACATTTACGGACGCAACGCGCGCCTATATCCGGCTGTGCTTCTCGTGGTCCCGCTGTTCGCGTTGCCGGGCGTATTGACCGGGATCGAAAAGCTGTCGAGCGGAATCGTGACGGGGATCGTCGGCGTTGCCCTGCTCTACGGCTTCACGCATTGGGTTCGAGCGCTGGGCAAGCGGGCGGAGCTCCGGCTCGTGGAAAAATGGGGCGGATTGCCGACAACGCGGCATCTTCTGTGGCACGACAAGACGCTTGATTCGACGACCAAGCGTCGATACCACAATTACCTTCGGGCAAACGGACTCGAGGTGCTGTCCGCGGAAGAGGAGAGTGTTAACGCGGCCCGCGCACGGGAGAAGCTGGCTTCCGCCGTCACTTGGCTGAGAATTAATCGTCGCGGTGACGCCTACCAGATTCTACACAGTGAAAACGCCGCCTACGGGTTCCGGCGAAATCTCTACGGCGCGAAGCCTGTTGGGATCGCTATCGCACTGGCTGCCGCCGTCATCAGCGGCTGGCCGGTGGTCAGTGCAACGGCACCGCTTACATCCGCCACGTTTCTCGAGATTCTGAAATCGATAGGGTTGGAGGAGCGCATTGGTCTCTCCGTGAGCCTTGCTTCGCTGCTCGCCTGGTCAGTCGTCGTGACACCGAACTGGGTCCACGACGCCGCGGAGCAATACGCGAAGGCGCTGTTGGAAACCTGTGATTCCGTGGCCGCCTAGGATTCGTGGCCTCCGATGAAACGAGAAGACGACACTGAACACGGAAAGCGATTCGTCGCGACGATGCTCGCGCGGCAAGGGGCAAGCCAGCAGGAACTTTGGGAAGGCTATAGATGCAATTTAACTCATAGCTTAGGAATTAACGCACCAGAGCCCGAGCGAGGAGTTGCGCGCTCGACTCAACCTCGGCTCCGGCCGACCAAAATCGTGCGCGCTGACGCTGGTGGGTTGCGACGGCAGCAAATCGACACGCTGGGAGACACTTCGGCCGCCCGGCATGGCTTCCGCCGACGTTGTGGATCGGACTGAGCGACAATACGTCTGTGTCGATGCGCTGTATTGGGGTACGCGCGTAATGCTTGTCCGCCTATGTGCCGACGCTGACTGCGTGGCGCGCGCTGACGCATTTCTTGCACCCGGTGAGCGCATCAGTGAGCAAGCCACGCAGGAGTCGATCGATCGACTACTCGGGCGATCGCGATCAGTCGCGGAGTGAGCGCGATTGCACCACGCGGAGCACGGCCTCTTGTCGGTCAGGATTATTTGTGAGGGTATTTCACTTTGTGAAACGAGCGTACGGTCTCGAGGATATCCGGCGCCGTCGTGTGAAGATAGCTACATTCGATGACCTGAACGATCCGTTTGAATTGTTCAGCGTTGATCTTTCAGATGAATCTCTTCGTCGGCAGTTCCGGTGGCTAGCAAGCACTCTCAATTTGAGCCAGGGAATGATTTGCTTCAGTCGGAAGTGGAACAACCCTGTCCAATGGAGTCACTACGCCGAAGGTCACCGAGGAGTTTGTTTAGCATTCGATGTACCGGAGTCGAACTTACTAACCGTATCGTACACAAGGAGACGACTTGTTGCTGAGGCGCAGCAGATTGTAGCGAGCGGGCGTTTGGACTCGCACCTGATTCAGCGGTTCTTAGCCACGAAGTACTCTCATTGGCGGTACGAGAATGAATCGCGCTGGTTTGTGTCGTTACCGGTTGCTGATTCCGATAGCGGCCTATATTTCAGACCGTTCTCAGAACAGCTTAGCCTCACACAGGTAATTGTGGGTGCCCTGTCGTGTATTTCGCGCGACGAGCTGCGTGAGGCTCTTGGCGACCTTGCGCAGTCTGTTCAAACCCTCAAGGCGCGCCTAGCTTTTGGGTCGTTCCGTGTGGTCAGACAAAGGAAACAAAAGCTCTGGCGCTGAATGCGTCGCGACAATGGCAAGGCGGTACTTCCTTGAGGGAGCGATACTTTATGTCCTCACGCAATCCAAAGGTGCTCGTTGATCATTGCGCCATTATGAACGGCAAAACCACTCGATTGGTTGCCGTAACGGAGACAGTCAATTGGGGTCCCACTACAGCGCCGATTCGGGTGACGCGAATTCAGGGCAAACGCCTGGGAAGAGGCGAGGACTGGCTCCGCAATGAGCGGCGGTCACTGGCGGCCCTGGGCGCGGCCGCTCGTGAAGGACTCATTACGGCGCATACATCAATGGAACTCGGTGCTGAACGTCTGAAGGCCCCGATGGGCGGGCGTGGTATCCGCGGCGACCTTTGGAGCGGCGTTCGATTCGAGCACTCACCAGTACCGCTCGACCGAAGCACCTGGATGGGTTCGTTGTCACTCGAACAGATGGCTTCCAAGGCTCATCGGGAGGAGTTTTACGATCGACTTCTGCAGTTCGCGCGTGACGGCGTACCACAGCGGTTTTTAGATTGCCTGCCGTCCACTGAATTTATCGAATTGCAGAAGCGGAATTTAGGTCGGCTGAGCGAGTTTGCGACACTGTGTGAAGTGGTCGGTGAACAACGCCGGGGCGACGCATTTCACTATTGGACGGCCCTCTGTAGTGATCTCGACTATTTCCTGACGACGGATAACCGCTTCCTGCGTGTATTACGAACCCATCCCGACAAAAACCTGATATATCGTGCCGTGACGCCGTCAGAGCTGGTGGAGGTTATCGATCTGCCTCCGGCTGCACTTCCAATCGAGGAGAATGAGGTCGCACCTTTCGCAACTGAGTAGGTTCGATACTAAGGTCCTCCCAGAGAATAGAAGCACCCTAACAGCTGGACCCAATGCATCAGTGCATTGCAGTCTGCCCAGCGTGGAACGGTGTATTGGCCTTATCGATATCCGGTCAAGTTTGGCAATGTGATGTTCCGATCAAAGAGCTCGTATTTCCTCAGAATCCATCGAGGAAGAATGTGTTCGTCGTTGAATTGAGTTTCGCGAGGACTGAGACACACGAAAATCCGGGAGTGTCATACCCAAGGGGTACCTCTCGATCGGCGCTCCTGGAGCTTTATATGCGGTCGCCTTCGTCCACGATGGCAGAAAACCGGCGCTTCTGCCCGCCTGCGGCGGTCAGGCCGCGCTGCGTTCTTACGAACGATGGAGAGAAATCCAAAGCCCACAGAGGTGCGGGCTCGCGCTGTTAGCTTGACGGATCGTGAACACCTGAAGTAGAAACACAATCTCCAGTTGCCCGCTCCATGCACTGTTCACCATCGCGTGGAATCAGCGTTCACGATCGCTGGAATCCGCACACGATCCGACCGAACCTGCGCTGGACCTCCGACTGCCTGGAGATCGGCTGCTGGAACGGGGACGTGGTGCGCGTGGCCTTTGCGCTCGACACCTGCGATCGGGAGGTCATGACCTGGTGCGCCAGCACCGCTGGAATCAGCGGGGAGATGATCCGGGACCTGATGCTGGAAGCCGTTGAGCGGCGCTTCAGCTCTGCCACGACACCGCATCCGATCCAATGGCTCTCCGACAACGGCAGCGCTTACCGCGCCCACGAGACGATCGACTTTGCTATCCGCTTGGGGATCGTGCCGTGCTTCACTCCGGTGCGCAGTCTGCAATCCAACGGCATGGCGGAGGCGTTCGTGAAAACCTTCAAACGCGAGTACGTCTACGTTCATGATCGGCCCGATGCCCAGACCGTGCTGTCCCAGTTGTCCAAGTGGTTCGAGGACTACAACGAGATGCATCCCCACAAAGCCCTGCGCCGGAAGTCACCCCGTGAGTTCATCCGCAGCCATCAACCCGCAGCCTGTCCGGTTCGATAGGGGCAACTCCACGCCCGGCGTAGTCACTGTGGTTGCCGCATGGATGCTCGATTCCTGTGCGCAGGCGAAGTCGGAGCCGTGCTGTGCCTCGACGCGTCGCGGCTCGCCCGCAACGGACGCGACTGGCATCACCTGCTCGAACTTTGCGGCCTGGTCGAGGCGCGGGTGATCGACCTGGACGGTGTGTATGATCCGTGTCGCCCGAACGACCGGCTGTTGCTGGGCATGAACGGGAGCATCAGCGAGTTCGAGCTCGGCGTGCTGCGCGCCCGGATGCTCGACGCTGCCCGCGCCAAAGGCGCGGCGTGGCGAGCTGCGCATTAGCGTGCCGGTCGGTTATATCTAGCATCGCGAGATCGGTCTTGGCTTCGATCCGGACCTGCGGCTCGAGGAAGCGATACGACTGATCTTCGCCCGGTTCCGCGAACTGGGCAGCGCACGGCAAGTCCTGCCGTTGCCTGGTGTTCGGTGGTTCCCGTGTCGATACTGCCATTGCCGGAGAAGGGCCATCGAGGCCGCACTGCAAGCCGAGCGAACGCACATGGAAAGCCAAGGCGAACAACGGCGCATCGTGGAACTGGAACTGCAGCAGGCTCGATATGAGGCCTCGCTCGCCGAGCGGCGCTACGCCGCGTGCGATCCCGACAACCGACTGATCGCCGCGCAGCTCGAGGATAGATGCCGGCCCGCAACCCGCCTGAGCGGAGGGTATGTCAGGGTAGGACGGAACCACTTTCATCGCGAAGGGTCTGACGCAAGAGCGCGCTGTAAGATCGACCGCACTGGACGACAGACCTGTCGAGGGCCCACCACTGAGCTAGAGACTGTAAACCGGCTTTCAACATTGACCAGGGACCGGCTTCCAAGTCAGACTATTGCGTGACGCTGTAACGCCGCGCGACGACTCGGAAAGTTCGTCGTATCGTCTGGTCAGGGTTCGACGCGGACTCGTGGTGAAATCTGGTCAAACTTCAACGCCGGTTCACAGACCGGAGGCGACTAAGCGAATGAGAATGTCGATCCGAGGGATGCTATTCGATCTTGACGGCACTCTTCTCGATACCGCTCCTGACATGGGCGGTGCCCTTAACGAGTTGCGTCTCGAGTCGGGACTTAAGCCACTCCCCGCTGTGCTTATCCGATCCCGCGTCTCGCAGGGTGCCTCAGCACTTGTTCACCTTGCGTTTGAGGAATCGAGCCCAGCACTACACCAGGACCGGCTCGCACGCTTCCTGGTGCTCTATCGCAATCGACTGGCGCGAGAGACTCGGCCATTCGAAGGCATGACCGACATCCTCGATCGACTTGAGGCACTTGGTATCCCGTGGGGAGTCGTTACAAATAAGCCCCGGATGCTCACGGAGCCGCTACTCGAGGCGGTCGGACTTCTCTCGCGCGCCCGCATTGTTGTTAGTGGCGATTCTTTGCCCGAGAAGAAGCCCTCCCCAGCTCCGCTCCTGTATGCCGCGACTCGCCTACCGGCAGATGCAGTCGACTGCGTCTACATAGGCGACAGCGAGAGCGATATGATCGCCGCACGGCGAGCGGGGATGCGTTCGGTCGCCGCCCGTTTCGGATACACAGATGCAGAAGACGCCACCGAGCGATGGCCCGCAGACGCTTGGATCGACTCCCCAGAAGACCTCTACGAGTGGATCGCTCGCTGAGCGGGGAGGATATCTGGGAAGCTCAGACCAACTGGGTTCTAAGGTAAGCCATGAGCACGGAAACACAACGGCCACGAGATTCGGTACGCAAGAGCTTGGGCTTAATGAGCGGCACATCAATGGACGGCATCGACATTGCTGTTCTTGATACCGATGGTGAAGACTTTAGCGCATCTGGTCCATACGAAAGTCGCCCGTATCCGCCGCAACTCCGGGCTCAATTGCTCGCCATGCCTAGCGAGAGCATTTCCGCCACTGCGATCGAAAGGGAACTCACAGACCTTCATGCTGAGAGAATCCTAGACTTCTGCGCGACCCACCAACTTTCGCTGTATTCAATCGACTGCGTCGGATTTCATGGACAAACGATTAAGCATGAGCCGCACCTAAGGCGGTCTTGGCAGCTCGGCGATGGAGCGCGACTCGCACAGCTTCTTGGTCGCCAAGTCATTAACGACTTTCGTCGTAGTGACTTGATGCATGGCGGTCAAGGCGCACCTCTCGCGCCCGCCTATCATCGTGCACTCGTGCGTGCCTCAAAGCTCCAAGAGCCTGTTGCGGTATTGAATATCGGAGGGATCTCAAACGTTACTCTAGTCGCCGGTTCCGAGTTGATTGCCTGCGATTGCGGACCGGGTAACGCAATGATTGACGATTGGGTGAGATCAAAGGCTGGACTTCCTTACGACGATGGTGGACGACTAGCAGCGGCTGGTCGAGTGAACGTCTCGATCTTGAATGCGTTGCTCTCTAATCCTTACTTCTCGACGCCGGGGCCGAAGTCGCTGGATCGAAATGAGTTCTCGTTGGCGCCGCTCGCGGCGCTATCGCTTGAGGATGGGGCTGCCACGCTTACCGCACTAACTGTATCGGGTATCGCACGGGAGTGCGAACGATTACCCATAAAACCAAACTATTGGATTGTCGTAGGTGGCGGTCGTCTCAATACAGCGCTACTAGAAATGCTTCGAGCGGATCTTCGAACTAACGTAAGAATTGCAGAGGATTGCGGTTGGGCCGGGGATGCAATCGAGGCGCAAGCTTTCGCGTATCTCGCAGTTCGCGCACTAAAAGGACTGCCCACGTCATGGCCAACTACCACGGGTACCAGCGTTCCCGTGACAGGCGGCGTATTGCACCACGCTCCACCCTCTAATCGGTTAGCTAGCGTTCCTATCCAGCCGTCGTAGTGCATGGAGTGCAAACTCAAAGACTCTAGCGGGGGACACGAGACTTCGCAGACTGCCGCACACGTCGAGCTGATCTATTTCGGTTCGCCTGAACGCGGAAGTTGGATCTGTTGCGGCAACGGAGGGGGAGTGGAATCGCGGTCCTCTATAACGAGTCGCGAATGCCCAGTTATCGCCGCCGTGATCCGATGTTCCGGGAATTACGCGGCCTGCCTACCAACGGTTTGCCTAGCCAATATGCAATTATGGGCGAACTTGCCCACGCACAAAACCATGGTGCCGCACAGACAACATTGGCAGGCGCCACTAGCCACACTAGGATCAGTAACATGACCGCTAGTCCCGGGGCCTTAAGCATCTGCATCCAGTAACTAAGCACGTCCGTTTTCGTCGACCTTGCAACGGAAGACGAAGTTGACCATTCCAATAAGTCTTTGCGGCTTACATTCATCCGATAGCTAGCACGGACAATGGCATCACTAGCTAGACAGGCGTAATCAGCCAACAACACTACGGAAAGCCACCAATTGCCCGCGCCATACAAAATCGTTGCCCCGGCAGCACGCAGTCGCCGTCGCCAATAATGAAGCAAGTACAACCCACCTGATTCACTACGCTTCTCGTTGCGAAGGTGAGCAGACATTGAAACCGACGCTAACAACGAAGGAGTGTACAGCACCACCAGCGCCACAAGTGCTACCACATTTCCGCCTCTGCGAAGCGCTCCCATCCAGGCGTACATTGCAATGACTAGAACACTTAGAGGCGCAATGTGAACGACCAAATTAGTCAATATCAATACCCTATCTATGACTGCCAATGAAAATGGCATTCTCACGCCTTCTGTGTTCCCGTACCGTCGAAACAGCCATGGGGAGACCTGAAAATCGCCTCTTATCCAGCGATGTTGCCTCTTTCTCCAGGTCAACGGATTTTCCGGAAACGCTTCGAACACAAAGACGTCGGCGGAGGCCGTACTAGCAAGCATCCCTTCCAAGTGGTCGTGGCTTAGGATTGCATTTTCTGGAAGACGTCCGTCAACGCACTGCTGAAACGCATTAACGTCATAGATTCCACACCCACCGTACAAGTGACGACCAAGACAATCATTGTGAAATGCCTTAATCTCTACGGAGACCGCTTCGATGACTGCTTTTCCATACATGATACGCGAGAACGGCGATCGCAGTAGGGGTCTAGCAGCAGCACTTCTTGGGGAGATTATCGCAAAGCCCGATACGACCCGGTTCTCCCGAATGACTGGCAAATTCAACGGATGTGCAAGAATGCCACTCAAGGTTCGCACACCATCAGGCTGGAGCACCGAGCCGGCATCTAATGTAAGAACGAAACGCACGTCGCGCAGCGAGAACCACTCGCCGTGACGCAAGGTGAAGTTCCCTCGGAGATCCCCCCGCAGAAGCCGACCAAACTCTAGAAGCTTTCCGCGTTTACGTTCCCACCCCATCCAGAGACCATCCACGGCGTTAAGAGTACGGTCTCTATGCAAAAGTACGATTGACTTTGCATACTCCGGGTGACGGCTAACAATCATCCGGATTTCGATATCGAGTTTCTCAATCAAATAACTGTCCGACGATACGGTCTGCATCGTTGCATCAGCGAAGTCAGTTAGTAGACAAAAGACAACGTTAGCCCCGGCATTTCTGGCGAGATTCGCTTCCAAGGTAGCAGTGGCTTCTTCAACGTCTGCGTGATTGTTTATTATTATCGGGAAAACCACCGCCACCTTAAATGTTGCGGGAATACCATCGATAAAGTCATAGCGGCATAAGTACCTGGGCTTAATGAGTACTAATAGAGCGGACTGACTTAGAAGGAAAGACACCCAAAGGGAAAGCGGTACTGCTGCTAGAAGGATAAGTACTGTACTCCACGAAACGAGCCGCACGGCGTGCGTAACTACAAACGCAATAAACGTTGCCACAATGGTGGAGGCAATAATCGCAGATAGAATGATGTAACATCTCGGCCCGGCGTTTTCGACGCATTGTGTAAACCTGTTGCACCATGTGATCTTGCAATTCAAGGCACCCTGAAGGCGACGGCGCCCTAGGCCAACTAGGTAATATCCAAAGTGACGTTCGAAGCCTAAGTTTGCCTCCGGGGCAGATGACAGAGTCAATGCCGCGCTGAGGACAGCCTCAATGGACTTATGCGCCGACAACGCAAGCCTTTTAGCAGCGACAATATAGGCCTCCTTTGTCTTTTCGCAGAATGCAGCGTACTCCTGGCCCTCCTCGGGCGGCAGTGATCTCTGTATTACGGCGCCGATTTCGGCGTGCTCCATGGTCCTGTGCATCCTAGATGTCGGCATAAGTGGGACCGGACACTACGCATTAGGTTGGAACAATTGATCGCCAACGGAGAGCTGCCGCAATAGAAGCACTTGGCCTGGCGGCAGTCGCGATATTGCAACGTTGGTCGTCAAGCATCATCTTCAATGTAACAACAGCAGTTCTGAGCCCGTTCCGCTCAAATAGACATTTGATATCGCGATTTACGTATTCACATCCGAAGCACGACAACCCTGTGCTTAACACGCGAGTCACCCACACATCTTGGGGCGAGAAAGATTGCCCTGCGGGTAGAGGGTTGACGAAGAGCGAAGACGATCAGAAAACTGCCTTAACAAGCTCGGAGCCACCCCTCTCCACGAGATCCCGATACGACAGCCGATAGGTGACATACCAACGCACGCATAGCTCGATGATGTCGGCATCGAAGGCGTACTTGCGGTAAATCGGGTCCCGGTCAAGGGGCTTCTTCGGCGCTCCTCCAGGGTCGCGCATCTTACCCGATGACCGCAGTTGGACCAGGACCAGAACGCGTACTACCGCCACTTCCTTTTTCCAGTGCCGAGGCAGCGCTCCGCGCACTGTCGCGAACGACTCTTCCATTGCCAATCTCGACGACCCGTCGCGCCATGCGAATCGTTTCAGGACGGTGTGCAACGATGATTTTGGTAACGCCTAGAGCATCGATTGCGAGATTTACTTCCTGCTCTTTCGCTAGGTCAAGATGGCTGCTCGCTTCATCGAGCAGCAATAGTTTCGGCCTCCTATAGAGGGCGCGCGCCACTAGGAGTCGCTGCTTTTGCCCTCCAGATATGCTAACACCCATGTCTCCTATCAATGTGTTATAGCCCTTAGGCATCGCAGCAATATCTGGCGTAATCGCCGCCGCGCGTGAGCATTCCTTCGCCCAAGCAATATCAGCTCTGCGGTCAAAAAACGTAATGTTCTCCATGATTGTGCCTCTCAATAGAGAGTCCTCTTGCATCACGGCGCCTATCCATGACCGATACGTCTGCAGGCCTATATTCCAGATGCTGACGCCGTCAATCAAAACGGCACCCTCCTCTGGAACCAGCAAGCCGAGCAGCACTTTCACGAGTGTGGTTTTGCCAGAACCCGATGTGCCCACAAGCGTCACCGACTCGCCCGTCCCCACTGAAAGGCTCAGGTGACGCAACACCCAAGGATCCGCGTCTGTGTATCGAAAAGATATGTCTCGCACTTCGATAGGAGGACATTCCGGAAGAACCAGGCCGCTTGACTGCGGATTAGCCTTGTGGGCGAAGGTTCTTGCCGTGCATACATTCGCGATCTCGCTGTCGCCCGACCCGATATATTCTGCTTCTGTCGCCTCTCCGGGGGTTAACGCGATATCTGCCAAATGGTTGGCCTGAACCGACAAGAGTTGAAGGTCCGACCATTTGTTGATGAGCGCGTGAGTCCGGAATACAAAAGTGGTTTTGAAGCTCATGAAGGCGAACAACATCCCTAGCGAAAGACTGTTCTTCATTACCAGCGTTGCACCTAGCCACACGACAACAATGTTCTCTAGGCCTGCCAGTAGTTTATGCGAAGTAATAAAGCCAAGCTCCATCGTCTCATTGGAGATTGCACTATTTGTCGACTCAACTAACGCATCTCGCCAACGAGTCTTACGCTGTTCCTCATGATTGAATATCTTGATTGCTTGGATTGCGCGCACTGATTCCAGAAGCAGTGACTGTTCTTTGGCCAGCAAGGCAATTTGCTTTTCACAAATACGTCTAAATGGGTGAAACGCTGCCCAACGAAGCAGGGCGTAGATCCCGACCGACGTGATTACTACGATTGACATACCTACGCTGTACAAAGCCATCATGGTCACTGTTGCGATCGCCAATGCACCGTCCATGATCGCCTCTACAAGCTTTGTCGTCAGCGTTCGTTGAATTACGCCCACCGAAGCGAATTGGGCGGCTATACCTCCCAATTGACGCTTCTCAAAAAAGCTCAACGGCAAACGAATCAAATGAGCAAACAAGTTTGTCACTAACTGAAGATTTAAGTGAGTTCCCATATACAGCACTGCGTATGAGCGGATCGCTCCAATCGCGACTTGAATAATCAGCAGCAGCGAGAAACCGATTGCAAGGGCTACTAGGAGCCGATTGTCGGCGGATGCAATTGCACCATCCACTACAAGTTGCATGTAAAAGGGAGCAATCAAAGTGAACAGCTCCATGCTGATTGCCAAGAGAAACACCTGGAGTATCGACCGTCGTAGTCCGATCACCTTTCCAATTAATTCGCGCAATCGGATGGTTCTTTTAGGGGGGGCGGGGAAGTGCATGCGCGGGACCACCTCAAGCGCTGAACCCCTGAACGACGCCTTGAGAGTCTGCACAGTGAGTCTTACTTCGCCTATTGCGGGGTCAACAACAACAGCTCCCCCGCGCAGCAGTGATCTTTCCATAACAACCAGCCGCCCGTCTTGCCACAAGAGCAACGCTGGAAGATGCATACGGCCGAGTTCGCTGTGCTTGAGTGTCACCAACCGCGCGTCGAGACCGAGAACCGCGGCCGCTTCCATGATCATCTTTATGCTATCGCCGCAATCCGGCGCCACACGGCGGATCACTGAATCCAAATCCACGTCGAGCCCATAGTATTGGGCCAACATTACCAAACACGCCGTCTGCTCCGCGTCGCGTGTGCGCGCCAACACGATGGGCACCCGCCGTTTTGAGCCAAAACGCAGTCGCCGCTCGGGGTAACGAAGACCGCTATCCGGGTTGCCGAAAGTCATCGCTTCAGCCTCTCGAACTTTGCAGGGGCTCAAATATCCAGTCAACGAGCTTATGTGTCTTCTCTATGATATCCGCGTCCAACAACATGCCTGCCCGCAACGGAATCTGCCGACCATACGCTGTTACATCCTGTGATCGCAGCGCAACTCTGACTTGATAGAATCCCTCGCCGCTCTTAGTATTTGTGACACCGATCAAGGGCGGCAAGTCGCTTGATGGAACAGCCGTTCGCGAGACACTTGTTACAACCCCATCGTACTGTCCGAACCTTTGGTACGGATATGCCGCGTATCGAATCAACACTCGTTGTCCCACTGCGAGGAATCCCGCGGACCGACTGGGAACGTAGAGCTGCGCCGTCAGCTTGGACTCCGCGGGGAGTATTGTGAGCAAGGTCCGACCATTTACAGTCTGTCCGGGTTCGGCCAAGATCGCCGTGACCGTTCCGTTTCGCGGCGCCCGTATCAGAATCCTTTGCTTAGTCTGGGCCACTACTCGCTGCTGATCCATTTCGGCAAACTGCTGCTCTAGCTGTGTCTCACCTAGCCGCCCTTGTGTGACTAGTTGTTTTGCTTCGCCGCGCGCAGCAACCAACTCTCCCTTCAAAGCGAAGCGTTCTCGCTCCAGAGTCAGAGTGGTTTCCTGTCTTTCGAGTAGCTCATCTTTATTCTGCAGAACAGCCAGCGGGCTTACTTCAGCTTTCTCGCCCAGTTTGAGAAACAAGCCGTATTTTGTTTGTGCAACACTTACTCGACCGTTCTGTATCTCGATCTGCTTGTCGAGTCTGCCTATTTGATCCTGCAGGTCGGCGATTTTCTGATTTACTTGTTCATGCTTTTGCAAATTGAGTTGTTCCGCCTCGCCAAACTCCTTGTTAAGACTAGTCTTGCGACGTTCCAGAGTTTCAAGGATGGCAGCGTTTGTGCCAAAGATTGAACGGGGCGCATTCAGATCGCTGAAACTTTCAGAAGTTATCACAAAGAGCACATCGCCCGTCTTAACTGCCTGGCCTTCCACAGCGCGTCGCTCAACAATTTCGCCCGATTGCGGACCTACAAGGGCGACCAATCCGCTGTCAGGTACGAGTACCCCATTGACCTGTACACGTTTTGTATACTCTCCGAGGAAAAGGAATCCGAACAAAACCGCAGCACTGGCGCATGCGAAAGCCGTTAAAAACGTGAAGGATAGGGGGCGTAGGAGAACCGCAACCCCCATTTGTTCGTCGCTACTATTCAATGACATTTAGGCCCAATCTCCAACCTAGGGATTTGTTGCGGCAACGAAAGAGTGGGATCGCGGTCCTCTCAAGGAGTCGCGAATGCCGCGTTATCGCGGGCGTGATCCGATGTTTCGGCACCGCCGTCACGAGGACGAGAGGGCCGATTGAAGGCCTGCGTTCGCAGTTGATCGCAGCCAGCATTCAGTTAGCCGGGATCTGAATTTCGCACAGATCCCAGGGTGCCGAGTCTTATTGGATCCACATGCCGATACGATGCGTTTTCACGACCTTCGTTCGCTGGTGCTCCTGCAGAAAGTTGTTTGGCTTGCAGCAGCCCCTTGATTGCTGCTTTAATCTGTCGCAGGGACTGATCGGAGATCGTTGCGGAATCGAAAGCCAACTCCACTGTTTTCCGGCGGAATTTGACTCGGAATAGTGGCATCCCGTTCTCCCCTACGATCACTTCATCCCGTTCTCCCGTGCCCTTTGTTCTCGCTATTCGTATACTGCTGCGCAGTGCACGGTACGCGTGAATAGCATCCAGGCGGGGCGCCCTCTTTGTCAGAACTCGCGCTTTCGCAAATAGAGACTGCCGCAGTTCGGAGTCCTGACAGACGTCATACAAGTCCGCCGCCCAGCGCTCCCTCACTTCCAGCGGATTCCTAAATGCGCCCAGAACAACCGCCGGAAGCTTTGTAAGCTTCAGCAATCGCGAAACCTGCGAGGCCGAGATCCCTAGTGCACGCGCTAATTCCTCTTGGGATTTGAAGTAGCCGCACTGGATCCATCGGGCGTAACTTAGCCCGCGTTCGTATGGGCTCACATCCTTGCGTTGCCGATTTTCTATGTCCAAAGCGAGGATGGCTTCGGTATCGGATATGTCCTGAAGATCCACCTGGAGCGAGACGTTCAATTGGCGCGCGACAAACAGGCGCCGCGCGCCATAGACGAGTTCGACGTCGTAGTCTGAGTTCCCTAAGACTTTTCGGCCAAGTACGGGAATAAGCTGTCCACGAGTTCTGAAGCTCTCAAGCTCATCCCTACACGACTCGTCGCTGATGTGCTCTTCAAGCCGGTCGTGATCGCTCCACATTCGACAACGGAATGGATTCACAGAGACAATGCGACTCATTCGCGGCCGCCCTTCGTACGCCATACTTCCATCTACCTTCAGCATTCATCGCGTCCGAAGCCTTACTCATTTACTGTCTACACTAGATCGATACTCCCACCTCCGTTTCGACTATTCAACGCGGTCACGCAGCAGTTTGGTTCTGTTCTTATTTGGACACGCGCTGTATGCGCCACTGCGCCTCAGGGGCGATTGGCGCGCAAACGAGCGGAGCCCGTCTGCCGCCGACCCCAATGGATCGCTGAGTACGCCATCGTGCATAAATTCGAATGCCTCAGCATCGCCGCTTTCGGTGTCCTAGTCGTACCCGTGCACTGCAAGAGCGCAACGTCAGAGCTTGACGCGGCTTCCCGCGACTGAAGTGCGCTAAAGCGATTGGCGAGAAGTGCTCGGAACTTGATATGTTGCCCTAGGTGGGACAAAGAGAGTTTTGGCGCACTTCGCGAAATCGGCGGTGCACCGCAAGCAGAAAAGAACAGGAAACTCCTCCAACGCACAGGTTGTGACGGTAAGTTGCCGCGCGACTCGCGGGGTCGCCAAACGCAGGTATGCGCTATCATTCCAAAGCGTAAAGCTTGCGCTTAGCTCAACGTCTTCTGCCGCCGCAGCACCTGAATTGGAGAAAGCGATACGTCGAATTTTACAACCGTGGCACCGGTTGCGAGTATTGCGAAGAACGGTATCGGAAAGTGCGGCGTGTTGGGTAGATGCGGTCCTACGCGGCATGGCCCGATGCCGATACGTACCAACGGCACCGCTATCGAAGCCGCGTGCGTAGCGAGTTCCCTATAGCTGACGGTGACACCGTAAAACTCCAGGGCGACACAGTCCGGAAATTCTCCCGCGCTGCGAGAGTAATTCGGTCACATTGTGACTTAGGGGAATAAATGGCGCTCGAATCACGCCAGGCGGATAGCTGCGTTCCCTATCGGCACTGCTATTTCAAGAAACTTTCGTCGCCTTGAATCCGGTGGGATTGCAGCATGCAAGCACCCAACGCATTGTTTTCACGCCCGAACTTCATAACCCTCCGCATGAAAGACACCGGCCGCTGGCGAAATGAGACACACTCGCGCCTTGGCAATTCGAGCTGACGAGCGGAGCTATTTGTGCGGTCTGCGACGAAAGAACCGCTGCAGCGCACTTTACGTTCCGTACGTTCGAATGGGTTCCGATGGTCTGCAAGACAAGCGCGAATTTCAGGCATTTGAGAAACAGCGCCTATTGTTATGTCCCATAAGAAACTAATACATACAGTTTGTGTCCAAGAGTTATGTTTGGCAACTCTTGGGGAATCGACATGGGCAGGGGTCGACCGAAGTCATCTCTCAATCTCACGGCGGAAGAACGAGCGGACTTGGAAGCCATCGTGGTCTCACGCACCTGCCGCACGGACTGGTACGGCGCGCGAATATGATTCTGCTGACCGAAAGCGGTGTGTCGGTATGCGCGACTGCGCAGCGCGTTAAAGTCACTGCGCCGGCGGTGAGCAACTGGCGCAAGCGTTTTCGTGACCAGCGTTTGGCTGGCCTGCACGATCAGCTCAAGTCAGGACGGCCGCGCACGCACACGGAGGAGGACATCGCGGTACTGCTGAATACGGCGCTCGTACGGCGGCCGCAGGCTGCCACGCATTGGAGCGTGCGGGATCTGGCCGATGAAACCGGCATCTCCAAGAGCACCGTGCAACGCTACCTTGCGCTCTTCGGCGTGCAGCCCCATCGCTCGAGGTCCTTCAAGATCTCGACCGATCCGTTCTTCATCGAGAAGCTTCGAGATGTGGTTGGGCTGTATCTGAATCGGCCGGATAATGCGCTGATTCTGTGTGTCGACGAGAAGAGTCAGGTCCAGGCCCTCAAGCGCACGCAGCCGCTGCTGCCAATGGGACTGGGCTACGTCGATGGGGTCACGCACGACTATATCCGCCACGGAACTACCACCTTGTTCGCCGCTCTGGATATTGCCAACGGCCAGGTCTTCACGCAGTGCAAGGCTCGACATCGGCATCAGGAGTTTCTCGGCTTCCTGCGGCACGTCGAATTGAACGTTCCGCAACACCTGGACGTACACCTTGTCGGCGACAACTACGGCACGCACAAACACGGTAAAGTCAAAGCGTGGCTTGCACGCCGTCCACGCTTCCACGTTCATTACACGCCCCCCTACTCCTCCTGGCTCAATCAGGTCGAGCGCTGGTTCGGGCTGATCACGCAGCGCGCAATCCGCCGCGGCTCCTTAGACTCGGTGCCTGACCTGAAACGCAAGATCGCTGAGTTCGTCGAACACTACAATCAACACCCGAAGCCCTTCACGTGGACCGCCACGCCTGACTCCATCCTCGCCAAACTCGAAAGACTTGGCAAAGTTATCTGCGGGACATAACACTAGTCTGAGACTGTGAAACCGGGCGTGCATTCGCGTCGACTACTAGCGGAACAGAATCACGGCCGCTTATCCCGACTTGTCCAGGATGCTCTCCTAGATGGGCACGTTGTTGGTGCTGTGGTATGTGTCGGAAACCTTTCGGGAGCGTCCCTGATCTCCGCAGTCGGAATGCGGGCGGTTGAGCCCGTAAGCGAAGTAATGACCGCGGACACAATTTTTGACGTCGCGTCACTGACGAAGGTAGTCGCAACTTCGGTCGCCTTTCTTCGGGTCGCCGAACACGCCAATCTTGATCTTCACAAACCTGTCAGTGACATTTGGCCGGAGTTCTCTAGTCATGGCAAAGACGGCATCACACCCATTGATCTGATGACGCATCACTCCGGACTTCCTGCTCGGGTCCCTCTTGTCGAGACATGGTCCGGCTACACACGCGCGATGGAGCTCATAACAGAAATCAAGCCTGCGCTACGCGGAGCGTACCAATACAGTGACGTGAATTTCTTAGTTCTGGGAGATCTAGTCCGAAGACTTTCGGGTTTGTCTCTGGACGACTACTGTCGCGCTTTTGTGTTTAGTCCCCTCGGCCTGACCGACACTATGTTCGGCATTAGCGACAGGGATCGGTTAACTCGCACGGCGCCCACGCAGCTTCACCCTCTGCCGACACCTCGGGGACGAGTACATGACGGCATTGCTGCACGCACAGGAGGAGTTGCCGGGCACGCCGGACTATTCTCAACTGCCGACGATTTAGCGACCTTCTGCAGATGGGTATTACAAAGCGACCGCCAGGCGACCAACTGCATTCTAGGCCGCCGAATGTCTACCCTGATGTTGAATTACCGAACTCACGGCACACGGACCAGAGGGTTAGGGTGGGACATTGGAGCACTTAACGGGATGTCCAGCATTCCAGCGCTGGGGCCGCGTACGCTTGGCCATACTGGGTTCACCGGAACCTCACTGTGGATAGGACTAGATCTGGGCGTCTACGTAATAGTGCTAGCCAACAGGCTTCACCCGCAAGGACAGGGCGAGGTGACTGCTTTGCGCCACGGAATCTGGGACTTCGTTATTAGTACCAGTACGCCCGCTAGGTGACTGTTTCGGAGTTCCCTTGTGCGCCGGTTAGTTCAAGGACGCGCGCGGTGTGGGCCGATGTGACGGGTTCCTAGAATCCACGCAGGCAAAGCGCGCAATGCCGCAGATTCTGGTGCTGGCCGCAGCATTTGCACGACATCTAAATTGCCAATGGAGGTGCGCGGGAAGAGTCGATGGGCGGCGTTTGCATACCCGGCGTTCCCTGACAGTTGACGCAGTTCGTTCTGCACCCCTCGTCTCCTTCTGGCGCTGCACTGACACAAGCGATGCTCCTGCGCAAGTCCTTGCCGACGCGTGGTTCAACAACACGCTCGAAACCGTTGTCGCGAAATTCTTCCTTCGGCATCCTCCACCACCGATAGCGCTCATGGCCTGTTGCCTCCGGCGCGCGCGAATACTCCGTTCTATGAGGACGCGACAGTGGACCGACCGGATGAAAAAGTGTGGCTTTGGATTGATCCTACGCGTAAGTGCAACTTGAAATGCGCTCTGTGTTACACGAGCGCTAGTCACGGCGCGTCTGATCTGGACATGCTCAAACTAAAAGGGATCATCGCAAACATTCGGTCTGAGCCTCGTATCCAGGTTGCCGAGCTCACCTTCAACTGGCGTGGTGAGCCGCTCATGAACCGCGCATTTCCGGAATTGCTCGGTTATCTAACGTCCGCTGATCTCGGGTTTCCGATTCAATTCCACACAAATGCGATGATACTTACTCCCCGCATTGCGAAGCGCGTTGTGGACGCCGCATCTGGGTGCACCATCTATTTGTCGATAGATGGGGGTACGAAAGAGAGTCACGAATCGAATAGAGGGGTGGGGACATTCGACAGAGCAATCGCCGGCAGTTGGAACCTCTTGAGGGCGCGCGGAACTCGTCGCTGGCCCCGGATCGTCCTGTACCAGCTGGACCTTCGTGAAATACCCTCGCGGTACTCGGCCGATTTTCTTGCGCTAGCACACGCTGTCGATGCGTGGCAGCGCGTTCAACCGATTCTTCCGACTGGAGACGCGACAGCTCTGGCTAGCTCTCCAGAGACCGCTCGAGGAAGTCCAATGGTGAACGCTTGGAGAGAAGTGCAGTTTTCCGAGCCCGTCCCTCAGGGTCCATGCTTTTGGATGGGGTACGCCTTATGCGTGTCGCCAGAAGCAGATGTCTCCGTATGTCTTGTCAGCCATAGTTCGTCCGGCGTACTTGGGAATTTGTTGGTTCACAGCGCTGGCGAAATACTCGAGCGCGCCCGTGCATATCGACGCCGTGTTACAGTCGAAGGACGTCAAGCAATTCCGCATTGTATGAACTGCAGGAAAATTGAAGGCACTGCTCGTTCTCCTCGCCCACTGAAGAATCTCCAAGGCGAGTTTCATTCCCGTGAAAGCCGGGTCGTCTAAGACCTGCATCACTCCACCGCTTCCGGTCCAATTGGCCGGCCATCGTGGAGAGCGCATCGGGGTTGAGATCGGTGATGATCTCTGGACGCGGGCCATAGCGTTGCAGCTCGGGGATAAGACCGTTGTGCTTATTTCTAACGATCTGCTCTGGCTGGAGCGGGAGCAGGTCGCACGGGTGCGTGAACGCATCCAAGCGATCGCTGGCGTCTCCGCCGCTCATGTTCTTGTCGCGTGCACACACACTCATTCTGGCCCGGATGTGCTCGATTGGTACGATTTCGCACCTCCAATTACTGACTGGTGGATTAGTTCCCTTATCCACACGATTGCCAGCAACGCGTGCCTTGCGATTCGGCGCCTTCGCGAGGTCGAGATGAAAATCGGTCTTGGCACTTTGCCTGGGGCTGTTAATCGGCGTCTTCCGCAGGGTGACAAGATTGTCCGAGAGCCCAACTCGGCGGGACCCGTCGACCGGCGTTTGGCTGTTACTGCCTTTAGACGCTGCGATGGAGAGTTTGTTGGTAGCATCGTGCACGGCGCGCTTCATCCCGTAGTCTTGGGAGCCGACAGCACCGTCGTGAGTGGCGATTGGTGTGGCACCGCAATGCTAAACTTGGAGCACAGACTCGGCGGCTGCTGGCTCTTCTTTAACGGAGCGACGGGCGACAACAACCCGGCGGTTTGGAGCGGACGCTCATACGAAGTGATGCAGCGTGTCGCCTCAGACGCTGCCGAAGCGTGTCTTGCGGCTCTCTCTGACGCCTCCTGTGTTCAACAAGATCTCTTAGATGCGGTTTCTCATCACGCATTCTTCAGCTACAAGCCGCATCCATATCTCCAACGAGCCCAAAATCGCCGGGTTCTGCGACATGGCGGACTACTTGTGGAAGTTCAGCGCGTCGAAATCGGCCCGCTGCTGCTTGTTGGATTGGGTGGTGAGTGCTTAAGCGAGTCGGGCAATTACATACGCTCGGCGTCGAACGTGCCCGAGTTAGTTCTGCCGGTTAGCTACTGCAACGACTATGGGGGCTACCTTCCACTCCCGCATATATACCAAGAGGGTGGCTATGAGCCCTCGGCGTCGATGTTTGATGTCGCAGGCGCGCACGCATACCTGGAGGCGGCCCGCGCGCTTGCAGCGACGAGTCGCGGCACGTAAGCGTGCGCTATTCTCGAGTCGGTGGCAGTGGTCTCCGGGTCAGCGCACTAGGCCTCGGCACGTGGAAGGACCGCACCGTCGCAGAGCAAATTATCGCAGTTGCGCTCGAAGCCGGGATCAACCTTTTGATGTCGCAGACATACACGGCAATGGCCACGCCGAAGTCCTTATTGGAGAGGTCCTAAGTGGAGTTCCCCGCCATCGGTACGTGCTGTCCAGCAAGGTCTATTTTCCTGTCAGCGACGACGTGAAGGATCGCGGCCTGTCTCGAAAGCACATTTTTGAGGCGCTTGACAGATCGCTCAGGAGACTGAAAGCAAACTACTTGGACATTTACTTCTGCCACCGCTGGGATCGCGACACGCCGCTGGAGGAAACGCTACGAGCGATGGATGACCTCTGCCGTCAGGGAAAGCTCCTTTATTGGGGGACCAGCCAGTGGGACCCGAACCAGGTTCGGCGGCGCCCCATATGCGAGCAAGCCCAGTTCAATCTTCTGTGTCGCATCGCGTCAAGGACTTAAGGCCGGTGGCCTCCCGACTCGGCGTTGGCATCGTCGCGTGGAGTCCTCTGGCGGGCGGTTTACTCACCGGCAAGTACGAACACTCCGTTTCCCACACCGACCGGCTCCAGCGTCGTCCCGATCTGCTGGATGACTCGCAACGCGTGAGTTACTTGAAGGGAGCGCCCCGACTTCGCGAGATCGCGGAGGCGGTGGGTGGAACTCCTGCGACCGTCGCGATAGCGGCGCTTCTATGTGAGCCAAGCGTGTCTTGCACACTAGTTGGCGCGACGTGCGTAAACCAGCTGACCGAGAATTTATGCTCAATGGAGCTAGAGCCTCGTGTGCGCGCGTACATTCCAGAGCTTTGGCAACTGTTTGAAGAACGTTCCGAGCGCTAATTTCCGGAGTCTGTGCTTTTCGCTCTGAAGGAGTCCCCTACTGCAAACGCGAACAAACCAGACCTGAAGAGAAAGGCGTTTCCGCGCGCGTCCATGGCCTGTACCGCACGTTCAAGACAGTATTGCGCAAGTAACGGTTTAAGATGGGGAATGATCAGCAGCCCACGATCTCCATAACGTCGTAGGAGCTCTCCCTGCTTGGCTAGTGCATCCACGGTGCAAACCTCCGGCTCGGCGACAACCACATAGTCCAGCGCACGTTCGTCAAGCAGGACCGTTAACACCATCTGAGCCCGGTGGCCGAGGGTTACTGGTTCTGGACAGTTACGCACTAATACTTTGAGCACTGTCGCGCGCTGAAAGGCGTAGAGTGCCGATTCCAATAGTTCTATTCGACTGCAACGTTGTGAGACGCTAACCGCCGCGCAATTAGTGGTCATCGAAGGTGGTCCCTGCGTCGCCTGACGGGGCGCGCTCGCCGACCAGCCTCTCACACGCAGTGCTCACAGCGAAGCCTCTTTGCCCAGCACTATGAGACAAGTGGGATCAATTGAAAGATCGAACATAACGAAAGATGATCTCCCGCTGCCTCGATAATCCGGGGATTGGGGATCAGCTCTTTCTTCCGCACCCTTCGGTGCTGCGTCCGTGCGCCACGACCCCCGCCGGGCTTTCGTTGTCGGTCCCAGCGCTTCTCGAACTCGGGAACAAACCGCTGAACCTAACACCAAATCGCCGACGGATAGATATCAAGTCTGCGTTCGGCAAACATGTCAACCAGGTCCGCAGGCCCAGCCCCCTGTTGCCGCAACAGATCCGCTACTGAGACAATGTCAACTCGAAGTTGGTGGTGGCTTCACTAACGGCGATGCATTGTCTAGCGACATCCAGACAGGTGGACTTTAGCGAGGCCTGACTCAACGGATATGACCAGAACAAGACGCAACATGATCAATATGAGAGAGCAATCGGTGTGGGTTGCTTCATTTATTTTCCTTGTTGCCGTTGTTGTCGTTGTGCTTCTCTTCTTTGCGCTTCGATTCGTGCCTATGCGGTCGGCGGTCAGCCCGACTTTCGCGGTCATCCTAATTTCCTTGATAATTGTATGCATCGACGTTGCGGTGTGTGTGGTTACGCAGGCTTTACTGTATCTGACATTTCTGCGACGGCGTTCGACGGTCATTGCGCCAACTGCCGACGCGACGGAGTGCCCGGATCCGCCGCTCACAGCATTCGTTGTGCCTGCGCTGCTGAAGGACGAGGCCACAGCCCGACGGCTGATCGCAAAACTGGAATCCCACGCTAAGTCAAACCTTGAACCCCGACTGTACCTCGGGTTATTGACCGATTTTTCTGACGCGTCAGTGCAGCGACTTCCCAGCGACGATCAGCTTCTTGAGATCGCCATTCGCGGGATCGAACTACTGAATCGGCATCTCCCTGATGGGTCCGAGCCGCGTTTCTTCCTACTTCATCGCAATAGGACCTGGTCGCCGGCGCAGGTGACGTGGATGGGTCACGAGAGAAAGCGGGGAAAGTTGAATGATCTCAATGACTACATTGCAACGGGGAACCTTGGGCGATTTACGCTGGCACACGGTGCTGCCAGCAGCATTGTTGGCGCGTCGTTCGTAATTACGCTGGACGAGGACAACGAGCTAGTGCCGGGGGGCGCACAGGTGCTCATTCGGCACATGATGAATCATTCGCACGATCTCATGATTGATCGACAAAGAAGATCTGTGGCGAAGGGGCATGCCATTTTGCAACCCTTCTCAAAGCTGCCGGACGATTTTGCTGCGTCGACGAGATTTCAGCGAATGCTCGGATACTGCTGGTCTGATGCGGTACGTTTGGAGCTCGTCTATGAGCTGCTCTTCGGCGAAGGCTCCTTCATCGGCAAGGGCATTTATAGCGTCGATGCATTTCGCGCGGTGCTTGGCAATCGCTTTCCCGATGACACGATACTCGCTCATGACATCATAGAAGGCTGCTTCCTAAGAAGTCGCATGGTTACGGACGTTTATATGACGGAATGCCCACCTAGTGGTCTCGAAGAGGATATGACACGAACGCACCGTTGGAATCGAGGCGATTGGCAATCATGGATATTTGCTCTGAGGCGAGATGTTCGTGACGAATTGTCATTGCTGTCGCACTTAAAGCTAGTCGACAACGCGCGACGCGCACTAGTACCGGGCGCAGTATTGGCACTTATTATGTGTGCGCTGTTGGAGGATTCTCGAGGTTATGGCTTGGTCAGCTTCGTGATCGTGCTTCGTCTAATTTACCTGTTTGCCGGGTGGCTTCCCCCAAGCACTGCGGAACTCGTCGGCCAGCGCGAAGTCTTCATGGCGCAGGGCTTGGCTCAGCGCTCGTATGCCGAGTTGATGCGAGCATTCCTGTACTTCACTGTGGTGCCCTCGTTAGCTTGGAACACGCTTTCTGCCGCCGCTAAGGCTACTTGGCGTCTTTTTGTGTCCGGGAAGTACACTTTGGAATGGAAGACCGCGAGTGCCTCGGCGGATGAGTCTCGACACAATCAGGGACTGCTCAGACACGTCGTACTGCTTGCGCCCAATGTGTGCGCCGTTACGCTAGTAGGCGCCCTGGGATTAATATTCGGCAACATAGGGAGTTTGGGTTGGCTTCTCGTTTTCCTTTGGTCGGTCGGGCCGTTACTCAGCTGGGGCCTGTCCCGGACGATCCACGATTCAAGGTGGGACTGAGGTACTCTAAGGACCTCCTAGACACATCGGGGCATAAATCAGGAGTAGAAAGCGTGTCGGATCAATCCCATGACCGCGGCGTCCGGAGGGATTCGTCGGGCGATTGCCGGCGAGCTGCACTGGGAATGCACGCTGCTATGTGACCAGAGGCGGTACTCGGATAAGACACAGCGACTTGCTCGTCGCACTGACGGATACGCAATCCGTTGACCACGGTCATGTCCTGCCACTTTGGTATGCCCGGGAGAGGAACCTAACCTGGGCGACGGCATTAGCAGATTCAGTACCTTACGAAATCGCGAGACTATTTACCCTCTGAGTTACCCGCTGCCGGCCGGCTGCTTGAACGCACATTTTTTTGAAAGTGCAGCGGGTAAAGCAGCGCCGGTTTCCACTCATGTTCGTACCCGTTCGCTGGAGTTCGATACGGGAGACCAATGCCAGGCGCGCTTTGCGGATGCATTCGCAGGTCGGATGTGGGGCAAGTGAGCCGCTCGTAATGTAACACTTCGGTCGTTAGTCGTACATGCCGGTTCCACGCACAATCGTGACTGGCGCTGAGCTCGACAACTGGTCCTGGCATGACAACGCGGAAGGCGAGTTGCGCTCGCGTCAGTCGTTGCTGCACTGACGACTGCCCTTGTAGTCGGCAAGTATAACGATCTCATAGGGGATGCCCCACCGCAGGACGTCAGGAAACGTCTTCGAGCAATTTGGTGTGTCGTCAATCTGATCCTTGGAGCATCGAACCCTCCAAGACACCAAAGATAGATTCAGTCGTGGCATGCCCAACACATGCATGCACTGGCCCTTGGTCAGCGCTCGCACGGCCTGCTCTGGCTTCGTTCCCGCAATAAATACCATGCGACGCTTTTGAACAAGCACTTCGTCGTCCAAGCTCCGAACACGGCCAAACACGGTTAATCCGTCGTCGAGATTGTGCGTCGGATCCTCGATCAATTCCAGCTTGAACTCGACATAGTTGAACGTGGCCTGCGACATTCGAATCGTGGTGGTGCCCTCTTGCGGCGTGATCTCGCTTCCCGCGTGCTCGTAGTTTTGGAATGCCGATTGAGCGTCTTTAGTGCGAAAGCCGGGAATCGAATGGAAGCTGCTGGATAGGTCGAAGTTCGCGACCCGGGTCAAGGGGTGCACTTCGAAGACGTGGTCCGGATTGGTGTCCACAATATCGTTTGGATTGGCTTCGTTTTGCACCTGATGCGATTCGCCGCCGTGCTCAGGCCATATTCGCCAGACACCCGTCATTGGCGTCTCGCTGCCTAAATGCTCGTGAACGAACTTCACGATATTCGGGAAGTCCTTGGCATTCATGATCTCTGCGACGGTCAGGAGGCCAATTTGCGGCGCGGTCCCGGAGATGTGAATGTCTCCATCGTTCGACGGCTTGCTCGGTGATGGGCTCTTCGGCTTGTTGTGCGCGAACTTTGGCGTATACGTTACATCTATGGTTGCACGATTTTTTAACTTCTCGATGAAGGGGTTCGTCAGTTCGAGTGTGGTGTCGGCCTCGGCGTAGAAACCCAGGAGCAAGGCTGCGGCACCCAAGAGGGATGGCGCCGGATGCACGCTCGTTCGTCTAGCTGTATTCATCAGGAGCCCTCCGACTTCGATTCGGTGGTGGCGAGCCTTGCGAGCGGAACGGTGACATGCAAAAGCGCCGCGTGGAGGCCCGGCGGGCCTGCCGTCGTCGGACCTGCAGCTTTTGGTTTTGACTGAAGATCACTGTCGCGAACGGGCGGAGAATCTCACCCAGAAGGGGGCGACAGGGTCATCGTCATGAGATTGCGTAACCACCGAAGACAGTTACGAATGTGAGGGAGAGCTCGGAGCCGACTGTCGACTAGCGGACAGTCGCCGCCGCGGGGGCTCTGCGGCCGGAGTTTCTCGAAGAGTTAGTCAGTTGAGGGATGCATCGCGCTACCAACCGGCCGATCTTCCGCAGGATCGTACGATGGCTGGCGTAAACTCGTGCCGCCAAGGGCTTGGGGAGGGCCGGAATGATCCGCCGCTTGAACCTCGTACTCATCGCCGCCGCGACGGCCACGGCACTCGCCGCGTGCAACCCCAAGGTCCCGGCGCCTGCAAACGGAAAACCCACTTCGGCAGACCCTGATCCCCACTGGGTCATCCAGCAAAAGCCACCTGCCAAGGTCGCGCTCGTCTTCGTCCACGGCGTCACCGGCGACATGATCGGCACATGGACCGCGACAAACGGCAGCAAGTTCTGGGATCTCGTAGACCAAAATGATTTGCTCAAAGGCAAAACCGACGCCTTCGTTTACGGCTTTCCCTCGTACCTTTTCAGGAGTGGCTCCTTCGACATCCAGCAAGCTGCCAACCGCCTTCACGAACGCCTGCAATATCACCAGATCCTCAACTACTCCGTCATCGTATTTGTCGCTCACAGCATGGGCGGTCTGGTTGTCATGCGAGAACTTGTTACCCATCAAGAGGAGCTCGACAAAGTCCCTGTCGTCATGTTCTACGCCACACCCATGGAGGGCTCGCTCATCGCCGAAATCGGCAAAGAATTCTCGCCCAATTCCGCGTTGGCCGAGATGACCGAGGCTAACGGCAACGCGCTACTGCAGCAGCTCAACGACGAATGGCGAGCTCTGCCCGACGCTCAGCGCCCGCACGTCCGCTGCGCCTATGAGAACAAACCCATCGGGCCGAGCAAGATTGTGCCCTGGGCCAGTGCTACCCGATTCTGCGAAGGCGCCACGCCGCCGATCGAAGCCACCCACATCACCATCGTAAAGCCTGATCGTCCGGGCGCCGACGCCATTGTCTACCTCGCCAATGCACTCAACGATTACGTCCTCGGCAAGAATCTCGAAGCCAAACTCGAAACTCCCGACTTCACCCGAGAAGCCGACGAGTACATCTTCAACCTCACTGTCCCCGTGGGGAAACAACCCGCACGACTTGTTAACGCCGGAGGTGGCAAGCTGCGCTACACGTTCGCCGAAGGCTCTGATCTGGCGCTTCTCCTCTGGCCCGGCGACACGCCTAGGTACATCGACCCCTACAAAACCGACAACATGTTCATCGCCACCTCCAGCGGCGGCAACAAAAACGAATACCACTTTGTTATACAAGTCGACACAGAGCCGGACCGACGGGTGACCGTGCGCATCCCGGACCCCGTGGCACTCAACGCTCAAAAAGCCGAAGTCGCACAGAAGGTTGGTGAACGTATCCAAGCCTTCCTTTCCGACCCCCAGCAGCTCAAACACTTCCAGGGGGCCGCCACTGACGACAAAGAAGTACCCGCAGCCATCGTCGAAGTCGCGCGCGCCGAGCTCGCCCGACAGAGCCCAAATCTTCCGGTTCCCGCGCAATGGGTCCTAACCGCCGACCTCCTGACATCACTGAACTGGCCAACCCTCGCCGCACGCGCCCTGCAAAACGCCGAAAAAGCCTCACCCGCCGTCGCACACCAACCCGGCGTCAAGTACCTCAGCGGCATCGTCGCAGCCCAAGCCGGGGAAAAAACCATCTTTGCAACCGCCGCTACCCCGACCCTGAGCGCAGACCAAGTGTCTACTTGGGTCGCTACACAACCCCTCACTACGCCACAAAACGCCACGCTCAGCACCACCCTGGCGAGATCGCTGCGAAACGTGCCCGCACTTAAGGTATTCGGCCTGAGCCTTCAAGGCGACGTCGAACATGCCAAAGGCAACAACGAAGCGGCCCGCGCCGCCTACTCCGAATCCGCAGCGATCAAACCCACCCCCTCAGTCTCCTCTCGACTCATCGCCGTCGAGGCCACAGGCGGAACTGACCGCCCAGACAGCGAGAGTGGCAAAAAAAGAACCGGCAATGTCGAACGCGCCGTCCTCGGACGCGCATCGTTGCCCCAAGAAGCCGTCAACGGCGGGTCGGACGCGGCTGCCATGGCTGACAAACGCACGAAGCATCACCGCGTCGAACGCAATGAGTCCGAGCAACCACCTCAGTGAGCTTCACGCTTTTTCCCCTGACGCCCTGATCGAGGTTGCTTTGCGCCTGGACGCTCGATCGGAAATGCATTCAGTTGCCCGAACGATCTGGCTAACGGTTTCGGCAGATCTAGGGGGCGGCGGCACTCAAGGCGCGGACACCTGCGTTCCTGGCGCAGGCGATCCGAGTGCCCACTGTGCTGAGCTCGATCACATCCAGCGGGGTAAGATTCGTCCGCGGTCGGACGTCGAGGCGGTCGAGGGACTTACCGAGGCATACAGGGGTACCCGGGCGGCGATGGGAAGCGGTGCATGAAGCGACGCAGGGTTAAGCGCTGGCCGATTGGCCTGGGGGTTGGACTATTGGGGCTGGCAGCGTCTCTTCCGGTCGTCCTGGACGCGCTAAAGGCGGAATTTCCGAAGGTCTTGAAATCGGAACCGTGGTTGCCTTCCGCGTTCTCAGCTTGTGAATTGGCTCTTGGCGCCTTGGGGCTCGCTTCGCTGTCACTGTTCCCTTTCTTGCTCTTCAACGTTGGTGACTGGGTCCGGTTGGCTCGCCTTAAGGCTGGCGCGTGGCTTATGGGTGCATTTGACGCGACGGCGGCATATCAGCTCGTAACGCCTCGCGCCTCTGATCTAAAGGACATGCGAGACTTCTGTCTTGCGGCCATCGGGCCGGGGCTCTCTCCGCTGAAGAAAATGCGTCGTTGGTACGACCACAATGCAACCATCTTCTCAATTCTAGTTGCGGCGCGGCCCGATGACGAGGTGCGACCAGATCGCTCTGAGTCGATAGCAGGGTACTTTGGGATCATTCCGATCAACAAGACTGCGTGCACGGCGCTCGACCAGGAGCAGTTGGACGGGGTTTCCTTCACAACTGCGCACATATGTCGCGTGGATGAAACCGCAAGCGGCTACTACATTGCGGGGGTAGCAGCTTCTAACTCAATCGCGCGGCGTAAGACCTTAACTGAACTGAAGAAGCGCTTAGAGGTGCTTGTCAGTTCAGACCCGCAACTGTTTTATACGAGGCCCATATCTGAAGACGGACTCAAGCTTGTAAAGGCGTTCGACTTTGATCGTGTCGACAACACTTCCGAATTTTCACTTGAGGAGCTATATCGGAAGACGCTGTCGCGGGAGTCATTGCACGGTTACGTGCGCACCTAGGATGGTACTCGACGCCAACGAGACATTGCTTATGACTTCAAGAGCGACCACATACCGTTGGGTGGACTGATGCCGAAACACGACGGTCCGGCCCCTATGGAGAAGGCCCCCTGAGCAGCGCATTTTGCGCGCGCAGCGACGTGCTGGCCGCGACTCGTCTTGCGAGCCAGGTCTGCACCTCCTCCTCGATCCATCCTACCGAGTGAGCGGTGATCTGAACACGCATGGGGAAATTCCCGGCGGCTTGAAGGTCGTAGATCTTGGTTTTTCCCAAGCCAGTCATGTCCATGACCTGCGCAAGGCGTAGCATCCGGATCGGTCCTCTCCGCAGCGTTGTCTCGACACCCGGAGACGGAAGACTCAGCTGGGGCACTTACACAGATTGCTTCGCCGGCGTGGCGCTGCGCACGGCCAGGTCGCAACTTCTGATCCACTCGGCCGCAACCCATTGAATGTTAGCCAAAAATAGGCATCAAAGTCCGCGCTTTCCGATGCGGATCTTCATCTGAATCACGGACCGGGTGAGATAGCGAGCGTCACAAACACAGATGTACTGTGCGCGGCCGAGAAAAAAGGGGGTCCATGATGGCTGCCAAGCGAAAAAATCCCGCAAAAAACCCCGCCGGAGTGAATCCAAACTCGGGACTGCACAGCCCGGTCACTCGACAAGTCGCCCGTCCGGTCTTCTCACAACCGAGCCCCACTGCGGACCCGACTACTTTTGTCGTACAGCATGCATCGGACACCCAGGCCTACGCGGCCATCGATGCGCTAAACAAAGCCCACAAGCTACAAGCGATGCCCTTCCCGACACCACGTGGGGGAACCGAGCCTCAAATCACTCTGCAACAAGTGTTGGGTGATATCGACGGGTCACCGCCCGATGTTCGCACGACCGCCCGGAACACCATCAAGACAATTACAAATTCCGGCCAGATTGTTTTTCATTCCCTTGGCGACTGCGGCAGTACACGCGGACCCGCGACCCAGAACCGGGTCGTGGACAAATTGCTGGGTGACTTCAAAGAAAGCGATCCCCGCGAGGTACCCCAGTTCCACTTCCTGCTGGGCGACATCGTCTACAGCTTCGGAGAAGCGCAGTACTACTACGACCAGTTCTACGAACCCTATCGCGACTACCCGGCGCCGATTCTCGCGGCCCCTGGCAATCATGACGGCATGGTCTCACCGCTCGCCGGAGCCAAGAGCCTGGAAGCGTATTTGCGAAATTTCTGTGCCGAAGGCTTTGTGGTCACACCCGAAGCCGGAGGCCTCTCACGGACGGCGCAGATTCAACCTGGTGTATTCTTCACATTCGATGCACCGCGGGTGCGCATCATCGCCCTCTACAGCAACACCCTAGAAGATCCTGGGGTCATCGCAGACGCCACAATCGGCAACAGCCAGCTGGCCTTCATCGAGGCCGCCTTGAACCGCGTCAAGACCGAAAAGTTTAAAGGCGCATTGCTCTTTGCGGATCATCACCCGCCCTTTACCGCCGGTCGCCACGGCTGGAGCGTGGACCTGCTTACGCAGATCGACAAGCTCTGCGGAAAGACTGGGGTTTGGCCGCACGCCTTCCTGTCCGGTCACGCTCACAATTACCAGCGCTTCACCCGCACACGAAACGCGGACAAGACTCAGATCCCGTACATCGTCTGTGGCAACGGTGGCCACAACACCCAAGCCCTTTCTAAGTCAGGCGGCCACACCATCCGCGCGCCGCAGGTTATCCAGAACGCGAGCAATAACACCGATCTCGTGGTGCTCGAGAACTACGACGATCAGAATTACGGGTATCTGCGGGCCGTCGTGACCGACGCGCAGCTACGCATCGAGTACCACCCCGCGAGCGACGGCACCTGGACCAAAGCACCGGATGATTCAGTAACCGTCGACCTCGCCTCTCGCACGCTCGTACACTACGCCGCCAACGACCTTGGCCACCCCAAAGCCGCGAAAAAAGTCCTCGCACTGCGAAAAGGCAAATAACCGGACGCCACCGTCCGTTTCCGTAGCTTCGGCGGAAACGTTCCTACCGGGTGCTTCCATCGTACTTCTCACGTTGCGAGTGCGGACTCGGAGCGCAAAATCTCTAGAGCGAGTGGCTCGACCCGACGTCAGAACCAGGGGGCATCATTGAGTACCCGCCTATGCTCCGTTGAGGGATGCGGCGAACCGGCCATCGCCCTCAGCACCTTTTGTGCGGCGCACACGTATTGTGCGGCACACGTAGCAAGAGGATCGCGAGAATCAACCATCACGAGGCACCCCTTTCAAGGAAGACTTCCCGGGAAGTGGGCTAAGAAGAAGGCCGCAAGAAAGAAGTGAGTGCTCGGAATCGTGTCACGTGACGAATACTCCAGTTCGCCCTGGGCGCCGCAAAAGACGACTATTTGCGCGGCCAACCGCGCCTTGCGCTTGTCGAAACGAAGGCGCAGCTCGTATCGGCAACGGTCGGCATCCTCTTTACATTCTTTGTAGCAATCCGTTGCCGAACACGTACCTCATTGCGATGCATGGGACGGCTTACTTCTCATCGGAGCGGCCGGCTCCCTTGTTGTCTCGCTGATACTCTCAATCACTGCATCACTCTTAGTTGACGTCAGCCCACCACAGAGCGCAGCTGATATATCGAAGAAATGCCAGGGGTTAATCAAAGAGCCAGGTGACACAGCGACCACAGTCGACAGTGCCGCGGCTGAACGCATCGTCGGAAATCTCGTCGGGTCGTATGTCACGGCATCCAAAGAAGTGGCGTTGCCAGGATGAAAAAGCTCCAAGCTGCGCAAATTGCGCTCGTTTTCGGGGTCCTCCTTATGATCGTACTAATAGGACTCCCTTGTCTCAGCAGCGCCATCGCGCTATTCAACACCGGAGTGCACAGTCATGGTTAAATGCAAAAAAGTGGTAGGCGCCATAGAGTGCGGCCAAGAGACCGTTTCCATGAGCGAGTACTGCGAGATTCATCAACCCACCTCGGCTCGAGAATTCACGATAGCGATCGAGCCAAGCACCGGCGGTCGCATCGCTAAAGAAAGCGGGATCCGCGGCGAGTCAAGCGGCGTTTCGATCTTCATTACGAAACCCAGCGGCATCAAATAATCATGGGCAAGTGCATCTTCATGGTCGGCGCCATAGCGTGCGGCCAAGAGACGGTTTACCTGAGCCAGTACTGCGAGCTTCATCAGAATGAAGGCCCGCCGGAAAGTACGTTCACACCAGACAGATTCCCCGCCTATCCGGACCGCGACGAGCCAACCGACGACGAGGATGACACGTCAGACACCGCGGCCTAAGACCCTCTCCGACCTACCCCAGACCACCTACGCCAGCCCACCGCCGCTGCTAAGCTTTGCCCGACAGTTGCAGCGTCGCGGCCGTGCTCAAGTTACTGCCCGTCACCGTCAAAACCCCTGTGAATCCTCCAGTTCCCGCTGGCGAGAACTTGATATCTATCGACTTAGCCTCACCGGACTTAAGTTCTCCGATGCCCGAAAGCTGATCGTTTGCGGTGGTAAACCCGGCCCCGGGTGTCACCAGCGTGACACTTGGGGACTTTAGCGTCCCCTTTCCGCTGTTGGCTATCTCAAGGGTGACCATTGCCGAGGAGCCAGCCGAAACTGTGCCGAAATCCCAGCTCGTTATCACGGCGCCTTTGGCCTTGAATGTCACTGCAGGGTCATCCGCAGACGGAGTACCCGGCTTGAGGATGAGGTCGGTCACGCGCCTTATCAGTTCACGGAAAGTCTCCTCCCGGTATCCCACCAGAAACGCCACCACGTAGTAGACGATGTAATCCTTCGCGGAAGAGGAGGGAACCTTGTCGGGCTCGAGGAATGACGGGGCCGTTCCCGAGCTCATCACAATCAGCAGATAAGTGAAAAACGCCACGATACCGAGCACCGCGCCGAACAGCGGCCTGCCAATGTGCCAATAGTTGTATTTTGGATCCCATCCCTTTTGCCCAAACGCGAAGACTCCCTCGAGGCTAATGACGACCGCACCCACCGCCCCAAACCACGGCACGCCTGCAGGAAGCACTCCGCCTAAAAGCAAGGGCGGCCCCTGCGGCACTATTTGCACATAAAAAGCCCCGATCGCCAGCAACAACAGTAAGTAGCCAATCCCAAGCCAAAAGAAAAATGAAGGTACTAGTTGCGGGATGTGAGGTTCAGCGCCTCCTTTGCCGGCAGCAATCAGCGCAGCGGCAAAGACCAGAACAATAAGGAGGACGATAACCCCAAACACCATCGCACAGGCTTGGTGATCCTTGACCCACTCGAAGCACGCCGACAGTGGATTCGGACTGATAGAACTCGAAGGAGCAGAGGCAGCTCCTGGTCCGGTTGCAGCTTGGATTCCGGAAGCTCCAGGCCGCTTTTCGGTAGTACCCGTCTCGCCTGCTTGACTCTCAGCCGCGTGCGCTTGCTGCGCCGCCTGAGACGTCGCATTGCCTTGCGCCGGCGTCTCAGCAACCGCAACCGCCCCAAAAAACCAAGGCAAAACGCACGCAAGAACGATTAATCCACACCTGTTCACGACTGCCACCCCAATCAAGAGAACGAGAGCGCCTTCCCGGTCATCACTTCCCGGTACCCCACGTGAATGGCGCACCAACGAACAATCCCACGTCCATCCCGCCCTTATCGTCACGCCAGCCTACTTTGACCTCCCCCCGTCAATTTTCCCTTGCTGTCGGCCCACAAATAGACCGGAAGCTCAACGCCAACTACATCGGCGTGAAAGTCGTAACTCACTGATGGAGCGATGGCAACTGGGTGACCGGACAAATTCGTGCTTCGCCGGAACGCAAAGGCGGCAATTGTACTTTCCTCCTTTTTTGGGGCTCCAATCGGAGCGGTCACGCAGCTGACCACCGCGGAGGTTCCCCCATTCGGGCAGTTTGTGCCCGAGTCTCGTGCCTTATACGAGTCTTCATAGCGCAAGGACAAAGTGAAGAGACCCACGTTGGCGCGCTCCACTCCGCCAAAGACCTGCACCGACCACGGCGTCTGATGTTGCTTGAGCTTAGTAGTGCCTGTTTGTTCTATGAATTCATAACTTTGGGTTCCGATAGTGGCGGAGGTTCCCCAGCCATACTGGTATGGCGAAAAGAACAGCGCATGCCATCTATCGTACCCCGCTTGGCCCTCAGCCATCTTAATCTCATTCGCATCACAGACGGGCTTGCCAGACGACTTACCAGTGGACGAGGGCTTCCCGGCCACAGCGTCCGGGTCGCAGATCTCGCGAAGCTCTTTGTCGGTTGGATTCCTCCGCATCAGCAAGTAATAGTTGTACTTCAATGAGGCGGTGAGCGCATTCGCGAGCCCATCGAGATTCGCCAGCTCGGTCCTATCTTCCTTCTTATTAACCGGCGCCTTCAGCGTCAGAAGCCACGCCTCGTAGGCGGATTTTCTTTCAGTTCCTCCTCCGAACACTTGCGAGGTATCGACGTCGACAGTATCCCCGCGCGATAGCTGCACAGCGACATTGCTGTCGGCCTGCGAAGTCGAAACTTCAACTGCATCCCGGGCCAGAGTGATTGAAGACTGTAGAGGCCCGGGCTTTGCATCACCAAGAGGTTGCATCCTGGCCTGGTCTGCCGCTGCATCGTCAAGCGACAGCACCACCGGAAAAGCCGCGCAAAGGTACAGTGCTTCTACCGCCGCGTGCCACGTTCTATGTCGCATACTGTTTTATGGCTACACCGTGAACCTGCGCCGCCCGCCTCCGTCGTGTTCCCCAGCGGGAATTGAGCTTGTGACATCGATCACAGGGTCGAGCTTGCCCGCGACCGTTCCCTTGATGCCTAATCTTTGTCCCAGAATTTCCCGTAAACCACCACGTCAGCGTATGTTTAGGCAAACTGGCATCGACATCCACGCTCCCTTTGTGATTTACAAGCGGCACGCCCTTATCGTCGACAGCCAGCCATTGCGCCTCGGTGTCACCCGGGTCGACCTCAAACTGCACAATCTTGGCGGCCCCGATCAACCCCTCCGACATTCTTCTTACTTCCCAGCCACACACACCCACCTGCGGGTCAGCACCGCACCAACCCGTCTAGTCGCGGCGAGCTGGGTCTTCTTCGCTGCTACTTCTTCTCGCCAGGACCAGGCTCTTTCACTGGGGTCAGACATTTACCCGGTATAGCGACCGTCATTCCCTTCACGTGAGCCTGGCAAGCATTGCTATAAGTCTTGCCGTCACACCCGCATACCGGCTTGACCTCGTCGGTGCAAATCTGCGGGATCTTCGCGCACGTCCCCGTCTGATCGGCATGGCCACACTTCGATGGCGCGAGCGCGGTACCGTCGCCATAGTCGCAATAGAGTCCCGCCCCACACTTAGCAGCCCCGATTCCGCCACACGTTGCTCCGGGTTGCGGATCCGACTTGTCATCCGCGATCGCAGCGCTGCCGATCAACGCAATAAGTACGGTCGAGATAGAGATGAATTTACGAACTTGCATAGTGAGCCCCCTTTTCGGACTTCTTATTCGCAACCGACTTCGCGCGGGGCGCGCATAGGACAAACGGATCCAGCGCCACCGCCTCGCACAGCAGCCCGGAGGAAATCACACCCCCGTTAATCTCTGTACCGACGGGCCCACCGATCTCACCGCGGACTCCATGCTGCGGCGCACGGCTCCACAAGACCTCTTTCAGACCTAGGTTCTATGGCCTCGCCGCTTTACGCCCTGCGCTACAATCAGAGTTACAAACCCGAACAACGCCACGGTCGGGGGGCGTCATGAACAAAGCAGTCGCAGCAATCCTGCTCGCCGGCATCCTCACGTCGGCCCTCTACGCAGCCGACCAAGCCACTGCGCCTGCGACATCACCAATTAGTCCGCCAGCAACTGTGCCGCCCACAGACCAGACCAAGGTCGGCGCGGGCACTGGATCGCAGCAAGAGAAACCCGATACTATCAGCGGGCTCCTCGATTCAAAGGGAAATCACGCCTGCGTCGGCCTCAACGAAAAGCTCTTGGTGCAACTCAGTGCCGCCAGCGCAAAACCACTCACGCACCTCGACGCAACCAAATACGCACTCTTCTTTAACGGCCAAGAGGTCAAAGATCTCCCCGACGCGTTCTTCGACCCGAAACATCACAGCCTCGTATTCGTATTGAAGCGAACGGACAAAAACAGAGACCTCTGGACCTCACTATTAGGTTCGCCTTCGCTGAGCCACTTAACCCGGCAAGTCACGGTGTCCCTGGGTGAACGGCCCACCGATACCAAAGCGGCAGTTCAATCTACCATCTCGGGAACCGACGGAAGCGACACACTAGAGCTAAAAGTGCTCCCCCCGTGGCGCCTGGGTATCGCGATACTCTTAGTCGCCGGCGTCATCTGGCTGGTCTTCGCCCGAGCTCGCAAGAACACTACGCTCCGCGACAACCTGCTGCCGCAAATACCAGCCGCCCGCCAAACCTACAGCCTAGCGCGTTGGCAAATGGCATTCTGGTTCGTGCTTGTATTTTGCTCCTTTATCTTTCTCTACATCATTACTTGGGACTACAACACTATTAGCCAGCAAGCGTTGACCTTGATGGGCATCTCTGGAGGCACCGCACTCGCAGCTGTCGCAGTCGATGTGGCCAAAGATTCGCCGGCCGACGCTGTAGACCGTGGACTGCGGGCCCTCGGCTTCAACAGCTACGACGACGTCGTCCGAGTCAGAGAAGAGATCGCAGCCAGGCAAGCCGAACTGCAGTCCAATCCGCCACCATCGGCGCAGCGCATCGCGCAGCTGCAGATCGAGATTCGTGACCGCCAAATACTCCTGCGCACCTACGAAGACAGGATCCGCCCGTTCCTCACCCAGGGGTGGTTCAAGGACCTGACCACCGACCTGAACGGTGCCGCTGTGCATAGACTACAAGTCTTCTGCTGGACCTGGGTGCTCGGCTTGGTATTTCTTATCGGTGTCTATCGCGATCTCGCGATGCCTGAATTTGGCGCCACCTTACTCGTACTCATGGGCATCAGCAGTGCCGGCTACGTCGGCTTCAAGTACCCGGAAAAGAACAACTGACATGCCTGCGCAGATCGACCACGTTGTTGTCCTCATGCTCGAGAACCGCTCGTTCGACTGCATGCTGGGTAGGCTTTATCCGCAGGACCCCGACTATCAAGGCCTCACACTGAATGAGAGCAACACCTACGCCGGCACGACTTATCCAGTCTGGAACGACTCCGGCATGAGCGCAGACACCGCGTGCATACCCACGCCCGATCCCGGTGAGTCCTTCATCGACATGAACGAGCAGCTCTTCGGCGGACCTCCAGCGCCGGCGCCTGCCCCCATGACTGGTTTTGCGGCCAATTACGCGACCCAGCCGCCTTCCAGCGACGGCCCGTTCATCCCCGCCAACGTGATGCATTACTTTTCGCCCGAGCAAGTGCCCATGATCAGCACACTAGCCAAGGCATTCGGCGTCTGCGATCAGTGGCACGCCTCAGCTCCTTGCCAAACCTGGCCCAACCGCTTCTTCGCACACACCGGCACAGCGCTCGGGCACGTCGACAATCACACGTTTCCCATTCCGTATCCGGCACCGAGCATCTTTCGCCGGCTCCAGGACAACGGCAAAACCTGGCGAGTCTACTTTCACGACATGCCACAGTCCGGACTCCTGCGAGACATCTGGCTTTACGCACTCTTTCACTTCAAAGGTTTTCACCAATTCCTCGCCGACGCTCACACCGGAAGCCTGCCAAACTACAGCTTCATCGAACCTCGGTACTTCACCGACTTATTCCTGAACAACATCCCCAATGACGAGCACCCGCCCCACAACGTCGTTTACGGAGAGCGGCTCATCGCGGCCGTCTACAATGCCGTCAGAAGCTCACCCTGCTGGAAGAGCACGCTACTCATCATCACCTGCGACGAGCACGGCGGCTGTTACGACCATGTGCCTCCACCGGCCGCAGTCCGACCCGACCCATACAACCAATACGGTTTCGGCTTTGACCGATACGGAGTGCGAGTGCCGGCCGTCATCGTCTCGCCGTACGTGCCGCCCGGCAGCAAGATCCGACCCCCACCGAATGCGGACGGAAATACTTACCCGTTCGACCACACATCCATCATTGCCACGGTTCGGAATCTCTTCGGACTCGGCGCGCCTCTCACAGCTCGTGATGCCGTTGCGCCCGATCTTCTGGCTGCCCTGAGTCTCGCTGTTCCGGCAAACGACGGACCGCCAAACATCGATCCGAGCTTGATTCAGCCGGCCGTCTCCGAACTCCAGACTCGCGCCGATGCATCGCCCAACGGCGTGCAGAGAAGCCTGAGTGCCGCCGCCGCAACCCTACCCACGAACCCCCCAGCCACAGATGAGGACATACCCGATCCCGCACCCATGCCGCCCAACCCGTACTCCACCGTCGCCACCGCCCAAGCCAACGCCACCGCCCGCACTCAGCTCTTCCTCGGCACCTAGAAAGGATGAGTGACGAACAAGCCCTGGAAATCCTGCAGTTCGCGAAATAAATTCCGGGGCGCTACCCGCTCGGGGGCTTGAAGCGTAATGTGACACGCGTGTGAAACCGACCGCCGAGACACCGAGGAGTGCTCCCCGGTGCCTGCGATCGTTACAACGTCGGCGGACAGTGCGCCGCCCTCGGACGCGAAGATCCTGTTCGACGGCAAGAGCCTCGATGCGTGGTGGTCCGAAAAGAACGGACCGTGTCCCTGGAAGATCGTCGGCACCTCCCTGCAGGTCGTGCCCCATAGCGGAGATATCCACACCAAAGAAGCCTTCGCGGACATCCAGACTGCACTTCGAGTGGCGCACGCCTTCCAAAGTCGGAGGTCACGGACAGGAGCGCGGCAACAGCCGCGTGTTCCTCATGGGACTCTACGAGCTGCAGATCCTCGACTCCTACGACAACCCCACGTACGTCAACGGCCAGGCGGCCGCGATCTACAAGGAGTCCGCACCCTTCGTCAACGCCAGCCGCCCGCCCGGCGTCTGGCAAAGCTACGGCATCATTTTCTTCGCGCCGCGCTTCGCCCTTGATGGCAAGCTGGTGGCTCTCGCTCGCATGACTGCGTTCCACAACGGCGTTCTGGTGCAATACGACTTCCCACTCACCGGCGGCCCCATCTGGGTGCGCGAGCTGCAGGAGAATGTCCGCCGATGAAGGACGTCCCGGTGCGGACAGCCACGATGGAACCCTTTGCTCCGACACCTCCGATCGACTTCGCGCCCGCGCGCGGCCAGCCGTGCCATCTCTTGGCTCATCGCGTAACTCGACGCCTGGCTTCGCAAAGGTCCATCGCGCGTGTCCCCACCGGGATCATGCTCCTCGCCTGGCTCAGCCTCGCGGCGGCTTCCGCCGCCGAGCCCGTCGTCATCACCGGCCACCGTCCGACCTGTGATCAGTGCGCCACCAGTGACGCCACGCAAGTCGAGGTCGACC
>Ga0209526_10000170_pt1 | contig 39725 bp, 40 predicted proteins | sample JacPinW_OM2H0_M1_FD_188566 | JGI IMG/M metagenome (GOLD analysis project Ga0209526, IMG submission 188566) | Forest soil microbial communities from Algoma, Ontario, Canada - Jack Pine, Ontario site 1_JW_OM2H0_M1 (SPAdes) (version 2) | ecosystem: Environmental > Terrestrial > Soil > Boreal... | reverse complement strand
ATCAAGCACGTGATCATCATCGTTGGGGAAAACCGTTCGTTCGATCATCTGTTTGCCACCTACCAGGCGAAGGACGGCCAGTATGTAGATAACCTGCTTTCGAAGCAAATCATCAGCGAAGACGGCACACCTGGAAAGCGGTTTTACAAAGCGGGCCAGTATTCGGCCGATGTGACAGGCAGCACGAGATTTGAACTCAGCCCCACAAAAAAGAAAGCCCTGTACCCGGTGCTCCCTGCTCCGCTAAACGGCGGACCGACCGAGGTTTGCGCGGACACCCATATTTGTTCTTTGGGTGACGCCACATCGTCAGAAAACGGATTGCCGGACCTGATCTACTACGGATACCTGACGACGGGTGGAACAGGCCTGACCGGCAAGGTGCCGGATAGCAGAATCCACGGAGTGAACAACACGGCGCCCTACTCGACGCTGCTGCCCGGACCGTTCCAACTCACGGATACGAAAAAGCCGACTCCACTTACGGATGACTCCTACGCCGCCAGCCCGGTGCACCGCTTCTACCAGATGTGGCAACAGGAGGACTGCAACGCGCATCATGCAACGCGCAGCAATCCGAGCGGTTGCCTGGCGGATTTGTTCGCGTGGACGGAAGTAACGGTAGGCTCGAACAATAACGGAAAGCCGCAACCAGCGAACTTCAGCACGGATTATGCGCCGGGCAAAGCGACGACGGGTGAAGGCGCAACCTCCATGGGCTTTTACAACATGTATCAGGGCGATGCGCCGTATACCAAATACCTCGCGGATAACTACGCGTTCAGCGACAATTACCACCAACCCGCGATGGGTGGAACCGGCCTGAACAGCATCATACTGTTTTTTGCCGATGCGCTCTGGTTCAGCGACGAAAACGGCCATCCCGCGACACCACCGCACAACGAGACCATCTGGGCCGGCGGACCCGTCGATGAAATCGAGAACCCGAATCCTGTACCGGGCACAAACAACTTCTGGATTCAGGACGGCTACGGAGGATTCGGAACGAACGGCGCGTCTACCGGAGTCTATGGCGGCGGGTCGTACAGCAACTGCTCGGATCCCAGCCAGCCCGGCGTTGGTCCAATTCTAAAATACCTCAGCTCGCTGGCGCGGCCGGTCAAGTCCAATTGCCAGGCGGATCACTACTACTTGCTGAACAACTACAACCCTGGTTATTTTGGCGACGGTTCCGACGCGTACACGGACCACAATTCGAACAACACACCGTTTACGATTCCTGGAACCACCCAACGTAGCATTGGGGACGTGTTAGAGGATAACCACGTTTCCTGGAAGAGCTACAACGATCAGTGGAATCAGTACGCGGGACTAAACGGCTATCCCGGGGACAAATACCAGCTGAACTATGGGGCGGTGGGACCCAACAGCGACCAATACTGCAACATCTGCAACGGGTTCCATTATCAAAAGCAGTTCATGACCGACGACGCCCTTCGCACGAAGCATATCAAGGACACCACGGATCTGTATGCCGACATCGCGAACGGAAGCTTGCCAGCAGTATCGTTCGTGAAGCCGAGCGGCTGGGTGGATGGCCATCCGGCTTCTTCGAAGTGGGACCTGTATGAAGGCTTCGTGAAGAAGATTGTGGACGCGGTGCAGGCCAACCAAGAGTTGTGGCAAAGCACGGCGATCTTTGTGACCGTCGACGAAGGCGGAGGATACTACGATTCCGGGTATGTGCAACCTCTGGATTTCTTCGGAGATGGCACGCGCATCCCGCTCATCGTGGTATCGCCGTACACAAAGCCAGGACACATCTCGCACTCATATACGGATCACGTTTCGATCCTGAAGTTCCTGGAATACAACTGGGAGCTGCCGAAGATTAGTGGACGAAGCCGTGACAATCTACCCAATCCAAAGGCCGATCGGGACAACCCCTATGTTCCCGAGAACAGCCCGGCGATTGGCGACCTGACAGACCTGTTCCAATTCGAGTCGGACTAGCTCTTACCGTAAATTGACCCAAGACCTCCGGCGCTGCGAAATTGCGGTACCGGAGGTTCTTTTTTCGAAGGAGCGGAGAAATTCAAAAGGGGCGGCCTAAAGCTGCCACGGCATAAGCCGGCGTAGTTGAAATAGATGAACTTGATGCTTAAGTGGAATAGGTCTGGCAAGGGCTTTTTGAGAGTCGCGGGCTCCGTTTGATCCGAGGCTATGTCAACGTTAGTGCACTGGCTCCTCCCGAAACGGAGGCCTGCGACGCCGTAGGCGGAGCGATTAGGCCCGAGTAGAGGGAGGGGCCAGTGAGGACCAGATTTTCCGGGACGATCTCGTGCCGATCGAGAGCGCTCCTATAAAGTTGCGCGTAAGTAATACGACAAGGTCGACTGGTTCCGAGCACAGGTGATTCAGGAGAATCACCCAGCTGCCACAATGGACGACATTTCCATTTAGTTGACTGTGGGAATGCACGTTGGGGTACGTGTTCCTGCGGATCGCCCTCTTATGACGCCGTCCGAGTCTCTTCGACGATCTTTCCGTCCAAAAGATGCACGGTACGCTCGGCATGGTTGGCGTAGCGGGGGTCGTGAGTAACCATGCAGATGGTGGCGCCGGTTTGATGAATGTCGCGGAGGAGGTCCATCACGGAGTCGCCATTCTTGGAATCGAGGTTTCCCGTGGGCTCGTCGGCCAGGAGAATCATGGGATCGCCCACCAGCGCGCGCGCAGCGGCGACACGTTGCTGCTGGCCGCCGGAAAGCTGTGCCGGATAGTGCTTTGCGCGATGCGCCATCTCGACGCGTTTCAGCGCGCTCTGGACCTTCTGCCTGCGTTCGGTCGAGGCCATGCCGCGATAGGTGAGGGGTAGCTCAACATTTTCGTAGACGGTGAGATCACCGATGAGGTTGAAGGCCTGGAAGATGAAACCAATTTCGCGATTGCGAATGCGCGATCGCTCGTTGAGCTTGAGGCTGGAAACGGGTTGGCCGTTCAATGAGTAGGTCCCTTCCGTGGGCGAATCGAGCAGGCCGAGGATGGCAAGGAGCGTGGATTTGCCGCAGCCAGAGGGGCCGGCAATGGCAAGGTATTCTCCCTTCTTGATTTCGAGATCGATGGCCGCCAGGGCGTGGGTCTCGAGCTCATCGGTGAAGAAAACTTTGCTGACGCCTTGCATTTTGATAAGCGTGCCGTTGGATGAAGTCATACTGATAGCCTCCGAGCTGGATTTCGCTAGCGCAGCCGAATGCGGTCGAAAGCGTCCCATGCGGACATGTCGGAGAGGACGACCTTGTCTCCGGGTTTAAGGCCTTGGAGGATTTCGACGGTGTTGACGGAACTTTTGCCGAACTTGACGTTGACGCGGACGGCCTCCGAGCCGTCTTCCATGAGCTTGAACAGACCGATGGTGCTATCGGACTGACCGTGAACTGGCCGGCCGACGTAGAGAACATCCTTGAGATTTTCGAGTTCGATGGTGCCGTCGACACTGAGGTCGGGTCGCGAACCGAGTGGGAGCGCATCGGAGATTTCCACGTCGACAGTGACGGTGCCGTTCTGCACGGACGGGTCGATGCGTGAGACCGAGCCTCTGACCAGGCCGTTACGAGTATCGATAGATGCGGGCTGGCCGATCGCGACATCTCTGGCCTGGGTTTCGGCGATCTTGATTTCAGCTTTAAGGCGCTTGGGATCGGCTACGCGAGCGAGATTGGTACCGGGGGTGACGTGCTGCCCAACCTCAACGGGAACGACCTGCAGAACGCCCTGGATGCCAGCGCGAACGTGGAGCGCGTCGAGTTGGCTGCGCTTGAGGGCGTAGAGGGCGCGCTGTTGGTCGACGTGCGACTGCTGGGCCATCAGGCGAGCTTTCGACGAATCCGCTGCGTTCCTGGTGCGGTCTTCCTCGAGTTGCAGGCGAATCGCAAGCTGCTCGACCTTTACTCCCGATAACTGCTCGGTGACTTTCGCGCTGAGGCGTTCGCTGACGAGCTTCGTGTCCACTTCGTGCTGAATTTTCGCCTGCTCGTATTCACTGCGTACAGCGGCGGTGGCCGCCTTCTGGTTGAGGAGTTCGCTATTGACCTGGACTTTGAGATTTTCGTCGTCGGCTTGGGCGGCTTTTAGCTGGTATTGGGCGTCGAGGGCGTCGCGCTGGAGTTCGAGGTTGCTGAGTTCGAGGATTATGGAGGAAGGCTGAACCGTGGCACCGGGATGGAGCACGATGCGATCGACACGGGAATCAGTCTGAGCCGGAATCCAGCGTATGTCCTCGGGCACTAGGGTGCCGAGGCCATGCACTTCGCGCAACATGGGCCCGCGTTTTACTTCGTCCGTCCAGATGGTGGCCTTATCGACGGAGGGAGCAGCGGGGCGCAGCCGCGAAACGCCGAAAGTGACGCCCGCGACAGAAACGACGGCGATGACGGCGTAGATGATGCGTCGAATCTTCTTGGCGCGGGCGTTGGATGGGCGTTGGATGCCCATAGTCATTGAGAAGTTCACTCGTAACGCAGGCCGAAGCGCAAATCCTGGAGCAGAGTTTCCACAAGGGGGAGGCCGTGTTGGTCGCGGTAGTTTTCTTTGGTTTGTTCGATGCCGCCGAGTTTTAGGAGAGCGTCGCGACGGGCTTCGTCGGGGGTCATGCCGGAGCGAAGGTTGTCCGCGAGGTGCATTTCGAGATGGCTCGCCAACTCGTCGAGCAGTTCGCGATCGAGCTGTTCTTTGCGGAACAGGTTGCAGAGGCGGTGAAAGAAGGTTTGTAGCGTTTTCATGGGCATGGATCACTCATACCGCAAAGCGACCATGGGATCGACCCGCGCCGCCCGGCGGGCGGGGATGAAGCAGGCCGCCAGGGAGACGATCATCATCATTGCGAATGCTGACCCGAAGGCTAGCGGGTCGCGCGGGCTCACTTTGTACAAAAGTTTGCCGAGTAGACGTGTCAATCCCAGCGCCACCGCGGCGCCAAGCAACACGCCGCCTGCCGTCAGCGTCAAGCCACGCGACATCACCAGGCGCAACAGATTGGATGTGCCGGCGCCAAGCGCCATGCGCAGCCCCAGTTCGCGTGTGCGCTGCGACACAGCATACGACATCACGGCATAGAGTCCGATGGCAGCGAGCAGCAGCGCCAATCCACCTAAGACCCCAACTAAAGTTACGGCCACGAGCTGCGGCGATGTCGAGCGATCCACCTGTTCCTGTAGCGTAATCACCTCGTAGGGGGCAAGATTCCCGTCCAGCGCGTGCACCTCACGCGCCAGCGCCGTGGCGATCGTCTCCGGCCTTAGCGCCGTTCGGATATACAAGCCCGCCCCAACTGAGAAATTCTGGCGCCGAGGCACATAGAAAAAAGGGTTCGGTGTTTCCCGAACGCTCTGGTACTTGGAATCTTTCGCCACACCGACCACCTGCATCCATCGGCCCTTGACCTGAACGCGCTCGCCAATCGGATTCCTGCCGCGCCAATACTGCGCGGCCATCGTTTCATTCACCACGGCCACCAGAGCGGCTCTTTCGTCGTCCGCGCGGGCGAATTCGCGGCCGGACACCAAGGCGATCCCCATGGTCGAGAAATAGTCCGGGCCCACTTCGTTGTACTGCACAGTGGGCTGTTCCTCAGGCGGGGGTTGATAGCCATCTACGGCAATCGGCGTGGAAGAATAACTTCCATAGCCCAGCGGCGTGACTCGCGCGAACGCTGCCGACACGACGCCGGGCAGCGCCTTCATGCGTTCGGCGCGCTAGCGGCGGTATCTGGCTGGCAGCCCCCATCAACTGCAGGACTTGTGGTGCAGGGGGAACCAGTAAAGAGTTTGTCCAACGCACGACCCATTGCGCATAGTCCCAGAAGATATCGAAGGTCTCCTGCATCCACTGCGCATCGAAGGGCTTGTCGCCACGCTCGGCAATCCGTTTCATGTAAATCGCCGCCGCTTTGCTCGCGGTGTTGGATCCCTGCCCAGTGATAGGATCATTGGTCACCACCACGTCGCCCATACCGAGAGCGAAGTTTCCGGAGGGCAACTTACAGACGGGCTTACGAACCGTGGGGGCGAAGCGTCCAGCGAGTATGCCGTTCTCATCGGTCAATTCGATATCGTCGCAACGTTCGCGTTCCAGCGGCATAAACGTTTCCAGGACCCACTTGCTCTTTTGGCCAGATGTTGCTGTGGAGTCTTCACGTCGTTCCAGCAATCCATAGGACCACCGGGAACGCCTTCGAAGACCATGATTTCGCATCTACCGGTGGTAGTGAGGGCTGGGAAAACAAAATACTCACCCACGCCCGGCACCAGGTTGAAGCAGACAGCGGTAAAGGATGTGCGTGGCACCATGTTCCTAACGTAAGTCAGAGCCAATGCACGCATAGGCTTATCGAAGGGCGAGCGAATAGCATCGCGCTCGAACATCCGGGTGAGTTTGCCGTTTCCTGCGGCCACCAGCACAAGGTCATGGCTCTTGCTATAGCCGTCGAGATCCTGAGGACCGGCATCCTGGAAAACAAGGTTGCCGCCACGTTCGGCGAATTCTTTTAACCAGCCGGAAAACTTCACGCGCTGATCGACGGATTGCCCATAGCGATCGAGCTTCGCTTCCCAGAACAGGGCTCGCGTCTTATTTGGACCGGGAATGGTGAAGGCCAGACCTTCCGCCACTGGGCATTGCTTCTCCCAGAAGTTGATGCCCAGGTTGCATTCATTCTGGAGAGAATCACGAAACATGAACTGGCTCGACGTCACCCGCCCGTTGAAAATCTGCTCCGCTGTGCGACTGCTGACCACCGTGACTTCGTAGTTGTTCTTTAGCAGCATTAACGCCAGTTGCAATCCCGATTGACCGCCGCCCACTATGGCAATTTTTCTCATCGCGTTGTCTCCGGTTTCCCTGCCTCGTAACGTCTTCCGGTTCCCCACTACAAAGGAACGGAGCGGAGGCGCTGAGAGTCGCTTCGACGATCTTTGCCGTCGTCTCGCGCCAATGGTAACGACTAAAGTGAAACTGCAGTTCTTTTCTACGGTGCTGGAAGGAGTGCTTGGCTCAGAATAATGCTCAAGCGAGTCTAAACGGAGCCGACTCCTTTCTGGGAAAAACGACTACCCGCACGCTTTGCCATAGGTCTCCTTCATTGCTCCATCTTCAGCACGAGGCACGATGTGGTGCCGGTAGCGTAGACCTTCCCATCAGGCCCAATCAGGCGACCCTCGGCGGTGACAATCCGGCTCCCCGCGTGTGTCACTTGTGCGTCCGCACGTAGTCGAAACACTGCCACGGTCACGGCGCGGACGAACCGAACATGCAAATCGAGAGTGGTGAACTGATGACCGGCGGGCAGCACGGTTTGAACCGCGTACCCGAGCGCTGAGTCGAGCAGCGCGGCGAGCCATCCTCCGTGCACGGTACTGAGCTGGTTGTATTGCCACTCGGCTGGCGAACCATCGAGGGCGGCGCGGCCCTCCGCCACATCCACAAGGGAAATGCACAATGTGGCGATGATCGGTGGAGTTGGTAGCTTACCATCCCGGGCAAGCTGCGCCGTCTCGAGGCCGCTCATCGTTCCGACTAAAAGGGCGGGTTGTGCGCGTTGATACTCGTAAGTGCGGGTTACGACACCGAGAAGTTCAGTCATGTTTACACCGTAATCTGAATAAGCGGTCACTCTTCTCGTATGCTTCAGTACGGCCTGACCGGCAGGAATGCTCGGCCTGGCGCACAGCGACGAGACTGTGTCCTGCTATGAACGACACTCATGGTCGAGTTTTATTCCAGGCATCGCAGAAGGTAGGCCACGACGGTACGTGAACTAGCTCGAGTCTTCGATCATTCGCAGACCGATGACTGTCTGGAATCGACACGGAATCCAAACAGAATGGTTGGTGTGTTGCCGGCAATCCCGAAGTGATCGCCAGAAACGGTCCCCCGCCCCATCATCGGCGATTTTCCAATGCGACGACGATAGCACCCTTTGAACCGTGCTGATCCGTTCTCCGGGCCGTACTTCCCTCCGACGCTCCTGAGCATGGACATTCCTTTCTTTCTTCTCCCGATTTTCTTTGGGCTCACCGCTCGGGTAATTCCTCTCGGCTCCGGCCTACGCGTCTTCTGCTTTCACGGCTCCTCACCAGAGAGCATGGGTCCCTCCCCTAAAGCAGACGCTAGCCTGCGACTCCACGCCCCCTCGCTCTCTGTCGTGCCTCAAAGAAAACGGCGCAGAAAGAAAGGTAAAAGAAAATGTCCTATCTATATGTTGAGTGGAATAGGTTCGAGCTGATTCGCTCGCCGACGCTTGACTCATTAGAGCATGTCTTGACTCTCACTGGCCATTCCCGGAATGGAGGCCTGCGACGCCGTGGGCGGCGCGCTTAGGCTGTAGTGGAAGGAGTGGCCAAGGAGCGAGTATTGGACAAGCGGTCCTTCCCAGCGGAGGTGGCCTTGCCGATACGGCCTTCAACGCTTTGTGCGTTCCCCGTGATCCAGGCGCAATCGCTAATTTACCAGGCGGACCACGATCGGAAAACAGAGGGGGTTCCCTCGCCGTGGAGTCGTAGCGCGTTGCGCTATTTCTCCAAGTTCGGAAACCCCTGTGCATTGCGAAGGTCTTTTGAAGTACAACCTTCGGCTATGGTTATTTTTCGACCACGGTGATCGTCGAGTTCGTCTTCGTCGCCTTGGTCGAGATGAACATCGCTTTCGAGCCAGACACGATGTACATAACATTCGTATTCGGGGCCGTGTCGATCGTGGTTCGCCCATTCGACGAAACCGTGTAGGGTGCAGTGAATGTTTGCCCTGCTACGAGCGTCCCGATTTGATTGTTGTCCGATGTGCCCGAAATGGTTCCGGGAGTGCTGCCATTCGGGCTGGCTATGCCGCTGCTGAGCGACGAACTGCTCACGACGGGCGCCTGTTCCCCGAAGATGTAATTCCCAGACAACGACGCATTGGTGAAGCTCGTTCCAACCTGAGGTTCGAAGAACCCCGTGGTGACCGAGGTGTCTGTCCCCACGACAAAGCCCTTGTCCTGGCTGACAAGATAGATCACTGGGGGGTGTGCTCCCCCCGTAACGGTCACCCGTCCATTCGCCGCAATGGTGTAGGTTCCAGATACAGAGGGATTCGAAGTGACGGTTCCCCCGTTGTTCTCGTCCGTTGAAAAGGTGTAGCTGCCATTTCCGGCTGGTACGAGCAGGCCTACCTGAACGTCAGAAGTGCCAGCAGTACTGCCAAGCCCTTCCAATGAGATTACGTCTGTGCCGCTCAGCGAGCTGATCGCGAACGGCCCACCAACCTGCTTTAGGACCGACCCGGCGAACAGAGAATTGGCCAATGTTCCCGTCTGCGGGTCGATGCTCATGAGCAGCGCTTCGCTGGCGGAAACTATATAGAAACTGGCAGTGACAGGTGTGGTTGCGCCTGGGGGATTCAAAATTATCGTCCCTCGGCCGTTCGAGGCCACCGTGTAGGTTCCCGTGAAGCTCGGAACGGCATGCGGGGAACCGTTGTCGTCGGCATCCACGACAACTGCAGTGAGGGCACCTGCTGACGCCGTGAAACGGCCCGCAACACCGAATCGGGCGGCAACTCCTGACTTGAGAGTAGGAGAAGCTGCGCCAAACGCGTAATCGCCGCTGAACTGCGTAACCGAGAATCCAGCGGGATCTTGCTTCTGAATAACGCCCACGACATTCGTTCCGGTCGCGTCGAACTCGATGATATGAGCCTTGGCGGCAACGCCCGAGGCGATGGAGCCCACGGAGAACGCGAACGTCGCGGCACCGATGGTTAGCGTTCCCCGGTTGTCTGCGTCAATCGCGTAGGTGCCCGTGAATGCCTGACTCGTGGACACGCCTGATGTCCGGTTGATGTCTTGCAGCCCGCTCGTCAGCTGGCCTGCGCCGTCGGCGGTGAACTGACCCGCGATCGCTACCGGCCCGCTCGCGTCGAATCCGCTCAACAGGAATGCGTACTGTCCCTTGAGTTCGCTGTTGTTCACACCGGAAGCGATGACAGTGATGCTAAGGGCTTGTGTTGCGGTCTGCGCCGTCGGCGTGGCCGAGTCTGTAGCTTTGACAGTGAAGCTGCTTGTACCCGTCGTTGTCGGAGATCCGGTGATCGCGCCCGTGCTGGTGTTGAGCGTTAGGCCTGTGGGCAGCGCGCCCACGGTCACGGCCCACGTCACCGGCGGCGTGCCGCCACTTGATTGCAGCATGGTATTGTACGCAACCCCGACCGTGCCGTTCGGCAGCGTCGTCGTGGTGATCGCAAGAGGCGCCGCATTAACTATAATGCTCAGCGCCTTGGTGGCCAGTTGCAGCGGACTGCTCGAATCTGCCGCTTGCACCGTGAAATTTGATGTGGCCGCCGTTGTTGGCGTGCCAGAAATTACGCCTGTGCCGCTGTTCAGCGTCAGGCCTACCGGCAACGTCCCTAGTGTTACGCTCCACGTAATCGGGGCCGTACCACCGTTCGATTGCAGTCCCTGGCTGTAGGCCGTTCCTACCGTGCCGCTGGGCAGCGAAGCGGTGCTAACGGAAAGCACGGGGTTCACAAGAATGCTGAATTGTTTGGACTTCGTCTGCGGCGTCGGTGCGGCTGAATCGGTAACCGTCACCGTGAAGGTGGAAGTTCCCGACGTCGTCGGCACTCCGCTGATCTGCCCTGTGGCGGCATTTAAGGTTAGGCCTGTTGGCAAAGCGCCGACCGTGACGCTCCAAGTATACGGCGTCGTCCCGCCGCTCGCTTGCAGTGTCGAGCTGTAGGTGCTCTGCACCGTGCCGTTAGGCAGCGTAGCGGTGATAATCGCGAGAGGTGCAGGATTGACGGTGATGCTGAGCTGTTTCGTGGCAGTGACCGCAGGACTGCCGGAATCTGCCACTTGGACTGTGAAAGTGGACGTGCCAGTGGCTGTCGGCGTCCCTGAGATCACGCCGCCAGCGCTGAGGCTTAAGGCATTGGGGAGCGTGCCCGAAGCCAAGCTCCATGTCAGAGTCCCGGCTCCTCCGCCCGCTTGCAGGGTGACTGAGTATGCCGCGCCAACCGTACCGGCCGTCAGAGGCGAGGTCGTTGTGACCGTTGGCGGAGGCGTCACCATTACGCTGACGGATACCGATTTCGTGGCGTCTGCAACGGAAGTCGCCGTCAATGTCGCGGTTTGGTTGGCAGTGACGGGCGTCGGCGCATTGTAGGTCACCGACGTGGACGTCGAACCCGTCAGCGTACCACCGCCAGACACACTCCAGGTCACGCCTTTGCTAACGGTGTCGTTTGCTACCGAAGCGGTGAAATTCTTCTGTTGCCCCTGATCAATAGTTTGTGCAGCGTTCGGGGAAACCGCGACACTGATCGGCGGGGGCGCGGAAGAGCCGCAGCCGGCCGTGACGAACCCGAGCGCAAGAGTGAGTAGGAGCGACAGTCTCTTCATAGAAGTTTCTCCGCCTTTTCTAAAAATGTGCCTTGATTTGAAGCAAGAAAGCAGGATCACACGCAACTAAAGTGTTCCACTTGGTGCACCGAAGATAAGGGGTTCTTAGGGACCGAAAAATAGTACTTTATAGGGCTTGTGCTCTAGATGTTATTGCTCTTTCCGCGAGAGTCTGCCGATGAGAAGGTCACCGCCAAGACTGCTCTCGTTTCCTTGTCCACAGCATGTTCTGCTTTATGCACCAGGTGGGTGCTCCCATCCTTCATTTTTGCTTTTCCTCATTTGTGCTATAAAATCTGGATGAAAATTTCTGTGCGTTGGGTGCTGTTCGAATACAAAGGTCATGAACTTGTCATTCTGTCGAAGTCATTAAAGACGAAGAAGGACGCGGAGAAGACGCGTCTGAAATATCCAGAGCGAAGACGCCGAACGATTGGCGTAGGTGTGATTCGAATTCCAGCATGATGCTCAGGCCAAGAACGCCACAAGTCCGACAACCAAAATATCAAGCAAAAACACCAAACCAATTATCAAATTGGAGGTTTTGCGAGCGTGATTATAGCGTTCATGACTTGCCGGTATTCAAGGTCCCATGCTTCCTCCCACGTCTCAAGGACTCCAACGAGCATGTTCCAGTAAGGGTTAATATATCGTATGCGTCATCTATAGAGAGTTTCTATACTTCCCTGGTACTCTCAGATTGGCCGGGATTTGCGAGTGTATAAGCAACTAGAAAATATTTTGCAGCAATCGCCCCTTATCAGCTTCACTTCTTCTCGATGGCCTCAATAGCGCCAAGTTTTCGGTCTACGTGTGGTTCCATTCCCGGAATACTCGAATGCAAGAGAAAACACATTCCGGCAGCCACACCACAAGTTGGACACCACACAGAGGAGAAGTGTCTGAGCGTGAGGTCTTTCTTTACCACTCGGATGCGAACGAAGTATTCAATCGTCGCCCGGTCGCGGCTGAAGATATAACCGGCGAGACTCCTCGCACGTCGCTTGGAGACCGAGATCTTCGGACCGATCCTGCCGATCCCGACTTATTCAGACCTTAGGGTCACTCTTGCGATCTTTCGGTGATTGATGTCACGACATCTCGTTGGACCCAGGTTCAATCGGAGGCCGAGCGGACTACATGGAACTACTTCGGGCCTTAGAACTTTTTCGCTTGTCGCGGCACAACTCTTAGCGTAGTTTCTCGGCATGCAGGTGGAGATTGTCGGCGAAATCGCCAGCCTCAAAGACAGGTTCCCGCCGGGCAGAAGCAAGGCCTTTGAAAAGGCCAGCGAGAGCCAGGTTCTCTCAGATTTTCGCGCGGCGCTCAGCGGGAGAGACTCTTCTTTCCACGTGCAAGATTCCATCGTGGGATTCCCGGGACGGTCAGGTGAATTTCAGGGAGCTTGCGTCGGTCAGTTTATAATTGTCTTCCGACGTCTAGATCTGAGTGGCAACCGCAGTTTGTATTCCATGCTGTCGCAAATGCTGCAGGGGCTTCTGAAGGAGAAGAGTTCTTCCGATGCACTCTTTGCGAAGCTGTGCGTGACGGCACCGGCAACAGAAGATGCACGCGCGCCGGAGCTCTGTTTAGTTTTGCAATTGGAAGCGATTGGAACCACGCCAGAACAAGCAGAGGTGCGCTGGAGTTTGGGACTCGTGCATGTCCAGGAGGCACTTATCTCTGCATCGCGCCTATTGAGACAACACCTTGCGAAGACAGGTGTATGACATCGGTGTTCCATTCGGATAACGACATTTGCCCGGACGCCTTTCGAGAGGACAGCCGCCCACCGATGGAGGAGGGGGGCTGCTGTCCTGGAGCCATGTCCTTCTTTTTTCCTTCCTTCTTTTTTTCTTGCTGTTTTTGCCTTCGCCCCCGATGCACAATCGCCGCGCGGTCCAGAACTCCTGTTTGGCTCATATCCCTAGCCTACAAGGATCAGAGTTTCCGATACATCTTCGGAGCCATCAAGGCCGGTTGTTGAGCGCCTTCTCCAGTCCCGGAATAATTCGCGCAACTGGGCCGTTCCAAAACACTGAGGCCGCGTCTCGATGGTTTTGGAGTCAAGCCTGTCGTTCTGCCTCATGGCGTTGTCGTTCAGCGCGCTCAGGAAGGATTGCTTACCCGGTTAAAGTGGTTCAGCGAAGGCGGGAGAGGTCGAAGGACGCGACGACGTGCTGGCCGTCTGGGGTGTCGACTTCGACGGTTGCGTCCGTGGAAGTAGAATTGGACGCGTCGTATTCCTGCCAGATAATGAAACCCGTGGGGCGTGAGCCCCCGCCCTTACCTCCACCTGTACCCATACGCGTACCTTCATATCTCACGCTTCGGGATTCGAGCGTCTCACCGTTTAGGGTTAGCCGAACCTGAAAATCCTTCCTGGTGCCCGTCTGGCCGGGAACTTTATTTGGGCTGTATGGGAATCCGGGGCCGTACGTGGCGGTGTAGCGAACATATACTCCAACGCGAAGCGAGTCGCCGCGTGCTTGATAATCCTGTCTTGCCTGCTGGGCACTATAACCTACGCCGTGTTTACTCGAAGCTTCCACAGCCTGCGCGTAGGGCGTGAATAGTTCCACGAGAAAAACATGAGGCCCAGACTTAGGGACTGGAGAGTAGCGGCGGTAGGTCTCCAAGAATTGGGCGCTCCTATCGTCGCGACGCTGACCAAGGAAATAGGCTTCGCGGACAGCTTCATCGGATAGAGGCGCATTAAACGCAAATGCTAGTGAGGTCATGAGCAACGCTGCAGCTAGAATTGCGAGGCCGGGCCGGAAGGACGAGGGCACGGAACCAGCGAGATGGTGGTCACGAAAAATCGAAGCAAACCAAAGTGTTAAAATCTCGAAGGTAGACGCTCGTGCTCTTCGTTACCTGTAAATTCATCTAGTGGCACCGGGAAGTTCTTACATGGAATCTGAGTCACGTCAAAGGGAGAACAAGTGCGAAGAATATTTTATCCGTTTGACATACTAATCCCTGGGAAGTAACCCCGGTAGTTGAGCGGTGTTGTACGCCCAACCCGCCAATACCTGTGCGTGGTGTATGACGCCATCTTGTTTGACCTTATCGAAGGTGTCCGCCTGTGTGTGGTGCGTCTGGTCGTAATCGTAATCAGTCTGGTTACCGATAAGGGAGAAACCGGGAACGCCAACAGCGTTGAATGATGCGTAGTCGCTGCCGGAGTAGCGTTCCATCCACGGTTGTATCAACTCCAAGTCCTCCAGCGGTACCAACGTAGTGTCGACCAGCTTGCGAGCCGCGTAATTTTGGTGAAGCCGTATGGTTAGAATTCGCGCAGTGCCCGTGTCATCTGCGAGCACAGCGGAAATCTTGTTCAGCTCAGCTCGGTGTTGTTTCACATATTCGCGCGATCCCACTTCCCCCTGTTCTTCTCCCGTAAACAGAACGATCCGGATCGTACGCCTGGGTCGCAAGCCCAAAGCTTTTATGGCACGGGCCGCTTCCAGTACAGCCACAACGCCCGTGCCATCGTCTGTCGAACCCGATCCTAGATCCCAGGAATCGAGGTGCGCGCAAAGAATGACCACTTCATCGGGCCTATCGACACCGCGGATTTCGGCGACGGTGTTATGAACCTCAAGCGAAGCGTCACTGAACGAGTTACTAAGAGCAACATCGATCTCGACGGGGCTCTTCCGAAGCAATCGCCAGATCAAGGAGTAGTCTTCGTGGCTCACCATCCCCGTGGGAACCGCCCCGATCTCGTACTTGCTCCGCATGTCCGTCATCGTTAGCAGCCCGTTGTGTTTGCCCGAATCGCGCAAAACCGCGGCTACCCCTTCATTCCTAAAAAACGTCATGCGCGCCGAATCGAACTGGTCCTCGATCGATGGTGAGCTGCGATCAGGCGCCGGAGTGGGAGTCTGGATCGACGGACCGGCAAAGGGGCTCTGCGAAATGAGCTTAGTTGGTTGCTCGTAAATAACGATTGCGCCTCTGAGTTTTCCCCGATACGCATGAAGTTCGCCATTATTCGTTGCCGCCACATAAACCACGCTGCCCCGCACCCGCCCCGCCGTTGCAAGTGACCAGCCAGCCGATGCGATCGTCAGATTCCGCAAGACGGGCTTGACGATTTGAGCCTCCGCAGAACCGCGCTGCCAAGAGTGTGCGATCTTCCAGCTCTCCAGATGAACGTTTTCCAGCCCATTTCGCCGGGCGACGTCTGACGCCCAACTCTCTGCCGTCTGCAATTGCTCCGTCCCGGTCAACCGCGGCCCGATGGCATCGGAGAGATACTCGAGATTCTCTATTACATGGTTGTGCTCGCGAACCTCTTGAAAAATGCGCCTGTCTGTTGCTTCAAGGTCATTCTGTGACGCTGCTCGTGGGCAACAAAGGATGGCCGCACAAAGGAACAAAATCCAGCGATAAAACAATCGGTCTGGTCCGTTCCAATAAGTATTCGGCATCATGAAGTCTCTTACGACCGTAGGCTGAGGCAGTCTATACCGATGCCGTAGCGCTGAGCAATGCACCGCGGATTGAATTGTAGATGACCTTGTGCACCAGGGCTCGCGAACCGACTCACTTGCTAATGCGGTGATGGAACTCCGAAGTGAAACTGCGGCCCTTGGGCAACTGCGCCCCTCGCCCCACCATCGATGAGTTCCAGCGCGGCGACGATCGCAAGCCTCGAACCACCATCGATCCTCTGCCCGGGTCTCTTTATCCGACGTTCCTGAGACTGACATTTCCTTTTCTCCCTCATTTTCTTTGGGCTCACCGCTCGGGTAATTCCTCTCCGCTCCGGCATACGCCTCTTCTGCTTTATCGGTTCCGCCCTCCCCTTTAGCTTTTCGTGGAGACTGGCAAAGGAAACGCAAGGTTGCACTCGGCTAAACAGGGTGCCAAAACAATGACTGAGCATGCTGCAGAGCAGAATAGGCGTGCGCGTGTGCAGTTGTTCTCTGACGATGGAGCCTTGTCGAGGAGGCCAAAAAATCCTGGTGGGAGACAGGCCAGGGAAAGGTCCTTGGCCTGTCACCGCCTCCACCACCTCCGCCATCGCCGGGACCAATAGGAAAGGGGAAGCACAGCCACGGGTCCCACGCACAAGGGTCACAGAAGGGGTCCTCCGGGTCGCAGCTCAAGAAGTCGAAGACCACGAAGATTACATCGTATGTGCGCGGCGACGCGACCACCCTGAACGGGCTGGGACTAAGCGTTGTGGGGGACGCGGCGGCCGATGCGAGTTTCGAACACGGGGGGCAACCGCGCGAGGCGGAGGATATGATTGAGGAGCTGCCAGTAGCGATACGCGCGGCATTATTGCGATCCGAAAAGATGGGATCGGGACAGTGAAATCTTCTGGCTGTGGAGGGGTAAACCCAATGGCCAAAAGGATTTACGAGTTGCTGAACGCGGAAGATGCCAGGCATATTGACGACATCCTGGAAACCGCTGGCTTGAACTCCAGCGCAGTTCTGGCTACGCTGTCTGAGTTGGGGATAAAAAGGGATCGTGAGGCAATTGCTGGGAAAACAGTTCCGTGAGGTTCTGTTCCTAGAACAAAAGCGGCGAGGAAACAAATTCAGGGATTTTGGGTTGTTTTTGACAAGCCGCGTAAGGATTTGAAATAGAGCGAGTTGCGGAACTCTATCTTCGAGGATGCATCCGAACCCGGTCGCGAAGCATCAGCTAGCATGCGGAAGAGCCGGGGAAGTAGGCTATATATAAGGTAGCGAGAAGGACACACACCGCCCCGTCTGAGCCTTCCAAAGCAGTAAAGCAGGGTTACAAAGGAAAACATGGCGCGTTCATTGGTAATCGTCGAGTCGCCCGCTAAGGCGAAGACGATCAACAAGTATCTGGGAAAGAATTATACGGTAAAGGCTTCGATCGGCCACGTGATGGACCTGCCGAAGAAGACGATCGGGATCCGTCTGCCGCAGGAAGCAGAGAAGCCCAAGAAGAGAAAAGGCAAGAAAGGCGCGAAAGCCGCTGCACCGAAGCCACTACGCAAGCTCATCACGCTGGACGATCCCAAAATCTTTGAGCCGACGCTACAGGTGATTCCCGGTAAGGGAAAGGTCATCAACGACCTGAGGAAAGCGGCGAGCACGGCCGATATGGTGTACCTGGCGGGCGATCCGGACCGTGAAGGAGAGGCGATCTCGGCACATCTGGCGATGGTGTTGTCCAAGCCGGCCAAGTTTTTGATTCCCGACGAGGATGAAGAGGCCGGGAAGAACGGCAAAAAGAGCGCGGAGGAAGAAAAGAAGGTTGCGGCAACAAATGGGAAAGTTACGCTCAAGGGCAAAGGAAAGTTTGTTAAGAAGGACAGAGAGAAAGAAAAGATCGAGTTTGAGCCGATTGACCCGAAAAAGATCTTCCGCGTTACATTCAATGAAATTACGCCGAAAGCGATTCGGGCGGCATTTGAAAAGCCCAGGGCGGTGGATTCGCAACTGGTGGATGCTCAGCAGGCGCGGCGCGTGCTGGACCGCATTGTGGGCTACAAGATTTCGCCTCTGCTTTGGGACAAGGTGCGCCGCGGGTTAAGCGCCGGCCGCGTGCAGACAGTGGCGTTGCGGTTGATTGTGGAGCGCGAGCAGGAGATTCGCGCGTTCGTGCCGCAGGAATACTGGACCATCCACGCGATGATGGATGCGGGCGATCCGCCCGCGTTTGAAGCACGCCTGACGAAGTATAAAGGCGAAGACATTGAGGTTAAAAACCAGGAAGCGGCGGACGCGGTGGTCGCCGCAGTGCAGAAGGCCAAGTGGCAGGTGGCTAGCGTCACGCTAAAGGAAAAGCGAAGGAATCCGCCGCCGCCGTTTACTACGTCGAAGCTGCAACAGGCGGCGTACAACCGGCTGCGCTATACGGCAAAGCGAACGATGGCTTTGGCGCAGCGGCTTTATGAAGGCGTGGAGATGGGTGAAGAGGGCTCGGTTGCGCTGATTACGTATATGCGCACGGATTCGGTGCACGTTTCCGACGATGCGCTGGCGCAAGTCCGAGAGTTGATTCCGGCACGATATGGCAGCAACTATTTGCCGGAGAAGCCGAACTTTTACAAATCCAAAAAAGACGCGCAGGGAGCGCACGAAGCGGTGCGGCCGACGGATGTATCGCGAGCGCCGGAGGACGTGCGGAAGTATCTGGAAGATGACGTCTTCAAACTTTACCAATTGATCTGGCAACGATTCGTGGCTTCACAGATGCTGCCGGCGGTTTCCGACCAGACCACGATTGATATTGAGGCGGGTGAGTACACATTCCGTACAACCGGCTCGATCCTGAAATTCGACGGCTACTTAAAGGTGTACCAGATCCCAGTAGCAGGAGCCGACCGGGAAGACGACGAGAAGGATGAAGAAGGCGAGGGCAAGGCGCTGCCGCGGGTGACCGAGGGGCAGGTGCTGAAGTTGGAATCGATTCGTCCCGATCAGCATTTCACGGAGCCGCCGCCGCGTTACACGGAAGCGACCCTGGTGAAGGAATTGGAAGAAGACGGGATCGGGCGTCCGTCCACGTACGCTTCGATCATTTCGACGATCGTCGAGCGGGAATACGTGAAGAAGGATCAGGGGCGCTTTACGCCGACGATGCTTGGCGAGCGCGTGTGCGTCCTGCTGATCAAAAGCTTCGAGGATGTATTCGACGTGAAGTTTACGGCGCGGCTTGAAGAGGAGCTGGACGAAATTGAAGAAGGCAAGCTGCCCTGGCGCGAATCCGTGAAGGAATTCTGGGAAAAGTTCATCGTGGACCTGGATAAGGCCGGCGATGAAATGGTGTCCTACAAGGCGGGGATCCCGACCGGCAAGAAGTGCGAAAAGTGCGGGCAAGGTGAATTGCTGGAGAGGATCAGCCGGCACGGATTCTTCCTTGGCTGTTCGCGCTACCCGGAGTGCGATTTCATTCAGGATATCTCCGAAGAGATTCCGGAGGACGCGGAGAATAAGGTTGAGTATTGCGAGAATTGCGGCAAGGAGATGGCTCTGAAGCGCGGACGCTTTGGCGCGTTCCTGGCTTGCACGGGATATCCGGATTGCAAGACGACGCGAAGATTGGTGGCGGGGACGCGGATCGCTCATCAACCGGACGAGCCGCTGGACGAGAAATGCCCGTTGGACGGAAATGGGCTGGTGAAGAAGCACGGGCGGTTTGGCGAGTTCATCGGATGCTCCGGCTATCCGAAATGTAAATACACACGACCGATCACGATGGGCATCAAATGCCCCAAGTGCAACGAGGGCGAGTTTGTAAAGCGGGGCAGCATGGGGAAGGGCGGGCGCGGAAGATTCCGCGTGTTCTACGGATGCTCGCGCTACCCGGATTGTGATTTTACGACGTCATTCCTGCCGATCCCGGAGCCGTGCCCGAAATGTGGCGCGCCGTTTATCGTGGTAAAGAAGACCAAGATCGGCACCGTACACTCGTGCATTAAAGAAGGCTGCGACTGGGAGAAGCTGGCGCCCGAAGAAAAACCAGCGCCGGTACAAACCGAAGAAGCAGCGGTCGCACTGAAAGCCTGAGCGAGAAGCTCGCTGCTCGCAAGAGCAACCACTTAACCGACAAACACAGGCTACAGCGAGGAATCCATGCATTCTCAAGGTACCTGGTGGAAGTGTGTCTATAATTGAAGAGCGGGCCGGGATGAAAAAATCGATTGAAAAATATCTGGAGTATCTTCGCTCCGTGAGGAACGCGTCTCCCCACACGGTGATCAATTACGCGCACGATCTGGAGCAGTTTGTGGTTTATTTGACCCCGCCCGGCACCGATACGCCGGCGCTCTGCGGAGTGAACCATCAGATGATCCGGGAATTTGTCGGCTTTCTGCACGAAAGCGGACTGCAGAAGAGTTCGATTGCAAGAAAACTCGCGGCGCTGCGGTCATTTTTTAAATACAGCGTGCGGGAAGGGCTTTTGAAGGACAACCCGGCGCGCCTGGTGCCGACTCCAAAGCTGCCCAAACGCATTCCCGCGATTCTTTCCGCCGAGGAGATGAGCGGATTTCTGGATCAACTTGCGCGTGTGCAGCGGCGACAGGGGAATTCCCCGGGATCTAGAAGCGCGAAAAGAAAAACGGCTGGGAAGCGGATCGAGACGGGTCTGGCGAATCTGGAGGACACGCTCTTGCTGCGAAGGGACCGGGCGATTCTGGAGTTATTGTATGCAGCCGGGTTGCGCGTGAGCGAGATGACGGGACTGAATCTGGTGGACATGGACGAGAGGGATCGCATTCTGCGAGTGCGCGGCAAAGGAAACAAGGAGCGGATTGTCCCGTTTGGCGCGAAAGCAGCGGAGGCGCTAACGGCATACTGGCCGGTGCGCGAACAGTTGTTGCACGACAATGCGCGATCGAAGAAAAAGCCGAGCCCAGAAGCGGTGTTTCTGAATTACATGGGCCGCAGGCTGACGCAAAGAAGTGTCGGCCGGATCGTAAAGAAATATGTTTTACTGGTGAATATCAACTGGGATCTGCATCCCCATTCGCTGCGGCACGCGTTTGCCACGCATTTGCTGGCGGATGGAGCGGATTTGCGGTCGATTCAAGAACTGCTGGGGCACCAGTCGCTGGCGACAACACAAAAATACACGCACGCATCTATACGACAGTTGATGGACATCTACGATAAAGCGCACCCACATGCTTAGTTGAGGGGCGTGGTGGAAACGCATGACGAATGAGTTAGGACTCTGGTGTGTTCGGGGAAATGAATGGCGACGATGCGTTGGGTAGTAGCGGTGGCGTTTGTCCTGGGGTGGTCAGGCTTGCCGGCGCGACTGGTTTCCGCGGAGGACAACAACGGATCCGCAGTGGTCGCGGGAGAACGCGATGCCCAGTGGAATGCGCTGGTGGATGAGTACCTGGAAAGAGCATATTTTCCGCGGAACCCTTCGTCCGCGACTCAAGCGGGATTGCATCAGTACGACAATTCGATTGAGGACTATTCCAACAGCGCACGGATCAAAGAGATTCAGGTCCTCTATCGTTACGAGAAGCGGGTGGAGGAGTTTTCCCCTGCGGGCCTGGACGCAGTGAACGCCGCGGACCGGCAGATTTTGCTTGGACAGATTCGCAGCCGACTGCTGACGCTCGAAACGATCCAGCCGCTCGAGAAGAACCCCGACATTTATTCCGGCGGCGTGAGCGGCAGCATTTATGTGCTGATGAATCGCAAGTTTGCTGCCGCGGAGGATCGCCTGCGAAGCTCGATCGCGAGGGAAAAGAAGATTCCGGGCATCCTGGAAGCGGCGCGCACCAACCTGAAGAATCCGGCGCGGGTCTCGACGGAAATTGCGATTGAACAACTGCCCGGGATTACTTCGTTCTTCGAAAAGGACGTACCCCTGGCGTTTGCAAATGTGAAGGACGCGGTGCTGAATGCGGAGTTCCAAAAGACCAATACCGCAGTGGTGGCAGCGCTGAAGGAGTATCAGACCTGGCTGCAGGCGGATCTGCTGCCAAGGTCGAACGGCGACTTCCGGATCGGCGCGGAGAATTTTTCGAGGAAGCTGCAGTACGAAGAGATGGTGGATACGCCGCTGGAGCGGCTGCTGACCGTGGGAATGGACGATCTGCACAAGAACCAGGCGGAATTTCAGCGCGTGGCCAAGGAGATCGATCCGAGAAAGAAGCCGTCGGAAGTTCTCGCCGATCTGGCGGCGATGCATCCTGCCCCGGACAAATTGCTGGATACGTTTCGCGGAACGTTCGATGGGCTGATCACGTTCATTCGGAAGAAATACATCATCACAATTCCGCAGGGGCCGAAGCCGATTCTGCAAGAGACTCCGCCGTTTGCGCGGGCGACGACGACGGCTTCGATGGACACGCCGGGGCCGTTCGAAACCAAGGCCACAGAATCGTATTTCAATGTGACGTTGCCTGCGCCGGAAGATTCTCCCGAGGATGTGGCGAGTTTGATGGCCGCGTTTAACATCGGGACGATTTTCAGCACCTCAACGCACGAAACCTATCCGGGACATTATATGCAGTATTTGTGGACGTCCCGGGCGCCATCGAAATTGCGCAAGGTTTTTGCCGCGGACACGAACGTGGAAGGGTGGGCACACTACTGCGAGCAGATGATGCTGGAGCAGGGTTACGCGCAGCCGGGCCTCGGAGCGAAGGATGCTCTGGAGGCCAAGTACATTCATTTGGGGCAGCTGCAGGACGCCCTGCTGCGGGATGCGCGCTTTGTGGTTGGCATCCGCATGCACTCCGGCACGATGAGCATCGACGAAGCGCAAGAGTTTTTTGTGAAGGAAGGGTATCAGTCGGCGAAGATTGCTTCGATCGAGACCAAGCGAGGGACAAGCGATCCAACGTACCTGTATTACACACTAGGCAAACTACAAATCCTGAAGCTGCGCGAGGACTACAAGAAAAAAACAGGCGCGGACTTCACCCTGGGGAAGTTCCACGATGCGTTTATGGGGCAGGGCTTTCCGCCAATCGCGATTATCCGTCAGACCTTGTTGGGAGATGGCTCGCCGGCGCTGTGAGGCAGGTTTCCCCTGGGCTCGGAGCAGGATTTCTCGCTTGGTGTAGACAAGCTTAATCCCGCTGAATACCAGCAGATTTGGCGTTCAGAAGCGCGTTGACCCTGGTAGGAAAAGCCGCGTATAATTATGGTTTGTCTTTAGCTATTGGAGGAAAGATGTACGCCGTTATTCAGACCGGGGGAAAGCAGTATCGTGTCGCACCGGGCGACACCATCCGCATTGAGCGGGTAAAGGGCGAGGTGGGCGAGCAAGTGAAGTTCGGCACCGTGCTGGCCGTGCACACCGACGAGAAGAAGATTTTGGCGGGGTCGGATGCTTCGAACGCCAGCGTCACCGGCAAGATCGTGGAGCAAGGTCGGGCGAAGAAGGTCATCGTGTTGAAGTTCAAGAAGACCAACCAATACAAGATTCAGCGCGGCCACCGGCAGAACTACACCGCGGTGCGGGTCGGCGAGATCAAGCTTTAATTTCATAACTTTGCCGTTCTGCGGTCTACCGACCACGGACGGCAGGCGAGAGGAATTGAGTCATGGCACATAAGAAGGGCGGCGGCTCGTCTACAAACGGCCGCGATTCACACGGCCAGAGGCTGGGCGTAAAGCGATTCGGTGGTGAGCTGGTGAACGCCGGAACGATTCTGATTCGGCAGCGCGGCACGAGACATCAGGCGGGCGAAAACGTTGCGCAGGGCAAGGATGACACGCTGTTTGCGCTGGTGACCGGATATGTGAAGTTTACGGACAGGGGCAACCGGGGGCGCTTCATCAGCGTGACGCCGGTGGCGACCCCGGCGGAGCAGGCCAAGGCCGCGAATTGAGGGCAAGAGTTCAGGGCGGCCCCGACTCCTGTCGGGGCCGTTTTTGTTTTTAGGGCCGTTGGCGTCGAGAAAAGAGAAAGAATCAGGAGCAGAGTTAGCGTAAACGGAAAAGTGGCGAACCGGGAAGAGTTTTCATGTTTGTTGATGAAGCGAAAATCTATGTCAAGGCGGGGGATGGCGGGAACGGCTGCGTGGCGTTTCGCCGGGAGAAGTACGTCCCGCGCGGCGGACCTTCGGGCGGCGATGGAGGCCGCGGCGGAAGTGTCTATCTGGAAGCCAACCCGAACGACAACACGCTATTGCGCTACCGGTATAACCGCGAATTTAAGGGCGATCGCGGACGGCATGGAGAGGGCTCGAACTGCACCGGCGTTTCCGGCGACGACCTGATTCTGCAAGTGCCGGTGGGGACGCTGGTGTTTGACGAGGGCGCGGCAACGCTGCTGGCGGATTTGAGGAAGCCGGGGCAGAGAGTTCTGGTGGCCGAGGGCGGTAAAGGCGGGCGCGGGAATCAGCACTTCGCAAAACCGTGGCACCAGGCCCCGCGGGAAAAAGAAGAAGGCGAACCGGGCGAAGAGCGGCGGCTGAAGCTGGAGCTAAAGCTGCTTGGGGATGTGGGCCTTGTGGGATTTCCGAACGCGGGAAAGTCCACGCTGATTTCGGTGATCAGCGCGGCGCGGCCGAAGATTGCGAATTATCCATTTACAACCTTGGAGCCGAATTTGGGCGTGGTGAATGCGGACGGTGGAACGGGCGGGCACGGCACGGAACTGGGGCGGACGTTTGTGGTTGCCGATTTGCCTGGATTGATTGAAGGCGCGAGCGAAGGCGCGGGATTGGGGATTCGCTTTTTGCGGCACGTGGAGCGCACTCGTTTGCTGGCGCACCTGATTGATACGAGCGACATGGCGGAGATGGATCCCGTGAAGGCATTCGAAATTATCGAGGGCGAGGTTGGTGCGTTCAGCCAAGCGATGCTGGAAAAACCGATGATCGTGGTTGCTACGAAGCTGGATGCGACAACCGACCGCACCAAGCTTGAAGAGTTGCGCGCGTTTTGCGCCGAGAAAGGCCTGCAGTTCCATGCAATTTCGGCGCCGACGGGCGAAGGCGTGAAAGAGCTGGCGCGGGCGATGGCAGATGCCCTGGATAAAATTCCCAAAGAAACGCTTGGAGATGATGACATCGTCGAACCCGCGGTCGAGGATGGGGACGCCGAGGTGTATGAGGGCGTGGACGATACAGAACCCGATGAAGAGGGTCCACGGATTCCCAAGGTTTCATGAGAAAATTGGCTGGTGAACATCCGGGAGGCGTATTGACGACTGCGCAAGCTCACCGTACGGCGGCAAAACACCATCCACGACGAATTGCAATTTTTGGCGGCTCGTTCGATCCGATTCATTCCGGGCACTTGGCGGTGGCGCGCGCTGCCGACCGCCGTTTCAATTTTGATGAGATACATTTCATTGCGGCGAGCCGTCCGCCTCATAAGTTGAAGCAACACCTGGCGCCGTTCCCGCACCGGTTTGCGATGGTGGCGCTGGCGTGCACGGAGCATCCGCATTTTGTTCCGTCGCTCGCGGAAGCCGGTGAAGATTTCAGCGGGACGCAACTGCACTACTCCGTGGACACGGTGCGCTATTTCCGGCACGCGTATCACGGGCAGGGCGACCGGATATTTTTTATCATCGGCGCGGACGCGTTTCTGGACATTCCGATGTGGAAGGAATACGAAACGTTGCTGGGATTGTGCGATTTCATCATTGCCAACCGGCCGGGCATCCGGCTAGAAGCGCTGCGGCTGGTGATTCCCCCGGATTTGCACGGGCGTCCAGACCCGAAGCGGGATAGAGAGGAAGACGCAATGGCGCACGGTTCGCCGGTTGTGGCGAGACTGCAGAATACGACGGTTTATCTGCTGGAGAATGTGGCCAGTGAAGTGAGCGCGACCGATATTCGCAAGAAGGCGAATCGCGGGCAGTCGATTCACGGGCTTGTCGCGGCGCGAGTGGAAGAATACATTTTGAAACAAGGATTGTACCGGTGAAACTAGAATCTCTACCACAAGGTGTGCGGTTGGCCGTGGAAGCCGCGCAGAACAAGAAGGCCGGCGGAATTACCGTGCTGGACCTCGACGGCTTTGCTGCGTTCACGCAATATTTCGTGATTTGTACGGGCTACAGCACGCCGCAGATTCAAGCCATATGCAACGAAGTCGAAGAATTGCTGTACAAAGAAATGAAGCGCTCACCGGAACACCGCGAGGGGCAGCGGTCGGCGGAATGGGCGCTACTGGATTTTGGAGGATTCATCGTACACGTGTTCGGCGAACAGGCACGGCGATACTATGACCTGGAGCGATTGTGGCGCGCGGCGCCGTCGTTGGTGTTACCGGATGAGCCGGAAAACCCGAACAGACTATCGGGCGGCAAAGAACTCTCGCAAAGAGTGAGTTAGCCGGACCGGCATTTGCCACCCCCCGTAAGTCGAAATTAATCCCTCGAATTTGTGGGCGGAGTAGACTTGCGCAATGAAAATCCGGCTATTGATGCTCGGGAAGACGCGACGCGGCGAGTTGGTCGCCTTGTTGGAAGAATATGTGAAAAGGATTTCGCAAAGTTGCCCGATCGAAGTGAACGAAATGCGCGATGGGGAGGCGGCACTGAAAAAGCTGGATGCGGACCGCGCGGCCACCTTAGTTTTACTGGATGCGGGCGGGAAGATTCACGATTCAGACGCCTTCGCCAAATGGATCGGGGAGCAGCGCGATCGGGGAACACGTGAAATTATTTTTGTTTGCGGAGACGCGGCCGGCTTTCCCCAAGCATTGCGAGATCGGGTTAAGCAAAAGGTTTCGCTCAGCACGATGACGTATTCACATGAACTGGCGCGCGTAATGCTGGTGGAGCAGATCTACCGCGCGTTTGCAATCCTTTCGGGAAGTCCTTATCCAAAATAAGATAGCGGCGGGTGGCGGCGAAGTGCCCGGGCCATAAGTGCGTTTAGACCCGATTCGTGGAAGAATGATCGAAAGGCAAAACATGGCCATACGAATTGCACCGGATAAAGATGCGCCGTCGATCGCGATTGAGATACCGCTGGAGAAACCGTTGCCGGATTACGATCTGGAGCAGATGGAGCAGCCGACGCCGCGCGATGTGGATAGCGTGCTGGTGTCGCAGGGATTCCGGGACCTGGTCGATGATGCGCGGGGAGTGCTGACGCAGTTGATTGCAGACCCGCCACCGTTGACGAACACTTTGCATCATACCGGCGAGCTGGATCTTACGCTGAAACCGCATTTCGAGATTGCGCAATTGACGGGAGCCATTTCGCCGGGCAACGAGGTCTACCGGCCGGGTTTGTGGATTGTGCTGAAGGACCTGCAATCTCCGGCGAAGCACAGTGTTAGCGAGGCGACTCTTGAATATGCGCGAGCGATCATCGAGGAACTCGCAAAGCGCCTTGCTCTGGAATAATTTCTGTTGCGCGCGGCCTTTTTGGTTGAATCCCGCAAGACTGGAAAATCCACAAGCGCCCCAATTCGATAAAGTTCGACAGAGGAAACCTAGAATGGCGAATGAGAAAGGATTATTGATTGTTTACACCGGGCCGGGAAAGGGAAAAACGACCTGCGCACTGGGGACGGCGTTTCGCGCTGTGGGTCAGGGGCTGCGGGTACTGATGGTGCAGTTCATCAAAGGATCTTGGCACTATGGCGAACTCGACGCAGCGAAAATGCTGGGTGACGATAAATTTGAGATTCGGCCTATGGGCCGGGGTTTCGTGAAAGTGGGCAGCGCGGAAACGGATCCGGAAGATATTCGGCTAGCCGAGGAGTGCTGGGAAACAGGGCGGGCGGCGATTTATGGCGGAACGTACGATCTGGTGATTCTGGACGAGATCAACTACACGATCAGCTACAAAATGTTGGATGCGGAAAAGGTAGCAGAGGCTTTGCAGGACCGGCCGGAGCACGTGCATGTGATTTGCACGGGACGCAATGCGCACCCTTCGATTGTGGAACAGGCCGACCTGGTGACGGAGATGAAAGAAGTGAAACACCCATATACGAAGGGTATACTGGCGCAGAGGGGCATCGATTATTGAGCGGGAAGGGTTTGCTGTTGCGTGTTTTTATCAGGACGCTAGATTTAATTCTTGATCAGGCTGGTAGCACGGGCGGACCGCCTGGAGTGGTCGGTACGTAGGAAAGAGAAACCCAACAAGGCGGCCCAAAGCCGCCCGCTACGAAGATTCGCGATAGATTGAGGCGGAAGATATTCATGGCGTGGTTTAAACGAGAGAAAAAAGCGATTGAGCAGCGGACACCGCCGGAAGAGCGGCGGGTACGCACAGAAGGATTGTGGGCGAAGTGCGAATCGTGCGGCGCGATCGTTTTTCGCAAGGATCTCGAGGAAAACCTGCTGGTCTGCCCGAAATGCCAATTCCATTTCAAAATGAGCGCAAAGCGGCGGTTGGAACTGTTGCTGGATGGAAACTACACCGAGCACGATGCGGGAATGGTTTCTACCGATCCGTTGGATTTTGTGGATACCAAGCCGTATAAGAAGCGCATCAAGGACGCGCAGAAAAAACTGGGCATGAATGATGCGGTGATCACGGCCGAGGGGCAATTGAACGGCAGGCCGGTGGTGTGCTGCGCGATGGAGTTTAATTTTATTGGAGGATCGATGGGCGCGGTGGTGGGCGAGAAAGTGACGCGGGCGATCGAGCTTTCAATGGAGACCCGGCAGCCGTTGATTGTAGTGTCCTGCTCGGGCGGCGCCCGGATGATGGAAGGCACGATCAGCCTGATGCAGTTGGCAAAGGTGTCCGCGGCGCTGGCGCGGATGGACGACGAGAAACTTCCCTATCTATCGGTGCTGACCGATCCAACCACGGGCGGAGTGACCGCGAGCTTTGCGATGCTAGGCGACCTAAATATTGCGGAGCCGGGGGCGCTGATCGGGTTTGCAGGGCCACGGGTGATCGAACAGACCATTCGGCAGAAGCTGCCGGAGGGATTTCAACGCTCGGAGTTTCTCCTGGAGCACGGGTTTCTGGATGCCGTGGTGCATCGCAAGGATATGAAGAGTTTTCTGAATAACGCGCTCGACTTGCTGATGAATTGAATGAACTACGAGAGCGCAGTGCGGTACCTCCTATCTCTGGGGCGCGAACTGGCAGCACCCACGCAGGCTGCCGCGGCAAAATTCGACCTCGAAAATATTTCTGCTTTGACCGAACGTCTGGGACGGCCGGAGCGCGCCTTTCCCACGGTGCATATCGCCGGGACAAACGGGAAGGGTTCCACGGCAGCGTTGGTCGAAGCGATTCTGCGCAACGCGGGATTCCCGACGGGCCTGAATACCTCGCCACATTTGGAGCGAATCAACGAACGCATTCGCATCCATGGCGAGGAAATCGGAGACCAAGAATTTGCTCAGATATTCACGCGAGTTCAGGAAGTCGTGGAGGCCTTGCTGGCCGAGGGCAAACTGCGCGCGCACCCGACGTACTTTGAGATGGTGACGGCGATCGCGTTCGAGGCATTTGCGCGGAAGCGGGTGGAGTTCGCGGTGGTGGAAGTGGGGTTGGGCGGCAGCCTGGATGCGACCAACATTGTGAAGCCGATCGTGTCCGTGATTACCAAGATCGATTTTGATCACGAGAACTTTCTAGGACATTCTCTGAAAGAGATTGCAGGAGAAAAGGCCGGGATCCTGAAACCGCAGGTCGCGGCGGTGTTCGCTTCGCAAGTGTCGGAAGTGAGCGAGGTTCTGTTGGCTAAGGCCGCGGAGCTGCACTGCCCGGTGACGGTAACAGCAGAGGCATTTCGCGTAGAGAAGGAAAGCATGGAAGATGGCTGCGTTCGAGCTACGGTGCTGGAGATTGCGACGGGAGAACGTTTTTCGATCGCGCCGCAATTGCGCGGACGCTTTCAGCTGCAGAATGCGTTGAACGCCTTGGCCGTAGCGCGCTACCTTGAATCACGAAAATACAAAATTTCCAAGGAACATGCAGAACGCGGGATCGCTTCCGCGGTTTGGCCGGGGCGCATCGAGCGAGTGCAGACCATGCCGGAGATCTACTTAGACGGTGCGCACAATCCGGGGGCTGCAAAGGAACTGGCGAAACATATTGAGGAGAATTTTCAGGGACGCCGGATCTATATGATTTTCGGAGCGATGCGCGACAAAGCGGTGGATGAGGTGACTGGAATCTTGTTTCCGCTCGCGGCTCACGTGGTGTTTACGGAGCCGGCGAATCCAAGGTCCATTCGCGCAGCGCAACTTGCGGAAATGGCAGGATACCATGCGGCCAGCTATTCGGTGACTCCATCGGCAGAGGATGCCTTGGAAAGTGTGCTATCGAAAGCGCGGCCGGAGGATGCCATTTTTGTGACCGGTTCGTTGTATTTGGTTGGCGAGTTGCGGCGGAGCTTGCGGCAACGGAGAAAAGTCGCCACAAGCTGAGAAACACCGTAGAATGGCACAGAATAGAGCAAGCCGGCCGCCGGGCCGGCGTTCCCTTTTGTGGGGCCAAACTCTAGCCGAAGGAAGTCCCCAGCAATGAAAACCCGCGCAAAACAATCTGAGAAACACGGACGAAAGCCACTGGTCGGCGTGATCATGGGTTCGACCTCCGACTGGGAAACGATGCAGCACGCCGCAAAGATCCTGGCCGAACTGGGCGTACCGTTTGAAACGCGCGTGGTGTCCGCACATCGCACGCCGGATCTGTTGTTTCGTTATTCGGCGGAAGCGGAGAAAGCGGGCTTGGAAGTGATTATTGCCGGGGCGGGTGGCGCGGCGCATTTACCGGGGATGACGGCTGCGAATACGATTCTGCCTGTGCTCGGGGTGCCGGTGGAATCGAAAGCGCTCAAGGGGCTGGACTCCCTGCTCTCGGTCTCGCAGATGCCAGGGGGTATCCCAGTAGGGACTTTAGCGATTGGAAAGCCCGGAGCGATTAATGCTGCGCTGCTGGCTGCGGCTATTCTGGGCGCGCGGCATCCGCATATTCGCGAAGCGCTACGGAAATTCCGCAGAACGCAGACCGCAAAAGTGCTGACAATTCCGGACCCCTCCCGTGCGGCAAAATGGAGAAAGGCCGTATGACCATCGGCATCCTAGGCGGAGGACAACTCGGGTACATGCTTGCGCTGGCGGGTTATCCGCTGGGGCTGCGTTTCCGGTTTCTCGATCCTTCGCCCGAGGCTCCGGTAGGGCGAATCGCACAGCGCGTAACGGCCGAATATACGGATAAGGTGGCATTGGACAAATTCGCCAATGGGCTGGAAGTGGTGACATACGAATTCGAAAATGTTCCGGTGGAAGCGGCGGAATTTTTGGCCGAGCGAGTACCAGTGTATCCGCCCGCTAGCGCGCTGGAGCAGGCGCAAGACCGAAGGCGCGAGAAACAATTGTTTCGGAGATTGGGAATTCCTACGACGGAATTTGCGGAGGTTTCCGGCGGGTTAGAATTCGATGCGGCGATCAAGACCCTCGGGCTGCCGGCTGTATTGAAGACTTGCCGCATGGGATATGACGGGAAGGGTCAGTGGTTGCTGCGAACGCGCGAGGACGTGGAGAAAACGCGGAAAGAATTGCCGAACGCGCCGCTTATTTTGGAAAAATTCGTCTCCTTCACTCGAGAAGTGTCGCTGCTGGGTGTAAGGAACCGCGGCGGAGAAATTGCGTTTTATCCACTGGTCGAGAATCATCACCGGGAGGGAATTCTTCGGCTGTCGCTTGCGCCCGCGCCGAATCTTTCCAGCGCGTCGCAGCAAGCGGCGGAAGAGGCCGGGCGCAAGGTGCTGGAGGCGCTGGGGTATGTGGGAGTTCTGTGCATCGAGTTTTTTGAGGTGCATGGGCGACTGCTTGCGAATGAAATGGCACCGCGCGTACACAACTCCGGCCATTGGACGATCGAGGGTGCGGTGACCAGCCAGTTTGAAAATCATTTGCGCGCGGCGCTGGGTTTGCCATTGGGCTCGACGGCGACGATGGGACATTCGGCGATGCTCAATTTGATTGGAGAACTCCCGGTTACCGAAGAAGTGCTGAAAGTGAGGGACTCGCACTTGCATCTCTACGGCAAAGAGGCGCGGCCCGGACGGAAAGTTGGGCACGTAACGGTGCGAGCGGACCGGATCGAAAAATTGCAACAACGGGTGGCGGAATTGCCGGCGTTTTTTCATCGTCCCGAATTTTGCCTGGAAAAAGCCCAGATGGAACGCGCGCCCGATCAGCTTAAAATTCATTTGTCAACAAATCTCTCGCAACATTAAGAAAATAATAGCTTTATTTTTATTGCCTAGCCCGGAAGCGCGCTTGTCCGGAAACCAAAGCTCGGAAAGTGCGGTGCTCCGGTTGCCGCACCTACGTCTGAATGCTAGGATGCACTGTTCCATGACACCTGAGAACGTCAACCGACCAAAGATCGGCATTCCTTGGCGCACGTCCCAAGAAGAAGCCAGTGCAAACCGGCGCAAGATCCAGAATTACGAGGATTCCGTACTGCGAGCCGGAGGGGAGCCTGTTTTGCTGTCACTGACGGCTGCAAATGGGCTAACCGACCAACTGGCGCGACTGGATGGTTTCCTGCTCCCGGGAAGCCCGGCGGATGTGGATCCCGCAGAGTATGGTGCGGTAAACCAAGGCAAGTCGGAGCCAGCTGACGCTCCAAGGGAGCAGACCGACCGCGCCATTCTGGATCATGCGTTTGCGGAGAAGAAGCCGGTTCTGGCAATTTGCTATGGCTGCCAGCTTTTGAATGTTTATCTGGGCGGTACGCTAATTCAGGATGTGCCCAGCGAAACGGGGACATCCGTGGCACATCGCAAGAAGGATCTGACACCGGAGCCACTCGACGATCCTCGGCATGGGGCGAGATTTGAGCCGGGAAGCAGACTGGCAACGCTGGCGGGCAAGCCCGAGGCTGCGGAGATCAACAGCTCGCATCATCAATCCGTGGAGCGCCCAGGGAAACAGCTGCGCGTCACCGGACACGCGAGCGACGGCATCGTCGAAAGCGTGGAGTGGATAGGCGACGCCAACTGGGTGGTTGGAGTGCAATGGCACCCCGAACGGATGGCTGGCGATCCCCTTGCGGAACGACTTTTTGAGGACTTCATCGCGGCGACACGGCAAGCTCGCAAAGTCCCCGCGGGAAAAGCGTAAAGGGTCATCCAACCGCTGGACCAAATTTTGGAATCGAATCTGGGGGAGACATGATTTCACTGGCAGGCAAGGCAGCACTGATTACCGGAGGTTCGCGCGGCATTGGGGCAGCATCCGTAAAACTCTTCGCACAAGCCGGCGCGGACGTGGTGTTCAGTTACAACTCCTCAAAAGAAGCAGCCAAGCAGGTGGAGCAGGAAGCCGGTAAGCACGGCACGCGGGTGGAGGCCTTCAAGGCGGACGCCGGCAAGCACGTAAACAACAAAAAACTGGTCGAACATGCAGTTGCACGACTGGGGCGGCTGGACATTCTGGTAGCTAACGCCGGCGTATGGAACCTGGAAGAGCTGCCCATTGAGAAGATGACGGAGAAGCAGTGGGACGACATGATTCGCATCAATTTGAAGAGCATTTATTCGGTGATTCATTTTGCGGCGCCACACATGATCAAGCAGAAGTCCGGGAAGATTATTACGGTGGGATCGACGGCGGGGCAGCGGGGCGAATCGTTTCACACGCATTACGGCGCATCAAAGGGCGGGATTATCAGCTTGACCAAGGGGCTTGCCACGGAAATGGCGCGACACAATATATTGGTGAATTGCGTGGCGCCCGGATGGGTGGCCACGGACATGTCCAATGCCGTACTGGATTCGAAAGCGGGACAAAAGATGGCGTCCACCGCGATCCCTCTTGGCCGCGCGGCGACGGCGGAAGAGATTGCCGGTCCAATCCTGTTTGTGGCCTCCGACCTGGCGAATTTCCTGGTGGGCGAAGTATTGAACGTTAACGGAGGCTCCGTTTTGTGCGGTTGAGAATCGCCAAAATCCTGCAATGTGTTGCGCTGTTGCTTTCTTTTGCGTACAGCGCTGGAGCCCAAAATCCGGACATCATGACTCCGGAGCAGCGCACGGCAAAAGCAAAGCAAATCCTGAATCAATTAATTGAGGCGATGGGTGGCCAGAGGTTTCTTGCCGCCACCGGCACGCAATGTACGGGCCGGGTGGCGCAGTTCGGACACAACGGGGAAATGACCGGTTTCGTGGATTTCAACGAGTATTGGCAATATCCCGACAAGAAGCGCACGGATTATTCGAAGAAAGGAAATGTTATCGACCTGTTCCACGGGGATCAGGGGTGGACACTGGATCGCGGCGGAGTTTCGGAAGAACCGACGAGTGTGGTCAGCGATTTTCAGGAGGCTCTGAAACGCAGCGTGAACAACTTGCTGCGTCGCCGTTTGCATGAGGAGGGGATAGCCGTCCGCTACGCCGGGATTGCGGTCGTAGACCTGAAACCGGTGGATTGGGTGGAGATTACGGATGCGGACGATCGGATGATCCGGCTGGCGGTTGATCGATCAACGCATCTGACGGTTCGCAGCGTGGCGGTAATTGAGGACAAGGAAGAGGGAGTGCGCATCGAGGAAGTGAGCTTGTATTCGAACTATCAGACGATTGACGGAGTCACGATTCCCAAGCAAGTATCCCGCGAGCGGGATGGGCGGCGGGTGGCGCAGGTGTTTTATGACAACTGCCGGCTGAATCCCAATCTAGCGCCGGACTTTTTCACTAAAGCGGCATTAGACAAGCGTTTTTCGGAATTGGGTGGGAAGAAGAAATAACCCGCTAGAAGTGTGCTGCCAACCGGCAGAAGTACCACGCTGTGACTATTGACTAGAATGCAAGCATCTTCACGGCTGATGGTAATCCTGTTAACGTTATAGGACTGAGTCCCCCTGTGTGTCGTGACCCAGCCGTGAAGGAAGGGTCCGTGTCTCTAAAGCCGCATGTGCAAGGCACCCAAATCGCGTCCAGCCACAGGAGGGTTCAGTCTCACAGAACTCGTTGTAGTACTAGCCGTGGCCATGATCCTGATGGCAGTTGGTTTGCCGTCGTTCCTAAGGGGATATCACACCTACCAGCTGAGCAATGCGGCGACGCAGGTGGCGGATATGCTTCGGCTGGCACGTTACGACGCGATCCGGCGGAACATGCCAATGAATTGCGTAATTCAGATTTCGGGAACGGATCCCAACAACACCAACATCTCGATAGTTACGAAGTCGACCAACGTCGTAGATACGACGCAGAAACTCACGATTCTTGGTCCGTCTGGAAATCTTGTGGCGCAGGGCGGGGTGCCAAATACCGGGGCGTTGATTGCTGGATCGAAGGTGACCATGACGACGACCAGCCCTTCGCCAACGAATGCAACGATCACGTTCGATGCCAGAGGGGCTGTTTCACCTCCCACTAACGTGGATGTGTTCTATTTGGCCAGTACGGTCGCGCCGGAAGCGGGCTTTCGGGCGGTGATTTTGATGCCCGCCGGCTCGATACAGATTTGGACCAGCGACACGGCGGGTAATTGGGCTCAAGTACGGTGAATAGATAAGGTGAAACGAATCGCATGAGTGCGCGTAACAAAAAGATTTCGGAAGCCAGTGGCTTCACGCTGATTGAGATGATGCTTGCCACAGTGATTGTGCTAGTGGGCTTGGTGGCAGTGGCGCAACTTGTGCCTACGTCGCTGCTGATGAATTCGAATACTCGGAATGACGCGACGGCGCTGGTTCTGGCGCAACGAGAATTGGAAGCGATGCGCGAAGTGCCGCTATCAGGAACGCCGAGCTTCACGGATTCGCAAGGACTGTTGTGCCCAGTGGGGCAGACCTGCTTGCTTGGTGATCCGACGCAACCGAACCAAGTGGTAGGCAGCCCAGTGGCGGTGTTTCAAGGAGCGCCGGTAATTGATTTTTCCGCGACACCGGTGACAGGTTACAGCTTCACGTATACGGACCCGAACGATCCATTGGGAGCGCAGAATGATTTTCGCTGGGCGGTGATTACCAACGTAAACGCTGGGCAGGTGATTGCTTCGCGGCGAATTATCCTGGGGGTTTTTCGGCGAGGGATGCGCACGCCTACGTATCCGGTCACGCTGGATGTGATGGTCGAAAAATAGCAATGGCAAAGAGAACACCAAACCGGCGCGGATTTACGCTACTGGAATTATTGGCCGCGATGACAATTTTCCTGATCATCTGTGCGGCCATGTTTGGATTGCTTCAGCTTTCACAACAGAAGTACAGCAGCGAATCGCAGATGTCCGGTGCATTCCAGGAAGCGCGCCTGGGAATCGATCAGGTCGTAAGGGACATCAACATATCCGGCTACCCGTCGCGGAATATGTTCTCGAAGCCGTTCGATTCCGCGAGCTATGCGGTGGGACCGATGGCTTGGAATCCGGGATATCCGAACGCGGATTGCCAGATAGGTGCTTGCACGACGCCCGGCGACTACGATGTGATCGTGGAAACCGATATTGGGGATGGGAATGGAGTGAGCTGGATTCGTTACAGATTGCCGGCAAGTGAAACAACGCTCTATCGAGGAGTGGTGCCGAAAACGGCGGGTGCCGATCCAATTGCGGCGACCTCGGCCGCCGGAGTGATGGTACCTCTGGTGAGCAACGTGGTGAACAATCCAGCAGCGCTTCCTGCCGGTGTGCAAGCTCAACTCATTGCACAATATCCTGCGTTGTTTCCGGCCGGAGCACCGATACCGCTTTTACAATACAGTTGCGAGACGCCAACAGGTTCGCAGCCATGTACTTCTGGCGCGGCGACGGGGTACAACGCTCCGCGATTTGTAAGCGATGTGGATGTAACTTTGATTGTAATGACGCAGACCCCGGACATGCAGACGCAGCAATTGAAAGTGATGGAATTGAGCGGGCGGGGCCACCGGTCGAATCCGAACAATTGAAGGGCAAAAAAGGTCCCATAGAACAATGAGCGGCAGAAGACAATTCGGAAAGCGAGAGACGGAATCGGGAGCCGCTTTGCTCATTGCGATATTCGCGATGCTGCTAATTAGTGTCGTAGCGATTGCGTTGATCGTTTCTTCCGGCACAGATGCGGCATTGGGGGGGAATTATCGGACGTCCACCGGCGCGTATTTCGCGGGCGTAGCCGGGTTGGAAGAAGCGCGCGGCCGCCTGCTCTGGAAAAATCCGGACTACATCAACAAGACCAACAGCTATCCGACCCTGCTGACCCCTAATGGGCTTCCGAGTTGGGGGCTGACGCAGGTATTTTACATCGTAAATCCGGCAGGAGGCGAAACGGTGGATCCGACCAGCGCGAACCCGGCAGATTATCCGGACACCGAGTACGCGACAGAATTCGGTTGGTCGTTGGCGGGGACAAACGTGAACACGATTACGTCGGTTTCCGCCGTCGCAGGACTTCCAGGGCCGTCGTACAAATGGGTGAGAATCACCCCTGCTACAGAATGGTCCTTACAAATGGACGTGAACGGAGACGGAAACAAGGATCACACGGCAGTGTTGTATTACGACCCGGCGCATGTGGATGCTTCCAACAAGCCCAGGCCCGGCCTAACAGCGGCTGCAGTTCCACCGCCAACCGCCGTGCAAGCACTGGAGATTACAGCTTTGTCTGTGCTGCCGAATGGGAGCCGGCGTCTTCTACAGTATGTTGTTGCGCCACTGGTGATTTCACCGAGCGCGATTGGGAATGCATTTCCCGCCGCACTCACTCTGGACGGAAGTGGCGTAACCTTTCAAGGACCTGGAGCTCCGAACTACTACGTGAACGGCCAGGATACGTGCAATACAGCCAATCCGGCTGTGCCGGCCATCGGCTATACCAATCCTGGAGATTTTGGCTCAATAAAGGCACAAGCAAATCCGCAAAGTAATTATCCGGGCTCCCCACTTGCACCTTTGCCGCCCTACGATCCCGCGAAGCCCAGCTTAAGCGATGTCTCGACGGCGCTGCGGCAAAGCTGGCAGAATCCTGCCTCATTAGATGCGGTCGTGCAGGACATTACGAACAGCGCAGACGTCGTGATCAGCAAATCGACGGCGAACGGTTCTGATATATCAAGCCGGGCTCCCACAATGTCGGTGTCAAATCCGATGACGATTGTCGTGAATGGTGACCTGGATCTTAGCGGCTGGCATAATTTTGGCTACGGTCTTCTGCTGGTTACTGGAACTCTGCGATACGATCCAGACGCCAATTGGAGTGGGCTTGTTCTGGTGATCGGCCAGGGGATTCTTTCATCCAGCAAGAATGGCGCTAATGGGATTCAAGGCGCCGTGCTGGTCGCCCGGACACGAGATAACGCAGGAAATTTGTTAACCACTACCACGCTAGGGTCTCCTTTTTTCGGCAGCCAAACCAGCTATGGCAGCAGTCCGGGAACAGGAATCGCTTATTGCGCAGGCCCGACGCAGAGCGCGCAAGGACCGCTGACCTACAAGGTGCTTTCCTTCCACGAAATTCCGCTCGTCAATTAGGCAGCCAAGCGAAAGATGGAGGACCCGGTGCGACGGCCATTCCGCTCCGCACCTTTCATGTCATGGAGAGTCAAGTGAGCTTCTCGCGGGAAATGCGATGGAAAGTCGCGGGTTAAAATGACCGCGCAGCGTGGTCGCGGTATACTTGTGGGATGGGACAGACGGCAAAGAGTGTGCAGATGCATGGGACGACCGTTCTGTGCGTTCGCAAGGACAACAAGGCGGTGCTGGTGGCCGATGGGCAAGTGACCATGGGCGACCACGTGATGAAGCATACGGCGCGAAAGACACGGCGCCTGTACAACGACAAAGTGATTGCAGGTTTTGCGGGATCGACCGCTGATGCTATTTCCTTGTTCGAACGATTCGAAGGAAAGTTGCAGGAGCATTCCGGGAATTTGCAAAAAGCTTCCGTGGAACTGGCCAAGGAATGGCGGAAGGATCGCGCGCTACGCCACCTGGAAGCGCTGCTGATCGTTGCGGATGCCAAAACAACGTTCGTGCTGTCCGGAAATGGTGACGTGATCGAGCCTGACGACGGACTCTGTGCGATCGGCTCCGGCGGGACTTACGCTCTGGCGGCCGCGCGGGCGCTGACGAAGCATTCTAAGCTGTCGACGAAAGAATTGGCGATGGAGGCGATGCGCATCGCCAGCGAGATTTGCATCTATACTAATGCGAACTTTACAGTAGAAGAGATTTAGGGGCGCCACGCGGGAATTGCATCCCGCGGCGAAGGCAAGGAATCGAACGTAAATGGCGATAAAGTCTGAAAAAGAAGTAACTCTGTTTCCCGGCGGGAACGGCGCAGTGCAGCCGGAAGACGAGCAATTGCTGCCTGCTCTGGACGATATGACTCCACGTGAAATCGTGGTGGAACTGGACAAATACATCGTCGGGCAAACAGCCGCGAAACGCGCCGTGGCCGTGGCGCTGCGAAATCGAGTACGCCGGCAAAAGCTTCCGCCAGAAATCGCGGAGGACATCCTTCCAAAAAATATTCTGATGATTGGACCCACGGGCGTCGGCAAGACCGAAATTGCGCGTAGGCTGGCACGGCTGGCGGGTTGCCCGTTTGTAAAGGTGGAAGCGTCGAAATACACGGAAGTCGGCTACGTGGGGCGCGACGTGGAATCGATGGTGCGCGATCTCGTCGAAACCTCCATCGACATGGTGCGCGAAGAAAAACTAGACGAAGTGGCGGACCGAGCGGAGCAAGCCGCGGAAGAGCGCGTGCTCGATCTGCTGTTGCCGCTGGCGCCGCCTCCCACGCCGGGAACTCCGGAAGCGGAAGCCACCGCGCAACGCGAACAAACGCAACGCACGCGGGAAAAATTGCGCGTGCAACTGCGCGAAGGCAAGCTGGACCAGCGCATGGTGGATATTGAAGTGCGCGAGCGTTCCATGCCTTCTTTCGAAATTATCTCCAATCAGGGCGTCGAGGAGATGGACGTCAACATCAAAGACGTGCTCTCCGGGATGTTTGGCCAGCAAAAAAAGAAAC
>Ga0209526_10000169_pt1 | contig 39779 bp, 36 predicted proteins | sample JacPinW_OM2H0_M1_FD_188566 | JGI IMG/M metagenome (GOLD analysis project Ga0209526, IMG submission 188566) | Forest soil microbial communities from Algoma, Ontario, Canada - Jack Pine, Ontario site 1_JW_OM2H0_M1 (SPAdes) (version 2) | ecosystem: Environmental > Terrestrial > Soil > Boreal... | reverse complement strand
GGCGGAAGGTCCGGTCCCGGCGTCGGCTTGGGGTGCCGCGGCGGCAAATCTGGATCGAGCGCAGTGCTCATGCAACCAGGCTAGACACTAGTTGAGATTCCCAGATACATATGAGAATGGGTCAGGCGACATCCATGAGCTCCTCCAGCCAGCCCTGCAGGTGGACGAGGGCCGGGATGTTCTCGAAGCCGCGATCGGTGAAGCTGGTGCCGTTGTATCGCTCGGCAGGAGTGATCCAGTCGAGGGTGCCGCTCAGGCGGTGGTAGTTGTAGTACTCGACGAAGCGGGCCAGGGCCACCTCGGCATCGTCGAAGCTGGCGAAGCGCTGGCGATCAAGGACCTCCTGTTGCAGCACGCCCCAGAAGGCTTCGATCTTGCCGTTTGTCCAGGGCGAGCTGATCTGAGTTCGCAGGTGCTGGATGTGGAGGTCGCGCAAGCGCTTACCGAACAGGGTGAGTACGCCGGGCATCCAGACCACGAATGGCAGGCCGTTGTCGCTCATCAGCTGCACCGGCCGACCGCAGAGTTCGAAGCACTCGTCCAGCCAGGCCAGGATGGGGTTGGCCTTGGCTGCAGGCAGGATCCGGAGCCCGATCACGAAGCGGGAGTGGTCGTCCACCAAGCCCACCAGCCAGGTCTTGATGTAGCCACGGCCGGCGAGGTTGATGAAGAAGGGACCCTTGATGTCGATGTGCCAGAGCTCATTGGGCCGCAGGCGTTCGTAGCGGGGACCTGGTCGGCTTGGAACGCTGCCGCGGGCGCAGCCCTTGGCCCGGAACAAGCCATCGATATAGCCATGGCTCACCTCGTAGATCTGGCGCCGCCTCATCTCCGCCGAGATCCGCTTGGAATTCCAGTAGGTAAGCAGCCGGATCGTGATGATGACCCTATCCACCCAACTGGGGATGGTCGGTCGCCTGCGCAGCGGTCGGCGGGAGTTCGGCACCAGGCCCTCGATGCCCCGAGCCTCGAAGGCGGCCAGCCAGCGGTAAACCGAGGCCAACGAGCAACCGACCTCGGAGCAGGCAGCTCCGATCCCCAACTCGGAGGCCACGCGAACCGCTCGCATCCGACGCCGGATCTCTCCAAGATCCGGTCTCGGAGGGTCGTTCGGCGGTCGGCCATTCTGCGTCGCGAGGAAGAGAAAGCCAGGGCCCTCCTGGTACCGATGACGCCGAACGAATCGACGAGGGTCAGACGGTGTTGTGGCGTAGGGCTGAGGCATGCCGGCACGCTACTGCCGGCTTTCTCATATGTGTGTGGGAACTTCAACTAGTGTCGTGGACCTCGGCTCTCGAGGTTCAGTGGACACCTCGCAGTGCGCCGCCGTCGACGCCGATGCTCTGGCCTGTGATGTACCCGGCGTGCACCGAGCAGAGGAAGGCGCAGGTCGCGCCGATCTCCTCCGGCCGGCCGATTCGGCCCAGGGGCACGTCCCTGCCGAGCTCGTCCAGGTTGTCCCCGTGGAGCTCGCGGACCCGGTCCGTCAGGATCGTGCCCGGTGCGATGTTGTTGACGGTGACGCCCGAGGGAGCCACCTCGGCCGAGAGCGTCTTCGCCATGGCCGTGACCGCCGAGCGGAAGGCGTTGGAGAGCACCAGGTTGGGGATCGGCTGCCGCACCGAGATCGACGTGATGTGGACAATCCGTCCCCGCCCCGACTCCTTCAGGTGAGGAACTGCGGCCTTGGCCAGCCGCACCGCGCTCATCAACGTCAGCTGGTAGCCCCTGTCCCACGCCTCCAGGTCTGTGGACTCGAAGGTGCCGGGGGGCGGACCACCCGCATTGCTGACCAGGATGTCCAGCCCGCCCAGGGCGGCCACGGCGGCGGCGAGCGCCCGACCGGGCGAGTCCGGCTGCGCCAGGTCCGCAGCCAGGTGGCCGGCGGCGCCGATCTCGGCCTGGACGGCGGCCAGCCGGGACTCGTTGCGGGAGACGATGAAGACCCGGCTTCCCTCGGCCGCCAGAGCTTCGGCGCAGGCTCGGCCCAGGCCCTTGCTGGCAGCGGTCACCAGTGCGCGGGTTCCCTTCAGGCCAAGGTCCAAGGCTTGTCTCCCAGGCGGCCCTGGGTGGCTGCCACGATTTTTGCCGTCATTACTCAGACCGAAAAGGGTATCTGCCCCGGCTCCCGCGTTTCTAGTACATGAGGCTCACTACCGTGCTGCTCAGCGCGTTGGCCTTCTGCCTGGTCGGGTTCGTGTTCGCCGTCTACGACTACGCTCGCCACGGCGCCACCGCGCCCGCAGCCCGCGTGACCCCGGTCCTTCAGCCCTCGGCCCCGCCGGCAGGGTTCAACCCGGTCCCAAGCAGCACACCCCTGGCGCCGCCTGAGCCCGCCGCCGTCCCCTCCCCGGAGGTCCAGGCGCCTGCCGCTCCAGCCGCAGCCGCCGGACCCATCGCGTTGGCGCCTCAGCCTGTCGAGGCCCAGCCTATCCCCGCCGGAGCTGTTGCGGCGCCGATCGCGGTGCCCGCCGCCCAACCGGCGCCTCCGCCGGACTCCCGTCCAAAGAATGATCACGTGCCGGGGCACGGCCACGGAGATGGAGGCGGAGGAGGCGGCGGCGGAGACTGAGCGCTTGCCTCGCTACTGACCCCGGGTCTCGACGTACCAGCCGGCGACGTACTGGAATCGGTCGACCGGGTCCACCACCGCGTTCGTCAGCACCCCCTTCACCCGGTTCGAGATGACGTATGCGTAGTGCGGCTCGAAAAGGAAGATGGCCGGCGTCGCCTCCTGCATCAGATCCTGGAAGTCGGCGTAGGCCGCCCTCCTGGTCTTGCGATCCGGCGCGGCGCGGCCATCCTCGAGGTCCTTGTCGATCAGCGCCTGCCGGGGCACCAGCGGGCTGGCGAAGTTCAACGAGTCTTTGGGGGCGCCTGAGTGCCAGAGGCTGTACTGGTCCGGGTCGGGCCCGTTGTCGAAAGCGACCAGAGCCATCTGATAGCTGCGGCCGAGCACGTACTTGCCGACCAGCACCGAGGCCGGCACCGGGTCCACCTTGACCTCCACGCCAACCTCGCGAAGCTGGGCGCTCACGCTCTGGGCCACCTGCCGGTAGGGGAAGGCGTCGGCGGTGACCAGGCTCACCGAGAAGTCGCGTCCCTGACGGTTGCGCAGGCCGGTCTGCTGATCGAGCTTCCAGCCCGCTTCGTCAAGAGTCCGGGCGGCGGCCTTGGGGTCGTACGGGAACCTGGCCGCCGAATCCGCCGAGTACGCCCAATCGGTCGGCGGGATGGCCCCGGGAGCCGGGTCGGCCCGACCCTCCAGCACGCCGGAGATGATCTTGCGCCGGTCGACAGCCTGGACCAGCGCCTGGCGGACCGCCGGGGGATTGAAGTAGACGGAGAGCTCGGCTGAGATGTTGAAGAGGACCGCGCTGAAGCTGAAGGTCTTCAGCTGGCGAACCGCAAGGTCCTGGCGGGTGGTCAGAGATCCAAGCTGCGGAGGTTGAAGCGCGCCGACCGTATCCGCCTCGCCCCGGGAGACGGCGTCGACCGCGTCGCCCAGGGTGGGATAGGTGCGGAACGAGACGTGGTCCAGATAAGGCCGCGGGTTGGAGAAGGGGTTTCGGTCCAGTGTGACCGTGCGCCGGTCCCGGGAGAGGGAGCCGACCTTGAAGGGGCCGGTGCCCAGCGCCTTGCCGCTGCTGTGGACGTCGGCGCCCATCGCCTTGACGGGGACCCCGGCAAACAGGTGGCGCGGCACGATGCCCTCTCTCAGGGCCAGCGGGAACGAGGCGCTGGGGGCTTTAAGGGTGAAGCGGACCTGGTAGTCGGCCGCCTTCTCGACCTGGATCTCTCTCCAAAACTGCATGGTCTGCTGCTCGTAGTCGGGGCTGCGAAGCACGCCGAAGGTGAACATCACGTCGTCTGCGGTGAAGGGCTGTCCGTCGGCCCAGCGCACGTCTCGCCTGAGCTCGAAGGTGTAGCTCAGCCGGTCGTCCGAGATCGACCAGCTGCGAGCCAGCAGCGGGGCTGCGGACTGGTCCCCACGGACCGCCGTCAGACCCTGATAGATCAGGCTGTCGATGTCCCGTGCGTTGTCTTCCACCTCGAAGAGCGGGTTCAGCGCTCCAGGGAACCCACCATAGAGCGCCTCGACGACGCTGCCTCCGGGTGCGGGGACCACCCTGGCGGTGGGGAACGGCGCCTGGCAGGCGGCCAGCGTCAGCAAGGCCGCGCAAAGCGCGACCAGGCCAGGGGCCCTTGCACGCATCAGCCCACGCCGCTCGACGTTTCTCAGCCGAAGTGCGTGTTGAACCAGATGTTCGCCACGGAGACGATCAGGAAGATCGCGGTGAGGACCCAGGTCGTGAAGTAGATCTGGCGCTCCAGGCCGCGGCGTGTGCGGTAGCCACCGCCGAGACCGCCGTCCCCGCCGCCGATCGTCCCGCCCAGGCCGGTCGCCTTGGGCGTCTGGACCAGCACCCCCGTCATCAGGAGGACGGCAACGACGACCTCGAGGATGACAAGCGCGTTCCGGACTTTATCCATGGGCTCGCGGAAGTTTACCCATAACCGGCCGGCCGGGGGGAGTGCCGGCTGCGAGGGGTACGGCTGGATCGAACACCCCTCCCTCGCCCTCCCCGCAAGGGGAGGGAAAAGAGGAGAGGGGGTGGTTAGCGGTATTCGGAGTAGCGGTCGTTGACGGCGGACCAGTTGACCGTGTTCCACCAGGCCGCAACGTAGTCCGGGCGCTTGTTCTGATACTTCAAGTAGTAGGCGTGCTCCCAGACGTCCACTCCCATGATCGGGACACCGCCGTCCATGATCGGGTTGTCCTGGTTCGGGAAGCCCTTGATCGAGAGCCGGCCACCAGAGAGGTATAGCCAGCCCCAGCCGCTTCCGAACTGGCCGATGGCCGCTTTGCTGAGTGTGTCCTTGAATGAGGCGAAGTCGCCGAAGGCCTCGCTGATTGCCTCCGCGACCTCACCGGAGGGCTCGCCGCCGCCATCCGGCGACATGATCTGCCAGAAGATCGAGTGGTTGTAGTGTCCACCCCCGTTGTTCCGGACCACCGTGCGGATGTCGTCGGGCACCGAGCTCAGGTCGCCCAGCAGATCCTCGACGGTCTTTCCTTCCAGCTCCGGGTGCTTCTGGATCGCGCCGTTCAGGTTGTTGACGTAGGTGCCGTGGTGGCGATCGTGGTGAATCTCCATCGTCCGGGCGTCGATGTGCGGCTCGAGCGCCGAGAAGTCGTACGGCAGGGGCGGAAGTTCGAACGCCATGGTTACCTCCTTGACTCCGACAGTGACACCAACTTGGGCAACAGGACCGGCCGGCGCAGGCGGCCGAGCAGGACGACGCAGAGCGGCTCCCTCAACTGGTGGTCGCCTCCTCGGTGGTGGGGCCGCCGTAGACCTCCGCGACCACCTCGATCATCCTCGCGAACTCATGTGCCTTGAGGCTCGCGCCGCCGACCAGGCAGCCGTCGCAGAGCGGCAGCTCGACGTAGGAGCCGACGTTCCCGGAGTTCGCGCTTCCCCCGTAGAGGATCCGCACGCGGGACGATGCCTCGTCACCGAGGGACTCGTCCAGAACCCGGCGGATAACCCTCATCGTCCGGTACGCGTGCTCGGGATCGGCGTTCTTGCCGGTTCCGATGGCCCAGATCGGCTCGTACGCGATCACCAGCCGGCCGGAATCGCCCGGAGACATGTACTCGAGGGCTGCCTGCAGCTGCCCGCTGACCACCTCGTCCGTCCGTCCGGCCTCGAACTGGTCGTCCAGCTCGCCGACGCAGAGGATCACGCTCAGGCCCACGCCTATCGCCGCTTTGGTCTTCTTGCTCACCCACTCGTCGGACTCTCCAAAGATCTGCCGGCGCTCGGAGTGGCCGGTCAGAACCCACTGGCACCAACCCGAGAGCATGGCCGCGGAGACCTCGCCGGTGTAGGCGCCGGCCGGCTCCCAGAAGCAGTCCTGGGCGCCCAGACCGACCCCGGTTTCGTGGAGCAGCTCGGCCACGCCGAGCAGCCAGGGGAAGGGCGGCAGCAGGGCCACGTCGACGGTCGCCGACGCGGCCCGGGCGGCGCCGATCACCCCGCGCGCCAGGTCGGCGGCCTCCGAGGCCCTGGCCGGGTTCATCTTCCAGTTGCCGGCCAGCAGGGGCCTGGACCCGGCACGCTGGGCGTTCACTCCCCGGCCTCCTTGAGCACAGCCACCCCAGGAAGCTCCTTGCCTTCCATGTACTCGAGGGTGGCGCCCCCGCCCGTGGAGACGTGGGAGAAGCTGCCGGCCATCCCCATCTGTTCGACGGCAGCCGCCGTGTCGCCGCCGCCCAGAAGAGAGAAGGCGTCCGAATTGGCTACCGCCTCTGCAACGGCTTTCGTGCCCTCGCTGAACTCCGGGATTTCGAACACACCGAGCGGCCCGTTCCAGACCACGGTGCCGGCGGCTCGCACCCTTTCCGCGTACAGCGCGCGGGTCTCTGGCCCAATGTCCAGGATCATCCAGCCCGGCGCGATCTCCCCGACCGGAAGGACCCTGGTCGGCTGTCCCGCCTCCATCTTCGGAGCGCAGACCGTGTCGACCGGGAGGAGGAGGCGGTCGCCTCCCATCTCGGCCACCACTCGCGCTTCCTGAAGAGCTTCGTCCTCGACGTAGCTCGCGCCGATCTCCTTCCCCTCGGCTTTGAAGAACGTGTTGGCCATGGCTCCGCCCACCAGCAGAGCGTCGACCTTGGGGAGTAGGAAGCGGAGGACGCCCGCCTTGGAGGACACCTTGGCTCCGCCGACGATGGCCACCAGCGGGCGCCTGGGCTCATCAAGCGCGCGATGGAGAGCCTCCAGCTCCGCCAGCATGAGGTCGCCGGCGTAGGCAGGCAGGAACTCGGCCACTCCGACCACCGAGGCGTGCGCACGGTGGGAGGCCGCGAAGGCGTCGTTGACGAAGATCTCGCCCAGCTCAGCCAGCTGCCGAGCGAAGTCTCGGTCGTTGGCCTCCTCGCCCGAGTGGAAGCGGACGTTCTCGAGCAACAGGAGCTCTCCCCCGCCGAGGCGGCCGGTGGCGGTCCGGGCGGGCTCGCCGACGCAGTCCTCGGCGAACGACACCTCTCGGCCCAGCAAGTCGCGGAGCCGGTCCGCAACCGGCCGCAGCGTGAACTCTGGCGCCGGCTTTCCCTTCGGGCGTCCCAGGTGAGACGTCACGATCACCCTGGCGCCCTTCTCCAGCAAGCCGCGCAGGGTCGGCAGGGCCGCTCGGACGCGCGTGTCATCCGCGATGGCGCCGTCTTTGAGCGGGACGTTGAGGTCCTCGCGCACGAGCACCCTCCGGCGACCCACCTCGACCGAACGCCACGACGCCTTCAAGCTAGTGTCTGGAGCAGGACACTAGAGACGTTCTGCCATGTAGGTGATCAGGTCGACCATGCGGCAGCTGAAGCCCCACTCGTTGTCGTACCAGGAGACCACCTTGGCGGAACGCTCTCCGAGCGTCAGCGTGAGCGGGGCGTCGACGATCGAGGAGTAGGGGTTGGTCTTGAAGTCCGACGACACGAGCTCCTCGTGAGAGACGGCCAGCACGCCCTGCAGCTCGCCGCCTGCGGCCTCCTCGAAAACTGCGTTGATCTCCTCGACCGAGGTGGCCTTGTTCAGATCGACGGTCAGGTCCACGACCGAGACATCCAGCAGAGGCACCCGGAAGGACATTCCAACGAACTTTCCGGTGAGCTCGGGCAGCACCTCGGCGACGGCCTGGTTGGCTCCGGTCGAGGTCGGGATGACGTTGTCCGCCGCCGCCCGCGCCCTGCGCAGGTCCTTGTGCGGCAGGTCCTGCAGCCGCTGGTCCGCGGTGTAGGCGTGGATCGTGGTCATCATCCCGTGCTCGATGCCGAAGTTGTCGTTCAGCACCTTGGCCAGCGGCACGAAGCAGTTGGTTGTGCAGCTCCCGTTGGAGATGACGTTGTGGGACGCGGGCTCGTAACCACGATGGTTGACGCCCATCACGACCGTGTAGTCCTGGTTGGTGGCTGGGGCGGAGATGATGACCTTCTTGGCCCCCCCGCGGTCGATGTGCACTCGCGCTTTGTTGGCGTCCGTGAAGAGCCCGGTCGACTCCACGACCACGTCAACATCCAGGTCGCGCCAGGGAAGCTCCCCCGGATCCTTGACGGAGAGGAACTTGACACTCCGTCCGTTGACCTTTATCTCCTCACCGGCGGCCTCGACCCGCGGATCGAAGGTCCCCAGCGCGGTGTCGTGTTTGAGAAGGTGCGCGAAAGTGTTCGAGTCCCCGAGGTCATTGACCGCGACGATCTCTACGTCTGGGTTCAGTTCGTGCGCCGCCCGGTAGATGTTCCGGCCGATACGCCCGAAGCCGTTGATGCCGACCCTGATGGACATGGAGACGCCTCCAAAGCAAGACGAGCGACGGACGAGCCTAATGTTAGGCGGAGCGCGTACCCAGGCCGACGGGCTGCCGGGGTTCGGAGGCCGGTTCTGCCCCTTCAGCCTCGTCAGCTGAGCCTTCGGCGAGCTCCACCAGCCGGCGCAGGCGGTGGTTGACCGCCGACTTGGAGAGCGCCATACGCTGAGCCAGCTCGTTCAGGTTCATCTCCGGGTTGGCCCGGCGCGCCCGCGCCATTTCCTGCAGAGCCGTCGAGAGTCCCTGGAGCCGGCCGGACCGCTCCAGCTCACCGATGGCGGAGACCTGGCGCATCGCCGAGCCGATGGTTTTGTCGATGTTGGCCGTCTCGAAGTTCAGGCGGCGGTTGACCTGGCCCGAAAGCTCACGGACGACGCGCACGTTCTCGAACTCCATCACCCCTCGGGAAGCTCCCATCAGGGACAGGGTTCGGACGATGCCATCCCCGTCCTTGACGTACAGCACGTGATGTCCGGCCCTCTCCATCACGCCGGCCCGCACTCCCTGCTCGTGCAGGATGCGGATCAGGCTCGCGGCCCAGCCCTGGGTGGGCAGGACGAACTCGAGGTGGTAGCGCGCGCTGGGGGCGTTCACCGAGCCGCAGCCCATGAAGAGACCACGCAGGAGCGCCTTGCGATCGCAGGCCGCCTCGGGACAGGCGCGGGCCGCCGGTTGGCCGAACGAATCCTCCATGCCGCGAGGCAGCGGAAGCTCGATGAAGAAGGCCATCTGCTTGGCGCTCCGGGCGGCCTGGTACTTGGCCTCGATCCCCCCGATCATCCGGGCCAGGCGCACGACCTTGCGGGCCACGGTGTTGCGAAGAAGCGGGAAATAGGCAGCCCTTCCGTCCCCACTCCGGATCAACCGACCCTTGGACGAATAGAAGATGCCCAGGAGCTCGCTTAACTGACAGCACGGACGCGCCGGCGTCAGACCTGCGAGCTCACTCTTTATTTCGGCCGCGAAGGATATTGCGTCCTGACCTCCGGCTTGGTCTACCCCACCCCAGCCAGAGCCTCCAGTGTAGCCGCTACCCTCCGCACTGCCAAGCCGGCCGTTCGACGGTTAAGGGATAATCGGGACGGATGAGCGAAGAGGCGTCCGCCCGGGCAACGCGCGCCCGGGAGCTGCGGCACGAGGCCCTTGGCCTCGAGCCGGAGAGGTTGCTCATCATGTACCGGCAGATGGTCCTGGCCCGAGCCATCGACCGCCGCATGTGGGTCCTGAACCGGCAGGGCAAGGCGCCTTTCGTCATCTCCGGGCAGGGCCACGAGGCGGCCCAGGTCGGGGCGGCGGCAGCCCTCCGCCCCGGGGTGGACTGGCTCTGCCCCTACTACCGCGACCTGGCCTTCTGCCTGGCGCTGGGCCTGACGCCGCTGGACTTCATGCTCTCCGTCTTCGCCCGCCGCGACGACCCGAGCTCGGGAGGCCGTCAGATGCCCTCCCACTTCAGCTTGCCCAAGGCTCACATCGTCACCACCTCCAGCACCGTCGCCACCCAGGTGATCCACGCCGTGGGGATCGCCTACGCCGCCAGAGCCCGTGGCCTGGACGAGGTGGCGGTGACCTGCGTCGGCGAGGGGAGCACCTCCAAGGGCGACTGGCACGAGGGCCTGAACTTCGCCGGCGTCCACCGCCTGCCTTTCATCTGCATCGTTCAGGACAACGACTACGCCATCTCTGTACCCCACCGGCTGCAGATGGGCGTCGACTCGGTTGCCGCTCGGGCCGCCGGCTATGGCATGGCGGGCGTGACGGTGGACGGCGGCGACCTGCTTGCGGTCTACGAGGCCACCAGGGAGGCGGTGGAGAAAGCTCGCTCCGGTCGAGGTCCGACCCTGATCGTCGCCAAGGTGGCCCGCTTCACCTCCCACTCCTCCGACGACGACCAGCGCCGCTACCGGCCCCCCGAGGAGCTCGAGGCAATGCTCCGTAGGGACCCGGTCGAGCGGTTTCGCACCTACCTGCAGCAGGCGTCTCTGCTCTCTGACGAGGACGACGAGCGCATCCAGCAGGAATGCACCTCTGAGGTGGATGGGGCTGTGCAGATCGCGGAGGCGGCTGAGCCGCCCGACGCCGCGGACATCTACCGCCACGTCTTCTCGGAATCTGGGCCCGGGTAGTGGCCGTCAAGACGCTGATCGAGGGCGTCCGCGAGGCGCTCGACGAAGAGATGGCGCGCGACGACCGCGTCTGGGTTCTCGGCGAGGACGTCGGCAAGAAGGGCGGCGTCTTTCTGGCCACCGAGGGCCTGTACGCCAGGTATGGCGAGGCTCGCGTACTCGACACCCCGCTCGCCGAGTCGGCCATCGTCGGCGTCGCGATAGGCTCGGCGCTCAACGGCCTGGTACCCGTCGCCGAGATCCAGTTCGCCGACTTCATCCACCCCGCCTTCGACCAGATCGTCAGCGAGGCCGCGCGCGTGCGCTACCGCTCGAACGGCACCTGGGCCTGCCCGCTCGTGATCCGGGCGCCCTTCGGTGGTGGGGTCCACGGCGGGCTCTACCACTCGCAGTCGGTGGAGGCCTTCTACGCCCACGTGCCCGGTCTCAAGGTGGTCATCCCGAGCACCCCCGAGGACGCCAAGGGGCTGCTGAAATCGGCGGTGCGCGATCCCGACCCCGTGATGTTCTTCGAGCACAAGAAGACCTACCGCCTGATCAAAGGCGAGATCCCCGACGGCGAGTACCTGACGCCAATCGGTCCCGCGGTGGTCCGCCGGGAGGGCAGCAAGCTGACCTGCGTGGCCTGGGGCCTGATGACGCACTACTGCCTGGAGGCGGCGGAGACTGTGGCCGAGGAGGGGATCAGCGCCGAGGTCATCGACCTGCGCACCCTGCAGCCGCTGGACCGGGAGACCATCCTCCGCTCAGTCGAGAAGACGGCACGGGCCATCGTCGTGTACGAGGACAACCTGACCGGCGGCTTCGGGGCTGAGATCGCGGCCGTGATCGCCGGCGAAGGTTTCGAGCACCTGGACGCGCCCGTCACACGGGTCGCCGGCCCCGACGTCCCCGCCATGCCCTTCAACAGGGCGCAAGAGGAAGCCTTCATGCCCTCCCCCGCCAAGATCGCAGACGCCATGCGCAAGCTGGCCGGCTACTAGGACCTGATCTGAAACTCCCTCCCCCTCCTGGGTGAGGGTGGGGGTCCCCCCGAGGCCAAGGCTGCACAAGCGCCCCCCGCCGCAAGGCTGTTGACGCCCCCCTCCGAACCTCCCCCCCAAGCGGGGGGCGGTCTTGGTCACCCCAGGGAGCGGCGGGCTGCCAGGTCGAGCTCTACGGGGCGGTTTGCGTAGCCGGGGTGGGATGGGCGGCGGACCAGGTACCAGGCCAGCGTCTCGGCGAGGGCGTCCTCCAGCTTGGAAGGCACGAAACCTAGCTCACGTCTCGAGCGGCTGAGGTCGTACCCGGCGGAGCGCCGGGGGTCCGGCCCGTAGGGGCTGGCGGATCGCGGCAGGTCGGCGAAGGGGACCGGCACCAGCTCCGGCTCCCGGCCCAGGGCGCCGCCGATCGACTCCACCAGCGACCGCAGACTGACCCCCTCGAACGCCACGTTGTAGGCGCCCGCCACATCGCGCTGCAGGTCGCAGGCGAGCGCGCAGGCGTAACCGACGTCGCGGCTCCAGGCCAGCCCCGCCTGCCGCTCGTACGATTCGGCGGGGACCAGAAGCGGACCTCCGTCCTGGACGCGCTGGATATAAGCCGCGATTCGGCAGGTGTGGTCGTCAGCTCCAAAGACGGCGGGAGGCCGAACCGAGACCCAGGGGAAATCCTCGGTGCGCGCCAGTACCGTCTCGCACCACCGCTTGCCGCTCAGGTACGCCTCGAGGTCGCCGCGCGTGGTACCAGGCGCCGGCGGGGGCGGTTCTCCCGTCAGGGGTAGAAAGTCCTCCTCCCGCGCCGGCCTCCCGTGGAGGTCGGGGTAGACGCCGGTCGACACGAAGACGTAGCGCTCGCCCCTGAAGAGCTCCACCATCGCCCGAACCTCGGCGGGCTGGAAGGCCGCCAGGTCCAGGACGACGTCCGGCCGGGCGCGTTCCAGCGCCGAGGCCAGCTGGGCGGGGTCCGTGCGATCAAAGGAGAGGTGGCTGGTGAAGGTCCCGTAAGGCCTGGGCGTCCGGCCGGCTGCGATCGTCTCCACCCCGCGCCGCATCAGCTCCCGGCAGGCGGCGGTGCCTATAAAGCCTGTGCCGCCGACGACCAGGCACCTCACTCCCCGAGGTCTCGCGCCCTGACGCGCACCTCCACCTCGTCGAGCTGGGAGAGGCGGCGCGCCATCTCCTCGGCCAGGGCCACTGAGCGGTGGCGGCCGCCGGTGCAGCCGAAGGCGATCGTCAGCTCCATGCGCCCGCGACGGCTGTACTCAGGCAGGAGCGGCACTATCACCGCCTCCAGCCCGTCGAGAAGACGGCCGGCCACCGGCTGTCCGAGGACATACTCCCGCACCCTGGGATCCCTGCCGTCGAGCGGTTTCAGCTCCGGCACCCAGTACGGGTTGTCCAGGCAGCGGCTGTCGACGACCCAGGCGCTGTCCTCCGGGATCCCGTTCTTGTACCCGAAGGCCAGGCACGTCACCTCGAGTCGGGAGCGGGCACGAAGCCGCCTGGCGAGCCCCGCCAGCTCACGGCTCTCCACCCGGTGATGTGCGCGGGCGTAGGTGCCCTCAGGCTCACCGTCGTCAGGTCCGTGGTGGACGAGCACGTAGCGGAGACCTCGGGCGTCGGCGTCACGCAGGGCTTCCGCGGCCCCTCCCTGGAGGGCGAAAGCGACGTCTCCCTCGGCGCCGTCCGGCTCCAGGCCGGCGCCGCGTCTCACGGTGAAACCCGCCGCTTCGAACTCGCGCACCGCGGCCTCTACCCGCTCCGAGCTGGCGCCACCCAGAACCACGAGTGACACCTCAGAGAAGCTCTCTGAGGCGGACCGCGACCCGCTCGGGGATGCCCGCTCCGACGAGCTCCTCCACTGACGCGTCGCGGATGGCCTGGAGGCTGCCGAATGTGCGCAGCAAGCGCCTTTTGCGAGCGGGTCCGATCCCCTCGACGGAGTCGAGAGGTGAGCTGAGGGCCTTTTTCGAGCGGGCTTTGCGGTGGTGCGTGATCGCGAAGCGGTGAGCCTCGTCCCTGACCCGCTGGACCAGAAACATGCCGGGCGAATTGTGCTCCTGCACGATGGGCTCGGCGCTGTCGGGGGCGAAGAGCTCCTCACGCTCCTTGGCGAGGCCGAAGGTCGGGATGTCGGCGAATCCGAGGTTCTCGAGCACCTCCATGGCAGCGCTCAGCTGGCCGCGGCCCCCGTCGATCAGGATCAGGTCCGGACGGCTCGAGAAGGACCTGTCCCCCACCTCGGCGGAGTCCTCCCGGCGCTGGGCGTTCTCCAGCCGCTCGAAGCGGCGGCGGAGGACCTCCTGGATCATCGCGAAGTCGTTGGGTCCAGGCGTGTAGCGGATCCGGAAGCTGCGGTAGTGGTCGTTCTTCGGCCGGCCGTCTTCGAATACCACCATGGCGCCAACGGCGGAATCGCCCTGGATGTTGGAGATGTCGTAGCACTCGATCCGGTGGGGCGGCTCGTCGAGCTGCAGCGCCTCGGCGAGCGCCGAGAGCATCGGCTCGGTGCGGCTTCGGTCGTAGTCGCCCTGAATCCTGAGCTGCCGCAGCTCGTCCTGCGCAGTTTCCGCGAGCTGCTGAACCAGCGCCCGTTTCCGGCCCCGCTGCGGCACCTCGAGCGCCACCGGCCCACCGCGCCTCTGGGCCAGCCAGTCGGTCACCAGCTCGGGTTCCTCGACCGCGCCGGGGAGCAGGACAGAGCGGGGAACGTGGGTTGCGCTTCCGTAGTAGACGAGCATGAAACCGCGCAGGAGCTCCGCCTCCGAAGCCTCGCCGGCGCCCTCCAGAGAATGGCCGTCGTGCCCCACCATCTTGCCCTGCCTCACGTAGGCCACCTCCACGTAGACGTCCCGGCCCTCCCTGGCGTATGCGATCAGGTCCTGGTCGTCACGGCTGTGCGTGAGAACCTTCTGGCGGTCGGCAATCTTCTCGATCGCCAGCAGCTGGTTGCGATAGCGGGCCGCGTTCTCGAAGTCGAGCGTGTCTGCGGCCCGGGTCATGCGGTCGCGCAGCTCCCGGGTCAGCACCTCGGAGCGGCCCTCCATGAAGAGGGCGACCTGCCGGATGCGCGCGCGATACTCCTCGCCGCTGATCCGGCCTTCGCAGGGGCCGGGACAGCGCCTGATGTGGAAGTCGAGGCAGACCTTCTGCTGCTTGAAGATGTCGTCGGAGCAGGTTCGAAAAGGAAGCAGCTGGCGGATGCTCTTGACGGTGCTCCTGAGCGACTGCGCGCTCGTGTAGGGACCGAAATAGAGCGCCCCGTCGTCCAGGATGCGCCTGGTGTAGTGAACCCTCGGGTACTCCTCGGTGACCGGGAGCTTCAGGTAGAGGTAGTTCTTGTCGTCCTTGAGCCGGATGTTGAAGCGCGGCCGGTAGTGCTTGATCAGGTTGCACTCCAGCACCAGCGCCTCAACCTCGTTGGCGGTCTTCACGAACTCGAAGTCGTAGACGCGGCGCACCAGGTCGGCCACCCGAGCCGTCTGGGCATAGCCGGCGGTGAAGTACGAGCGCAGGCGGTCGCGCAGGCGCAGTGCCTTGCCGACGTAGATCACCTGACCGGAGGTGTCTCGAAGCAGGTAGACGCCGGGTGAGTCCGGCACCTCCCGGAGCCGGCGCCGAATGGTCTCAGAAGCCATGACTGTCATGGATGGTATCCCCAGAATTCCCTCCTCCATGCCGGGAGGGTTTGGGAGGGGGTGCTACCCGAACCAGCCGGACCTGCTTCGCCTTCGCTTCCGAGACTCAGCTGACCCTCGCGACCGAGGACTGAACAGGTCTCCGGTAGCATGGGTCCGCATGCAGCAGAGCCCAGAAGACCCACCGCGGATGGTCCCGCCGGGACCGCCCGGCACGGGCGGCGTGATGCCGGTTTCCCGGCCGACCAACACGCTGGCCATCGTCAGCCTGGTGGCCGGCATCGCCGGCTACGTCATCCCCCACCCCTTCATCGCCGGCCTGGTCGCGATCGTCACGGGCCACCTGGCCCGCGGTCAGATTCGGCGGACAGGCGAGGGCGGCGCTCTCCTGGCCACCATCGGTCTGATCCTCGGCTACCTGCACCTCTTCCTGTCGGTGCTTCTGGTCGGCTTCATCATCCTCGTCGCGCTCGGCTTCGGCGCCTACGTCTTCAGCCAGGGCCACACGTCCGGCTGACGCCCGCCACGGCCGGCCGGGGATGTCCTGAGCGGCTAGAAGTGAATGCCCCGCATCAGGTAGGCCATCGCCGCAGCCTCCGTCGAGATCTCCTCTTCGCCTGCCTCGCTCCCACCATCCCGCCCGGGCGCGGTCTCCGGAAAGGCATGGTAGGCGCCGGTCATGACCAGACGGAGCAGGCCCGGCGAGAGCGTGTCCACGGCCTCGCCGAGCTTGCCGAGCCTGGTCGAGACTTCGGGCGGCCGGCTCAGCAGCGCCTGCATGACCATCTCGGCGGCCTGGTTGGGGTCGATGGTGGGGAAGTTCTCGTACATGCCCGTCGGAGCGATCATCGGCGTCCGGACCAGCGGCATGTGGATGTTGGTCACCGAGATGCCGTCGTCCGCCAGCTCCGGGCCGATGCAGCGTGAGAGCGACGCCAGGGCGCTCTTGGAGGCGACGTAGGCGCCGAACCTGGGCGGGTAGACCTGGGCGCCTATGGACGAGATGTTGACGATGTGGCCGCTTCGCCTCTCGCGCATGCCGGGCACCAGCGCCAGGATCAGCTTGACCGCGCCGAAGTAGTTCAGCCTCATCGTCCGCTCGAAGTCGTGGAAGCGGTCCAGCGAGTTGACCAGTGAGCGCCGGATGGAGCGGCCCGCGTTGTTGACCAGGATGTCGACCCGGCCGTGATCGGCGAGGACGAGCCGCGCCATCCGGTCACAGGCCTCCAGGTCGGAGAGGTCGGTGGGATAGACGGCGGCCCGCCCGCCCTCCGACTCGATCTCGGCCTTCAGCTCCTCCAGCTTCTCGCGCGTCCTCGAGACCAGGATCACGTGCGCGCCGTACTGGGCGGCCTGGACGGCGACCGCGCGCCCGATCCCTGACGACGCCCCGGTCACCAGCACAACCCGTCCGGCGAGGATCGCGCGCAGGTTGGGTTCCGTCAGGGCCTCGGGGTCCAGGCGCCGCTCCCAGTAGTCCCACACCTTCCAGGCGTAGCTGTGCAGAGGAGGGCAGCTGACGCCGCTCCCGGCGAGGGCCGACTGGGCGTGGTCGGCGGAGAAGCGGGCGCGGCTGTTGATGTAGGACACCGCCGCCTCCGGCACCCGCATCCCCTCCAGCAACTGCCTCTTGAGCGCCTCGACCACACGCCAGGAACCCAGCATCTCGCCGAAGCCCTTCGGGAGCAGTCCGAAAGCGCGGCGGTCCACGCGAAGGGTGAACTGCGGCGCATGGGCGGCGCGACAGAACTCGTTCACCGTATCGCCGAGGGAGAGCGGTTCCGGATCGACGACATGGAAGGTCTGCCCATCCAGCCCGGCAGTGGCGGCGATATGGTCCACCGCCGCGGCGACGAAGTCGACAGGGACGAGGTAGAACGGGCCTCCCTCGAAACCCACCAGTGGCACCCAGGACGGCAGGGCGTTGCGCAGCCGCTGGATGATCTTGAAGGCGTAATAGGGGCCGTCCGCGCGGTCCGCTTCGCCGGTCTGGGAGGAGCCGATAACGATGCCCGGCCGGTAGATCCGCCAGGGCACCACTCCGCCCCGCACGATCCGCTCAGCCTCGAACTTGGTCTGGTAGTAGGGATGGTCGAGGACCTGGCCCTCGTCGAACATGTCCTCGGTGAAGGTTCCCTTGAACTTGCCGCCCGCAACCACGATCGAGCTCATGTGGTGCAGGCGGACGGCGCCCACCTCCGCGGAGAGCTGGACCACGTGGCGCGTCCCCTCCACGTTCGCCGTCCGGTTCGCCTCCTCGTCAGCCTCCAGGTCGTAGACGGCGGCCAGGTGAAACACCTCCAGGTCTGTGCCCAGGAGCGCGGCGCGGCCCGCATCGCTCAGGCCAAGACCTGGCCTGGTGAGGTCGCCGATCAGTGGACGCACGTTCGGCAGGCCGAGACGGTCCAGCTTGTCAGCCGATGCCTCACGGACCAGCGCGTGAATCGGCTGGCCCCGCCGCGAGAGCGCCTGCAGAAGATGGCGCCCGATGAACCCCGTGCCGCCGGTCACCAGATACGCCATGACAGAAGAACGTTAAGTCTTCTCCCTCGCCCACCGCCGGGAGCGAAAGCTGGTCCTCAGTCCAGGGCGTAGAGGTCGCCGAACTTGGTTTGGGCGTAGGTGATCCAGGGGGTGGCGGTCAGCGAACGGCCTGTTACGCGCTCCAGGAGCTCTTCGGGCGTGAACTTGCGGCCGTGGACGTAGACCCTGGCCCGCAGCCAGTCGAGCAGCGGCCCGAACTCCCCCACGGCGAGCTGCCCGTCCAGTTCGGGGATGTCCCCGCGGACGGTCTCCATGAGCTGGGCGCTGATGACGTTGCCCAGCGTGTAGCTGGCGAAGCTGCCCATGGGCGCCTGCGACCAGTGGATGTCCTGGAGTGGTCCATCGGCGACCGGCGGCGGTGGCAGCCCGAGGTAGTCCTCGACCTTCGCGTCCCAGGCTTCCGGGACCTGGCTCGCCTCCAGCCGCCCCTCGAGGAGGTCGTTCTCGATCTCGAAGCGAATCATGATGTGGAGGTTGTAGGTGACCTCGTCCGCGTCCACCCGCACGTAGGACGGGCGCACCCGGTTGATGGCGCGGTAGTAGGCCTCGGCGTCCAGGCCGGCCAGCTGCGCGGGGAACGCGGCTTGAAGGACCGGGAACATGTAGTTCCAGAAGGGACGGCTGCGCCCGACCACGTTCTCCCAGAGTCGCGACTGCGACTCGTGCACGCCGCCGGAGGCGCCGTCCCATAGGGGCGTGCGCGCCAGCGAGCGGGGTATGCCCTGGTTGTAGAGGCCGTGCCCGGTCTCGTGCATCGAGGAGAAGAGGCTCGAGTCGCGGGCCGTGCTGCGCACGCGGGTCGTGAAGCGGACGTCGCCCGGCCCGAAAGGCACGCAGAAGGGATGCGCGGAGAGGTCCTGCCGACCCCGCTCCAGGTCGAAGCCGAACCGCTGCGCCATCTCCAGGGACAGGGCCAGCTGACGGCCGGTGTCCAGCTCGCGGTCGAGGACGCTGTCGTCGACCCGTTCGGCGCGGTCGAGCACGTCGCGGAGCAGGGGCAGGATGGCAGCCCTCAGCTCGCCGAACAGGGCCTCGGCCTGGGAGGTGGTCACGCCAGGCTCGTTCAGCGCCAGCAGGGCGTCGTAAGGCCGGCCCTCGTAGCCGATGGCCGCTGCCATGCTGCGGCTGATCTCCACCGTCTGCCCCATCGACGGCTCGAAGAGCGACCAGTCCGAGCGCTCTCTGGCCAGTTGCCAGTGAGACCGGTTGGCCGCCCCGGCCCTGGCCGCTTCGGCCACCAGGTCGGCCGGCAGCCTGGTGTCCAGGTCCAGGTCGCGCCGGGTCACCCTGACCAGGCTCGCGTCGTCGGAGTCGAAGTCGTCGCCGGCAACCTCCGCTTCGGCTGCCTCGAGCAGGCGCCGGGTCCGCTCGGAGACGAACATCTCGTGGGCCAGCCGCCCGAGCGTCCCCAGCTGAGCGGCGCGGTCCTCGACGCCGCCGGGCGGCATGTACGTCTCCAGGTCCCATTCGAGGACGGCGGCCGCCCGCTTGAGGTCGTCCACCTCGGCCAGGGTCTCCCTCAGCTGCTGGATCGCGGCAGTCATGCCGGGACCTTGACCCGGCGCCGTTTGGGAGGCGCCTGTCTCCGCTCCCCGCCAGACCGGAGGGAGCCTTCGAGGACGGGCCGGAGGTAGCGCCCGGTGTGGGACTCCGGCTCCCGCGCCACCTGCTCCGGGGTACCGAGCGCAACCACCTCGCCGCCGCGGTCGCCACCCTCGGGACCCAGGTCGATCAGCCAGTCGGCGGTCTTGAGGACGTCGAGGTTGTGCTCGATCACGATGACTGTGTTGCCGTGGTCCACCAGCCTGTGCAGAACGTTGAGCAGGCGCTCCACGTCGAAGTAGTGCAGCCCGGTGGTCGGCTCGTCCAGGACGTAGATCGTCTTCCCGGTGTCCCTCCGGGAGAGCTCGGTCGAGAGCTTCACCCGCTGCGCCTCGCCGCCCGAGAGCTGGGTGGCCGGCTGGCCCAGCCGGATGTAGCCCAGACCGACGTCTCGCAGCGTCCGCAGCTTGTTCATGATCCGGGGCACGTTCTCGAAGACGGCGATCGCCTCGTCCACCGTCATGTCGAGGACCTCGGAGATGGAGTGGCCGCGGAACTTCACCTCCTGCACCTCCCGCGAGTAGCGCGTGCCGTGGCACACCTCGCAGGTCACGTAGACGTCGGGAAGGAACTGCATCTCGATCTGGATGATCCCGTCCCCCTGGCAGGCCTCACAGCGGCCCCCCTTGACGTTGAAGGAGAAGCGGCCTGGACCATAGCCGCGCACCTTCGCTTCCGGCATCGAGGCGAAGAGGTCGCGGATGTACGTGAACATGCCGGTGTAGGTGGCCGGGTTGGACCGCGGCGTCCGGCCGATCGGCGACTGGTCGATGTCGATCGTCTTGTCCACGTGCTGCAGGCCCTCTATGGCCCGATGGGGACCGGGCCTGTCCTTGGCCCGGTAGAAGTGCTGCGCCAGCTTGCGCGAGAGGATGTCGCTGACCAGGGAGGACTTGCCTGAGCCGCTCACGCCGGACACCGCCACGAAGCAGCCGAGCGGGATCTCGACATCGATGTTCTTCAGGTTGTTGGCCGACGCCCCGCGGATGACGAGGCGCTTGCCGTTGCCCTTGCGGCGAGAGCTCGGAACCGGCACCCCCCGGTCGCCGCGCAGATAGGCGGCGGTCAGCGAGTGCTCGTCGGCGATCACCTCGGCCACCGGGCCCGCCGCCACGATCCGGCCGCCGCTCTCGCCGGCGCCGGGGCCGATGTCGACCATGTAATCCGCCGAGCGGATCGTGTCCTCGTCGTGCTCCACGACGATCAGCGTGTTGCCCAGGTCGCGCAGCCGCACCAGGGTGTCGATCAACCGCCGGTTGTCGCGCTGGTGAAGGCCGATCGACGGCTCGTCCAGGATGTAGAGGACGCCCATCAGCTTGGAGCCGATCTGCGTGGCCAGCCTGATCCGCTGCGACTCTCCGCCGGAGAGCGTCGTCGCCGACCGCTCCAGGGTCAGGTAGTCGAGACCGACGTCGATCATGAAGCGAAGCCGCTCCCGGATCTCCTTCAGGATGCCGCGGGCGATGATCTGCTCCCTCTCCGTCAGCTCCAGTCCGGAGAAGAAAGCGTCCGCCTGGGTAACCGAGAGTCGGGTCACCTCGGCGATGTTCCGGCCCACCACGGTGACCGCGAGCGATTCCGGCTTCAGCCGGCTGCCGCCGCAGGCGGGGCAGGGCCGGTCCGACATGTACTTCTCCAGCTCCGCCTTCAGGAAGTCGGACTCGGTCTCGTCGTAGCGACGCTGGACATTGGCCAGGACGCCCTCGAAAGCGGCCTCGTAGTGGCGCCGCTGCCCGTACTGGTTGCGGTACCTGAAGCGGATCTTGCGTGAGCCGGTGCCGTTCAGCAGCAAGTCTCGCTGCTTCTGAGGGAGCTTGGAGACCGGCACCTCCATGTCGATTCCGGCCGAGTCGCTGATCGCCTCCAGCATCTCCGGATAGAAGAACTGGGAACGGCTCCAGGGCGCGATCGCTCCCTGGCTCAGAGACAGCGAAGGGTCCGGGATCACCAGCTCGGGGTCGGCGACCAGCTGCCAGCCCAGGCCCGTGCAGGTGGGGCAGGCTCCGTGGGGTGTGTTGAAGGAGAAGTTGCGCGGCTCTGGCTCGGGCACGCTGACGCCGTCGTAGGGACAGGCGTAGTCCTGCGACATGCTGATCTCTTCACCGCCGTCGGCCGGCACGATGAGGACCGAGCCCTGCCCCAGCTTGGAGGCGATCTCCAGCGAATCGACCAGCCGCATCCGCTGCTCGGGACCGACCACCAGGCGGTCGACCACGACCTCGATGTCGTGCTGCTTGTACCGCTCGATAGGAACCTTCTCGCCAAGCTCGTACATCTGGCCGTCGACCCTGACCCTGGAGAAGCCCTGCTTGCGGATGTCCTCGAGCAGCCGCTCGTACTCGCCCTTGCGGCCTTTCACGACGGGGCCCAGGATCAGCAGGCGAGTGCCCGCCGGCATCCGCTCCACCTGGTCGGCCATCTGCTCGACCGTCTGCTTCTGAATCTCACGCCCACAGACCGGGCAGTGCGGGTGGCCGACGCGGGCGAAGAGGAGGCGCAGATAGTCGTAGACCTCCGTCACTGTGCCGACCGTGGAGCGCGGGTTCCGGGAGGTGCCCTTCTGGTCGATGGAGATCGCCGGCGAAAGGCCGTCGATGGCGTCCACGTCAGGCTTCTCCATCTGGCCCAGGAACTGGCGCGCGTAGGAGGAGAGTGACTCCACGTAGCGGCGCTGGCCCTCGGCGTAGATCGTGTCGAAGGCGAGCGAGGACTTGCCCGAGCCCGAGAGCCCGGTGAACACGACGATCCGGTCACGCGGAATGGAGAGCGTGACGTCCTTCAGGTTGTGCTCGCGGGCACCTCTGATGGTTATCTGGTCGATCGGCACTTTCTTGGCGGTTCCCTAACTGTTCGCGGCCGGCAGGAAGATGATGAAGGTGGCGGTGGCGGTGGCCACGAGGCGGCCGTCCTGCCCCTCCACCCGGCACTCGGTGACACCGGTGCGCCGGCCGGAATGCAACACCCTGGCAACCGCCCGGAGGCGCTCTCCTATTCGGCCTGTCGAGATGAAATTCAACTTCAGGTCGAAGCTGTAGTGCTTTTCCCCCTCCGGCAGCACGCTGGCCAGGGCGCGGCCCATGGCGGAGTCGGCCAGCAGAGCCATAAAGCCACCGTGCAGCACGCCGGACCTGTTGGCCATCTCCTCCCTGGTCGGCATCTCCAGGACGGCCTCGCCCTGGGAGGAGATGGGGGCAGCCTCGATTCCGAGCCAGGCGGCGGTGGCGGATGCCTCAGCCGTCATTCCGCTCTCCTCCCAGGGCGCTCCGTGGCCAGGCAGGTGGAAGAGGCTCGGGCCACCAACCGGCCCTCCTCGTCGAGCACGTCGGCCTCGCTGAAGAGGAGGGTGTTTCGCATCTCCACAACCCGGCCCACCGCCCGCAGCCGGCCGTCGGCCACGGGGCGCAAGAAGTTGATCTTGAGCTCGACCGTCGTGTTGGTTAGGCCGGACTCCTGCTCGGTCATCAGCGACATTCCCATCGCCGCGTCAGCGATCTGGGTGATGATGCCGCCCTGCACGATTCCGCCCTCGTGGCGGTGACCGGCGTGGACCTCGAGCTCGACCACCACTCGGCCCGGCTCCACCTCGGCGATACGCGCTCCGAGGGTCTCCCGCCAGCCCGCGCGGGGCCCTTCCCGGGCCATGCCGCGGCGCAGTGCCTCCAGGTTGGTCACACCCTCCATTGTCGCGCCGGGGGCGGGACCACCCTCGGCGCCGAGCGCTGGTTTCAGGGACCGCGCCTGGTTCGCCGGTAGTTGCGGACCGTCCCGCTCTTGCGCGGGGGAGCGGCTGCGATGGCCAGGGCCACGTCGGCGTCGTCCTCGCCGGTGTCCTCGCCCGCCAACCGCTTGCGCATCGCGATGATCCGATCGCGCACCCTGGCCGCGTCCTCGAAGGCCAGCTCGCGCGACAGCCTCCGCATCTCCTTCTCCAGGTCGCGAACGATGGCGAGCAGGTCCTCGCGGGGCAGCCCCGCGCCCGCCATGAGCTCCACCGCGTCCGCCTGGACGTCCTTCTCCTGGATCTCCAGCGAATAGACCGCCTTGCGCACGCTCTCCGGCGTGATGCCGTGCTCAAGGTTGTAGGCGACCTGCCGGCTCCGCCTGCGCTCGGTCTCGCCGATCGCCTCCCGCATGGAGTCGGTGATCTTGTCCGCGTACATGATCACCCGGCCCTCCACGTTCCGGGCCGCGCGGCCGATGATCTGGATGAACGAGCGATACGCGCGCAGGTAGCCCTCCTTGTCGGCGTCGAGGATGGCGATGAAAGCCACCTCGGGCAGGTCGAGGCCCTCGCGGAGCAGGTTGATCCCCACCAGCACGTCAAATGTGCCAAGCCTGAGATCGCGGAGGATCTCGATCCTCTCCATCGCGTCCAGGTCCGAGTGGATGTAGCGGACACGCAGGCCGAACTCCTTCAGGTAGTCGGTCAGGTCCTCCGCGAAGCGCTTGGTCAGCGTGGTGACCAGCGAGCGCTGGCCGCGCTCGATCCGCTTCTTCAGCTCCACGACCAGGTCGTCCACCTGGCCCTCGGTGGGGCGCACCTCCACCTCGGGGTCGACCAGGCCGGTGGGACGGACGACCATCTCGACCACGCGCTGCGCTTTCTCCATCTCGTAGGGCCCCGGGGTGGCCGAGACGTAGACCAGCTGGCCAACCCGCTCCTCCCACTCTTCGAAGCTGAGCGGCCGGTTGTCGAACGCGCTCGGCAGCCGGAAGCCGTACTCCACCAGCGCCGCCTTGCGGGATCGGTCGCCCCCCAGCATCCCGCCCACCTGCGGAATCGCGACGTGCGACTCGTCGACGAAGACGACGGCGTCGTTGGGGAGGAAGTCGAGGAGCGTGAAGGGCGCCTCGCCAGGCTGCCGGCGCGTCAGGTGACGGGAGTAGTTCTCGACGCCGGCGCAGGTCCCGGTCTCGCGCAGCATCTCCAGGTCGAACATCGTCCGCTGCCGCAGGCGCTGCGCCTCCAGCAGCCGGCCGTGCTCCTCGAACCAGCCGACTCGCTCCTCGAGCTCCGCCTCGATGTCCCGGATCGCCAGCTCCAGCTTCCCCCGCGGGGTGACGTAGTGGCTGGCCGGAAAGATCTTCAGCTCTTCGCGGCTGCCCAGGATCTCGCCGGTCACACTGTCGAGCTCCTGGATCCGGTCGATCTCGTCTCCGAAGAACTCCACCCGGTAGACCTTCTCCTCGCTGGCGGGGACGATGTCCACGACGTCGCCCCGGACCCGGAAGCGCAGCCGCCCGAGGTCGTAGTCGTTGCGCTCGTAGAGCATCTCGGTCAGCTTGCGGAGGAAGATCTCCCGGCGGATCGACTGACCCCGGCTGATGTCCAGGGACTCGCCCATGTAGTCCTCCACCGAGCCGATGCCGTAGATGCAGCTGACGCTGGCCACCACGATGACGTCGCGCCGGGTGAGGAGGGAGGCCGTCGCCCGGTGGCGAAGCCGGTCGATCTCGTCGTTGCGGCTGGAGTCTTTTTCGATGTACGTGTCGCTGCGGGCGATGTACGCCTCCGGCTGGTAGTAGTCGTAGTAGGAGACGAAATACTCGACAGCGTTGCGCGGAAAGAGGCGCCGGAACTCGGCCGCGAGCTGCGCCGCGAGGGTCTTGTTGGGACTCAGCACAAGCACCGGCCGCCCCAGCTCCTGGAGCGCCCAGCCCATGACATTGGTCTTGCCGCTGCCGGTCACGCCCATGAGCACCTGCTCGCGGAGGCCCGACCGAACTCCCTCGACGAGCTGCGAGATAGCCTCTGGCTGGTCTCCTTTGGGCTCGAAGGGCGCGTCGATCTGGAAGGGCGTGGCCATGGTCCTGCGCCCGATTCTAACCCGAACGATTGTTCGGTTGTTCCCCTTCCGGGTCCCCGGCGAGAACGTCGAGCTGGGCGAAACGACCATCGTTTCTGCGCTCTCCGGGCCGCCACGCCAGCGGCCGGCGGAAGGGCGGCCCGGCGAAGGCGAACGAGTGGTACTCTCCGTTCTCGCCACAGGCGTCCACGCCGGTAGCCGCCAGGTCGCTGACGAACTCCTGGTCGATCACGCGGCCCAGCCAGCCCTCGTCCAGCCTCTCCAGCTCGACGCAGGTGACGACAGCCCGGCCGCCACCGGCGACGAACTCCTGCAGGAGGCCGGCCGGCGACTCGGCCCAGAGCGGCTCCACGTGCTCGAGGCCCGCCGCCACCACCCGTTCCTCGTACCAGGCGCGCACGTCGGCCAGGTGGATGTCGCCCAACACCACGCCGCGGAAGTCCTCGGCGGCCAGGTTGCCCAGCTCCCTGCGCAGCTCCTGGTCCATCTCCTCCCAGGTCGTACCCACGCTCGTCAGCTCGATGCCGAGAGCGTCGGCCTGGGCCCGGAGCAGCTCCACCCGCGTGGCGTGGAAGCGGACTCGCCCGGTCGCGGCGTCGTGGAAGTTGAGCAGCCTGCGCACCTCCAGGCCAGCGAGAAGAGAACGCCGCAGCGCCAGCGAGGAGTCCTTGCCGCCTGACCAGAGCAGCGCGTAGCCGCTCAAGCAGGCAGCGAGAGGATCAGAGCCTCGACCAGGGTGCCGGCGGGTATCCCGTCGTCGCCGGCCGGCACCCGGACCAGCGCGTTGGCGCCGGCGAGAGAGGCCAGTCGCGAAGAGGACTGCGAACCCGTGGAGCGTGCCACCAGGTCGGCCCCCTCCCGGCTCAGCGTCACGCGCTGATACTCCGTCCGATCGCCTGGGGCCCGCGCGTCGTAGCCAAGCCGGACCGGAAGCGCCGGCCTCTGCAGCGCCGCGTAGCCCTGCATCCTGCGCAGTGCCGGCCGCACGAAGACCTCGAACGTGATCAGTGAGGAGACCGGGAAGCCAGGCAGCCCGAAGGCGACGCGACCTTCGGGCAGCGTGGCGAAGGTGAAGGGCTTGCCGGGCTTGAGCTTGACCCGCCCCACGTGGACCTGGCCCAGCGACTCCAGCAGCGGCTTGACCAGGTCATGCGTCCCCACCGACACCCCACCAGAGGTGACCAGCGCATCGTGGGCCGCCAGCGCCTGCAGAACCAGCTCGCGCAGCGGTCCGGGCTGGTCCGGCGCGACCCCGAGCAGCGTCACCTCAGCTCCGGCCTCATTCAGCGCCGCGAGCAGGGCCCAGCGGTTGGAGTCCACGATCTGGCCCGGCCCCGGCTCCTCCCCCACCTCTACCAGCTCATCGCCGGTGGACATCAGGGCGACCCGCGGCCGCCGGTGCACGCGCAGCCGGGGCCGGCCGACCGCCGCCGCGAGGCCGAGCTCGGCCGCCCCCAGGGGCAGACCCCGGCGAAGCACCAGGTCGCCCGGGCGGAGATCGTCTCCGGGTTTGTGGAAGTTGCGGCCGGCGGGAAAGCCGGGCGGCGCGGCTACCCAGCCGTCACCCCTTTCGACCTCCTCAACCATCACCACGGTGTCGGCACCGGCCGGGACTACGCCTCCCGTCAGCACCGTCGCAGCCGAGGCGGGCGGCAGCTCGCCCTGAAAGGGGCGGCCGGCGGCCGACTCGCCCACCAGTGGAAGCCGGCTGCCGGCGTCCGCGGCCCGGATCGCGTACCCGTCGACCGCGCTGGAGCGAAAGGGCGGCAGCGGCGATGAAGCCACCAGGTCGTCCACCAGCACCCGGCCGGCCGCCTCGGCCAGCGGGACGTCCTCCCCCGGCAGCACCCGGACCAGCTCCAGGACCCGCGACGCCGCCAGGCCGGCGTCGACCAGCGGGTAGGCGGACGCACGCATCAGGCTCTCACCACCTCGAAGCTTAGCCGCGACCGAACGGAGGCCAAGCCGGCGAGAACCGGAGCCCGAGCACCACATCGGGCTTCAGCCGGAGACCCTACTCGTAACGCAGCGCCTGCAGGGGATCCAGGCGAGCCGCTCGGAGCGCCGGTAGCAGGCCGCTCAGCATGCTCAAGACGAAGGCGAAGAGAAGCGCCGCCACCACGATGACGGGGCCTAACTGGAAGAGCCTCAGGTCCAGGTGGGCGCCCTCCGCCCTGGCCAGACCGTCGACGGCGGAGTTCGCCCCCCTGGCCAGCAGCGCCGAGATGATGACGCCCATGATGCCCGCCGCCGCTCCGATCAGGGCCGCCTCTGTGACGAAGATCAGCGTCACGTCACGTGCCCGGGCGCCCACCGCCTTGAGCACCCCGATCTCGCGCGTGCGCTCCAGGACTGCCGCCAGCATGGTGTTCACGATCAGCACGGCCGCTATGACCATGGCCAGCACCGCCAGCCCGGTCAGCGCCAGGTCGGCATAGCGAAGGCGCTGGGCGACGTCCCGGAGGCGATCCTCCGTCGTCAGGGCGGCGTAACCCCGAGCCTGGACCTCGTCCCGCACGCTCTGAACGCGATCGAGTGAGTTGGCCAGGACCACGGCGTCCGAGTACATGTCCTGCGTCCAGCCGTTGGCCGCCGCCGACTGCGTCCAGTACTGCTCCGCCACGTGCGTCGGAACTCTGATCCAGGGCTGGCTGTCCTGCTGCGTGGATGCCGCCACCCCGACCACCGTGACCGCCATCTGCACCGGCTTGGCGGCGGGCGGTCCTACCGCCGGACGGCCCGGGTACTGGCCAAGGAAGACGACCCGCCGCCCGACCGCCTGGTCAGGCGCCAGACCCAGCCGCTTGGCCTCCTCGGCGGAGATGACGCCTTCTGAGATCGTGTTGCTGCCGGGCATCCGTCCCGCCGCGAGGACTATCCCGGTGGCCTGCAGCTGCTCATGCGGGGGCAGCGAGTAGAGCACCGTGGGGCTGGCGACGTTGGGGACCGTGGGCGCGCTTAAGACGCCGGTCACCACCACCTCGCCCCAGGCCGACTGCACGTACCGCTGCTTGCCCAGCTGGGCCACCGCCGTCCGATCCAGTGGGACGTGCTGGGTGGAGTTGGGACGGTTGGGCTGCACCAGCACCTGCTGGAGCTGCCCGCCGCCGTTAACCGAGTTCACGACCTCCTGCTGGAGGCCGGAGGCAAGGGCGAGAATCAGGCACATGACGGCGATGCCGATGGCGACGCCGACCGCGGTAAGCGCCGTGCGCAGGGGGCGCCGGCCCGCACTCCCGAGCCCCAGCTTGAGGGCGTCGACGCGGGAGAGCCGCTCCGGCTGAGCCAGCGAGTCGGGCGCCCGCCCGGTCTTGCGCTGCTTACCGCTGTCGGCCACCACTCGCCCGTCCCGCAGGTTGATCGCCCGCTGGGCTCGGCGTGCCAGCTCAGGATCGTGGGTGACCAGGACCACCGTGGCACCGCGGCGGTTCAGGTCCTCGAGGAGTCTCACCACCGCCTCTCCGCGGCTGCTGTCGAGGTTGCCCGTCGGCTCATCGGCGAGGACCAGCCCGGGCCGGTTGGCCAGAGCGCGGGCGACGGCCACCCGCTGCTGCTCACCGCCGGCCAGCCTTCCAGGCCGGAAGCCAGCCCGGTGGCCGAGGCCGACGAGCTCGAGCAGGAGCTTGGCCCTCGCCCGCCGCTCCCCGGCGCCCACGCCGGCCAGCGCCAGGGGCAATGCGACGTTGTCCACGGCGGAGAGAGAGGAGACCAGGTTGAAGGTCTGGAAGATGGTGCCCACACGCTGCAGCCGGTAGTCGTCCAGCGCCCCCTGGCTGAGCTGGTCCAGCGGTGCGCCGGCGGCGTAGACCTGACCCGAGGTGGGCCGGTCCAGGCCGCCGAGCAGGCCGAGCAGAGTCGACTTGCCTCCGCCGGAGGGGCCGGTGATCGCCACGAACTCACCGGGCGCGATCTCGATGGAGACGCCGTCCAGCGCCACCACCTCGACGTCCCCGGAGCGAAAGACACGACGCACGTTGTCCGTTCGAACACCGAGGGGCTGCCCGAGCAGGTCGAGGCTGTCTGGCGGCGGCCGCTGCGACTCGACGGTAGGCAAAGGCGTGTTCGTGAGCGTCACCGTACTTCCTCCAGCAGCCACTCGATGTAGGCGGACGAGCCCCCGCTCACCTTCACCTCGAGAATGTCCGGATTCTCGTAGGAGTGGATGGCCTTGAGCTCGGCCTGCGCCTCAACGGATTTTGCCGCCGAGGTCTTGAGCAACAAAAGCGCCTCGTGCCGGCGCTGCAGCTGTCCGTTTCCGTGGAAAAAGGAATGGATCATCGGCACCACGGAGCCGGCCGCCGCGAGCCGCTTCTCGACCAGCGTTTCGCCGATGCGTTCGGCCTCGGAACGGTCGGACGCGGTAACGATCAGGAGAACCGCGGGCCCCAGGGAATCAGACTGGCTCACCTCACCTCACACCAGTGGGTCCCGGTCGCTCCAACCACACGACTGCCGCCGCCAGCGCCACGCCACCAAGCAGAAGGCCGCCGACGACATCCGAGGTCCAATGGACGCCGAGATACAGCCGGTCGAAAGCCACAATTGCAATGATGACGGCCGCGAACGGACCTGCCAGTCTCTTTCGCCGTCCCGGTGGGGCCAGTCGAAAGATCACGAAGGCAAGCAGCCCGTAGACGAGGACCGTCCGAAGGGTGTGGCCGCTGGGATAGGTGTTGGGTATGGCGTTGGGCCCACGCTCGACCAGCATTGTGAGGCTGGGGCCGTCGCCGTGGGCGAATTTGAACGGCCCTGGGTGCTGCACGAATCTTTTGTAGATGACCTCCGCGAGCGTGGCCAGCGGCAGCGCCAGCAGGGCCCAGGCCTCCGCCCTGAAGCCACCCCGGATCAGGTAGAAGGCCAGACCCACGGCGATCAGAGTCGTCATCTCGAGGCCGCCCAAAAGCGCCACGCCGATGGCCAGCGCCCTGAGGGACTCTCGCCACAGGGGCGCCAGCGACTGCGCGACTGCTCGGTCGCTGGTTGCTGTGAGGTCCAGGCTTATCACCTGGCTGTACACCGCAAACGCGACAGCGAGCGTGGCCAGCGCCGCCAGGGGACGCGTCACGGCGCCGGGCTCAGCGCTGGCAATGGCGGCAGAACACGGTGCTGCGACCAGCCAGCCTCACCAGCGCCAGGGGCCTTCCGCAGCGGACGCAAGGCTGGCCGCCGCGGCCGTACACCAGGAGCTCCTCCTGCTGCCGTCCGGCTTCGCCCCACGCGTCCCGATAGTCGGCGACCGAGCTGCCCCGGTTGGCGATCGCCACCCGAAGCGAGTGGTCGAGCGCTTCCCGGAGCCGGCCGACCGCCTGCCGGCTGAGCGTGTTCGCCGGTCGGTCGGGCCGCACCCGCGCCCGGAAGCAGGCCTCGTCGGCGTAGATGTTGCCCACCCCGGCCACCACCATCTGGTCGAGCAGCAGCGTCTTGAGCGGAGCCCGGCGAACGTGTAGGCGGCGGTAGAAGTCGCCGGCCGTGAACGTCGAGTCGATCGGTTCGGGACCGAGCCGTGGCATCTTGCGCTCGGCGACCAGCTCGCTGTCCGTCCCCAGCAGGAGCCGTCCGAACCGGCGCACGTCCCGGTAGCGGAGCTCGAAGCCGTCGTCCAGCGGGAAGACCGCATGCAGGTGGGTGGGCTCCTCAGTACCGGCAGGGACGTACCGCCACTGGCCGGTCATCCCCAGGTGCACCACCAGCAGCTCGCCTGAGTCCAGGTGGTGGAGGATGTATTTTCCGCGCCTGGACATCGACTCGATGCGGCGTCCGTGGACGCCGGCGGCAAACGCCTCCGGCGAAGGGTGCCGGACGATGGTCGGGAAGCGCAGGTCACAGCCGGCCAGCACCCGTCCGACCAGGTGCGGGCGGAGGTCGGCGGTGACCGTCTCGACCTCCGGGAGCTCAGGCAACGACGGTCTTCAACCTGGTCATGTCGGCCCAGTTCGGTCCCGCGCGGGCCTCCACCTCGATCCCGGTCAGGAGCTCGTAGGCCCCGGTCATGATCCTGGGCACCATCTCGCCGAACCGCTCCGCCTCCGACTCCGGCACCTCGAACACCAGCTCGTCGTGCACCTGGAGGAGCATCCGGCCGCCAAGGCCGGCCTCGGCCAGCTCGCGGCTCAGACGGACCATGGCGATCTTGATGATGTCGGCCTGCAGCGACTGGATCGGGAAGTTGATAGCCATTCTCTCGGCCGCCTGTCGAAGCTGGTAGTTGGGGGAGCGAAGGTCCGGGATCGCCCGGCGGCGACCCAGGGCGTTGACCACGACGCCCTCCTCCCGAGCCTGGGCACGGACCGAGTCCAACCAGTCCTTGAGCTTCGCGTAGGTCGTCCAGTACTCCTTCAAGAAGGCGCGGGCCTCGTCCCCCGGGATCCGCAGCTGCTGGGCCAGGCCGTACTCCCCCTGGCCGTAGATGGAGCCGAAGTTGGCTACCTTGGCCAGGCGCCGCTGGGTGGCGTCGACCTGTTCCAGCGGGACCTTGAAGACCTTGGCGGCGGTGGCCGCGTGGATGTCCTGGCCCGCCGCGAAGGCCGCCAGCATCTCGGGGTCCTCGGAGAGGTGGGCCGCGATACGCAGCTCGATCTGTGAGTAGTCCGCGGCGAAGAGCAGGTGGTCCGGCCGGCCGCCACGGAAGGCACGCCGGATCCGCTGTCCGAGCTCGGTGCGGATCGGGATGTTCATCAGGTTGGGGTTGGAAGAGGCGAGCCTCCCGGTCGCGGTGGAGGCCTGTCCGAAGGAGGTGTGAACCCGGCCGGTGCGCGGGTCCACCAGCTCCGGCAGGGCGTCGACGTAGGTCGACTTGAGCTTGCTGAGCTGCCTGTGCTCGAGGATCAGGCCGACCACGGGGTGCTTGTCCCTGAGGCCCTCCAACGTGTCCGCGTCGGTCGAGTAGCCGGTCTTGGTCCGCTTGCCGACCGGGAGCCTCAGGTCCTCGAAGAGGAGGCGAGCCAGCTGCTGGGGCGCGTTGAGGTTGAAGGAGAAGCCGGAGACCTGGGCCACCTCCTCTTCCAGCGCGCGCAGCTGCTCCTGCAGCTCCTCCTGCATGTCCCTGAGATAGGGGACGTCGATGGCGACCCCCTCCTCCTCCATCTCGGCGAGCACGCCTGCGAGCGGCAGCTCGACCTCGTGGAAGAGGTAGTCGACGCCGAGGTTGCGCATCTCCGCAGCCAGGCGAGGACGGAGGTGCAGGATCGCCTGGGCGCGCGGACCGGTGAACTCGGCGCAGTCGGCCGGCAGGCAGTCCGCCGCCGGCCGGACGTTGCGCCCGGTGCCCAGCAGCTGATCGACGCCCTTGAGCTGCATGCCCAGGAAGTCGCGCGCCAGGTCCTCCAACCGCGGATCACGGGACCCCGCGCCCAGCAGGTACGCCGCGAGGTGGGTGCCGAACCGCCAGTCGTAGGCCGCCCGCCGCCAGCTGCTCAGCGCCAGCTGCATCTCCTTGACGTCGTGGGCCAGGAGCGGCTTCCCGGCCAGTTCGGCCACTATCCGCTCGACCAGCGAGGCAGGCAGGTACCAGGTCCGGTCCGCGGTGGCGATGGCCAGGCCGACCTGGCTCCCGCTGCGTGCGCTCCCGTCCCAGATCCCGAACAGTGCGACCTCGGGGGTGGCGGCCAGAGCGCTCCGCAGCTCGTCCAGGTGCTCTTCGGCCACCATGGTGACCCCGCTGGGCTCCACAGGCTCGAAGGCGAGGGTCGGCTGTACCGGTATCGCGTCCGGGGCCGGCAGCCTCGCCAGCAGCTGCCGGAACTCGAGCTCGTCGAAGACCGTCCGGGCGCGGTCGTAGTCGTAGCGGAGCCAGCGCGCGCCCTCCAGGTCGAGCTCGACCGGCACGTCGGTCCGGATGGTCACCATGCGTTTTCCCAGCCGGATCTGGTCGGCCGCCGAGGTGATGGCGTTTTTCACCCGCCCCTCTTTCAGCTGGTCGAGGTTGGCCAGCATGTTCTCGACCGAGCCGAACTGCTGGACGAGCTGGCCTGCGGTCTTGTCGCCCACCCCGGGCACCCCGGGGATGTTGTCGGAGGTGTCGCCCCGGAGCGCCTTGAAGTCGATCAGCTGCGGCGGCTCGAAGCCGTAGCGCTGCCTCACCTGCTCGGGGCCGTAGACGACGGTGTCGGTGATGCCGCGACGGGGAACCAGCGCCTCGACCGAATCGGTGACCAGCTGCAGGCAGTCCAGGTCCCCGCTGACGATGGTGACACTGAGGCCGGCTCCCTCGGCCCGCTGGGCCAGGGTGCCGATCACGTCGTCGGCCTCGAAGCCCGGCACCCCGTAGATCGGTATGGAGAGCGACTCCAGCACTCTCCGGCAGAGCTCCAGCTGGGGCCGGAGGTCGTCCGGCATGGGCCGGCGGCCCTGCTTGTACTCGGCGTACTCCTGGAGCCGGAAGGTGGGTCCGCCGACGTCGAAGGCCGCTATCGCGTACTCCGGGCGGTTGGCCAGGACGATGGCGAGCATGGAGACGAAACCGTAGACCGCGTTGGTGACCAGGCCCTGCCTCGTGCTCATCGGAGGCAGCGCGAAAAATGCCCGATAAATGAGGCTGTGAGCATCGACCAGAATCAGGCGGCCACGCCGCGAAGCTCTCGGCACCCGCCAATTCTCCCCGAACAGCCGCCGGGCTACCGGACGGTAGACTAGGGCATCAGGAGGCCGCTGAAACGGACGATCTGATCGAGGTCACGGTCGACAGCATCCGGGTTCACTTGCCGACGGGGCAGCACGTGGTGATCCTCAAGGAGAAGACGAACGACCGCTACCTCCCAATCTGGATCGGCATGTTCGAAGCCAACGCCATCGCGATGCGGATCCAGGGCATGGCACCAGAACGTCCGATCACACACGACTTGATGTCGAGCACCTTCGGGGAGCTCGGGATCTCGGTGAGCCGGATCGTGGTGACCGCGCTCAGCGAGGAAGTCTTCTTTGCCCGCCTCCACCTCCGTCAGGACGGGCGAGAGATCGACGTGGACTCCCGGCCGAGCGACGCGATCGCGCTGGCCGTCCGCTTCGACTGCCCGATCTTCGTCGCCTCCGACGTCCTCGAGCGCGCGGGCGTCATCCCGGAGAAAGAGGAGGAGGAGTCGTCGTCCGAGGACAGGGTCGACGAGGACCGCCTGGCGGTTTTCCGGGACCTCGTCAACAGCCTCGACCTCCCCGACCTCCCCGACGAACCCGGCTCCCGAGGCCGAGGCTAGGGAAGTTTCTCAACTCTCCCCCGGGACGTCGGGGGAGTACCCGGCAGTATGCCGGGGGAGGGGGCCGCGGTGCCGGGAGGGGGGCCGCGGCGCTGGGAGGGCCAATGGAGGGGCTCTCTGCCGACGCGGCAGTAACACCTTTGGTTAATGTTCTTGGCGCTTTTGTGATGGGGACGGTTGGGAAGCTGACGCCTCGACGAGGAGAGACCCTGGCGGTGCTGCGCCGTTTGGCCGGCGAGCGGGGCGGAGCCGTCCACTACTCCGAGGTGGCCGCCGCCATGGGGATCTCGGCCTGGACCGCCTACGGCCTCCTGCGCGAGCTGGAGCGGGCGGGGCTTGCCGCCAGGAGCTACGCGACCGGAACCGACGTCCCCCAGGGGGCCCGCCGGGGCGGCCGCTCCCGGATCCTCTTCGCCCCCTCCGGCATAGTCCTCGTCCCCGTCGAACTGGCCGAGCGGCTGCGGCGGGCGGTCGAGCGCTTCAGCGCCGTGGCGGACGAAGGCGTGGCGGCTCGCATGTACCTGGCGGAGGCGCTGCAGGGCGCCGGTGGCGACGTGGGGCTCCACCTCGGCTACTGGATGGCACGGCTGGAGGCTGCCGGCCGCAACGTCTCCGACGCCGTCGTCGAGGTGCTGGACAGCGGCGCCGTGCCCGCCGCGAAGATCCAGACCCTGGCCGGAATGGGACTCGGGCTGGTGCTGGGCCAGCTCAACCGGACTCGACTCGGGGACCGCCTGGTGCCCGCGGTGACGCGGCTCTCGACGCTCCTGGAGGAAGCTCAGCGAGGGTCTGACAGCGCCCTCGCGGCACTGGTCGAGGCGGCTCGCGGGCTGCACGCGGGACAGCGAGGGTCGGAGCCGCTTTCTCCGTGAGCAAGGCCTCGCTGGCCGTCGTCACGGATTCCACAGCAGACCTCTCGCCCGACCTCGTAGCCGAGCGCGGGATCACCGTGGTTCCCCTCACCGTGTCGCTCGGCGGCAAGAGCTACCTGGACGGCGTGGACATCACCCCGGCCGAGTTCTACGCCCGTCTCGAGAGTTCTGGCGCCACCGCCACGACCTCGCAGCCGTCCCCTGGACAGTTCGCCGACGTCTACGAGCGCCTCCTGGCCAACCACGCCGAGGTGCTGTCGCTGCACATCTCCTCGAAGCTCAGCGGCACCTTCGCGGCCGCCTCCCAGGCCGCGGATATGGTCGACGGCGGCCGCATCACGGTGGTGGACACCGGGCAGGTCTCCATGCCGCTGGCCCTGGAGGTGCTGGCCGCCTCCGGGATGGCGGCCGCGGGAGACAACGCCCAGACCGTCCTGGGGCGACTGCGGCCGATCCAGGACGCCGTGCGGGTGTACTTCATGGTGGGGACGCTGGAATACCTGAGGCGGGGAGGAAGGATCGGCCGGGCCAGTGCGCTGGTCGGCTCGGTGCTCCAGGTGAAGCCGGTGCTGACCATCACGGAGGGCCAGGTGGCCCCGCTGGAGCGGGTGCGGACCCAGGAGAAGGCGCTCTCGCGGGTGATCGAGCTTGCGCGCCAGGCCGGAGGCCGGGTCTGCGCGCTGGTGGGCCACGCCGCCGCCGAGGAGCCCGCTCGGCGAATCGCGGAGGCGCTCGATGCCGAGGCGGAGACCCTGATCATGGCGCCGCTCGGGCCGGTGGTCGGTGCCCACGCCGGTCCCGGCACCGTTGGGGTCGGCTGCTACCCCGCGGACCTCTTTCCGCTCGGGCTCCGGCGCCTCAGCTCGAGCGCCGCCAGGTAACCGCCGCGGGACTGGCGCGCTTTTCGACTCTCCCCTCCACGCTCAGCGATTGCAGGTGGGCGAGGCCCTCCTGGAGCGCCATGCGCATGTCGATCACATTTGAGCGGATCCCCCACACCGCCGTCGCCACCTGCCAGCCGTTCATCTCCCTGTCCGAGAGCAGCTCCAGCATCCCGAGCTTTCGCCGGCGGTGGTGATCCACCATCTGCTCCGCGCGGCCAGCGGCGTCGGCGAAGGGACGGCCATGGGCGGGCAGCACCAGGGCGGGCGCCAGCTCGACGATCCTGGCCAGTCCCCGCAGATAGTCGTCCAGCGGGTTGGGAGTGCTCTGCGGATGAAGCCCGATGTTGGGGCTGGACTCCGGCAGCAGCTGGTCGCCGGAGAAGAGGAAGCCGGCGTCGACGTCGTAGAGGCAGACGTGGCCAGGAGAGTGGCCTGGCGTCCATTCGACCCGAAGCCGGCGCTTGCCCAGTTGTAAAAGCTCGCTGCCCTCCAGCGGGAGCGCTGGCTCGGCCGGGGTCACGAAGTCCCTCAGCCCACGGGATGCGTTCTTCATGAAGTTGGCCTCTTGTTCGGGTACGCCGTGGACCAGCAGATATCGGCCTACCTCCTCGACGAGCTGGTCGATCTCCATGTACCTGGGGTGCACCATGGGCACCTCGAGGCGGTGCAGGTATAGCTCCGCTCCCGAGCGGCGCGTCAGCTCCCCTGCCCCGCCGTAGTGGTCGGGGTGGATATGGGTGACCACCAGGCGCCGCACGTGGCCCCCCGGGCCACCAAGCCGGGCCACCGCCGCATGGATGAGCTCGAGGGAGTCCTCGGCCTTCATGCCGCAGTCGACCACGTCCACGGCCTTCCCGTCCGGGAGCAAAAAGGAGTTGACGTGACCGTCCTCCCAGGGGATCGGGAGGCGGAGCGCCCAGATGTCTGGGCCCACCTCGGCGAGCTCGAGGTCGTCCCTCCTTGCCGTCATGTCGCTGTATAAGATGAAGCCTTGCGCATGGCGCAAGGCGTCATGTTTATGGAGGACCGTATGAACGACGAGCTGACACCCGGCCAGGTGATCGAGGCCATGCCTGACTACTTCCAGCCGGAGAAGGCGGGCAGCACCAACGCCACCATCCAGTTCGACCTGAGCGGCGACCAGGCCGGCAAGTGGTACATCAAGGTGGCCGACGGCCAGGCGTCAGCCACCGAGGGCCAGGCCGAGACGCCGAACCTCACGCTGCTGGCGGACGGCCGGGACGCGGTCAAGATCTTCACCGGCAAGATGGACCCGACCGCCGCCTTCATGAGCGGCAAGTTGAAGATCAAGGGCGACATGGGCCTCGCCATGCGGATGCAGTCGATGTTCCGGCGGCCCAGTTGAACCGCTCGGAGAGCCGTCCGAGAGGCTGAACCCGCCCCCGGCCGACGCGGCCCGACCTCCTCCTCGCCCCCCTCCCCGGGCTCTCAGGGCCCGCTGGATGGCTTGCTCTCTATTTGCAAAAAGAGGGGGTTTTCGCCTTAGGACAATGTGATAGTCTTCGTCACCTTCGCTGCTAGGGAATTGACCGGAGGGCTCGGGATGACTCAAGAAGACAGGGAGCGGATCGCACGACTTCAAGCCAACCGGGCCGCGCTGACCAGGCTGGCGAGCCAGTTCGAAGAGGAGGCCGGGTTGAACCGGCCCATCGCCGAGAGCGTCGGCGACGTCATCACGCGGGACTTCGAGGACACGGACTTCGCACAGGTCCTGAGCGACCGCGAGATCAACGACACGCTGGTCCACCTCCTGGCCGAGAACCGCGAGCAGGTGGAGAGGGCGCTGGACCGTCTTTCCGAGGGAAAGTACGGCGAGTGCGAGGACTGCGCGCAGGCGATCGCAACCGAGCGGCTCCGCTTCCGCCCCGAAGCCACAAGGTGCGTGGCCTGCCAGAGCCGCTGGGACCGCCTAAACCGCCGCTCAGCATAAAACGACGCGGGGGGAACCCAGGTTCCCCCCACGGGCCCACCCTCCTCGCAGGAGTTACGGTGGAGGTCGTTGGGAAAAGGGACTCATACGGCCGGAGTGAATCCGCCCTTTCATGTAACGCCTGCCTTGTCCCTCCCCGCGAGGGGGAGGGAGATTTATTTCCCCACGAGGCCGTAGACGACTGACTTTTGGTCTGTGTACTGGTAGAAGGCTTCGATTCCGTGCTCTTTGCCGTAGCCGGACTGCTTGGTGCCGCCGAAGGGGAGTTCGTCGTGGGCTATCTGTAGGGCGTTGACCCAGGTGTAGCCGGCCTCCAGCTCCTGGACGGCACGGTGGGCTGCAGACATGCTCGACGTCCAGATCGATGAGCCGAGCCCGAACGGAGAGGCGTTGGCGCGGCTCAAGCCCTCGTCGAGGTTCCCGATCCGCATCACCGGCAGCGCCGGTCCGAACACCTCTTCGGTCACCATCCGGGAGTCGTCGGGTACGTCGATCAGGATCGTCGGGTTGATGAAGTAGCCGTTTCCGTACTCGGCGCCTTCGGGGCGCCCCCCACCGAAGACGACCCGGGCGCCCCGCTCGACGGCGTCCTTCACCTGCGCCTCCACCTCCGCCCGCTGGGTCTCAGAATGCATCGGCCCCATCCGGCTCTCGCGCTGCATCCCGTTTCCCGGCTTCAGCTTGCGGGCCCGCTCGACCAGCCGCTCGACCAGCGGGTCGAACACGGCGTCCTGGACATAGAGCCGCTTGATCGCCAGGCAGGCCTGGCCGCAGTTGAAGAAGCGGCCCACTGAGATGGCCTTCGCCGCCTCGTCGAGGTTGGCGTCCTCCAGGACGATGCAAGGGTCTGAGCCACCGAGCTCCAGCACGACCTTCTTCAGGAGAGGAGCAGCCGCGGCGGCGACCGTCTTGCCGGTGGGGGTGGACCCCGTCAGCGCCACCTTCCGGATCAGGGGGTGGGTCACGATAGCCTCTCCGGTGCCCGGTCCCAGGACCACGTTGACGACTCCCTCAGGAAGGCCGCCCTCGATCAGCGCTTCGATGCAGCGCAAGGTCGCCAGCGGGGTGGTCGAGGACGGCTTGAGCACCACTGCGTTACCTGCAGCCAGAGACGGCGCGACCTTGTTGGCGGCGAGGGTCAGGGGGAAGTTCCAGGGCACGATGGCGCCGGTCACCCCGATCGGGCGGCGGAGGACGAGGCCGTACTGGGTGACGTCCGGCAGCGAGACGTACTCCCCGTGCACCTTGTCCGCCAGGTCGGCGAACCAGGCGATGTTCTCTCCGAAACGCCTGGCCTCGATCTTCGACTCGAGGAGCGTCTTGCCCTGCTCCGCCGTCAGGACGGGCGCGATCTCGTCGACCTTCTCCAGCATGTGTGCGGCCGCCGCGTGCAGGATGCGGGCGCGCTCCGCGGGAGCCAGCCGGCCCCAGCTCTTCTGAGCCTTCTCTGCGGCGCGAGCCGCCCGATCGACGTCTTCGACGCCCCCGTTGGGGACCTCGTCGACCACCTCCCCGGTGGCCGGGTTCTTCACCTGGTAGGTCTCACCTGAGGCGGCTGAGGCCCGCTCTCCTTCGATGATCATGGTCGCCAATTGAGCACCCCCGATTTCAGGTGGGACTGGACCGGAGACCGGTCCAGGAGTATCACTCCGATCGCGCTTCTTTCCTGGAACTGCTAGTAATTATTCCCTCGGCGTGGGGCAGGCGTCGGAACCGGCCCCGCTTCATGCCCGTCGGACTCTCGGAGGCTCAACCCATGACGGTACGGCTCGAAAAGGAAGGCGCGGTCGGGATGATAGTCCTGGACCGACCCCCGGCCAACAGCT
>Ga0209526_10000168_pt1 | contig 39792 bp, 22 predicted proteins | sample JacPinW_OM2H0_M1_FD_188566 | JGI IMG/M metagenome (GOLD analysis project Ga0209526, IMG submission 188566) | Forest soil microbial communities from Algoma, Ontario, Canada - Jack Pine, Ontario site 1_JW_OM2H0_M1 (SPAdes) (version 2) | ecosystem: Environmental > Terrestrial > Soil > Boreal... | reverse complement strand
AACGGCAGGCCGCGCACACGCGCGACCTGGTGATGATTACCCCGGACGGGGAGCGCACCATCGTGGTCGTGGGCGAGCCGCTGCATCCGGAGCGCGCCGATGCGCTGCCCTGGGACGAGCTGTCTTCCTGCGATGCGGTGTACTTCACGGCCCAGGATCCGGCGGCAATTGCCGCGGCGCGGGCGGCGCGGATCCTGGTCGTGACCGCCCGGCGGCGGGCCGCCTTGATCCGATCCAGAGCGCGGGCGGACGTGGTCCTGGGCAGCGCGCTCGACCCGCGCGAGGCGTGCACGCTGGACGATTTCCCTCCAGAGCAAAGGCCCGCTGCCCTGGTGCTGACCGAGGGCGCGGCGGGAGGCGTCGTGTATACGGCGGAAGGCGCGCGCCGCTTTCCGGCCCCGCAGCGGAGCGGCAAGGTTCGTGGGGCCTACGGCGCCGGGGATAGCTTCGCCGGGGCGTTGACGTACTACCTCGGCAAGGGCCTTCCGGTGCTGGAGGCGTGCACGCGCGCCGGGCACCATGGCGCAGCCGTCCTGGGCACGCTAGAGCCGCTCGAGGCTCAAGCATGGCTGGACTGACCTGAAAAGCAGCTCGCGGGTCACCGCGCCATCAGCGCATCCAGGTTCCCGTTGATCTTCACGCGGACTCGCCGCGCAGCACGTAGCGCTGGATCTTGCCGGTCGCGGTCTTGGGGAGATCCGGGACGAAGTGGATCTGTCTCGGGACCATGAACCCGGCGCAGCGCGACCGGACGTGCTGGCGCAGCTCCTCGGCCAGCTCGGGCGATCCCTGCTGCCCCTGGTTGAGCACCACGTGCGCCTGGGGGCGGAGAAGCCCGCCTTCGTCGCGCGGCGTCACCGCGGCCTCGAGCACCGCGGCGTGCGAGACCAGCGCCGCCTCCACGTCCGTCGGCGACACCCACTCGCCCCCCGCCTTGAACATGTCGTCGGAGCGGCCGACATAATGGTACTCGCCGTCCTCGGTCTGGCGGAACTTGTCGCCGGTGACGAACCACTCGCCGCGCATCTTCGAGCGGGTTTGCTCCCGGCGGTTGAAGTACTGCGTCGCCGTGCTGGGCCCGCGCACGATCAGATCGCCCGCTTCGCCGGGCGGAACGTCGGCGCCGTTCTCGTCGATGATCCTCACCTCGTACCCGCCGACCGGCACGCCAGTGGACCCGGCCTTCGCGCTTCCCCGCCTTGGCGAGATGTAGATGTGCAACACCTCGGTAGACCCGATGCCGTCCAGGATCTCGATGCCGAACCGCGCCTTCCAGCGGGCGAACAACTCGCCCGGGAGCGGCTCGCCGGCTGAGACGCACAGCCGCAGAGAGGAGAGGTCGTGCGCGACGTCCTTCTGCGCGAGCATCGCCGCGTACAGCGTGGGGACGCCGAAGAACACCGTGGGCCTGGCCTCCTGGATCCCGCGATAGACGAGGTCCGGCGCCGGCTTGTCGGGGACCAGGACCGTGCTGGCCCCCACCCAGAAGGGGAAAGCGAGCGCATTTCCCAGGCCGTAGGCGTGGAAGAGCTTGCTGGCGGAGAAGCAGCGGTCGCGCGGCTGGAGGTCGAGGATGGCGCGCCCGTACAGCTCGCAGCAGTGCGGCCAGTCCTGGTGCGCGTGGACGGCCGCCTTCGGGCGTCCCGTGGAACCGCTGGTCCAGAGCCAGAAGGCGGGCTCGTCCCGCGTGGTGGCTGCCGTCTCGACGCGTCGGTCCGGCGTCTCCGCCAGCCAGCGCTCGAAGCCGCGGTCCCCGGACTCGCCGACCACGAGCACCCGCTTCACCGTCGTGCCATCGCCGAGGGCCGGCTCGACGCGCTCGATGCAGGCGCGCGAGGTGATCAGCACGCGCGCCCTGCTCTCCTCCACGAAGTAGGCGTAGTCCGCAGGGCGTAGCAAAGGATTGCAGGGGACCGCGACCGCGCCGACCTTCATGGCGGCGAGATAGCCGCCGGCGAGCTCCGGCGAGTCGGGGAGGATGAACAGCACGCGCTGCTCGGGCTCTACCCCCGCGCGGAGCAGCGCGCCGGCCAGGCGATCCGTCAGCGCGGCGAAATCCCGGTAGCTGAGGGTCTTCCCGCCGGACCAGATCGCGGGGGCGTCGCCGCGGCCCGCGCGAAGGTTGCGCTCGATCAGCTCGGCGCCGATGTTGAACCGGAGCGGGATGTCCATGGGCGCATCTTAGATCCCCCAGCGAGCGCAAGTCAGCCCGGCAGCGTCGCGATGTGGTAGGCCTTCGTTTGAGGTGCAACGAACATCGTCCATCTCCTGGGAGCACGCCGTCGTCTTGATGGTAGCGGCGGTCATCGGCGTCTACGCTGGAATCGCCGCGGGACTGTTTGCCCAGAGCATCCGGTTCGTGCAGCTGGTCCTGTTCCGTTCCGGCGAGCTGTGGAAGGCCCTTGCGGAGCCGGGTGCAGGCTGGAGAAAGCTGTTCGAACAGCGGCTTCTCCAGGCACACTGGCACCTCGAGTTTCTCGCCACGTCAGTGGTGGTCCTCGCCGCCGCATATGGGGTGGAGAAGCTCAGCGAGAGCCGCCGGATTCGGGTCCCCCTGCCGCAAGCGCACCGGCTGCGGGCCGTCGGGATGGCTGGGTCGTTCGGGCTGGTGCTCTACTACCCGCTCCTGGTGCTCGCCACCTTCAACGGCACGTTCCACGAGGGCGAGAGCGGTCTTTACGGGATTCTCCTGGAGGCTCCGAGGTGGAAATGGATCCTCGCCCCGGCCCTGGGCGCACTGGCGGCCGGGCTTCTGGTCCGGTACGTGAGCCCGGAGAGCGGCGGCCACGGTGTCGTGGAGGTCATCGAGGGAGTCCACGCCGGGCGCTGGGAACACTTACGCGGCCCGGTCGCCATCTGGAAATCGCTCGCCGCGGGCCTGGTCATCGGCTCTGGAGGCAGCGCCGGCCGCGAAGGGCCGGTGGTCCATCTCGGCGGCGCCGTGGCGGCCTCGCTAGGCCGGCTGCTCTCGCTTCCGCGCGCGCAGATCACCCTGCTCCTCGCCTGCGGCGGCGGGGCAGGAATCGCGGCCTCGTTTCACGCCCCGATCGCCGGTTCCATGTTCGCGCTGGAGATCATCCTCGGCGACTTCAGCGTCAGCTCGTTCACGCCCATCGTCCTCGCCTCGGTGACGGCGACGGTCACTGCCAGCGCCCTGGGAGGAGCGGGAAACGACCTGCAGTTCGTGCAGTGGACCTTTGGCCATCCAGCCGAGATCGTCATCTATATCGTGATGGGGGTGGTCGCTGGCATCTGCGGGATCGTCTACATCCGCTCGGTGCAAGGCGCCGAGGCTTTCTTCGCGGGGCATCGCAAGAATGCCCTGAGCCGTCGCATCGGACGGCTGCGCCCTGAATGGCGCGCCGCCCTGGGCGGCCTTTGCGTCGGCCTTCTCGCGCTCGCGGCTCCGCGAGTCATGGGCACCGGCATCGAGTCGATGAACGCAGCGCTGACCGGCCAGCTCGCGTTGCACGTGCTGGCGATCGTGCTGGTCCTCAAGCTGCTCGCCACCGCCTGCACGCTGGGGTCCGGATCTCCCGGGGGCAGCTTCTTTCCCGCCGTATTCATCGGCGCGATGGCGGGCGGTGCGTTCGGACAGGTGGCGCATCGCCTGCTTCCGACGGTTGCTGTCTGGGCGTCCCCGTATGCGGCCGTCGGCATGGGCGCGGTCGTGGCGGGTGTGACCACGGCGCCCCTCACGGGGGTGCTGATGATGTTCGAGTTGACTGGCAGCTATCAGATCGTGCTGCCGCTGCTCGTTTCGTGTGGCGTGGCCGCGGCGCTGGTGCAGGACCGCGTCGGCGGTTCGATCTATGCCCTTGCCGCGCGCGCGAGAGGCATCCGCCTCGGAGCCCGGGAGCCCTCCTTGCGCGATGTATCCGTCGGCCAGGCGCTGGAGCAGGTCGCGCCCATTCCCGAGGCTACGCCGTGGGAGGAATTGGTCAGAATCGTGGCGGACTCCACCCACAGCGCGTTCCCGGTGGTGTCGAGTACCGGAAAGGTTGTGGGTCTCCTCTCTCCGCGGCAGGTCCGGAGCGCGCTGCACGACCCGGCGCTGGCCGGCGTCGCCATCGCCGCTGATCTGTGCCGGACCGACGTTCCTGTCCTCGTTCCAGAGGACGATCTCGAGACGGCGCTGGAGCGGCTGCGTCAGGCGGGGGCATCCGAGGCTGTAGTCGTTTCCAACGACGCCGACGCGCCAAAGCTCTTGGGCATCCTGACCCGCGAGGGCGCGCTCGAGGCCTGGCGCAACTCGAGGGGCGTATAGCCGCGGCCACCGAAGGTGGCTTAGCGACTACGTCGGATCGCGGTGACTCGCGACTTGGGTGATGAGGTGCGTTCTAGTAGTCCAGGCGGAGAGAACCTAGCGAGCGGAGTTTGTCTCGATTTGTTTCTTGCGGGTCCGAACGCTTGACGATCGAGCCGCCCAGCAATTAGTTGCCGTGGCAAATGTTGCGGGAGCAAGAATACGTAGGCCTGCTGATTGCCGCCGCTCAGCGCAGCGTCAAGCTCGCGGTGCAGCCGTGCGCGCGGGCGCTGGGACTCACTTCCCAGCAGTTCTGGTTCCTCAACGCCGCCCGGGAGCTGCCCGGGGCCTCGCTGGGTGAGATCGCCCGCAGGCAGCGCATGGCCGCTCCGACGGCCTCGAGGCTCGCCGAGGGCCTTGCGCGGCGCGGGCTGGTCAGGACGGCGCCGGACGATCGCGATCGCCGCGCGCTGCGCGTCCTCTTGACGCCCGCCGGAACGAGGCTGGCGGAACGGATCGCCCCCTTGGCGGCCTCCCTGCGGACAGCCGTGGTTCGAGGCATGTCGCGGCGCCAGCAGCAAGCCTTGCGGAACGCGCTGCGCCGGGTGGTCGCCAACGTGGAGAGCTTCGCGGCCGAGGCGGAGGTGGAGGGCGGCTCCCCTAAATACGGTGCGCACGCATGATCGTCGCCGTCGCAGCGCTGCTCGCCGCCTCTCGCATCGTCACGCTCGACGAAGCGGTGCAATCGGCGCGCGAGCGGCAACCGCAGCTCCGGCAAGCGCGCGCGAGCACCGCCGCCGCGGACGCGCGGGCGCAGCAGGCCTTCGCCCCTCTCCTGCCACAGCTGACCGCAACCGCGGGATACCAGCGCACCACGGCGAACCGGATCGAACTGCCGGGCTCCTCTTCGGTGTTGGGACTCGGCGGAACCTCGAGCTTCCGGACCTTCAACTCCTGGACCGACAACATCTCGGCGTCGCAGTTGATCTTCGACTTCGGCGCCCAGCCGAATCGCTGGCGGGCCGCGAAGGCCCTGGCGGAATCGCAGGCCCAGAGCGAGCGGGCGACCGCGCTCACCGTGGACTTCAACGTGCGCTTTGCCTACTTCGACGCCCGCGCCAATCAGGCTCTGGTCCAGGTCGCGCGGGAAAACCTCGACAACTTGCAGAAGCATCTCGAGCAGATCCGCGCCATGGTGGAGGCCGGCACGCGGGCGGAGATCGACCTGATCCAGGCGCGCGCGGACGCCGCCAACGCGCGGGTGCTCCTGATCACCGCCGAGAACACCTACCAGACCTCGAAGCTGACCCTCAACACCGCCATGGGAGTGGTGGGTCCCACCGATTACGAGATCGCCGACACCCAGATGCCGCCGATCGCTGGTGAGGACGCACCCCTCGAACCTTTGCTCGATGAGGCGAACCGGGCGCGCCCGGAAGTGCAGTCCCTGGAAGACCAGGTGCGCGCCGATCAGCTCACGATCCGCGCCATCGAGGGTCAATACGGCCCGGCCCTGAGCGCCACGCTCGGGTTTCGGCAGGGCGGAATCAGGGTGGATCAGCTGGGCTGGAATGCAGCCGCGGGTCTTTCGTTGAGCTGGAACATCTTCCAAGGCGGGTTCACCCGTGCGCAGGTGAGCGAGGCGCAGGCAAACGTGATGGCCACGGTGGCGCAGCTCGATCTGCTGCGGCAGCAGATCCAGTCCGACGTCGATGGGGCGCGGCTGGCGTTGCGCGCCGCGAAGGAGTCACTGAGCTCGACCCAGGAAGCGCTGGTGAACGCGCGCGAGCGGCTGCGCCTCGCGGAGGAGCGGTACCAGGTCGGCGTGGGCAGCGCGATCGAGCTGGGCGACGCGCAGGTGGCGCTCACCCAGGCCGCCGCGCAGGCCGTTCAAGCGGACGACCGGCTCGCGACGGCGCGCGCACAGCTGCTGCGCGCACTCGGCCGGCAATAGGAGCGGGGCATGCGGGTTCGCAGGATCGTACTCGTCCTCATCGCCGTGGTCGCGATCGCGGCCGTGGGGATTTTCGTGTACCGCCGCACCAGCCAGAAGGCGGCCGGCGCGCAGCGCGACCAGGCCGCGCAGGCGGCCGGACGCGCGGTCCCGGTGGTGGTCGCGACCGTGCAACGGCGCGACGTGCCGATCTACCTCGACGGCCTCGGAAACGTAACGGCGTTCAAGACGGTGACCGTGCGCTCCCAGGTGGACGGCCGCCTCGATCGGGTGCTGTTCAAGGAAGGGGAGCCGGTGAAGGCCGGCGAGCTGCTGGCTCGGATCGATCCACGTCCGTTCCAGAACCAGCTCCAGCAGGCGCTGGGAGCGCTCGAGCGCGACCGGGCACAGCTCGAAGCGGCGCGCCGGAATTTCGAGCGATACCGGCAGCTGGCGGCAAAGAAGCTGATCCCGCAGCAGCAGGCTGACGATCAGGCCGCGATGGTGGGACAGTTCGAGGGCGCGGTGCGGGTGGACCAGGCCACCATCGAGGTGGCGAAGCTGAACCTCGACTACGCGAACATCAAGTCGCCCATCGACGGCGTCAGCGGCGTCCGCATCGTCGATGCCGGCAACCTGGTGCGCGCCTCCGATCCGAACGGGCTGGTGGTGATCACGCAGCTGGATCCGATCGCCGTGCTCTTCAGCCTTCCCCAGGACGAGCTTCCGCGCGTGATGCAGGAGCTGCAGCGAGGGCTCTTGAGCGTGGAGGCGTGGAATCGCGACGGCGCGCAGAAGCTCGCCACCGGGCAGCTGGCCCTGGTGGACAACCAGATCAACGCGGCCACGGCCACCATGCGGCTCAAGGCCGTGTTCCCCAATCCTCAGCGACTGCTCTGGCCGAACCAGTTCGTGAAGGCGCGCCTGCTGCTCACGGTCCAGAAGGACGCGGTGGTGGTGCCCTCGACGGTCCCGCAGCGCGGGCCGGAAGGCACCTTCGCCTACGTGGTCCAGCCCGATCAGACAGTGCAGCCGCGGAACCTGGAGGTGGAGCACACCGAGGGCGACATCGCCATCATCGCCAAGGGGCTGGCGGAGGGCGAGCAGGTGGTAGCGGACGGGCAGAACCAGCTCCGCGCCGGGAGCAAGGTGATCCCTCGGCCGTCCGGCCAGCCCGCCCGCGCACCGCGCGAAGGCGAGGTCCCGCGCGCCGACTCGCCCCGCGTACCCAAGGGGCCGCGCCAGTGAGCATCTCCGAGCCCTTCATCCGGCGGCCGGTCGCCACCACGCTGCTCACGGTGGGCCTGCTCCTCGCCGGCTTGATCGGCTACCGGCAGCTCCCGGTCAGCGCCTTGCCACAGGTAGACTACCCGACCGTCCTCGTCTCCACGCTCTTGCCGGGCGCCAGCGCGGAGACGATGGCGTCGGCCGTGACCACGCCGCTGGAGCGGCAGTTCGGGCAAGTGCCGGCCCTGGCGCAGATGACTTCGATCTCCAGCTTCGGCACCTCCCAGATCACGCTCCAGTTCGACCTGGACCGCAGCATCGACGCCGCCGAGCAGGACGTGCAGGCCGCGATCAACGCCGCTTCCAACCTGCTCCCCCGCACGTTGCCGGCGCCGCCGACGTACTCGAAGAGCAACCCGGCGGACGTGCCCATCCTCACCCTGGCCGTCTCCTCGAAGACGCTGCCGCTGGACCAGGTCAACGACGCCGCCGACAGCATCCTGGCGCAGAAGATCTCGCAGGTGTTCGGCGTCGGGCTGGTCACCATCAACGGCGCGCAGAAGCCCGCCATCCGCGTCCAGGTCGATCCGGCGGCGCTCGCCGGCACCGGGCTGACGCTGGAGGAAGTCCGCGCCGCGGTGGCGGCGAGCAACGTGAACCAGCCCAAGGGCAACCTCGACGGTCCCCGGCAGGACTTCCTGCTCGCGACCAACGACCAGCTGGAGCGGGCGGCCTCGTTCCGCCCACTGATCATCGCTTACAAGAACGGCGCGCCCGTGCGTCTCGACGACGTGGCCGACGCTTACGAGGGCGTCGAGAACAACCAGCTCGCCGGCTGGGCGAACCGGGACCGCGCCATCATCCTCAACGTGCAGCGCCAGCCCGGCGCGAACGTGATCGACACGGCGGATCGGGTGAAGGCGCTCCTCCCCCAGCTCCGGGCGACCATCTCGCAAGCCGTCGACGTCAGCATCCTCGCCGACCGCACCGAGACGGTCCGCGCCTCGGTGGAGGACGTGCAGTTCACCCTCGTCCTCACCGTCTTGCTGGTGATTGCGGTGATCTACGTGTTCCTGCGCTCGCTGCGGGCGACCTTCATCCCCGGCGTGGCGGTGCCGCTTTCGCTGATTGGTACCTTCGGCGTGATGTACCTGTGCGGCTATTCGCTCAACAACCTCTCGCTGATGGCGCTCACCATCTCCACCGGGTTCGTGGTGGACGACGCCATCGTGATGATCGAGAACATCGCCCGCTTCATCGAGCAGGGCGATTCTCCCTTCGAGGCGGCGCTCAAGGGCGCCAAGCAGATCGGCTTCACCATCGTGTCACTCACCGTCTCGCTGGTGGCGGTGCTGATCCCGCTGCTGTTCATGGGTGGCATCATCGGCCGGCTCTTCCGCGAGTTCGCCGTCACCCTGGCCATCGCCATCGGCGTCTCCGCCGTCCTCTCCCTCACCCTGACCGCGATGATGTGCGCCCACCTGCTCAAGCCGCATGGCGAGGAGAAGGAGACGCGCTTCACCCGCTGGACCGAGCGGCAGTGGGTGAACGTCTCAGGTCTCTACGATCGCGGGCTCAAGTGGGTCCTGGACCACCAGCGGCTCACGCTCGCCGTCACCGTCGGCACGCTGGCGCTCACCTTCGCGCTGGCGGTGGTGATCCCGAAAGGCTTCTTCCCGCAGCAGGACACCGGCCTGATCATCGGCGTGACCGAGGGGGCGCCCGATGCCTCGTTCGCGCGGATGATGGATCGGCAGCGCGCCCTCGCGGACGTGGTGCTGCGGGATCCCGACGTCGCCGCCGTGGCCTCCTTCATCGGCGCGGACGGGACGAATCCCACCAGCAACAGCGGCCGCTTGAACATCACCTTGAAGCCGCGCAAGGAGCGCGACGCCAGCGCCGTGGAGATCATCGGCCGCCTGCAGCAGAACACCGCGCAGGTGGAAGGCATCCGGCTCTACCTCCAACCGGTGCAGGATCTCCAGATCGAGACGCGCGTCAGCCGCACGCAGTACCAGTACACGCTCGAGGACGCCAACCCGGACGAGCTGGCCGAGTGGGTGCCGAAGGTGGTGCAGAAGCTGCAAATCCTGCCCGAGCTCCGCGACGTCACCAGCGACCTGCTCTCCTCCGGCCTGGAGGAGAAGCTCACCATCGATCGCGACACCGCCTCGCGCCTCGGCATCCTGCCGCAAACCATCGACGACACGCTCTACGACGCCTTCGGCCAGCGGCAGATCTCCACCATCTTCACCCAGCTCAACCAGTACCGGGTCATCCTGGAGGTGCGCCCGCAGGACCAGCAGGACCCGAGCGCGCTGCAGCGGCTCTACCTCAAGTCGCAGACCGGGGAGTCAGTGCCGCTCAGCGCCTTCGCGCACTTCGAGCCTGGCACTTCGCCGCTCTCGATCAACCACCAGGGGCAATTTCCCGCCGCCACCGTCTCGTTCAACCTCGCTCCCGGCGCCGCGCTGGGCGAGGCGGTCAACGCGATCCACGCCGCGGAGGCGGAGATCGGCTTGCCACCCGGCATTCGCCCCGACTTCTCCGGCAGCGCGCAGGCGTTCCAGCAGGCGCTGGCCTCGGAGCCGGTGTTGATCCTGGCCGCGCTGATCACCGTCTACATCGTGCTGGGAGTCCTGTACGAGAGCTACATCCACCCGGTCACCATCCTCTCCACCCTGCCTTCCGCGGGCGTTGGCGCGCTCCTGGCCCTGATGATCTGCCGCACCGACTTCTCGATCATCGCGCTGATCGGGATCATCCTCCTCATCGGCATCGTAAAGAAGAACGCGATCATGATGATCGACTTCGCGCTGGAGGCGGAGCGGGAGCAGGGCCTGCCGCCGCGCGAGGCGATCCACCAGGCCTGCCTGCTGCGCTTCCGCCCCATCATGATGACCACCATGGCGGCGTTGCTGGGCGGAATCCCGCTTGCGCTCGGGAGCGGGACCGGCAGCGAGCTGCGCCGGCCGCTCGGCATTTCCATCGTCGGCGGCCTGCTGATCTCGCAGGTGCTCACGCTCTACACCACCCCTGTCATCTACCTGTACATGGGGCGGCTCGGGGTCTGGCTGGGCCGAGGCCGCAAGAAGAAGCCGGCAGCGCCCGTGCCGGCCGGGGCGCCCGCGTCGTGAACGTCTCCGCGCCCTTCATCCATCGCCCGGTGGCGACCACGCTGCTCGCGACGGCGATCGTGCTGGCGGGGAGCGCCGCCTACAAGCAGCTTCCGGTGGCCCCGCTTCCGCGCGTGGACAGCCCGACCATCAATGTGGGCGCCGGCCTGCCCGGCGGCAGCCCGGAGACGATGGCCTCGGCGGTGGCCACGCCGCTGGAGCGCCGATTCGGGCGGATCGCGGGCGTCACCGAGATCACTTCCTCCAGCACGCTCGGGCAGACCAACCTCACGCTGCAGTTCGACCTGGACCGCGACGTCGACTCGGCAGCTCGGGACGTGCAGGCGGCGATCAACGCAGCCAGCGGCGACCTTCCGCAAAACCTCCCCAGCCGTCCGAACTACCGCAAGGTGAATCCGGCGGACACGCCGATCATGATCGTCGCGCTCACCTCCAAGACGCTGCAGCTGAGCCAGATGTTCGACGTGGCGAACACCATCCTCGCGCAGAAGATCTCGCAGGTCTCCGGCGTCGGGCAGGTCTTCGTCGGCGGTGCGCAGCAGCCGGCGGTCCGCGTCTCGGTGGACCCGGAAGCGCTGGCCGGAGTCAACCTCTCGCTGGAGGAGGTCCGGACCGCGCTCGCGCGCGCCACCGCCAACTCCCCCAAGGGCTCGTTCTCGGGTTCGCTGCAGACGCGCAGCATCGACGCCAACGACCAGCTCACGCGCGCAGCGGATTACCGGCCGCTGATCCTCGCCTACCGCGACGGGACCCCGGTCCGGCTCGGCGACGTGGCGCGGGTGATCGACGACGTCGAGAACCAGCGCGCGGCGGCCTGGTGCGACGGAGAGCGCGCGGTGCTGCTGATCATCCGGCGGCAACCCGGCGCGAATATCGTCGAGGTGATCGAGCGCGTGCAGAAGCTCCTCCCGGACCTGGCGCGTTCCATCTCGCCGGCCATCGACGTGAAGGTCGCGCTCGATCGCAGCACCACCATCCGCGCGTCCGTTGCGGACGTGCAGTCCACGCTGCTCCTGAGCGTGGCCCTGGTGGTGCTGGTCGTCTTCGTTTTCCTCCGCAGCGGCTGGGCTACCACCATCCCCAGCGTTGCGGTCCCGCTCAGCCTGATCGGCACGTTCGGCGCCATGTACCTGCTCGGGTACAGCCTCAACAACCTGTCGTTGATGGCGCTGACCATCGCCACCGGCTTCGTGGTGGACGACGCCATCGTGGTCACCGAGAACGTCTCCCGCTTCATCGAGAACGGCGAGTCGCCGATGCAGGCGGCGCTCAAAGGGGCGAGCCAGATCGGATTCACCATCGTGTCGATCACCGTCTCGCTCCTGGCGGTGTTCATCCCCATCCTCCTGATGGGCGGCCTGGTGGGGCGGCTGTTCCGGGAGTTCGCGGTGACGCTGAGCGTCTCCATCGCCATCTCCGCGCTGGTCTCGCTGACGCTGACGCCGATGATGGCTTCGCGGCTGTTGCGACCGGTGCAGGAGCGGAAGCACGGCCGCATCTACCGGGCCTCGGAGCGGATCTTCACGGGGCTGCACGACGCGTACGACCGCGCGCTGCGCTGGGTCCTGGATCACCAGCTCTTGATGCTGCTGGTGACCCTGATCACCGTGGCCTTCACCGTCTACCTGTACATCGTCATCCCCAAGGGGCTGTTCCCGCAGCAGGATACGGGTTCCCTGAGCGGCTTCTCGGAGGCGCCGCAGGACATCTCGTTCCCGGCCATGAAGGAACGCCAGGAGGCGCTGCTCAAGGTCCTCGCCGAGGATCCGAACATCGACCACTTCATCGCGTTCATCAACCAAGGCAACACCGGGAACGTGTTCGTGCAGCTGAAGCCGTGGGGCGTGCGGAAGCTCACCGCCGACGAGGTGATCAACCAACTACGCCCCAAGCTCGCGCGGGTGCCCGGAATCACCCTGTTCCTGCAGAACGTGCAGGACGTGCGTCTCGGCGGCCGGGGATCGCGCACGCAGTACCAGTACACGATCGTCGACGCCAACCTCGCCGAGCTGAACGAGTGGGCGCCGCGTGTCCTGGCCAGGTTGCGCACCCTGCCCGAGCTGCGCGACGTGAACACCGATCAGCAGACCCAGGGCCTGAAGCTGAACGTCGAGGTGGACCGCGACAGCGCGGCGCGCCTGGGCATCACTCCGCAGCTCGTCGACGACACCCTGTACGACGCCTTCGGCCAGCGGCAGGTGGCGACGATCTACACGCAGCTCAACCAGTACCGGGTGGTCCTGGAGGTGAAGCCGGAGTTCCAGGCCAGCCCGGCGGCCCTGCAAAAGCTCTACCTGCGCGCCGACTCCGGCCGCCAGGTGCCGCTCGGCGCGGTGGCCAAGGTGACGGAGTCGCAGACGGTGCTCAGCGTGAACCACCAGGGCCAGTTCCCGGCGGTCACGCTCTCCTTCAATCTCGCGCCCGGGATCGCCCTGGGCCAGGCCGTGGACGCCATCAACAAGGCCACGCGCGACATCGGCCTGCCGGCCAGCGCCCGCGGGTCGTTCCAGGGAACCGCCCAGGCTTTCTTGCAGTCGCTCGCCTCCGAGCCGTTCCTGATCGCGTTCGCCCTGATCGCGGTCTACATCGTGCTCGGCGTGCTCTACGAGAGCTACGTGCACCCGATCACCATCCTCTCCACGCTGCCGTCAGCGGGCGTCGGCGCGCTGCTGGCCCTGCTGGCGACGGGGACGGAGTTCAGCATCATCGCGCTGATCGGAATCATCCTCCTCATCGGGATCGTGAAGAAGAACGCGATCATGATGATCGACTTCGCCGTCGAGGCGGAGCGGGAAGAGGGCCTCTCCGCCCGGGACTCCATCTACAAGGCGTGCTTGCTGCGCTTCCGCCCCATCCTCATGACCACGCTGGCCGCGCTGCTCGGAGGCCTTCCCCTCGCCCTGGGGCACGGCGCCGGCGCCGAGCTGCGCCGGCCGCTGGGAATCACCATCGTGGGAGGCCTGCTCCTCTCCCAACTGATCACCCTGTTTACGACCCCCGTGGTGTACATCGCGCTGGATCGCTTCTCCCGCCGCAAACACAAGGAAGCGGTCCTGACGATGCAACCCGCGCCCTAATGCGTCGGCCATTCTTCCCATCGAACGCCGAGCACGCCGAGCAGGCCGAGTTGTTTTGGTTTTTGTAACAACAGCAAAAGAAACTCGGCGTGCTCGGCGTGCTCGGCGTTTGATCTGAAGCTCAAGATTTCTTGAGGCGGGTGACGGTTTCCTTGAGCTTCTGCTGGGATTCGGGGGAGAACCAGGTGTCGAGCCAGTGCTCGGCTTCGGCGTCTTCGTTGGCGCGGGCAGCGGCGGCAACCGGCTTGCGCAGGGAGTGCTTGACCATGCGAAGGCCCGCCGGAGGCAAGGCGGCGAGTGCGCCGGCGCGCTCCAAGGCGCGCGGGAGGAGGTCGGCCTCGGGCACCAGCTCGTGGAGGAGCCCGAGCTGCAGCGCTTCGCGCGGTGAAACCAGGCGCCCCTCGAGCGCGAGCGGCGCGAGCGAGGAGCCGGGCACCTGCCAGCGCAAGGTTTCCACCACCGGCGCCGGCAGGCCGATTCCGAGCTGCGTCTCGTTGAGGCCGATGCGCGCCTCGCGGTCCGCGCCGATGCGGACGTCCGCTTGCAGCGCCAGGACGCAACCGCCGGCGACGGCGTGGCCGTTCACGGCGGCGATCAGGGGGATGGGCAGCTCGAAGATCCGCAGCATGACGGCATCGAAGCGCCGGATGAAGCCCCGCATGGTGGCGCGGTCGAGGTCTGCCAGCGCGGGCAGGTCGAGGCCGGCGCAGAAGGCGGACCCCTGACCGGTGATCACGGCTGCGCGGGCATCGCCGAGCTGGGCGATCAGCCCATCCAACCGCTCCAGCAAGGTGGCGCTGATGGCGTTTGCCTTGCCGTTTTCCATCCGCAAGAGAGCGACCGGGCCATTCCGTTCGATGCGCATGTCACCTCCCTACCGCGGCGGGAGCCTGCGGGACCGACTGGTTTCCTTGGGCGTCGGCGGTGGCGACCGCGAAGAACCAGTCGTCGGTGGTCACCGACGGCACCGTCACCTCCTGGACCTTGCCGAGCGAGAGCGCCCGCTGCCAGACCACCGAGTCCGCGGGCCGCCGGTACAGCACCACGTCGGCGATGCGCGCGTCCGCGGGCAGCTTCCAGCGCAGCCGGGCGTCCGGCGAGACCGCGCCCGCAAGCGTGACCTCCTCCGGCCCCGCCGGCGCGGCCGACAAGGCGCCGATGGCCGCCGCCAGCGCCCTGCACATCCGCGCCGCGTAGCCGGCGTCGAAGCGCCACAGCTCGTCCCCGTAGCGGACGCCGTCCTCCGTCCGGGGCGTCTGGTGCTGGCCGCGGTAGTTCTCCCGCGCCTCCGAGAGGCGAATGGCCGGAAAGCCCTCGCGAGCGAACGACATGTGATCGCTCCCGCGGCCGATGCGGTCGCTCCGGAGGATCACGCGGAGCTGGAGGCCGGTCACGTACAGCTCGCCCACGCGCTGCACGTAGCGCGCCCACTCGCGCGCCGGGCTGTCGTTCTCGTTGCCCACCGCCAGCCGCAGCTTCTTCTGCGCTTCGGTCTCGACCGCTGGCACGCCTTCCGAGAACAGCCGGGCCGAGGTGGAGTCCTTGACCCCGTCCTGCCCCTCGCTGTTCCCGGCGATGTCCACGCTGACCATCGCGATCACCTCGACGCCCTCCGCCTTGAGCCGCGCGGCCAGGTGCTGCGATCCGATCAAGCCCTGCTCCTCGCCGGCCACGGCCACCAGGTAGACGCCGACGGCCGGCGACTGGTCCTTCAAGGCATTCGCCAGCTCCAGCGCCATCGCGGTCCCGCTGGCGTCGTCGATGGCTCCGGGCGCGTCCGTCTTCGGGTCCATCACGTCGCCGGGCATCGAATCGTAGTGGGCGGTCATCACGATGGCCTTGCGGCCGCGCGCGGAATCCGTGCCGGGCAGGACCACGCCCAGGTTCACGATCTCCACCGCCTCGCGGATGCGCTTGCCGTCTGGCTGGGCGGTGAACCGGTCCTCGAACGGCTTCAGTCGGGACCCCTTCGCGACCGCGGCGAACTCGCTTGCCAGCCACTCTCGCGCGGGAACGATCCCGCGACCCGGCCCCTGGCTGCCCGAGAGCGTGTGCCGGGTGCCGAACCCGGTCAAGCGCTGCACCGTGGCCTGCAGGCGAGCGGGATCGATCCGCTTCACCTGCGCTTCGATGCGCGGATCGCGCCGCTCCTGTCCCAGGGCTGGTACCGCGAGCAGCATGGCAAGCGCGAAGAGCTTCATCGGGTCCTCCGCCAGAGCAGGTAGACGGGAAACCCAGCGAGCGTCAACGCCAGGCCGATCAGGCTGTGCAGCGGATCCTGCACGAACGAAGAGACTGAAACCGTCGCGCAGACGCCGATGAAGAGGAGCGTGGTGACCGGATGGCCCGGCATCTCCACCGGCTCGCCGCGCCGCCGCAGCACGAACAGGCAGGCGGCGGTGAGGGCGAAGAAGATGAAATCGATGGCCACGACGTAGTTGACCAACACCTCGAAGGTGCCCGTGAGGGCCAGGAGGATCGCGAACCCTCCCTGGAGCGCGATGGCGACCACCGGGGCGCGCGTCCGCGGATGCACGCGCGCGACGCCGCGCAGGAAGACGCCGTCCTCCGCCATCGCGAAATAGACGCGCGGCGCCGTGAGGATGCTCTGGCTGAGAAAACCCAGCGAAGAAATGGCGACTCCGGCGGCGATCAGGCCGGCGCCCTGCGGACCGAGGACGCGGGTGGCCACCTCCAAGGCGGGCGCGGCGCTGAGCTGGAGCGCTTCCCCGAGGATGCGATCGCAGGCGAACGCCATCCCGACATAGAGCAGGACCACCAAGCTGACGCCGGCGACGAGCGCGCGGGGAAGGTCGCGGCGGGCATCCTTCAGCTCCGAGGCCACGAAGCACGCGGTCTGGAACCCGCCGTAGGAGAACAGCACGGGGATGAGCGCGGCGGCGAAGCTGGATCGGGGATTCACCAGGCCGGGCCCGGGCGCGGCGGCGCCGCCGAACCCGCAGGCGATCACGGCGCCGATGGCGGCGATCTTCAGGACCATCAGCGCGCTCTGCGTGCGCGCGCCCGCCCCGACCCCCAGGCAGTTGACGGCGACCAGGATCGCCACCGCCAGCGCCGCGACGGCGCGCTCGGAGAGGGGAACGCCGGCCAGCGGCTTGAAGTATCGGGCGAAGGTCACCGCGCAGGCGGCCATCCCGCCGGTCTGGATGACGAGGAGCAGCGCCCAGCCGTACAGGAACCCGAGAGCGGGATGGTATGCCTCCCGCAAGTAGACGTACTGGCCGCCGGCGAACGGACGCCGCCTGGCGAGGTCGGCGTAGATGAAGGCGCCGAGCAGGGCCGCCCCGCCGCCGACGATCCAGGCCGCGAGCATCCCGGCGCGCGTCCCGCTGAAGGAAGCGACGGTGGCCGGCGTGACGAAGATCCCCGAGCCGACGATGCCGCCCATCACCACCATGGTGGCGTCGAAGAGGCCGATGCGGCGGGCGAGCCGTTGCTCGATCACAACGCCCGCGGCCGCCAGGCCGCGGAACCCGCGAGACTCGGCGGATCCCTATGCACTGTAGGGGTCTCGTCAGGCCGCAGAGAGCCTTCGGGTGGAGTCGTACGCGGGCTGCTCGCCCGGATGACGCGCTCTCCCGGCGGGCGCTCCGTCACCGGCGCGGCCCGGAGAGCGCCGCCCGCGCGCGGGCGAAGAGATCGTCTGTCTCCTTCAGCAATTTCTCCGCCGCGCTGACCGCTTGCGGCGTGGGCGCCGCGTCGGTGGACTGCAGCAACTGGTAGACGGCAGCGATCCTGGCGTTCCAGGGCACCAGCGACGGAGGGTGCTGCTTCGCCCAGGGCCTGGGCTCCTCCGCCGTCCCCTCCAGCGCGGCCAGGCCCTCGTCCTCCGGACGCTGCTTCCGCAGCTTTCGGACTTGCTCGAGGAGCTCGGAATCTTCCCGGAGCGCGGCGGCCAACCGCTGCGACAGCGCGAATTGTTGCCGCAGTCCGTCCATCGGCGTCTTGACCCGCGGATCCATGTTCACCGTCAGCCGCCGCTCCAGAGCGCGCCCTCCCGCCGTGAGGCGAACGGTGTACTCGCCGGGCAGCGTCCAGGGACCGCGGGGCTCCTTGGGCGTGTCGCCTGGCACCGCCGCGATCGGGTATCCGCTCTCCAGCGCAGGCGGCGAGGGCCAGTGCAGATCCCACACGAACCTGTGCAAGCCGGCATCTCCCGAAGGCGGGCGGGCGGGGCGAATCCACCAGCGCGGGACGTTCCCGTCGTCCTTGGGCGGCTCGGCGTGATCGGCGCTGGAGAAGCTGCGCACGAGCTTTCCGCCCGCGTCCAGGATCTCGAGGGTCACCGGCCCCGGCGCCTTGAGGAAGTAGTCGAGGATGGCGCCGTCAGGCGGATTTCTCGCCATCGGCTCTTCGGGCGGCAGCGGCGTGTCCGTGTTGGCATTCCAGCGGACGCGCAGCGCCGTCTGCGGCGTGAACAGGTGCGCTTGCTCCTCGACGATCGCGTCGGTCACCTCGCGCAGCGGCTGGATGTCGTCCAGGATCCAGAACCCGCGCCCGTGCGTGGCCACCGCCAGGTCGTCGCCTTTGACGATCAGGTCGCGGATCGAAGTCGCGGGCATGTTCAGGCGGAGCGGCTGCCAGCTGTCGCCGTCGTCGAAACTGACGTAGACCGCCTGCTCGGTGCCGCAGAACAACAGCCCACGCCGGACCGGGTCCTCCCGCACCACGTTCACGATCCCGCCCTCCGGAAGGCCGCGGACGATCTCCTGCCAGGTCTTGCCTCCGTCGTGGGTGCGCTGGATGTGCGGGCGCAGGTCGTCGAGGCGCAGCGTATTGATGGCTGCATACGCGGTGTCCGCGTCGAACTGGCCCGCCTCGAGGATGCTCACTTTCGCCCAGGGGACGAGCTGCCTGGGCGTGACCTCTTGCCAGGTCTTTCCACCGTCGCGCGTCCGATGGATGAGCCCGTCGTCGGTGCCGGCCCAGATCATCCGGCCGTCCTTGCGCGAAGGCGCCAGTGCGTAGATGACCCCGCGCTGGGTCGGCCGCGCTTCTTCCGAGCCGCGATACTTGCCGACATTCCGCGGCGGCTCCCAGGTCTTTCGCGTCAGGTCCGGGCTGATCTGCTGCCAGCTGCGCCCGCCGTCGCGGGTCTTCCAGACCGTGTTCGAGGCGAAGTAGAGCGTGCGCGGATCGGTCGGCGAAAAGTGCACCGGCTGCGTGCGGACCACCCGATACCCCGGCGTCCGCAGCGGCACCGGCGCGATCTCCTGGACCTGCTGCGTCCGCCGATCCCAGCGGGAGATCTTTCCGCCGTACACCACGTCGGGGTCGAGCGGGTCGGGCGCGGCGTATCCGTACTCCTCCACTCCCGCCGGGTGCCAGTCGCGGAAGGTGATCGCGCCGTCCGGGCTGCGCGAGGGCACGCACGCCGAGCCGCTCTCTTGTTGACCTCCGCAGAGCCGGTAGGGAAAAGCATTGTCCGCCTGGACGTGGAACATCTGCGCGGTGGGCTGGTTGTACCAGCTGCTCCAACTCGCGCCGCCGTTCACCGTGACGATCGCCCCCTGGTCGGCGGCGAGCAGGATGGTAGTGGGACGGATCGGGTCGATCCAGATGCGATGGTAGTCGTCCCCGCCGGGCGCGCCGCGAAAGGCGGAGAAGGTCTTGCCGCCGTCGGTGGACTTCCAGGTCACCACGCTGGCCGTGTACACGACGTCGGGATCGAGCGGATCGACCTTCACTTCGGCGAAGTCGTCGGGCCGCTCGGCGACCCGCGGGTCGTCACAGATGCGCGACCAGGTCTCTCCGGCGTCGTCCGAGCGGTAGAGGAATCCACCCTCCTTCGTCTGCACGGTGGCGAACACGCGCGAGCTGCGCGAGGGCGCGATGCCGATCCCGATCCGCCCCAACCCGTCGTGCTCGAAGTCCGGCAGCCCCTTGGTGAGGGGCTTCCAGGTGGTGCCGCCGTCGATCGACTTGTACAGGCCGCTGCCCGAGCCCGAGAACTGGCCGTTCTCCCAGGGCGCCTGCCTCGCCTCCCAGAGCGCCGCATACACCACCTCGGGGTCCGTGGGGTCGATGAGCACGTCCACCCCGCCGGTGTCCGCGTCCTTGTAGAGAACGCGCTGGAAGCTCTCGCCGCCGTCCGTCGAGCGGAAGATGCCACGCTGCTCGTTGGGCCCGTACGGGTGACCGAGCACGGCCACCAAGAGCCGGTCCGGATCCTTCGGGTCGACGGCGATCTGCGGGATCTGCTGGCCTTCTCGCAGGCCCAGGTGCTTCCACGTCCGCCCCCCGTCGGCCGACCGGTAGACTCCGTCACCGGTGGACAAGTCCGGCCGCTGCAGGCCTTCGCCGCTCCCGACGTAGAGGACATCAGACCTGGACGGTGCGACGGCGATGGCGCCGATGCTGCCGGTAGGCTGGTCGTCGAAGATCGGCGCCCAGGTGCGGCCGTAATCGTCCGTCCGCCAGACGCCGCCGTTGACCGCGCCGACGTAGAAGAGCCCGGGCTTCTCCGGGACCCCGGCAGCGGCCTTGGTGCGCCCGCCGCGGTAGGGGCCGATGTGCCGCCATTGCAGCTCGGAGAAGAGCGACGCCGAAAGAATCAGGGCGAGGATCACTTCTGCCCCTCGGAGCGTTCGACGAGCATGCGCAAGAGCAGCTCGCCGCTCGAGGGAATCGAGCCTCCATGGCGGGACCAGATCTCGCGCGCTCCCGCGAGGTCTCCGCGCGTGATCGCTCCCAGCATGCCCGCAGCCACGGCGTACCGGACGGCCGGCGGGCTCAATTCGCCCGGGTGCGAGAGCACCTGCCTGGCGCCGGCCTCCATGCCGGCGGGATCGCGGAGACCCACCGCGTGGAGCAGGTCGAACCATTCGCGCTCGAGGCGCGAAAGCGCCGGAGCGCACCGTCCCGACTCGATTGACTGGAAGATCGCGTCCGCCTCATCGAGGCTCAGTTCGGACAGGCTGCGCTGCAGCACCCGCACCAGGCTGGCGAAGGGCAAGGGTCCACAGGTCCTCAGCCACTCCGACACGCTGGCGGCGTCCTGCTGCAACTCGTCCGAGGCAACCAACCGCACCCTGGTCGCGTCGGTCGTCCCCCGAAGGACATCGAAAAGGTACATCGCCTCGATGCCGCGGCGCGCCGGCTCGAACGTGTCGCCAGGCGTGATTGCCGTGATTCCCCGCGAGCGCGGTACGCCCGAGAGCATCTCCAGCGCGGGAAACGGCGTCTTCTGGAACGTCGTCAGTGCGCCCGCCTGCACCCGGAGGAAGAAGGTGCGCGCCGCGTTCTGATCGAGCAGCGGGGCATAGTCGGAGTTCATCGGCACCTCGAAGCTTCGGGTCAACCCCTCCCACGATTTGCGCGTCCCTACCCGCCGGACCTCCAGGTCCTGGGTGCCGCGCACGCCGATCCGCGCCAGCGATTCGGCGACCTCTGGAATCGTGAGGGACCGCAGGTCCAGAGCCCCGATCGCTCCGCCGTTCCTCGCCATGATCAGCAGGTCGAATCGGGTGCTGGCGTAGACCACGTAGTCGGAGAAGTTCGCTTCCAGCGCCTTGAGCACCGAGACCACCAGCGGCAGGTCGATCTCGTAGAGCTGGAGCCACTGGCCGAACACGCCGCCGTCCGCCAGATGGCGCAGCACCAGCCGGTAGAACTCGTCGGAGAAGAGGCCGGCCACGCCGCTCACCCATGGGTTGGACGGCTCAGAGACGATGACGTCGTACTTCTCGCGTTGGGTGGAGAAGTACGTCTTCGCGTCGTCGATGACGACGTGGGAGCGCAGGTCGGCGTAGGCGCGCTCGTTGTAAGGCCGGAACTTCTCCGCCCCGCGCACCATTTCTTGCTCGATCTCGATGGTGTCCACGCGCGTGAGCCGGGGGCTGGCCAGCAGCGTGTGCGTGGTCAGTCCCGAGCCGAAGCCGATGCAGGCTACCGTACGCCCCTGTGGATGGAGCGCCAGCGGCAGTGCGCCGAGGAGGATCATCGTCGGCTCGTCCAAGGACGCCCCGCCTCCGGGCTTCATCGCCACCGAGGCGTCGCTCTTGCCATTGGTGACGATCTCTACCAGCTCGGCGCCGGGGTACCGCACCACGTCGACGCTGGCGGTCTTTCCGTCGCGGTGGAAGAGGATCTCCGCGTCCGCCGCCTGGAGGATGCTGGTGCGCCGGTAGACGCCGGACGCCATCCGGTAGGGGTCGAGGTGGACCAGGAGCACCGTCAGGGCGACCGCCGCCGCGCCCGCGGCCGTCCAAGTCAAAGGAACGCGCCGTTTCGCGAAACCTGCCGCGGTGTTCCAGAGCAGCGCGGCGCCAAGCGCGATGTCCAGGGCACCTCCGAGCACCAGCAGCCCTTTCAGGCCGAGCGCGGGCAGGCCGAAATGGACGGCGAAGAAGACCGCCGCGATGGCGCCCACCGTGTTCGCCGCGTACACGGCACCGATACTCGACTCGCCGTTGCCCCTTCTCATCAGGTGGAACGTGACCAGCGGCAGCGTAGTGCCGGCGCAGAAAGTCGCCGGCAGCATGATCGCCAGCGCGATCCCATTGCTCGAGAGGATGAACCAGGCGTAGCCGGCGTCGCTGCGCTCCAGGGTGTTCGTCAGCCAACGCATCACGTCGAAAGTCTTCGCGTAGAGGGGCAGGCTGAGGAGCGCGAGGACGCCCATCTCAAGCTGCAGCAAGCCGAGCGTGCGGACGGGAGCCAGCAGGCTGTCGATGCGGCGCTGGATCCAGAGGCCGCCCAGGGAAAGGCCAAGGATGAACGCGCTCAGCATCAGCTCGAACGAATGCGTCGAGCTCCCGAGGACCAGGCTGAGCATCCGGATCCAGGCCACTTCGTAGATGAATGACGAGGCGCCCGTGATCAGGGCGACGGCGAGGAAGAAGAGGAACGCGCAGTCGCGCGGCGCTTCCTTCGCCGCCCGCTGCGGGGGGGCCGCGGGACGGCCGCGCGCCAGGAGGAAGACGGCACCAGCGACGAGCAGGTTGATGGCGCCCGCCAGCCGGATGGTGCCGGGGAGCCCGAGGGTGCGCACCAGGATGAACCCGCTCACCAGCACGCCGATCGCTGCGCCGAGGCTATTGGTGAAGTAGAGCAGCGATATCGAGCGACCCGGCCGCTCCGGGTACGACCGAAGGACTCCGGCCGTCATCAGCGGGAAGGACATCCCCAAAAGAACGCACTGCGGAAGGATCAGGGCCGTCGAGAGCACCCACTTGAACCCTGCGAAGTGCGGCAGCACCGACTCGTGCGCCCAGCCGGTCGAGGAGACGAAGACCTCGTGGAAGACGAGGGCGAAGGCTGCCACGGCAGCTTCGGTCACCGCGTAGGCCGGGAGCAGGTTCCGAAGGCGGCCAGACCAGCGCGCCGCGAGCCACGACCCCAGCGCCATGCCGCCCATGAAGGTGGCCAGCACCAGCGCCTGCGCGTACGCAGCGTGGCCAAGGAAGAGCTTCAGGTAGTGCGTCCAGATCGATTCGTAGATGAGCCCGGCGAAGCCCGACGCGGCGAAGAGCGCGAAGAGAATCCAGCGGCCCGCGGCGGAGGACCTGTCCTCGACCTGCGGACCGACAGCGAGCGCAAGCGGTGCGGCAGCGTCCATCTGTCGGGCGCTTCGATGCTTCGGCATCCACGCACCCTACTATGGGGGGCTTTCCTCGAGCGACGACGATCCGCCGAGGCCTGGGGCCGATCCTCCGGGATCGCGAAGGTTCTCCCGAAAACAGAACCGTGCCTCGACGCGCGCGCGGCGCTATCGAGTTTTTGTCCATTGCGGGCACCGGCGGTTGCAGAGCAACACGCAAACGGATCATGATGCGCGCGGGAAACATGGAGCACGAACGGAGGCCGTATGCCGGCGTTTCGGACCGCCGCGCTGTTCCTGGTAGCGATTGCGGGTTGCGCGGGCTCGCATAGGAACATCGAGCAGTATGACCTGACGAGAACGAGCCAATCGCCTCTCTATATGGGCCGTTCGCAGACCGGAGAGGTGGTGCTCGCCGCTAGTCATTATGACGCGATGACCGGCCTCGCTACCACCGACCAGGACCTGGGACTGGCGGCGCGCAAGGCTGGCGACGGGGAGATGCTCTGCCAGCGCGAGATGCCCACCGGCACCCATGTCCCGCGCTGGACATGCCGATACGCGCGCGACATGGAGCGGACGCGGCAACAGGCGCACGACTGGCTGGACCGGCCACAACTCTCTTACGGCGGGCAGCGTGGGCTTCCGATGCTGGGCACGGGCCGCGGCCCGAGCAACGGACACAGCGGGATCGTGACTCCCTGACGGGCGTCAGCGTCGAGTGAGGCCGCGCTGGTACAGTTCCAGCGCGGCCTGCATCTCCGCAACCATCTGAGGTTCGGCGGTTGCCGGGACGAGGTCCAGCGCTTTCCGCTCCGCGGTCACCGCCTCGTCGAATCGGCCGGCAGCGCCGTAGGACGCGGCCAGGATCTCCAGGATCCCTCGATCCTTCCACGCGGTCAGTTCGGCAGCGCGCCCGGCAAGCCGGATCGCGTCGGTTGAATTGCGCGATGCCGGATTCGGGTGCGTGGCGAGCAGCAGCGCCGCGAATGCCATCGGTGCCGCCGCCTCCGGATCCAGCCTCATCGCTTCGCGGAACTCCGCCAGGGCCTCGTCGGGCCGGGAGGTCATCGCCAGGCATTGGCCCAGGTCTGCGTGCGTTTCGCCCTGGCCAGGCGCGATGCGCAGCGCCTCGCGGTAGTGCCCGATCGCGTGGTACGGCTCGCCAGCCTCGCGGAAGAGCTTTCCCAGGGCGCGGTGGGCCGCGCCCGAATCCGGATTCAGCTCCAGAGCCTTCCTGAACGCGGCGGCAGCCTCCTGGAGCCGGCCCTGCATCGCCCACGTCCGCCCGAGTTGGATTTGGGCCGGGACACTCTCCGGCCACGCATCCACCGCAGACTGGTAAAGCGAGAAAGCCTGCGCAGGATCCCCGCGCTGTTCCAGGTCCAGCCCGAGCGCTGTGAGCGACGCCGACACCCAGGAGCGAATCACTCCACGCTGCGGTGCTTCCGCAGCCGCCTCTTGCAGCAGCGTCACAGAGTCCGTGAGGCGCGCGGGATCGCGGAGGCCGGCCAGCGCCAGCGCCGAGAGGAGGTGGCCCACTCCTCGGCCGCTGGCCTGCAACGCCGCAGCATCGGCGCCGCTCAATTGAACGCTGCGAAGGGCCCCCTCCCGGATCGCGGCGAGCGCGGCGGCGTTCTCGCCCAGGCGAGCGGCCGCGGGCGCCGCCAGCGCACGCGGCGAATAGAACTCCAGCACCGGCCGCTCCAGCGAGTTGACAGTATCCTCCTGCGCAAGCCACTCCTTCGCCGAGATCGGGTCAGCGACCAGGAGGCTCGCGATCTCCGCCGCCTCGCGCCAGCCGTAGCGGCGCAGATTGGCCGAGGCGGGCGCGTCGATCTCACGCTGCACGTCCGGCAAATGGAGCGCGAGCGGCTCCTCCATCCCCACCAGGAAGCACGAGTCGTGCGCGAGGAAGAGGTAGGCATGCGGGAACACGCCCATGAAGGTCCGGACGATGGTGCGCAGGTCCCGCGCGACCTCCTCGAGCGGCATCCACTGGATCATCAGCCCGCCCGGAGCGAGATGGCGGCGGGCGCTCTGGTAGTACTCCTGGGCATAGAAGAGCGCGTTCCCGGCCTGGCCCAGGCGCGACTTGCCGTCGGAGATGATGGCGTCGTAGCGCGCCGGGCTGCGCCTGAGGAAGTTGACGCCGTCGTCTTCGATGATTCGGACCTTCGGGCTTCGCAGCACGTCTCCGCTGTAGGCGGCGAACTGTGCCGCGCCCTCGATGACCGAGGGCGAGAGCTCCACGCACTCGATGGCCTCGACTCCCGGGTGCCGCGCCACTTCCCCGATCAGGATGCCGGTCCCCAAGCCGATGGAGAGGACATGAGCGGGCGGCCTGCCGGGCCGGAGCAGAAAGGGAAAATGCGCAAGCACCTGCTGCTTGTTGTCGATGCCCGCGCTGCTCTGTCCGATCCGCACGCCATCCACCAGCATGACCAGCTGGCGTGCGTCGGCGGCGCGCTGGAGGACCTTGACCGTGGAGACCAGGCCCTCCTGATAGAAGCGGACCGGATCCGCGGGTCCCTCCTCGACGCTGGCGAACGGCCGCGGATGCCAGAACGCGAGCAGGCCAGCCCAGAGCACCGCGACCGCCAGAGCGGGCGCGGCGTGCAGCCAAAGCCGCGGTTCCCGCAGCGCCGGCAGGAAAGCCCAGGCGGCGCTCGCAACCGACGCCGCGCTGGCCAGCACGATTGCCCGTTGCATGCCCACTGTGGGAAGCAGCACGAAGGCGGCCAGGAGCGCGCCGGCGATGTTCCCCAGCGTGAGCGCGCCGTAGATCCGGCCCAGATCGCCGCCCACCGACCCCTGCCGGCGCACGTACAGCGCCCCGGAGAGCGGGAAGACCATGCCGATGAGCGTGGTGGGGAGCAGCATGATCAGGAACGACATGGCGAAGCGGCCAAAGCTCAGTGCCACCCAGCGTCCCTCGAGCGCAAACATCCACTGCTGCGCTGCGGCCACCAGCGCGTTCATCAGCGGGATTGTCAAGAGCGTGGAGGCGGCGATGCCCGCCTGCACCCAACCGAAGGCGCGCCGCGGATCCTGGAGGCGGCCGATGAAGAGGCGCACCGCCGCGCTCCCGAGAGCGATGCCGACGAGAAAGGCCGAGAGCATGGTGACGAACGCGTGGGTCGAGCTGCCCACCACCAGCACCAGCACGCGGGTCCAGATCACCTCCAGCGCGAGGGTCACAACGCCGGAAAGGGCGACCGCGCCGAGCAGGCCCGGGTTCCGGACGCGTCCGGACGGCGCGCTCTCTCCGGCTGAAAGGGTGACCGGCTCGCTGCCGGTCGAAAGGGCGAGCGCCGCCGCGCCCACTGCGAAGTTGGCCGCTGCCGCCACCCATAGCGTCGGGTGAACGCCGACTGCGCGGACGAGCACGAACCCCGCCAGCAGGCTTCCCCCGACCGCTCCCGCCGTATTGAGCGCGTAGAGCAGGCTCAACTCGCGCCCCACGCTTTCGGCCCGCGCCACGAATGCGCGCGTCATCGCGGGCAGGGTGGCGCCCATCAAGAACGTGGGCGGGACGACCACCAGGGACGCCAGCAGCACCCGGATCAGGAGCAGCGCCGGCGAGCCCGGCGCGAGCCGCACCGCGGCGGCGTCGTGGAAAGGCTCGAGGAAGCGCAAGAGCAGCGTCCCGAGAAGCGCCGCCGCGCCGATGCCCAACTCGAGAATTCCATAGAAACGAAGGGGATTGGGCTGACGGTCGGCCCTGCTCCCCAGGAGCCATCCTCCCAGCGCCAGCCCGCCGAGATACGTGGCCAGGACCGCGGCGACCGCGTACGCGGTGACCCCGAAGACGTCCTTCAGGAGTCGCGACCAGACCACCTCGTACACGAGCCCCGCCGCGCCCGAGACGAGGAACAGGCCGTAGATCATGCGCAGGCGGGCCGCTCTTCCCATTGCCTGATCCTACTGCGAAGGATGCGCGCCCTGGGGCGGGAAAGGCGAAGGGCCGGACCCCCATTCGGGCCCGGCCCCCGCCGTTTCCAAGCTCAGACCTAGAACTTGTGCTCGATGCGGCCGTAGAAGAACCGGCCAACGAAGTCGTAGGCCGGGTCCGCATACGTGAGGAACGAGTCATACAACCGCGGCGGAGCCCGGTTGGTCAGGTTCCGCACGCCCAAGGCGAGCGTGGTCGCGCCGGCGGGCGAGGCCAACCGGTAGGACCCCATCAAGTCGAACGTCACCTGGGAGGAGACGGTGTGGCGAGGGTACCGGACACCGGTCGCGGGATCGGCGCTGTTCTGGTAGCAGAATCCCGGACCCGTGTTCGCGCCCGCGACCAGACCACCCTCCGGCGAGCACTCGGTCAGTGAGCCGATGAAGTGCGTCACAAAGCCAGCCGAGAAGCCCGCCAGGGTGTAATTCACGCCCGCATTGAACTTGACGCGCGGGTTGAAGTTCTGGTTGCCGTCCGCGTTCACCGCCCCCGTGCCGTCGTAATTGCCGGCGCCGTGGATGACCAAGCCGGATGGGTCCGTGAAGTCGTACTTCAACAAGTACGTGCCGTTGAAGCGGAACAGGAACCGGCCGATATCCGTCGGCATCGCGAACTGCGCGCCAAGGTCGATGCCCTGGGTCAAGAGGGCGCCGACGTTCTTGTTGGTATCCACCACGCGATTGATCGCACCTGTGGGCCCGTCACGCGTGATCAAAGGGCAGAAGGACGTGTCCTGCGTGGTCCCGACGCCGTAGCACTTGTTGACGATGAACTGCGTGCCGAAGGCGCTGATCAGCTGCGACATCGAAATGGTGAAGAAGTCAAAGGTGAGCGTGAGACCCCTCACCATCTGGGGCTCGAAGACGACGCCGATGGTGCCGATCTTCGCCTTCTCCGGCTGTAGCTGCGGGTTACCGCCGACCACCGAGTTGATCTGGGCGACGGTGACACCGTTGTTCGCCGCGTTCGGACCGCCGGCCGACCCGGGTGCGGCGGTGCAGCGTGCCGCCAGGGCCGTATCGCCGTGGGTATCGGCGCACGGGTCGTTCGACGACTCGAAGTTGCCGCCGGTCTGCCCCCGGAACAGCTCCAGGATGTTCGGAGCGCGGAAGGCCGTCGAGTACGTTCCGCGGAAGGTGACGTCCCGGATCGGGCTCCAGCGCGCGCCCAGCTTGTACGTCCAGTCGGATCCGAACGTGTTGTAGTCGAAAACACGTGCGGCAGCCTGGACCTCGAGCTCCTCGGCAAGCGGGAGGTGGTTGATCACCGGCACCACCAGTTCGCCATAGACCTCGTTGACGTAGAAGCCGCCCCTGGTATCCGACGGGCCCGGCGATCCCGTGTCGCTGTCCCAGCCAGCCGCGAGGATGGGGTTGTTGGTGAACGCGCCGAACTCGTTGCGGTGCTCGTACCCCAGTGCCAGAGCTGCGGGCCGGTCAGCTGCGACCTTGAAGAGCTCTCCGCTCAAGTTCGCACCGACGATGAAGAGCTGGGTCTTGCCCTCGTCAGTGCCGTTGTACGCGCCGAGTTGGGTGGCCATGTCCGGGGTGATGGTGTTCGGCGCCCCGAACAAGTTGATCGGCGTGCAGCCGTTGATCGGCGCGGTGGAAGTGCCGCAACGGAAGGTCCCGGTGGCCGAGTCCAGGAAGCCCGGCCCGAGGCCCGGACCGGTCTTCTGCGTATTGAGGAAGCCGCTGCTGGTCGAGGTGCCCGCGGTGCGGCCGTAGTTGACCGAGGCATCCCAGTACCACCCTCCGAGCGGGCCGGCGAAGTCACCAAGTGTGCCGTCGACTCCTGTGACTACGCGGTAGGTATTCACGTCAAACGCGCCGCCGCGGCCCACGAGATCCGTCAGGCGCCGCTGGATGCTGGTCAAGGGGATCCCGAACGGGTTGTAAGGGTTGGCCGCGGAAATCACCAGGTCAGCGTTGCCGGTGGTGACGAACGGCTCCGGAGCAACCAGGAAACTCGATGACCGCTGGACGTACGTCGCCTGGAAGTAGGTTCGCGCGAAGTCCGCGATGCGGTACTCGCCGTTCCCGAAGAGCGAGATCCGCTGCGACGGCGTGACCAGGTAGTTGACGGCCTGGTAGTTGAAGAAGTCCACGGCCGAGTCGCGAACGCGCCACCCCTCGGGACTGTACGTCGCGCCAGCCTTCACGTGGGTCGGGTCGAAGATGAAGTTCTGCTTGCCCGGCCCGAAGGTGGCAAGCAAGCCCGCGCAGGCCGGCTTCGCCGGATCGCAGGCGGAGGGGTCGAGCGCGTTGACGCGCACCCTGGGCAGCGTGCCGCTTCCGCTCTTGCCTACCGACCCGGTCGTGAAGTCATAGCTGAGCGCATTGACCGCCCAGTCGCGCGCGGCGGCGAAGAATTCTTTCTGCTTGAAGTAGCCTGCGCCGAACATGAAGCTGCCGCGGTCAGCTTGCGCGCCGGCGAGGACGTTGAAGTCGTATACGTTCGCATCGCCGTGCTCCGATGCACCGGTGTAGCCGCTGAGCTCGACGCCGTCCACACGCTTGCGTGTGATGATGTTGACCACGCCGGCGATGGCATCCGAGCCGTACACGGCCGAGCCGCCGTCCTTGAGGATCTCGATGCGCTCTACCGCCGCGGTGGGGATGCTGTTCAGGTCCACCGCGGTACCCGCGCCGACGCCGCCGTTGACGAAGCGCTTGCCGTCGACCAGCACCAGGGTGCGCTGGGCGCCGAGGTCGCGCAGGTTGATCTGCGTCTGCCCGTCACCGCCGTTGTTGACGTTGGTGTTCAGCGAGCCGCCCTGCTCGGGCAGCTGCTGCAGGAATTGACCGATGCTGGCCACGCCGCTCGCGGTGATCTGGTCGCGGCTGATCACCGTCACGGGGGCAGGCGTGGTCAGGTCCTTGCGGCGCACGCGCGATCCGGTGACGATGATCTCTTCCTGGGCCGACTTACGGGCGACGTCCTCGGTTGCACCCGTAGAGCTGGGCGGCGCGGTGGCTGGGACCTCAGCTGGTGGTTGGCTTTGATCGGCGGGTGGATTCTGACCCATGGCGGCCCCTGACATGGCGACGGACGCCAGGGCGGCCAGCCGAATTGCCTTGTACTTCCAGTGCATGTTCAGCTCCTGTTGTTATGTTCCAGTTTCTCCGGGGAGGACAGCAGCGAGAACTTGGTTCCTTGGTCACGCGCTGAGCGCGGTGGGCGAAGAGATCCGAACGGTATCCGTGGCGCGCTTTTCCGTGTCCGTAGGGCTCAATGCCGCGGGCAGACTGCACGATCGCCTGCTCAGCGTCAAGCGAGGCAAATTCCGACAGCGCTGCAACCGCACACTAGGGCGTGACGGGCGTCGCTGTGGAGATCGCAAATTCCGAGGAGAAGCGCCAGGTCCGCTGGCGGAGAGTTGGAGCGCTGCCGGTAAGCGGGAAGGCGGTGGCTTGCAGCGCCGGGGGGGTCCGGGCGAGACGGGATGGGGTTCCTCGAAGCGGGCAGTCCGCATGGCCCGCGAGCCGGATTGGCCCCGATTGCACTTTGGGAGATCGGCAGGCCGCCTCAGCCGTTGACAATGTCAGAGTGCTTGTTTAAGTCTCCACGCCTTTTCCTCTAGCCTCCAGGCGTTTTCGTCTTTTTCCCGCTAGACAAACAGGGCGCACATGTTTGACAACATCACCGCTCCGCAGGCCAAGAGGCGGGGCGGCACCTCGATGGCGGTCTCGATCCTCCTCCACGGCGCGGTGGTGGGAGCCGCCTTCCTGCTTGCTTACGCCAGGGCGCACATGCCGAAGTCGACCGAGCAGCCCGTCGCGGTCACCTTCCGGCCGCCTCCCCCTCCGCCTCCGCCTCCTCCGCCGCCCCCCGCGAGCCGGAAAAAGGTGACGCCCAGGACGGAGAGGATCAAGCCCAAGGTTCCGCCGACGACGGTGATCCAGCCGAAGGAGATCCCCAAGGTCGAAGAGAAGCCGCCCGACATTCCGGAGCCGGAGGTCGAGGAGGACGAGGGCGTCGAGGGCGGCGTCGAGGGCGGTGTGGTCGGCGGGGTGGTGGGTGGCGTGGTCGGCGGGCAGATCGGCGGCCAGATCGGCAGCTCCGGGGCCGGCCCCGTCGAGTTCAACGATACGATGACCCCGCCAGCAAAAATCTCCGGGCCCGACCCGCAGTACACCTCGCAGGCGTTGGAGCGGGAGGTCGAAGGCCTGATGATCGTCAAGTGCGTGGTCAGCACCCAGGGCGTGGTGCGCAATTGCCGGGTGATGAAGAGCCTCCCCTTCATGGACCGCGCCGTGATCGAAGCCCTCGAGCACCGCAGGTACTCGCCGGCGCTGCTGCGCGGGCAGCCGATCGAGGTCGACTACACCTTCAAGATCAAGCTCACGCTCCCGCGATAGCCGACAGGCCCCGCGGGGGCATTCGCCGGCAAGGGGTACTCGGTCGAAACAGGGCCCCGGCCATCCGGCACCGAGGAGCGCATGACGTCACGATGTGGAGTTCTGGTTGCCGCGGCCCCTGCTGTCGCGGCGTTCTTGCTCGCCGCCGGTTGTGGGTCGGTGGCCGCGGTCAACAAGAGGTCTCCAGGCGTTCTCGAGAACGGCTCTTTCCGCCCCAGCATGGCGCCGGTGGCGAACTATGGGCCGGATCCGGCGCTGACCTGCCCCGAGCGTGGAATCAACGGACTGGTCGCCGATGAGGTCGGGGGCGCCGCCCAGCCGGAGGGCCGCCTTTGTGCGGTCGCCGACACGCTGTTCGGCTGGGAGGGGACCGGAGCCGAGATCCCCCCGGACAACGTTCTCGCGGTCATCTCCAGCGACTTCGGCCTGCCTCAGCAGGTGCGCAAGGTGGTGTTGAGCACGGTGAACACGGCTGAGCGCTCGTCCCGGGGGGACGTGCCGGGCGCGTCGGACAAGGACGTGGCAACGATGATCGCCGAGCCGATCAAGAACTTCGCCTCTAGCGCGCAAGTCCCGCGATACGGCCTGGTCGTGCAGCGCATCAAGAAGGGGGTCACCAAGATCTCCCTGGTCATGCAAGACCAGAACATCGAGATGAAGCCGCTCCCCCGGAAGCTCAACCCGGGCCAGACGGCGACTGTCTCGGGAACGTTGGCGGGCAAGCTGTCCAACCCGAAGGTCCAATATACGGACGCCGTCGGCAAGCTCGAGCGGCCGCCGGCCCAGCCCGGCAAAGAGTTCAGCGCGGAGCTGAAGTGCGGCGATCGGCCCGGACGCATCCTGGTGCAGATCGTCGGGCAGCAGGAAGGCGCCGACGTGCTGCTGGCCAACTTCCCGGTGGGCTGCGGGATCGATCTCCCCGTCGCCGCCGCGGTGGCGCCCGCCGGCGGAAAGCAGGCGGCCGTGACCACGGATCCGGCGGCAGGAGAGAAGCAGCTGCTGGAGCAGATCAACCACGACCGGTCGACCGCGGGCCTGAAGCCGGTGGATCTCGACCCGGATCTCTCCAAGGTTGCGCGCAGCCTCTCCGACGATCGGGCCAAGGGCAAAGGCACTACGGCCGAGGAAGTGCAGCGGCGCCTGAAGGAGCTGGACATCTCCGCGCCCCTCCTGCTGGTGAGCGAGGCGCAGGCGTTCGGCGCCGAGGACGCCTACATGCGCTTCTCCAACAGCCCCGAGGACCGAGCCAATGCGATGAACCCGGACATGACCCAGGTGGGCATCGGAATCGCGCCCACCCCGCCCGTGAACGGCCGTCCGATGGTGGTCGTCACCGAGCTGTTCCTCAAGCAGCTTCCCCCGCCCGATGCCGCCGAGGTGAAGGCCAACCTGTACAAGGCCATCCAGCGCAGGCGCAGCGACGCGCGAGCGGGCGCGGTGACGAAGGATCCGCAGCTCGAGCAGATCGCGCAAGCCTATGCCAGCGAGATGGCCAAGCGGAGCGGCAAGGTTCCCAAGGAGCGCATCGCGGAGATCGAAGCGCCTCTCTACAAGTCGTTCGCGACGGTGAACGAGCTCGGCGGCGTGAAGTCGGACCCGCTCGATTTTGCGGAAGAGCCGGCGATCGTCGGCGATGCCAAGGCCGTCGGCGTCGGCGTGGGCGTTGGCGGCTCGCCACAGTTCGGGAAGAACTCGACGTACGTCGTGATCCTGCTGGGAAAGAGGCCTACCGCGAAGGCGCCCGCCGCCAACAGGCAGCCGGTCAAGAAGAGGTAGCAGCCCGCCCATGCGCATCCATCTCGCGGCTTCCGCCACCCTCCTCTTCGCCTGCTCCCACGCCGCGCCCGCTCCCGTCTCGCGGGCCGGGCCGCGAGACTGGATCTCGAAGAGTGACCAGAACGCGCAACTGCTCCTCGACGTGCAGGCGACGTTCGTTCCGGAGCTCGCCGCGCGCACCGGCGTCGCCGGCATCGACGACCGCATCTCGGACTTCACGCCTGGCCGCCGCCAGCGGCAGCGCCAGGCCATCCAGCAGGCGGTTTCGGAGCTCGAGGACCGGCAGAAGAGCGAGCGCGATCCCAACGTCAATGAGGACCTCGCCATCCTGATCGAGGCCGGCCGGCGCCAGATCCGCGGCTCCGAGCTGCAGGAGAGCCTTCAAGTCCCGTACCTGAACCTGCCGCGGCTGATCTTCGGCAGCGTCCACGCGCTGCTCGATCCCCAGATCGCCGCGGATCGGAGACCGGCGGCGCTGGTCCGGGTCCGCAAGTACGCCGGCCTCGAGCCGGGGTTCCTGCCGGTGGTGCACCTCGCGGAAGCGGAGGCGCGCGAGGGACTCCAGAAGGGCCTCTTGCCCCCCAGCCGAATCGAGGTGGAGAACGATCTGCAGACGTCGCAGTTCTTGATCGAGGGGATCGACAAGCTGTTCGCCGAGTACAAGATTCCGGGAGCGAAGGAGCCGGTGGCCACGCTGCACGGTCAGCTCGAGGAGTACGTGAAGTTCGTGCGGGCCGAAGTGCTCCCCAAGGCCCGCGAGGACTTCCGCCTGCCTCGCGAGCTATACGAGTTCCAGCTGCGCCAGGTCGGCGTGGACATCAGCGGAGAGGAGCTGGCGGAACGCGCGCACCGCGGCTTCGTCCAGATCCAGGGCGAGATGCAGAAGGTGGCGGCGCGGGTCGCGCAGCAACGCGGGCTGCCCAGCTCGGACTACCGCCAAGTGATCCAGGAGCTGAAGAAGAGCCAGATCCCCGACGACCGGGTGCTCGACTTCTACAACCGGCGCCTTGCGCAGATCGAGCGGATCATCCGCGAGCAGCGCCTGGTCACCATGCCTTCGCGGCCCGCCCGGATCCGGCTGGGCACTCCCGCCGAAAATGCGCAGCAGCCGGCCCCGCACATGTCGCCTCCGCGGCTGATCGGCAACACCGGCGAGCAGGGCGAGTTCGTGCTGCCGCTCAGCATGCCCGGAAAGGTGACGATGAAGTACGACGACTTCAACTATGACGCGGCGGCGTGGACGCTGACCGCGCACGAAGCCCGTCCCGGGCACGAGCTGCAGTTCGCCAGGATGGTCGAGCGCGGCGTTTCCCTGACGCGAGCCGTGTTCGCGTTCAACAGCGTGAACGTCGAGGGATGGGGTCTGTACGCCGAGGCGATCACCCTTCCTTACATGCCGGACGACGGCAAGCTCATCTCCCTCCAGCTCCGGCTGCAGCGGGCCGCGCGGGCGTTCCTCGATCCCGAGCTGCAGATGGGAAAGTGGACGCCGGAAACCGCCCGGGAATTCTTGGAGAAAGAGGTGGGACTCTCGCCGGCCTTCGCAACCCAGGAGGTGGATCGATACACGTTCCGCGCGCCGGCGCAGGCGACCGCGTACTACTACGGGTATCTCAGGATCCTGGAGCTGCGAAATGCGGCGGAGAAGCAGCTCGGTTCGCGCTTCGAGCCGCTCACCTTTCACGACACCATCCTCGCCCAGGGCCTGCTGCCCCCCGATCTGATGAAGAAAGCGGTGCTCGTGCAGCTCGAGTGACCGATTCCTTGGTCCTCCGTGGCGATCCGGCTACTCTTTTTTGCGGGGTGTTTTCAGGGAGGAGCCGATGCGCCGCCCGGTCCTGGCGATCACGTTTGCGCTCTCCGCCGGCGCCTTTGCGCAGACCGCGCCCGCCGTCCTGATCGGGATGGTGGTGGACGCCGCCACCCAGAGCCCGCTCGGCGATGTGGTGGTGATCGCGCGCAGCCCGGTGCTGCCCGGCGAGCAGACCGTGGTCACCGACTCCTCCGGCGCGTTCGAGATGACGCTCCTGCCTCCCGGCACGTATTCGCTGGCCGTGAAGCGCGACGGATTCCAGACCTATTCTCCAGAAGGCCTGGTGCTGAAGGGCGGCAGGATGCGCGTGCGCATCGCGGTGCTCCCGGTGCCGACGCCCGCCACCCTGGCCGCCGCCGCCGCCGTCGAGTTCAACGATACGATGACCGCGCCGGCGATGATCTCCGGGCCCGCGCCGGAGTACACGGCCAACGCCGTCGAGCGCGGGGTGGAAGGCAGCATGGAGGTGCGCTGCGTCGTGACTGCCGAGGGGCAGGTTCGCGCGTGCAAGGTGATCAAGGGGCTGCCGTTCATGAACGTCGCGGTGGTCGACGCGCTGGAGCGGCGGAAGTACAAGCCGGCGATAGCGCAGGGAAAGGCCGTCGACGTCTATTACACCTTCAATATTCGTCTGAAGCTGCCTTCCCAGTAGCCATCCCGTACCGGTATGCGACGCTGACCCGTGGTCCCGCCTGGGAGACCTTGGGCACGCTGTGCTCCCACGCTCGCTGCGTCCGGCCACCGGTCACCAGCAGATCTCCGCCCTCGAGTTGGAAGGCGCGCGACTTGCCGCCGCCCCGCGGACGGAGGAGGAACTTGCGCGGCTCACCTAGCGACACCAGCGCGACGATCGGCTCCTCGATCTCCTTGCCGATCCGATCCCCATGCCAGGCCACGCTATCCTGGCCGTCGCGGTAGAGATTGAAGCCGGCGGAGTCGAAGACCACGCCGTAACGCGCCGAGAGCGCGAGGCGGACGTCTTCGAGGATTCTCGGCTCCAGCGGAACGCCAGAGCGGAGGTTCCAGGGCGCCGTCAGTCGCGGTTCGAGGACACGCCGATCGTACATGCGGCGGGTGCGTTGCCCCCATCTGCGGCTGTCGATCACCTCGCGGAAGAGGGCGTCCGAGCCGCGCACCCAACCCGGAACGAAGTCGATCCAGCTCTTCGGGTCGAGCCAGGTCCGCGTCAGGTCGCGGAAGTCGGCATCGAACGAGGGTTCCGCGCGGTCGAAGGAGAAGGAGGCCTGCACAGGCGCTCATTTCTAACTCGCCTGTCCCGTCCTCGCCGTTGCCGGTGTATGCCCCGTCGGGTTGGCCGTCATCCGCCCCTAGGGAGAACATCCGATGAAACGCCTGATCGTCAGCTTCACTGCCTTGCTCGTCCTCGCCTGCGCGCGCAGCAGCGGCGCCCCGGTGTCTTTCAGTGTTGGGACGGCGAAGACCGCAACCGCCTCGCGCGCCTTGGTGGTGGCCGGAACCATCGACGTGCAGCGCATCCGCCTCAACGTGGGCCGGCTGAAGCTCGAAGGTCAGGGGAGCAGCACCGGATTTGACGGCGAGCACGACGACGGCGAGGACGGCGGAATGGCTGACGGCGGCACCGGCCAGGTCGACGAGGTCGAAATCCGCCAGGGACCGTTCCTCGTCGACCTGGACGCGACCGCCTTGAGCGCCGGCGCGGTCACCAAGGTCTTCGACGCCCAGGTGCCCGCCGGGACCTACCAGGAGCTCAGGCTGGAGATCTTCCCCAGCGCGGCGCTGAAGGACGCCTCGCTGAAGGATGCCTCCGTGATCGTGGACGGGACCATCGGCACCAAGTCCTTCAGCTTCTCTTCGGCGCTGCTGGCGAAGCAGAAGAAGGAAGGCAGCTTCGTGGTGGGCGGCACCACCGCGAACATCACGCTCCTGATCGACCCGCAGCAGTGGTTCGGCACCGCTGCTGCTCCGCTCGATCCGACGGTGGACTCGAACCGGGCCGCCATCGAGTCCAACATCCAGCGCTCCATCGACGTCTTCCAGGACGACGACGGCTCCGGCCACGAGAACCACGACGGCGACCACGACGACGGCAAGCACGGCGACGGCGGGCACGTCGACGGCGGCCACGGGTGAGATCGGGCCGGTCCGGCCCTGCTCACCACACCGTGCAGCGGTTGACCGGCGCCATGGGCGAGCCCGCCGCGCATTTGAAGGCGGCGGCGAAGTCCGGATTGTCGGAGACCGGCCCGTTGACCCGCCACTGCGCCGTCGAGTGGGGGTTGGTCAGCGCCTGCGTGCGCGCCGCCTCCGGCCGGTAGTTCGTGCACCAGACCTGCGCAAAGGCGATGAACGCCTGCTGCTCGTCGTCGAAGCCGCCGACGTTCGAAGGCGGCTGCCCCCGGCGGTTCGCGCGCAGCGCCGAGATCATCAACTTCACCCCGCCGATGTCGGCGATGTTCTCGCCCAGGGTGAGCCGGCCGTTGAGGCGGACATCCTCCACCGCCAGGTAGCCGTCGTATTGCTTCGCCACGCACGCGGCCCGTTCCTCGTACGCCCTCGCCACCCGGGACGACCACCATTCGCGCAGGTTTCCGTCGCCGTCGAACTTGCGCCCCTGGTCGTCGAACCCGTGCGTCAGCTCGTGCCCCATCACCATCCCGAGGCCGCCGTAGTTCGAAGGCACCTGCGCCTCCAGCGAGAAGAAGGGAAGCTGCAGGATTCCCGCCGGGAACACCATCTCGTTGAGCGAGGCGCTGTAGTACGCGTTCACGGTGGGCGGGGTCATCCGCCATTCTCCGCGATCGACGGGCTTCCCGATCTTCGCCAGGTCACGCGCGGTCTCGAAGCGCGCCGCGCTCAGGACGTTCTCGAGGAGCGAATTGCGCCCGATCGAAAGGCGGCTGTAGTCGCGCCACCTCTCCGGATAGGCGACCTTGTTGTCGATCTTGCGCAGCTTGTAGAGGGAAGCCTTCTTGGCGGCGTCGTCCATCCAGTCGAGGGTGGCGAGGTTCGACTCGAACGCCTGCTCGATGTCGAGGATCATCTCTTTCGCCACCGCCTTGCCTTCGGCCCCCACCGTGGTGGTCACGAAGCTGCGCCCCAGGGCCTCGCCCAGGGCCCGATCGGTCATCTGCACGCAGCGCTTCCACCGGGGAAGGATGGTCTTGGCCCCGGTGAGGGCCTGCGAGTAGCGGAAGCGCTCCTCGACGAAGCGAGCGCCCAGCGTATCGGCCGCCGCCTCGATGGCCCGCCATTTCAGGTAGATCCGGGTGTCGCCCAGGTTGCCGAGCGCGAGCAGGGCATCGAGCGCGCGGAAGAAGTCCGGCGCGGTCACGTTGATCGCCTGCACCTCCGGCGCGCCCACCGTGGCGAAGTAATCGTTCCAGTCGAAGTGCGGCGCCGCCGTGAGCAGCCCGGTGCGATCCAGGCGGTGGTAGGTCTTGCTCGGGTCGCGGCGCGAGACGCGGTCCAGCGATGCCCTGGCCAGGTCCGTCTCCAATTGGAAGATGCGCCGGGCGTGCGCCTGCGCTTGCGCATCGCCTGCCATGGAGAGCATGCGGCCGACGTGGTCGAGGTAAAGGGCCCGCAGCTCCTCGGACTTCTTGTCGTCGCGGAAGTAGTAGTCGCGATCGGGAAGTCCCAGGCCGCCCTGGTCGACTCCGCCGATCACCTGCGTCGCGTCCTTGAAGTCCTGGCGCGCGCCGAAGCCGAAGAAGGCGCGCGCGCCGCCGCGGTGCAGCTGCGCAACCCGACGTGCCAGCGCGCGGGAGTCGGCGATCTGGTCGATGGCCTGCAATTGCTTGCGCAGGGTGGCGAAGGAGGCCGTCTCCGCCTTCTGCTCGTCCATGCAGGTGGCGTAGAAATCGCCCACCTTCTTGGCGAAGGGGTCCGCGGGATCGGGTGCGCCGCGGGCGTTCTTCTCCAGGATCTCGCGCAGCACCACCTCGTTGCGCTGCAGGACCTCGCTGAAGCCCCGGCCCCACTGCGGGCGGTCCTCGGGAATGGGCGTCCTTGCCAGCCAGCTCCCGCAGGCGAACTTGTAGAAGTCGTCGCAGGGACCCACCGAGCGATCCAGCGCGGAGAGATCGATCCCGGCCGGCGGCGCCTGTCGAGCGAGGCCCGCGGAGGTGGTCCCCTGCTGCTCCGGGGGAACAGGCGGGGTACCCGGTTGGCCTGCCGTCTCGGACACTTTCTGTCGCGCACCCGTCACCTGCGTCGCAGGCGGATTCGCCGGCGAGGCGGGCGCGGCCGCCGTCTGCGGCGGCTGGGCGGGCTTGGCGGCCGGAGTGGACTTGCAGGAGAGGATGGCCAGGCAGAGCAGCACGGCGGTCGTTCGCATCAGGCTCCTCACGAGGGTCGGGGCGCGGATCCTAGACGCCCTCTTCGCGAGTCGCACGCGATTTGCGATATGTGTCGGCGCGTGCGCGTGCTCGGGATCGGCGAGTCGAACGACCTCGGCGACCTCTACCGGCGGCTTGCCGGGCGCGGGCACGAAGTCCGCGTCTTCATCTCCGACGAAGCCTGCCAGGAGGTCCTAGCGGGGATCGTCGCGCGCACGCCCGATTGGCGCCGCGAGCTCGGCTGGGTCGGCCGGGAGGGCTTGGTGATCTTCGAGCAGTCCACGCTGGGCATCGAGCAGGACGAGCTGCGGCGGGAGGGCTTTCAGGTCATCGGCGGCGGTGCGCTGGGCGAGCGTCTGGAGAACGATCGCGCGTTCGGCCAGGCG